>Ga0164295_10002700_pt1 | contig 14461 bp, 12 predicted proteins | sample GEODES006metaG_FD_111798 | JGI IMG/M metagenome (GOLD analysis project Ga0164295, IMG submission 111798) | Oligotrophic lake water microbial communities from Sparkling Lake, Wisconsin, USA - GEODES006 metaG | ecosystem: Environmental > Aquatic > Freshwater > Lake | place: USA: Sparkling Lake...
AGGATTCACGGCATCTGACCAGCTGAGCAGTGCAACTTCCCCAACCCTTAAACCTGCCAAGTGCGTCATCATCAACATAGCCCTGTTGCGCGCTGCGTGCGGGCGCGTGGCTATGTAGTCGGTCACGCGGCGCAGCTCCGCTGCAGTGAGTGTTTTAGCTTGTGCCATCTGTGCTCCTAAAAGTAATAAATACAGAGCTACAGTTTGTTTTCTTTGGTTCGGTTTGGGCAACCTGAGTCCGTTCAACCTGTCGGGTCAATGAAATCAAGCACTTACGTCAACTCATAAGAAAATCGCTGTTTTCTTATATTTACATGCACTTAAACTGCCCTCATTTGTACCAACTTAGCGCCCACCAAAAACACCTGGGTCATAACTTCGCCATGCTGTTCTTGTTGCCCCTGACCACGCGCCCACTTAACGCTCTGAAACAAGGTGTAAGCGTCTGACAGGCACCGCTCCAAGGTTTTCAGTAGGTCCATTGCGACATACCTTCCTGATTCAAAAGGCGTGTATGCGGCAATATGAAACGCAATATCGACATGGGTAAAAAAGAGGTTCCTTAGAACTTCACTCGGCATCATGACGGTGAACAGCCACTTCTAGGCCTGACACAGCTCTACCCTTGATTCTTAATCTCTGCAAACTTGGCCGACATCGTAGGATTGCCGCGCGTGAGTTTCTTAATGCTGACGTCCTGGGCCTTGTCGTTGGCAATACGCAACTGCCTGTCGGCACCCAGTAATGCGTCTTTTGTTTTCTGGAGGTGATCAATCGATTTGTCTATTTCGACAATGGCCTTCACGAAGTGACTCGACGCGAGCTCAAAGTTCCGCGCAAAGCTTGTCTGGAAAGCTTCCAGGCTGGCTTCGAAGTTAGTGATATCGATGTTTTGCGCTTTCATGATCGCAAGCTCCGTCTTGTATTTCAAGGAGTTCATCGCCGCATTACGCAGCAGCGTGATTATCGGAATGAAAAACTGGGGGCGTACTACGTACATCTTAGGATAGCGGTGGGACACATCCACAATGCCGGTGTTGTAGAGCTCGCTGTCGGGCTCCAGCAATGAAACCAATACCGCGTACTCACAGCCCTTCTCGGCGCGGTCCTTGTCCAACTCCTTTAGGAACTCTTCGTTTTTCTTCTTGGTCGCAGTGGCATCGTTTTCGTTTTTCATCTCGAACATGATGGACACGATTTCGGTACCGGTATCGTCCATGTCTCGGAAGATGTAGTCGCCCTTGCTGCCGCCCCGGGCGTCGTTGTCTTTCTCAAAGTAGGCCTTTTGAAAGGCAGTGTCACGGAGGCGGTTGAACTCTGTTTCGCAGTGCTGCTCGAGTGTTTCGCCCACCATCTTGGTCGATAGCTTTGCTTTCATGTCCCGCAGCCGCTCGATGGCGTCATCGCGGTCCTTGATCTGGGTCTCGTACTTGTCTTTGAGGGCCTTCTCGGCCAGCTGCTTTTCAATATCAGCGCGGTCTAAATCATTCTTCAGCGCGTCGCGGTGTTTTTCAATGGCGGCAACGGCGTCACGGACGGCAAGCGTCTGCGCCGTACCTTCCGCAAAACAGACCATCCACCGCTCAGCGCCAAGGCAGCCATCAAGCTCGCCACAGTCAAGTCCGGAGAGGCGCTCACAGTACTATTGACGCTTGCCGCCGTGGCCATCATCGCCAAATTACCGATTGCATCATTGCGTTAACACCAGCATGCGCTGAGCTTATAGGCATCAGGGCAGACGGTGACTCAGACACACCGTCTAGTTGCTGTGCGTTCGGAATATCAGGCGCATCGCTAACACCTCTTTTGAACAGCGCTCTTTGACCATGTAGCTATCAGGCTCAGCCTTACCGAGGGCGCTGAAGGGGTTCCTACAAAGATTGAGGACTCTTCCAAGGAGGAATAGTTGACCTCATGCCCTTGAATCTCTCATCCGTTAAGGCTTAGCTCAATGATTAGGATAAACACCTATTTCATTGCAAATAGGAATATTTAATATAAGGTAAACAACGGAGAAAGTGATGACCCAAATAACAGTTAATGAAAAAAAAATTAATATAACTTCTGAACCCGATACCCCTCTTCTTTGGCTTATTAGGGAGCAAATTGGTTTAACAGGTACTAAGTTTGGTTGTGGAGTCGCACAATGCGGTGCATGCTCAATTCACATCAATGGTAATTTGATGAGGTCTTGTGTATATACTTTTGGGATGCTAAAAAATGGAGATAAGATCACTACCATAGAGGGTCTTTCTCCGACATCTTCTCATCCTGTTCAACAAGCATGGGCAAAGATTGACGTACCACAATGCGGGTATTGTCAATCCGGTCAAATAATGGCTGCTTCTTCTTTATTAAAAAGAAAACCAAATCCAACAGATGCCGATATTGATAACGAGATGACTAATATTTGTCGCTGTGGAACATATCCTCGAATTCGAGAAGCGATTCATGAGGCAGTTAAGATTGCAAAAAATATCAGTAAAGCTTGAGGAAATATATAACTATGGAAAATATTGAATTACAATCGCCTCAAAGAAGAAATCTACTAAAGTCAACTGCCATTGTTGGTGGTAGTTTTATATTTGGTTTTCATATTCCTTTTCAAGTAACTGCAACAGATAATACTCCAAATGAGTTAAACGCTTGGGTGGTTGTTAAGGCAGATGACACCTGTGTTATCCGTATTGCTCGAACCGAAATGGGACAAGGAACTCTTACAGGACTAGCGCAATTAGTTGCAGAAGAATTGGAATGTGATTGGTTAAAAGTTCAAACTGAGAGAGTTTCTCCGCAAGATAACTTGGCTCGTAAAAACGCATGGGGGCAGATGTTAACTGTCGGCAGCTTCGGCATCCGCTTTTCTCACGATTATGTAAGACGCGGTGGTGCTGCAGCAAGAATTTGTCTAATGCAAGCAGCAGCAAATCAATGGCAAGTACCTTTGAATGAATTATCCGTCAATAAAGGTATTATTACTCACATTGAAACTAAACGATCTATCTCATACGGCAAAATTGCAGAAGCTGCTGCAAAATTACCTACTATTGATCCAAAAACTATTATTTTAAAAGATCCAAAAGATTGGAAGATTATAGGCAAATCACTTCCTCGGCTTGATACCCTAGATAAATTAGACGGCTCAAAAACTTACGCAATTGATGTCAAACTTCCAGGTATGTTGAATGCAACATACAACTCTGCGCCAGTTTTTGGTACAAAAATCAATAAGTTTGATGCATCACAAGCAAAGCAAATGCCTGGGGTTAAAGATATTTTTATCATCAATGATGAAGCTTTTAGTGTAGTTGCAGACACATGGTGGCATGCAAAAAAAGCAGCTGAAACAGTTCAAGTAACTTGGGATGAAGGTGAGTTAGGATTAAAGTCTAGTTCCACCATTGCATCATTTTTAAAAGAAGGTCTTGACTCAGATCAAGATGTTTTTGTGTTTCGTAACGAAGGTCATGCCAGACAAGTTATAAATCAATCAGACAAGAAAATTGAAGCCTCCTATAGTGCACCTTTTTTAGCGCACGCCACGATGGAGCCCATGAATTGTGTTGCCTTAGTTACAGCAGATCGCGCTGAAATTTGGGTTCCAACACAAGATCCTGAGGGAGCCCAATTAGCAATGTCTAAAACTCTTGGCCTTCCAATCGAAAAATGTTTTGTGAATCGCTATGACCCAGGTGGAGGTTTTGGTAGAAGGGCTAGAGTTTCTGACTATGTCGTAAATGCTGTTGACATCGCCAGAAAAACTCCTGGTATACCTATCAAGATGATCTGGACTCGTGAAGAAGATATGACACATGGTCAATATCGACCTGTTACACAAGCAAAATTAAGTGCAGGACTAGATTCTAAGAATCAGTTGACAGCCTTACAAGTACGAATTTCTGGTCAGTCTATCTACTCTTGGCGAAACCCTAGTGCAAATATGAAGGGTTTTAAAGATGAATTACAAGTTCAAGGATTATTTGGCGACCCAGCTAGCGATCAACAACTTTGCTATAAACCTTCCGATGTTCTTGTCGAGTGGGCGATGCGGAATACTCATGTTCCAGTAGGTACATGGAGAGGTGTCAATGTTCCACAAAATGCTTTTTATGTAGAGTCTTTTATTGACGAAGTGGCTCGTGCTGCAAAACAAGACCCCTACGAATTTCGTAAAAGTCTAACGCACCACCCTAAACAATTGGCCACTCTCAATTTGGTTGCACAAAAGGCTTCTTGGGGTAAGCCGTTGCCTAAAGGTGTATTCAGAGGAATTGCTCAATTTATGAGTTATGGCACACATACTGCCGCAGTTGTAGAACTATCTGTTAATAAATCGAATATAAAAATTCATCGTGTAGTAACCGTTGTAGATTGCGGACATATTGTTAATCCAAGTCAAGTTCAGGCTCAAATTGAGGGTTCTATTGTTTATGGATTAAGTGCTGTTCTATGGGGGGAATGTACTGTAGAACGTGGCAGAATAAAGCAAACTAACTTTGATAATTATCGCGTTCTTCGTTTAAAGGAAATGCCTAAAGTTGAGACCTACCTCCACTCAACAGGTGAAAAAATATGGGGTGGTATTGGAGAGCCTACGATTGCTGTGGTAGCCCCTGCCGTTGTTAATGCTATATCTGCTGCCACCGGTAAAACTATCAGGGACTTACCCATTAAGAATCATATGTTAGCTTAGTATACTAACTTATAATATTTAATCACTTTAGCCCACTTATCATTTTCATTTTAAATACAGGTATAAATCTTTATTATTTAAGTTGGCAATATCAATTCCTGATGCTTTAAAAAATGTCTGTACTTCATCAGATTGAACTGCAATATCAATAGAATTATTTAACGACTTCTCAATGATTTAAGTAATTCCAAAAGTACTCATTATTTTAAACCAACCATTTGATTCAAAACCAGCAATACCTTGCTTATTGAGTGTTGGAATATCTGGGTGAACAAAAATTTCTCTTTAACAAGTGGAAGTTAAAGCTTTTGTTTTCCTTTATTCACACATTACATCACCTTAAATGTAGGTAAAAACATCACGGTTCTTCTTTCGGCAAGCAAGTCCAACATAGCGGAATTACTTTTTCGGTCAGGTAGATGAATCATCTTGACATCAGCCATCATCGAAAACAACATTGCAGCCATATGTGTGTAGCGCAGTGCCAAAACTCGGATGAATTTTGCACTGTGCTGCAGTCCTTCTTGTGTCCCTGTGGCCACGCGCCGGTTTGAACGGCGCATGGACCTGAAGAATGTGCTGTTTTCAGAGAAGGCTGCACCGTGCTAGGCGTTGACGGTGGATGGGGCAAAGGGGGTTAATTAGCCTTGTGATTTCAACACCTTTTGATCGCACTAAGGAGCCCCCATGCTGGACGTCTGCGGCACTGCCAATTGCATCGATCCCAACTGCTCGACCCCGGCCGAATCTGCACAGGCCTACTTCGGCCGACGTGGTTTCCTCAAGGACTTGGCCAGCCTCGGTCTGGCGGTGGGCACGCCCAGCGTTGCGCTGATGGGCTGCGCGGCGCCGGGGCCAGCGCCTGAGCCGGCCGACACGCTGATCATCGGCGGGCGCATCACCACGCTCAATCCCAAGCAGCCGGAGGTCAGCGCCCTAGCCGTGCGCGGCGAGAAGATCATCGCCCTGGGCAGCGATGCCGAGGTGATGCGCTACCGCGGCTCCAACACGAAGGTGATCGATGCCGGTCGGCGCCGTGTGATTCCCGGCCTCATTGACGCGCACACGCACTTCATCCGCGGTGGTCTGACCTACACCAACGAAGTGCGCTGGGACGGCGTGGGCTCGCTCGCTGATGGCCTGCGCATGCTGCGCTTCCAGGCCGCTCGCACGCCTTCGCCGCACTGGATACAAGTTATAGGTGGCTGGACCTGGGCGCAGTTCGCCGAGCGGCGTTTTCCCACGCTCGACGAGATCAACGCGGCCACCGGCGATGTGCCGACCATGATCATGCACATGTACGACCGCCTGTGGCTGAACAAAGCGGCCATGCGCGTGCTGGACTGGAACCGAACCACGCCCAATCCGTTTGGATGCGTGATTGACCGCGACGGCCGTGGCGACCCGACCGGCCTGCTCTCGGGCATCTTGCCCGGCCTAGTGGCCACCTGGCTGCGCGTGCCCCGGTTGCCGGCCGAGGACCAAACGCTGTCGACGCTGCACTTCATGCGCGAGAACAACCGCCTGGGCCTGACCAGCGTGCTCGACGCTGGCGGCGGCGGCCAAAACTACCCCGAGAACTACGCAGCCGTCGCCGAGTTGGCCAAGAATAAGCAGTTGACCCTGCGCATCGGCTACCAGCTTTTTGCGCAGTCCGGCGGCAAGGAACTGGAGAACTACCAGAGCTGGTCCAAGATGGTCAGTATCGGCCAGGGTGACGACTACTACCGAATGATTGGTGCGGGTGAGTACATCGTCTGGGCGCTGGGCGACGTGTCCAACTTTGCCAAGGACTCGCAGCCCATCGTGCCAGCCGTGCTGGAGACTCAGTTAACCGCTGTGGGCAAGTACTTGGCCGGCATGAACTGGCCGTTTCGCATGCACGCCAGCTTTGACAACACCGCTGCACGTGCGCTTGATGTGCTGGAGAAGGTACACCGCGAGGTGCCCATCGACAAGCTGCGCTGGGGCTTTGACCATTGCGAGACCCTTTCCCCGCAGACACTGGAGCGCATTGCCAAGCTGGGTGGCAGCGTCAACATCCAGAACCGCATGTCGCTCGATGGCGAGGCCTTTTTGCAGCGCTACGGCGCCCAGGTCTCGGCCGATGCGCCCCCGATCCGCTGCATGATGGAGATGGGCCTGCCCCTGGCCGCCGGCACCGACGGCAACCGCGCCACCAGCTACAACCCTTGGGTGGGCGTGCACTGGCTGATCACCGGCAAGACCTTGGGCGGCGCCAAGCTGCAAGGGGACCGCAATCTGCTGGACCGCACCACCGCCTTGCGCATGTACAGCGAGCGCGGCGCGTGGATGTCGCGCGAGGAGAATCTCAAGGGCACGCTGGAGGTGGGCAAGCTGGCCGACCTGGTGTTCCTCTCAGACGACTACTTCTCGGTGCCGGTCGACGAGATCCGCAACCTCGAATCGGTGATGACCATGGTCGGTGGCCGGGTGGCCTATGGTGCGGGCAGCTACGAAAAAATGGCCCTGCCGGCGCCGCGCATCAACCAGGACTGGCTGCCCTTCAAGGAGTACGGCCGCTATGCCAAGAGCGCCGGCTTGCCGCCGCAGACGCCCTACGCCGGCCACGCGCATCCCCTGATCATTTCCGATGCGGGCAACTGGCGCACCGCCTGTCCGTGCACCGCTTAATCAAAGGAGCAACTGCCATGACATTGTCACGACGAATGCTGGCCGGCCTTGCGCTGGCCCTGGGTGCCACGGGCGTCCTTGCCCAGGGCGCGTATCCGAACCGACCGATCAAGATCATCGTGCCCATCAGCCCTGGCAGCGCCACCGATTTGCTGGTGCGCGCCGTGGCCGAGCGCATGCAGATCCGAATGGGCCAGACGGTGGTGATTGAAAACCGCGCCGGTGCCGGCACCACCATAGGCGCGGCCATGGTGGCCAAGGCCGAAGCCGACGGCTACACCATCCTGGCCAACTCCAACGCGCACACCGTCAACCCGCAGCTCTACCGAAGCCTGCCCTATGACAGCGCCACCGACTTTGTGGGCATCGCCACCCTGGGCAGCTTGCCCAACATCCTGGTGGTCAGCCCCCAGTCGCCGTTCAACTCCGTGCAGGAGCTCGTGGCCGCAGCCCGCTCGCAGCCCGGCAAGCTCAACTACGCCTCGGCCGGGGTGGGCAGCGGCACCCACATGAACGCCGAGAAATTTCGCATCGCCTCGGGCCTGAGCGCCGAGCACATCGCCTACAAAGGCACGCCTGAGGCGGTGACCGAAGTCATGGCCGGACGGGTGGACTGGTTTTTTGCGCCTGGCGTCTCGGTCATGGGTGCGGTCAAAGAGCGCAAGCTCAAGGCCTTGGCGGTGGGCTCCAAAGAGCGCTCATCGCAATTGCCAGACTTGCCCACCACCGAAGAGGCGGGTGCGGCCAACTCGGCCTACACCCTGTGGATAGGCCTGTTCGCGCCCGCGCGCACGCCGCCGGCCATCGTGGCGCGCCTGAACCAGGAAGTGCAGGCCGCGCTGGCGTCGCCCGAGGTCAAGGAACGCTTTGCCAAGCTGGGCGCAGACCCCCTGCCCATGACCGTGGACGGCTTCAGGAACTTTCTGGCGCAGGAGTTCAAGGTCTCCGAGCAGATCGTCAAGGCGGCGGGGATCAAGCCGCAGGATTGAGGCCTTGGCGCCTCAGCGTGAGGCTTGAAAGCCAGTTATAAAAATCGGCATCCCAAGACCATCTCCATAGCAGCGTCAGTGACCTGCACTCTTTTCCGGCTTCATCTCCAAACCGGATGCGCGCGCCTGCTGCTGCATCAGCCCTTGTGTGAAGTCCGCCTCGGCGTCTGCGGAATTAATCAGCGCCTGCAAAAAATCCCTGGCGGCATTCGACAGCGGCATGGGCATTTCCAGCGACTTGGCAAGGTCCAGGCCCAGATCCATGTCCTTGCGCATTAGCCAAGGCGAAAAGCCCGGCGCGCCGTCCATCGCCACCCAGGATGGAGTGCGGCCCTTGGTGAAGGCCGAACCCATGGCACTTTGGTTCAGAAAATTGAGAAAAGCCTCGCGCGTGAGGCCGGCTTTTTGCCCCAGAACCAGTACCTCGGCCAGCGCTTGGCTAACGCCGCCAAGCCAAACGTTGTGGCAGATCTTGGCCACTCGCGCCAGCTCGCCTTCACCCACATAGCTGGCTGCCTTGCCCATGCTCAGGAAAAGCGGCCTTACGTGTTCCACCGCCGGTGCGGGTCCAGAGCAGACAAAGGTGGAGTTGCCTGACGCCACCACCTCGGGGTTGCCACTCACCGGTGCGGCAATGAAGGCCACACCCATGGACTCCAGGCGCTCGCGGATGGAAGACGAGGTCTCCACAGAGATGCTCGAGCAGTCGATCACTACCTGCGGCTTTTTCGCGCTGGGCTGGCTCAGCAGGCCAGTGTTCCCCAGCAGGAGTTCCTCGACAACATCGCCGGTGGCCAGCATGGTCACAACGATGTTGCAGCCTGCCAGGTCCTGCAGTGTGCGCGCCACCTGCGCGCCGTGGGCACGCAGTGGCTCGGCTTTTTCGGGCGTGCGGTTGTAAACACTGAGCTGCGCACCGGCATCGGCTAGGAGGCGTGCCATGGCCAAGCCCATGTTGCCTATGCCCAGCCAGCCGATGTGGCCGAGCTCCTTGACCGTCATGGCGTGGCCCATGTCTGCGCTCACTTGTCGAAGTTATTTTTCTTGCCCTGGCGGACGTACTCAACCACGTCGGCGATGTGCTGCTTGCCGTGCACGCCCCTGAGCTTGGCCAGGTGGCCGAACATCTGAATGCCAAAGCCGCCGTCCAGGCTGTCGGTGACAGCCTGGCGCCAGGGCCGGCGCACGATCTGCGTGGTCAGTCGGCGCGTGGTGCGCGGCTGCGTCATGATGTGATCAGCAATCTTGTAAGCCCGTGCGATCAGCTGATCGCGGGGCAGCACCTCGTTGACCATGCCCCACTCCAGCGCTTTTTGCGCCGTGATAGCCTCTCCCGAGAGCAACGCATAGGCTGCCCGCTTGACGCCAAGCAAGGTCTGAAAGCAGGTGTGGATGCCGTCGCCTGGCACCGAGCCGATGTCGTAGTGCAGGTCGTAAATGGTGGCATCGTCGGCACAGATGCTGATGTCGCACATCAGGCATATCTCGGTGTGAAAGCCCGGGCCGTTGAGCACGCCGATAGTGGGGATTTCCAGGTCGTTGACCAACGCGCTGACGTTGATGCGTCCGTCCTTATAGGCGTACTCATAGGCCCAGTAGGGCATGTCTTCTTCTTCAAGCTTAAATCCATCCGGGTCAGCGTCCATCATGAACTCCTGACCCGAGCCGGTCAGAATCAAGATCTCGTTGTCAGGATCCCCGCCAATGGCCTTGAGCATCAGGCCCAGGGCGCGATGGTTTTCCACGCTCAGCTGTATGGGTCCGCCAAGGGTGTGGGCCTCGGCCAGCACCACGCCATCAGGGCGGCGACTCAACTTGAAAAAATCCTTGAAGCGCTCCTTCGTTTCTTCGAAGGTGGGCATTGACGGGAACTTCTGCAGAGACATGGGGGCTCGCTCCTTTTAATGTAAATCAGACGGGTGCGTAAGTGCCGGGCTCTGCCAGCTGCTGCGGCGCCTGCGGCACCTCGGTGCCGGGCCGCAGCGTCTGCCAAGCTCCGTTTACGATGGCCTGTACGCTCAGGCCGTATTTGTCAAAGAGAAATTCGCGGCTGCCCGATTCGGCAAAGGTGTCCTGCAGGCCGATGCGCACCAATCGTAGGCCCAGGCCGGCTTCGGCCATGGCCTCGGCCACTGCGCTGCCTAGGCCGCCAATTACCGAATGGTTTTCGGCCGTGATCACAAGCCGGGTTGGCCGCGCGGCCTCTAGGATGGTGGCCGCATCCAGCGGCTTGACCACCGGCGAATTGACCACGGCCACGCTCAGACCCGAGCGTTCGAGAACCTCGGCGGCGGCCAGCGTGGCCGGCACCATCATGCCTGAGGCCACCAGGCAGACATCGGTGCCGCGCGAAAGCAAATGCGCGCGCCGGCCGTCAAAAACATGGCCCTCGCCGAAGATCACTGGGATCTCGCCGCGCTTGAGCCGCAGGTAGACCGGTCCAGGGATGTCGGCGGCTACAGACACGGCCTGTGAGATTTCGCTGGCATCGGACAGGTCAAACACGGTCATGTTTGGCAGCGCACGCATCAGGGCCAGGTCGTCGATGGCCTGGTGGCTGGGGCCGCCCGGGCTGGAGACGCCGGGCATGAAGCCGGCGATCTTGACGTTCAGCTTGGGGTAGGCCAGGGCCATAGCGATCTGGTCGTAGCAGCGCCGGGTGCAGAACACTCCAAAGCTGTTAACGAAGACCGTGTGCCCCGCGCGAGCCAGGCCGCCGGCGATACCTATCATGTTGGCCTCGGCCATGCCCACGTTGATGAAGCGCTCGGGCATCTGGTCGCGGATTAGGTCTGTCTCGGTCTGCCGAGTCAGGTCGGCGCCCAGGCACAGCAGTTCAGGCCGGCGTTGGGCCAGCTCGAGCAGCGCCTTTCCATAGGGCTTGAGCGCGATGTCGTAGGGAGGCTTACGCAAGCTGTGCCTCCAATTCAGTTTCGATGGCGGCCGTCAAGGCGGGGTCGAGCTTGACGAAGTGCGCGTCGGTGCTGGTGGGCAAGGCCTGGATGCGTGCCAGGATCTGGGTGCGCCCGACTACCACGCGCGGGCGGCCCTGGCGGGGCGCGGCTAGGGCGGCGTACAGTGCCTGCAGGTCGTGGCCGTCGATGTCGAACACCTCCCAGCCAAAGGCGCGCCACTTGTCAGCCAGCGGCTCGATGGTGGTCACGTCGGTCACAGCGCCATCGACCTGCGAGTTGTTGGCGTCGATCAGTACACTCAGGTTGTCCATGCCATGGTGTGCGGCAAACATGGCCGCTTCCCAGACCTGGCCTTCTTCCATCTCGCCGTCGCTCAGGAAGGCATAAGTGTGACGTCCGTCGCCGGCCAGGCGCGCTGCCAAAGCCAGACCGATGGCTCCCGACAGGCCCTGGCCCAGGGAGCCGCAGGTTAGATCGACCATGGGCGAACGCTCGGTGCTGATCGCTTCGAGCAGTGCGCCGTCCAGTCCGTAGGAGGCCAGGTGCTTGCGATCGATCAGGCCGAGCTCGGCGGCCACTGCGAACAGCACCACCACGTAGTGGCCGGGCGAGAGCACGAAGCGGTCGTGCCCAGGCCGCAGAAAGCTACCGCCATAAAGCACGGCAAACATTTCAGCGGCGGACAGGGCCTGACCAAAGTAGCCAAAACCCTGAATGGCGACCATGCGCACCGCGTTGAGCTTGATGCGGATGGACAGATTGCTAAGGTGGCGCCAGTCGGGCGTTGGAGCGGCTTGCAAACGGGAGTCCTTTCTGGTGGGTTCGCCAAGGCCGGACCGGTGAAAGCCTAGCCAAAATCACATTAAGCCCGCAGTTACAAGAGCCAAACAGGAACTGTTTACCCACCTGCTGGACAATTCACCGACCGACATATTGACCTGCTTCCTGAAACTTTTCGCGACCTAATCCCCGACCTGCAACAGGCGGTGAGTCGCGCGGTATTTCATAGGCGTGCAGCCCATTACCTTTTTAAAGCGGCGACAAAAGTAGTCGACGTCGAAGAAACCCACCGCATCGCCGATCTGGGAAACCCGCAACCGTGTGTAAGACAGCAGTTCGCAGGCCTTGTCCATGCGACGTGCCGTCAACAATTCAACAAAGGTCTGCCCAGTCTCGCGCCGCAGCAAGGTTGCTAGGTAGTTGGGCGAGACTGCAGCGGCCTCGGCTGCCTGCGACAGGGTGAGTTTTTCGGCCAGGTGGCGCTCTATGAACTCCAGCGCCCGCTGGACATGGCGCTCGCCACCACCGTCACGGGGTGGGCTCTTGCGCATCAGCGCGCGTATGTCGGCCTCGTAACTTTGACTGATCTCAGACAACAAGAGCGTCAAGCTGGCCCTAATGACCTCCTGCGAGCAAAAGCGTGGCTCGTGCTGCTCCTGCAGCATGCGCTCGCAAAGGCTCTGCAGTAGCTCCACCTGGGCCTCGGTTAGTGCGTAGTCAATGTCTTGTTGGAAAAAAAAAGGTGCCAGCTCGGGCAGCCGCGCCAGAGTTTTAGGCGCAGAGTCGTTCAGGCCAGCCAGCTCGAGGTGCAGGAAGGCCAGGTCAAAGTAGATAACGTAGCAAACATCGTCTGGGCCAAAGCGCGGCTGATGCGGCGTCATGGGCGAGACAAAAAAGATGCTGCCGCGCCGGCCCAGGTAGTCGCGCAAGTAGATGCGCTGCGGTGCGCCGCTGGCTACGAAGAAAAGGATTTCGAAGTAATCGTGCCGGTGCAGTCGCCTGTCGCCAGCGGCCATTTTTTGCGAACGGATGCCAAAGCGCGGCCCTGACAAGCCATCGGCAAATGACTGCACAGGCACCAGGTGGCTGCTCAGTGTGTCAGTGACAGTGGTGGCTGTACGCGGCATGATGCGATGATGATGTGGCGATCGGGGCCCTGCAAGGCGGGATTAACCCTGAGTGGCCGAACCTGCTCGCCATCTTCTGAACGAAAAAATGCTTGCCGATCGTTGGGTGTGTTCAATCGCACGCTTTCAGCGCTGGCGCTCCGTCGGCGTGGGGCCGCAATACTTAAAGATCGTGGGGAAGGTCTTGTACCGTCTCAAAGACATTGAGGCCTATGAAGAAGCCATTCTGATCCGGAAAGTGTTCTAGGAGCGCACCCAAGGAGGCCACGAACGTTTTGTAAATTGTTCGAACTACTTGTAATCAGTTCGAAATAGTCTTGGCGGGGCAACTGGGATCCAAGCCACGAATCAAACCAACTCTACAGCCGCCTTTAACTGACTTGGGCTGCTATACAAATATGCAGCTGTAGTGCTAATGCTGCGATGGCCAACAAGCTTTTTCAGAATGTGTATCGCTGTGCCTTTGTTTGCCAAGTTTGTTAGGAACGTTCTGCGTCCGCTGTGACTGCTAGCGCCCTCAATTCCAGCTCCCTCGTAAAGCAAGGCGAACGTTTGCGCCAAGCTGTTTGCACCAAATCCCGCCTGGGCGGATGGTTTGAGGCGGATGCAGATGATCTTCTACTTCTATTTCTTTATGTAACCGTCAGTACTCACTGGGCAGCAGGATGACCCAGTGCTCACCATCCCAGCAAGCGTACAAGGTGATCTTTTCCTGAGCAAACTCCGCATGGGGAATCTCTTGACGGGCGTGTTCGTTGCCATTGCCATCTTCATAGATCATGGTGGCTGAGTTGTGGCGACAAATCACTTGAACCACAACAAACCAATCCATGGTGCCTAGTTCCGCTAAGTGACTGGCTATGGCATCCATAATCCAAAAACACCGCCCGGCTTGTGAGAGATAACGAGTGCCATCGGTCAGCAAATGCTGGGATGAAATTGGGTAGTAGCTTTGAGTGCCCGTGAACTGGGTCAGTAGGGAGGGATCAAATAACTTGTTGCTGTTGTTGTGTGAGTTCATGCACACAGTGTTGGTTCACTTTTGTACTTGGACAACCGATATCCAGCCAAGCTGTCGGGTTACCAAATCAGCCCTACAAGCGCAGACCGCCATTGCCAGCTACCCAACACAGCGGACCCTTGAAACACTGCGCTGCAGGGCGGATTTGAGGGGTTTGCGCGCATGAGCCGCCCCATGCACGGACCCCAGCGCAGCAGCACAGGCCCATAACGTTGACCCCTGAAAATATGTTGTCGGTTCAACCGACAACTTGTAGTGAGGGGTTGATGAAAAAATGTCGG
>Ga0164295_10002703_pt1 | contig 14455 bp, 13 predicted proteins | sample GEODES006metaG_FD_111798 | JGI IMG/M metagenome (GOLD analysis project Ga0164295, IMG submission 111798) | Oligotrophic lake water microbial communities from Sparkling Lake, Wisconsin, USA - GEODES006 metaG | ecosystem: Environmental > Aquatic > Freshwater > Lake | place: USA: Sparkling Lake...
CCTTCAATACGCGATTAGCGTGGGCAAGAAGCTCTGAACGATGCTCTGTGTAGAAAGCACCGAGCTCTGCGACGGTCCACACGCGGGGACCTGCAGAGGCTGCAGACTTCTTAAATGCCACTTTGGGACTTCTTTCTTAACCGGTTTCGTACTTCAGCGACACCCGTCGGTGCCTCTATAACCTTCTACGAATCCTAGCCTAGATTGTCGTGGAGATAGGACAAAACGGACATTTCGTATTAATCTATATGCTGGTTCTCCTTATAAATAAGAGGCAGGAACTGTAATCCAATGCTCTGGGAGGAGCTCTCGTGGGCTTTCGGTTAATTTGAACCAAGGGAAAGGCGCGACAATCCGAAGAGAGCCAGAATAATTCAAGAATGCACCCCACCAACTGAATGTCGAATTGCCTATCACAAAACCTGATCCATATCTCATTAGCTCGAGCGTCTGCGAAGATGACAAGCTCGGGTCAGTCACCCAACGCACATTTTGGCTGAATTCATTTGGAAATATCTGCCTGGCCAGCGCTTCTTCATTAGTGAAAACCCAGATTTTAGTGTCGCCAACTAAAATTTGTTCGATCGCCTTGCGATAATAAGTGCCATCAAGGATGCCAAATTCACTTTCCGCCTTGTAATCTCCAAGTCTGATGTGGACGACTAACGGTTTTTCCTTCAGAGCAAGATCTCGCAGCAATTTAAATTCAATGCTTTCATCACGTAATCGCAGAGATTGCATTTTACTTCTAGTTCCCTGATCTTCAAGCCATTTATATGATTGAAAAAGACCGATTAGATATGGCGTATTTGAAATCTCTTTCAGCACATCCGAATAACCTAAACCCTCTGACACTACCAAATTTGCTTTCCTGTGAAAATATCTACGCATCAAAAAATTCCCAATCAAGCCAACAATTGGAAGGTGATTTAGCATTCGAGACTTTGTCGCGTTTCCACTTAGCTTTAAAATAAGGTTTGTAAATTTATGTGTGAAGTAACTATATTCACGATCTACATCAATTAAGACGTTACTCGGCAGAACAAAATCCGAGATTTCGATAAGACCTTCTGCATTCCTTCGAGGAAAAGCTAAGGCAGGCTCAATCAAAACCGAGCCATTTTTAGAAGCATTCAAACCTGCCGATAACTGAAATAGCTGGTTTCCTAAACCTCCGGCTAAATGAATCGTAACTAACGCGGATTTAGGCTCTCTTTTGACTATCGCTCCAGTAAAAAAGAGAATTGATAGGGACCTAAAATAGAAATAAACTGCCTTAACGTTGAGGCTTCCGTTCAACTTCAGTGACAAGAAACTTCGATTCTTAAATCCTGCTTTCACAATTGTGAGTAGAATCTTTCCACACATCAATATTCCGTACCTTCTCAATTTTTGTTTTTCGTGCAATTCAAATAAGGCAGCCAATATTTGGAGTAAGTCCCCGTATGCCACATTGCTAGAAGTAAGACTCCCAGCAATACCAGAAAAGTATTTATAAACTATATTCTCGCTGAAATAAATCGCATCCACTCGTAAATTGAGTTCGGCCAGAAATAGTTGGTCTTCTCCCAATTTGCTATTGCAAAATCGAAGGTTCCCAATGTAATCAACCCGAAACGCAAACCTCCACAATCCAGGCTGCAGTGCAACCGAATTATCAAAACTCTTATATCGGGTTGCGTAGAGTCTTGATTCTCTTTCGTCCTCACTTACATGAAGAAAATTCCCAAGTGCAGCATCAGCGTTTGGCTTAGTCGAAGCTTCAGCAACCATGTCAATAAAGCATTCTATTTGCGGTTCATCATCAGAATCCCAAAACGCAACCCAGGGTGTGGCCACTTTTTCGAGACCCATATTTCTGGCTCCACCGGGAGATCGACTGTCGGAAAAAATGATTTTAAGTTGAATGGTACTTAAGCTTTCGAGATAATCTATGTTCCGAATAATCACATCAGTTACTTCTTGATCAACTACTAAGATTATTTCGATTGGTTTTGTGATGGCTTCTTTTATTATCTTTACAATTTTAGGCAAATGGCCGGTTAGGTTATTTGTGGGAATAACCACGGTCAGTTGATTCAATTCCTTATTGCTCATAAATATTAAACTCACTCCGCTAGCAACTGTTTCTAGTTTAGTAGCAAGAGCCGCCTAATTACGTTAGATTGTCCCATTATGATCGACGTCTTTTTAATTAATTTATCTCGCAGGAATGATCGATTGATCATGGCGGTGAATGAATTGAGCAAGGTGCATTCTAATATAATAAGAGTCGAGGCAGTAGATGCACAGGCTTACAATGGAGAAGGGTCCGTTTTTGTCTCGAAGGCTGCATTCGTTTGCTCGTTATCTCACAAGAAGGCTTTAGAGGAATTTATTGGATCTGGGAAGCCATATGGGATTGTCGTTGAAGACGACCTAAAGATTAGATCTACGACAGATTTCAATAAAGCTCATGAAGTCGCAAGGAAATTTCAAATTGATTTGCTTCAAATTGGTTACCTGACCAACGGCCTTTCGGATTCTATCGATTTGTTGATAGTCAACTTAGTCAATACGATCATCAAACTCTTCAATGTCTTGCCGCGCAAATTTGGTTTTAACACATTCGCCAAGCAGCGATTTCAAAGAAATTATGACTTACCCATGAGCTTAATCCCTGACAATTTTCGGGCGGGGGCACATTGTTATTTAATTTCAAGAATGCTTGCCATTGAACTGGTCAACATTATTGAAGGCAGTAACAATACTTACGACGGTTTGCTTATGTCGATCTCTCTCCACCGTAAATTCAAGGTTGTGAGATTGTTAAAGTCCGCCGTTTCCCAACGTGAAACTGAGAGTGATATCAAGAAACATGCCTAGAACTATAATTATTATTGTAGTTGTACTCAACGACAAAGTTGGGATTCAGCGGACTTTAAATTCGATATATGATCAAGATATTCCGAACGAAAATTATCGAATCGTTATTGTTGACGGATTCTCTGAAGATGGCACCTACGAAGTAGCAAAGGGGATGCTCCGTAAAAATGGGAAAATACTGAGGTCTAAACCGGTAGGCATTTATGACGCCATGAATGTTGGGCTCAATAGTGTTTTCGGTTATTCAGAAGACGATGGTGTGCTTTTTCTGAATGCCGGTGATTTCCTTTATTCTCCTCAAAGTCTCTCAAAATTAGCAATGGGATTGGATGATAACTCCCAGGTGTTCGGACTTTCGGCTTTCTTAGACACTTCAAATGGATTTGATATTTCTTTACCCAAAATTGATTTTTCGCGAATTCGCTCTCCTGTTTTTATGTGGATTCCTCATCAGTCTTTTTGTGCAACCATCGCAATTTACAAATCAGTCGGCATAATGAATGACTACTTTAAGGTAGCTGGAGACGTTGATTGGTTCATGAGGGCAATCTCAATTGTTGGGCTTCCACACCACATCCCAGAAGTAATTTCTGTTCAAATGGTTGGTGGAAAGTCGCGACGCTACGCATACTTGGGTTACCAAGAGAGACGGGAAATAGCTAATAGGGCAGGAATTAGAGTAGAAAGGTATCCGTTTTTACTTGCTCTCAGAGTTTATTTTGCGCAAAAACTTAGCATTCGACTTCCTAGGTTTTTGCAAAAGAAAAGTACGGGGCCAGCCGATTGTGGAAGTGGCGTTCAACAGCGCTATGAGACTTTGTCACGTATTTTTACAATCCAAGAATCTCCGCCTGCAAATTAAAGTTTGGGATTTCATTCCGTACTTGTTCGAATGTGCCTTCGCTCAACTTCTTTCCGTTTTCGATGTATACCAATTTAGTAGCCTCTCTAACGGTTGCCAGGCGATGGGCCACCACGATCAAAGTAATGGATTGTGCTAAGTCATTTAGAGCCTTAGTTACTTCAAATTCATTTACAGAATCAAGCGCACTAGTCGCTTCATCTAGAATTAGCAATTCAGGATTTGTGTACAACGACCTTGCAATCCCCAGCCGCTGACGTTGACCTCCACTTAGCATTGTGCCATCTTCGCCTACCTGAGAATCTAATCCATCTGGGAGACTTTTCACAAAATCTGCAAGATTGGCTTTCTCGAGGGAATTCCAAATATCAGGATCTTTCTGAGAGCCTGGTTCAAATCCCATAACAATATTTTCTCTTATAGTCCCGTTGATGGTGTAGATATCCTGAGGAACAAACCCAATTTTTCCAGGCCAGAGTTGTGTAGTAACTCTGGGTTTGAATCCAGAAATTTCAACTACTCCTGACTCCAATTCCAAAACACCTAAAAGTAGATCAACTAGGGTCGACTTTCCCCCGCCTGAAGGCCCTGTAATCGCTGTAACTGTGTTTGGTTCAATGTTTAAGTTGAAATTTGAAATCGCAGATGTATCCGCACCTGGATATGTATAACAAGCGTCAATAAATTGTATCCTTGCAATAAATGGCTCTTTTGAGGCTTCTATTTTTATCTCAGGGGATGATTTCTGATCAGATTTTAGCAACTCTAAGGCAGAGGCGCCGGAACCAAGGTTTGATTTGATCATAAGACTGTTCTGTTGAATTCGGAGCACTGCGGGTGCAATTCGGATACCGCTCGCCATAAACACAGCGAGTGTAGTAATTGCTTGATTCGAATCTTGCAAAAGGAAACTCAACCCACCTATCAACACGGCCGCAATCAATACCGTTAGCTCAACGACGTATTTACTGATGCTGGGGATGAATGCCAACTCAGTAATCACACCGGCTAACTTGAACCGAGTTTCTAATATCTGAGCCACATAATAGTCCATTTTATTTCTCACTCGAATCTCGCGGACAGATCCAATTGATTGAGCGATTAATTCGTTTGCGGCGATCGAGATCCTTGTGTCTTCTTCACCCAATCGGCGAACCTTAAATCTCATTGTGTAGTTAAGAATAAATCCTACTAGTCCAAATATTGACGCACTTACGAGAGCTAGGAATGGGTTTAGTAAAATCAATGTTGCTAGCAAAACCGTGAGTAAGACTAAGTCGGACACTTGACTCATCGCTGCTCCAAGAACGTTTACATACAAAGAATTCACTCCGTGTGTCAGGGTATAAACCCTTTCCTGCATTGATGCGCTATATATCTTTGTCACAGGTGCGCGAAGAAGATTCCCAAGCAAACGTGATGCGCATTTAACTGATTCGCGACTTAAGAACAACAAGCTGAATTTTGTCAACTTAATTGAAAGAACTGTTTTGAGTACAAGAATTACCAATGCAAGCACGGCTAGTGAGCTCACTTGAAATTGAAGAGATTTCTCCAATAGCCCTAGTTGACCCAGGATCTGTGAGGTTCTGCCTTGTGCAGGATTCGATTGAACACCATTAATTGTAAGTGCTGTAATAAGCCCAAAACACACTACGCCGATAAGGTCCAGAATAGACAGGGCCACCTGCGTTAGAAGTATCAGAATTAGTCTGGACTTTTTTTTGCGATTTAAGGTTCCAAGCAAGAAACCTATTTCAGGAAATATTTGGGAACTCCGCACAGTTAACCTATCTTGGACAACTAGATCTTCTTGAATCTTATTACTTGCGCGGGTGCGCCCACAACTACGGAAAAGGGCGGAACATCCTTGGTTACTACCGACAGTGCCCCAATTGTGGCGCTTTCACCGACATTCACCCTTCCAACGATAACTGCATACGATCCAATCTCTACACCATTACCAATGACTGGATATTCATTCGTCGGATTCGATCCGATATGAGCGACACCTAAAGTGACACCGTGCTGTAAAAAACAGTCCGACCCAATTTGGGCACCTTGACCAAGAACGATACCTGTTGGGTGTCGAATCACTAGCCTATGCCCAATTTCACAGCCAGGCAGGAGTTCACAACCGTTGATTGAGTGATTTATCTGAAAAATGAAGTGGGCCAAACGTGTCCAATTATGATTGAAGAAAAATTGTTGAAAACGATAAAAGCAAACAGCTCTGAAGCCTGGATTCAGGAGGGCAAACACAATGATTTTAACGGTTGATGAGTTTTTCCCCGTGGCTGCCTTAAAATCTCCATTTAGATAGTTAGTCTTTACACTCACTGCACTACTTAAACACAGTTCTGGTGCTAGTGGCAAGGATTCTGAGGGGGTCGAATTGAGTTTTGGTAAATTAATCAACAAAATCCACATTCGGTTGCTGCCACATGCCTCTCCTCACTATTATCACGGAAGATCTTCTTCCAAGTTATTACTGAATAATTTTTTGCTCTTTCTTTTTAGATTCATTCTGGTTAAACCACCTTCAAAAGTTTTGATAAACCCAACAAGAAAACTGAAGGATTCCAAACTTGGTAAGACTGCCTTGGTGCTCGGGAATGGTCCATCAATTGATTCAATAAATATTGCGGCTCTACCAAGATATGTAGACGATATCTACTGTGTTAATGAGTTTTACAAGTTGGAGATTTCGAAAGAATTGAAATGTAATAACTATGTTTTGAGTGATCCATTGAGCTTTACCGATAAAGATTTTACATTACCTGATAACTTTATTGATCAGTTAAACCAAAACGATGCTAGGCTCTTTGCTCCACATTGGAGTGCTAAAGCTTTCCCAAATCTTTTTTTGAATTCAAAACTATTCTACTTTGATGACAGAGAGCGGACTTGGTTTAATCGCAAAATTTCTCCAACAAAACCACGTAATTACACATCAGTTACACTTTATAAAGCCCTTGCGATCGCGTGCTATCAAGGGTACTCAACAATTTACGTTTTAGGAATGGACAATACTGAATTTATTTCATATGAAGGTTCTCATAATAATACTATTTATCATAATTTAAATACTTACGGGATTCAATCAAGTTCTACTCCACCAATATCAATGCAGGAAGTTTTTCATTCTGGAATGGCAGGCAGGATGCAGAGCTACTCTCATTTGTTTGGAGATTTGAAAAAATTTAGAAAATATAACATTGTCAACTTGGATCAAAAAAGCCTGACTGATATTTTTCCTAAAATTGAAGCTGGCCATGAGTTGTCTGTCAAACGATTATCCGCTTTGTGGTCCCAAAAGGAAAGAAGGAACTAAATTGTTAATTCCCGTGGATGAGTTGGTATCTATCTTCAAGATTAGACCAAATGGAATTCTTCATGTTGGAGCACATCTAGCCGAGGAAGCACCTATGTACGAGAAGTTCAAATGGCAAGGAAAATCAAAAATTTATTGGGTGGAAAGCCAGTCTGACCTGGCCGAACGGTTGTCTTCGGAACTTGATCCTGTTATTCACGACGTCAGATGTGCCACTGTTTGGAACGTCACAGGAGCACGAATGGAATTTAAACATACAACAAATTCACAGTCATCTTCCCTCTTAGACCTTCATTTGCATTCAGATAAATATCCTGGGATCAAAGTTGATAAAAGTTATATCGTTATCACCTCCAGATTAGATGATATCTATTCTGGAACTAATTTTGACTTTGTTGCCTTAGATATCCAGGGGGCTGAATTGAAGGCTTTGGAAGGTTTGGGGGGATTAATCGATAATGTAAAATGGATTTATTCTGAAGTCAATAAGATTGAACTCTACAAAGATTGCGCATTAATCGGAGATCTGGACTTATTTTTAAGTGAAAAGGGGTTCGTCCGTGTGGCAACTCGGTGGGCTTTCCGATCTGGATGGGGTGATGCACTCTGGGTTCGGAATGAGTTAAATGTTTTCTCTTTGAGTCGTGGCTTCAAGTCAAAAATAGTCAACATCAGATTAATTGTGAGTTACACCGCCAGATACATAATTAAGAAAATTTTCGTGAAGCGTGGGTAAGTTACCCGTATTTACAAGATTATCTGGCGGGTTAGGGAACCAAATTTATGGGATTTGCGCATCGTGGCTTATTGCACAAGCATCAAAAAGAAAGATTCTCTTGGAAGATGTGTTTATAGATAACCCCCAATACTCTAACCGAATTTTTAACTTATTCGAAATTGATTTTACGAAGACGGTTGAGGATAAGATCTTAGTCAACCGCCTCCGCTCTATTTATCGATTCTTCTTACGCTACCTTTCTAAAGCCGTAAGAAGAGGATGGATTCCTGGGGAGGTAAAATTTGACGATAACTCTGAATTCAGTTTGAGATTAAGTCTCTTTTGTACACAAATTCACTGTGATTCAAGAATTGCGGCCAAGGCGCGAATGCTCGGATTCCCGAAGAAAGTCAATCTAAAAAATCCTTCTCTAGAATATAACGTGCTGGAATCAGAGGCTCTCAACGCACGGATACTCGCGGTGCACTTGAGATTAACCGATATTAGAACTTTCGAGTCAGGAAATAGGATGTTGAGCCCAAACTATTTTGAACGAAATATTCACTTGATTTTGAATCGTCATTCAATTGATGAAGTTTGGGTATTTTCTGATGAGCCTAACGCTGTTTCAGATTTTCTCCCAGAAAGCACAAAGTTGCGTAACATTTCTTCCTATGGATTGTTGACGCCTTGTGAGGAACTGGTCCTAATGACTAGATGTGCAGCTCTTTTGGGATCTAGAAGTACGTTTAGTTTTTGGGCTGGATTCTGGAACTCTAACCAAGATAGTATTTATTATCCAGGCCCCGTAGTTGGCTTTCCGCGGTGGCACAATTCCCTGCTCTAACTGAATATCGAACAAATTAGGGTAGATGCATGACATAATTGCTCTAAACAAAAGACTTATGTGGGGGAGATTAATTGATGTTGACGGCAAATGACCATATTTATGTTATTGCCGAAGCAGGCATTAACCACAATGGTGATGTTGAAACTGCGAAGAAATTAATTGATCTGGCTGTGAGAGCTGGGTGCGACGCTGTGAAATTTCAGAAGCGCGACCCGGATGTTTGTGTGCCGGATTCGATGAAATCTGTAATGAGAGAAACGCCTTGGGGCAATATAACTTATCTGGACTACAAGAAACGTATTGAGTTTGGTCAAAAAGAGTACGAAGAGATCGACGCTTATTGCAAAGAAAAGGACATCGATTGGTCTGCGTCTGCATGGGATATAGGAAGTCTTGAGTTCTTGGACCAGTTTGATCTTCCATTTCATAAGGTCGCATCGGCCCTCGCGACACATTTAGAGTTTGTTGAACAGGTGGCGAAGAGAGGTAAATTGACCTACGCCTCGGTAGGAATGTGCTCTTACGAGGATATTGACCTTATGGTTGAAATTTTTGAGAAATATAAGTGTCCTTTCGTATTGCTCCATACGGTTTCAACTTATCCTGCGCTGGAATCTGACTTGAATCTTCGAATGATTAGTACGCTGTCAGAGCGTTACGGGGTTGGCGTTGGATACAGCGGGCACGAACCTTCCGTGTCGCCATCAATTGTGGCAGGCGTACTAGGGGCTGTTGTAGTGGAGCGACATATAACTCTCGATCGTTCGATGTGGGGGACGGATCACTCTGCCTCTCTCGAAGAAGCGGGATTAAGTCAGCTTGTTTCCACACTTCGCAAAATTCCAGTGGTGTTAGGTGATGGTGTTAAAAAACGTATTCTGGGAGAAGAAGCAATCGCCGCCAAAATGCGATATTGGAGTTAATTTTTCGTGCAGCCCCGTATCCTAGTTACTGTTCGCTTTTCAAGTTCTAGGTTGCCCGGAAAGTGCATGATTTCTATTCAAGACAAGCCTGTTTTACAACACTTGTTGGAAAGAATTTCAAATTCAAATCTCCGGCCGATAGTATGCACTAGTACCGATCCTTCAGATCAAGTGATTGCCAATCTCGCGGCCGAGATGGGTTTTGATTGTTTTAGAGGTTCGTTACTTAATAAGATTGACCGGTGGACTCAATGTGCAGTATCGATAAATTCTGAATATGTGCACATCATTGATGCTGACGATCCTCTAGTTGATGTAGTTGAGATTTTTGAGAGTATCGAAGAGGCAACCGAAAATGGCTTAGATTTATTGAGAACTTCTGAACGCTCGGACCGTGGATACGCATCAGTTGGGATGACCGTCAAGAGTGATTTCCTTGTCACTTTATCAGACAGAGTAACTTCGCTGAATTCTGATGATCTTGATGTCATTCCTTGGGAATTACTGTTAAAACCGACAGATAAGGTCGCGCAGAAGAAAGATAAGATCCTATTGCCCGCTTCAGCGCTTAACTTGAGGCTCACTTTGGATTACGAGAATGATTTAGAATTGATTTCCACGCTCATCAAGGAGTTGGGGAATACAATCTCTCGACTTGAACTAGAGATGTACCTTGAATCACATCCATTATTAGCTACGATTAATGAAGGAAACACTACATTATTTCTTCAGAATAAGAGAAATCAACTGAGCAAAAACTTTGGTTTAGGAAAGGAGTAACCATGCACGAGGGTAAATATACAAAACTGGCTATGGAACTGGCTGCACAGGCACTTGTGAGCGACTCTCATCCTGAAACAGGCCAAGGTTGGGTCACGCAATTTGAGGAAGATTTCGCAAAATTTGCAGGATTTAAGTATGGGATCGCAGTTAACTCAGGTACCTCTGCACTTCACGCTGCACTGATTGCTTTAAAAGTTGGACCAGGGGATGAAGTGATCTCTCCTGCCTTAACAGTCGTCATGGATGCTTTCTCCACTATTTATGTTGGCGCCACTCCAGTTTTTGCTGATGTCGATCCAAATACTTGGAATATTGATCCAGATAAAGTTGAGGAATTAATTACACCGCATACTAAGGCGATAATTTCTGTGTCTTGGTTTGGATTACCATCTAACGCTAAAAGATTGCAAGAAATTTCAAAGAAGTACCACATCCCTATTATTGATGACTCTGCTGAAACTATCTCTCTAGCCGGATACGAACCCGAAGGGGTAAAGTCGCCAGACTTCCGAATGTTTTCCTTTGAATCAAAGAAGCATTTTTCAACTGGCGGTGAAGGTGGGATGCTTGTCACTAATGATGACGGCTTAGCAAAGGCTGCACGTCAAGCTGCCGGATTAGGATATAAACACCTCTCGGCGGGAAAAGGTAGAACTAGCCTAGCTTCAAGTGTTTTCCAAAATCCTGCATATGAGCGGTTTGATGCGATTGGGTTCAATTACAGGATGACACCTGTGACCGCAGCCATCGGAATAGGACAATTATCTGACATCGAGAACTTTCTAAGCTCTAGAATCTATGCTGCGCAGGCACTCTTACGCGCGGCTAGCGGATGTGAGTGGCTCGTGCCGCAAGCGAAATCGCAAGATGGCGTCCCAAATAGCTATTATTCATTAGGATTTAAGTTCATCCCAGAAAAGGCAAATGGAAAAGTTTGGACGGACTTTTACACACTTTTCACTGCTCAAGGTGGGCACGGCTTCTACTCGAATTGTAAAAACCCTTACCTTGAACCCGTTTTTTATGGGAAAACTATGGGGCAGCAGCGATTTCTACCTGGCTTAGCGCCAACCGCAGAGCTTTTGCAATCCCAGATTATGGCATTTAAAACGAACTATCTGGATAGATCTATAGTTGATGGACAAGCGAAGATTCTCTCATCTGTAATAGATGATTTTGGACGTTGATACATGAGACTAGATAAAAACATAGTTGTAGTAACCGGAGCAACGGGTTTACTTGGTAGGCAACACGTATTGGCCGTCCTCGAAGAAGGCGGTCGAGTGGTTATCCTCGATATAGATGACTTGGCGCTTGATGAGTTTTCCTCAGAGCTTTCAAAGTCGTTTAGAGATTCATTTTTAGCTTTTAAGTGCGATATAACAAATGAAGCAGAACTCTTAGAAATACTACAGAGAGTTCAAGATTCATTTGGAACTCCCAACGGCCTAGTCAATAATGCGGCAATAAACCCAAGTGTTGAGAAAAATTCAAAACGGTTTAGCAGAATTGAAGATATAACTAAGTCTACTTGGGATCTTGAATTTGAGGTTGGTCTTTGGGGAGCGTTCTTGTGTTCTCGTGTATTTGGAGCTGCGATGATACGAGCTGGGATCTCTGGGTCTGTGGTCAATATATCTAGCGACCATGGTCTGATAGCTCCGAACCAAAACCTATATAAGGTTGATGGACTACTAGATTCAGAACAGCCCGTGAAGCCCATAACTTATTCCGTAATCAAGCACGGGCTGATTGGTTTAACGAAGTATCTTTCTACCTACTGGGCCGGAAATGGAATACGAGTCAACACGTTATGTCCGGGGGGAGTGCTAAATGGTCAAAATCAAACCTTTCTAGATAGATTCAATACGGTAGTCCCTATGGGGCGCCCCGCAACTCCACCCGAATATCGGGGTGCAATCAAATTTATGCTATCTGAGGAATCTTCTTACATGACAGGAAGCACTGTAGTAGTAGATGGTGGAAGATCGGTCTGGTGATAAATATTTATTGTTTTGATATAGATGACACGATTTGCAAGACGAATGGCATGGACTACGCATCAGCTACTCCATATGTTGAACGAATTGCAAAGATTAATTTACTTTATGAAGCAGGACATACAATTAAATTCTTGACAGCCCGCGGTTCCAAAACTGGGATTGATTGGACCGAAGTTACAAGGCTTCAACTCGAGAATTGGGGCGTGAAGTACCATGAACTTCACCTAGGTAAACCATTTGCCGATTTTTATATTGACGATAAGGGAATATCTGATAAAGATTTTGATTGGGACTAGTCTTTAACGGCGACCAACCAGATAGTGTCGCTCTTGCCAATTGTCTCGAGATCTATTGCGTACGCAAGGTTCGCATTCTCCGAGAACAAGTTCTTCATGACCTCATGTCCACCGGGCTTCGGAGTGACGGAGCGTTATCTGGGTCTACGCCTTCTCTGGGCTGAATTTGGACGTGGTTTACGTGTTCCACGGTTAGGACCCTTGTTCTCAACAATTGGCGCAACGTATGGAATGCCTGAAGGCTCTTGAGCTCCGGTAATTCGCATGAGGTCAGTGCTGAGTGAAGTTACTGAAACTGATTTAGGCGTTACTCCGGCTCTTGAAGTAAGTCCTGAGACTGACTTCTGTTGCTTTGAAGTTGTAAGCGTTACTACTGCTCCTGATTCACCGGCACGGGCTGTGCGGCCTGAACGATGGAGGTAATCCTTGTGATCTTGTGGAACATCTACGTGTACAACAAGTGAGATTCCATCAACGTGGATACCGCGTGCTGCAACATCTGTTGCGACAAGTGCTGCATTTGCCGAATCCTTGAAGAGTGCCAATGTGCGAGTACGCACTGCTTGTGACTTGCCGCCGTGGAGTGCTCCAACTGGAACTCCCGCGTGGGCTAGCTTGTCGCAGAGACGATCTGCACCACGTTGTGTCTTTACGAAGAGAATTGTTTTTCCATTACGGGCTGCAATCTGAGCTGTGATGTCATCTTTATCGCCTGGGTTCATTACGAGGATGTAGTGATCCATTGTTGATACAGAGGCACGATCGTTTTGAAGTGAGTGTGTCTTTGGGCTCTTGAGGTATTGCTTAACTAGTGAGTCAACACCACGATCAAGAGTCGCTGAGAAGAGGAGGCGTTGTCCATCAAGCTTTGCTTGATCGAGGATTTCCTTAACGACAGGGAGGAATCCCATATCTGCCATCTGATCTGCTTCATCAAGAACTGTAATCTGAAGTTGATCTAGTTGTACTTCACCCTTATCAAGCAAGTCGATGAGACGTCCTGGGGTTGCAACCAAGATTGCTGTTGCTTTGCGCATTGCAGTGATCTGCTTTGCATAAGGCATTCCGCCTGCGATAACTACTGATTCGTGTCCGATAGCGCGAGCTAGTGGGCGTAGAACTTCATCGATCTGCTGGGCGAGCTCACGAGTAGGGGTTAGAACAAGTGCCAATGGCTTATGTGGCTTTGCTTGTTGTCCGCTGATATTTGTAAGCAGGGCAAGGCTAAATGCAAGGGTTTTACCTGATCCAGTCTGTCCGCGACCAAGAATGTCGTGGCCAGCGAGTGCATCTGGAAGTGTTGCGATCTGGATTGGGAATGGGTGTGTGATTCCTTGGATGCTTAAGGCATTTGAAAGTGCTGGTGCAATACCAAGATCACGGAAGGTTGTTGTTACCTCTGTAAGAGGTGTTGCATCAATGAGGTTGGCATCTGCAAGGTTGGCTGAGATGTAGTTGTCATCTGCACCGAAATCGACTGCAATGTTTGAATGTGTCTTTGAAGCACGACGATCATCACGAGCAAATGCTGGTGAATCGTTACGACGATCACGTGCTGGCTTCTGTGTTGAACGTGGCTTAGATCCTGGGATGAACTTCTCGCGCTTTTGTGGGACGAAGTTTGGACGACCATCGCTGCTGCGCGCTTCTTTTGCCTTGACAGCTTCGCGACGTGTTGTTGGACGGCGATCTGATTCAGCTGGACGTTCGAATTCACGGGTGGTCCGAGTGTCGCGATCCTTTACAAATCTTTCAGCACGTGAAGGTGGCTTAGGTGAAGTGCGCTTTGCAGGGCGTGCGTCACGGGTTGGACGATCTGAG
>Ga0164295_10002705_pt1 | contig 14454 bp, 6 predicted proteins | sample GEODES006metaG_FD_111798 | JGI IMG/M metagenome (GOLD analysis project Ga0164295, IMG submission 111798) | Oligotrophic lake water microbial communities from Sparkling Lake, Wisconsin, USA - GEODES006 metaG | ecosystem: Environmental > Aquatic > Freshwater > Lake | place: USA: Sparkling Lake...
AAAAAAACTTCACCACACCCCAATAAATTCTCACAAGGAAAAAAAAAAAAAAGCCCCCCCCTTAACTGGCCAAAAGAAGCCGCCCCACTGACCCCCCCCCCTCCCCCCCCCCCCCCTTCCCCACCCCCCCCCTCCCCCGCCTTGGTCGCAGCCACCCGACCTCGAGGCCCGCGAGGCTTTCGTACGCGACTACGCGGAGCGCCAAGCAGGACGTGGTTCCAGCCGCTCCGCCAACGCCCTCTTCCGCGTGGTTGCGGCCGAGCGCTGTAGCGAGGGCGACTACGAGCGCGACAGTGAGGAGGACGAGGACGACGACGACGAGGACGAGTCCGCTGAGGAGTCGTACGCGCCCGCGCCGGCGGCGCCGCCGGCGGCGCCGCAGCCAGCGCCAGCCCCGCCTCCGTCGTCGCCTAAGCCGCCGCCCAACCTCAACCAGATGGTGCACGTGGTGCACGGGGCGCACCGCGGCCTGGTGCCACAGTTAGCGGGCGGTGCCGCTGGCGCCCCTACGAATTCCGCCTTGCCGGCTGGCGTCGGCGAGTCCGTGCCCACGTCGCCGTTTGCGCACCTGCCGCCGGTGCCCGTGGGCGAGCCCGACCTGTACTGCTACGAAATGCTCGAGGGGGTCGGCGGCGCTGGTGGATCGGTTGGAGGGTCGACCGTCGGCCGCGTGAGCGGTGCGCGCGAGCAAGGCACGCCTCTGCACGAAGGGCGTCGGAACGACGACGAGGACCACGCTCACGGGGATGGCGCGCAGGGGGATGGCGCGCAGGGGTCGAGTGGCCCCGCGGGAGCGTCGACGGCCCTATCGGGCGTGGTTGGGGCGGGCGCATGCATCACAAGCGTGCCGCCTGCGGCCGGTGCGCCCGCGACGGCGCTTCGACGCGACGAGTTGGTCGTCGGCGAGCGGCTGACGGATGCGCTGCGCACGCAGCTGTACGAGGCCGTGCTGCGTGACCAGTCGCGGCCGCGCCAGTCGCCGCTGGGCGGCAGCACGGGGGGCGGTGTGGGGGGCGCTGGCCAGCTGCAACTTGATTTACCGTCTGTGGGTCTTAAGGTAACCGCCAACAGCAGCGCACGCGCACGTCAGTCGAGCGGTGGCGGTGGCGGCGGCAAGGGCACGGGCAGTGCAGCTAAGAGAGACCTAGCTGCGGCGCCCACGCCTCTCTCAACCGCCAAGCAGGGCGCGCGCGGTGAGCGAAGTGCGGACCAGGTACCGGTAGCGGCCAAGGGTGCCGCCACTGGCGCAGCACCGAAGCCAAAACGGACGCGCGGGGGCAACACCGGTGATGAGAATCCGTACGGCAAGCACTACGCGGACAGCCACAACAAGCGGCGGCGCGGGTCGGCGGACGCGCGCGCTACCACACCCTCGGTGAAGGCCGAGGGGGAGGAGGAGGCGGGCTTTGACTGAGACGCCTGAGTGGTAACTTAGTGGGCGGCGCCCGCACTCGCGAACGCGGCGCACAGGAGCGGCGACGATTCAACGGAGCGCGCGGCAGCGCAGCACAACCGAGGGACCTGGGCCAGTGTCGATCCGTGCCACGCGCAGATATCGTATGCGTGTGCATTGAACGCTGGTCGAACGCGAGGGAGTGATGCAGAGCGGCGAGAGACAGGAGGAGAAACAATTCGGCGGTGGTGCTGATGAGACTTGAGAGAGAGAGAGAGATCCTGCGATGAGTCTCTATACGACGCGCATGTCCGATGTCGACCACCGAGGTCCGCGAGCGCAGGACCCATCGCGACAAATGGTGCCCGGGCGGGGGCGCATGTGAAAAGTCCCGGCATTATGTGTGTCCATGCTGTGTACACATGTGTGCGATGTGGGGGCTCGTTGGTGTTTATTTGATGTACGATGATCGATGCGTATTTAATGATTTATTTGATGTGAATCAACCACTGTGACTGTCGAACGCAAAATTCATTCAATATTGTTCCCGGCAGCGGTGCCGCGCGGCACGCCGGCCAGGCACGTCCGCTCCGGCCCCGCGGTTCGCTGTGGGCAGTGTGTGGCCCCAGCGAAACTAAGGAACACCCCGCGCACCAGAAACTAAGGGTACGATCAAGAGAAAGGCCATGCGCGGACCTCCCCGGCGCGTGCATCTCGCTCGGCGTGCTGCTAAAAGTGGGGTGGCCGCCCCCATTCTAGGGGAACTTGGTGAACTGGATCACCTTCTGAGTGATCTCCCAACCTGTGGGCAACTGCCAGGTAAAGAGGCCGAGGGCGAGAACGTTGAACGCGATGTGGCTGTTGCGCGCGGCGTCGTTGCCCTTGGTCATGAGCGGCACGAGTGAGGCGGCCATCGCCCAGCACACCACCACGCCCGCACCCGCGTAAAGATGCGGGCCTGGGAAGAGTTTCTGTGCACGCAGGAAGGTGTTCACTGGGCCCTCGATGGCAAAGGCGGTGCCCAGGCCGAGCACAACCGAGCCCACCTGGTAGTGCGTCTCACGGAACGAGCCTCCCGCGAGCTCCTTGCGCGTCGCGGACAGCGCGTCGATTTTCGTCTCGAGCTCATTTACCTGCGCCACGAGCGCCGCGCTCGGCTTCGAGCCCTCGGCCGTCGCCTCGACCTGCGCCTTCGGGCCTTTGAGCTGCTCCTTGAGCGTCGAGATCTCGTTGCCGACCTCTCGCAGGCGGCGCCACTGCAGGCCGGTGAAGGCCGAGTAGGCGCTGGCAGCATACATGGAAGCCACTGCGGACGGAGGCGAGAGAATGGGCCGGTGCGATTCAGTTGCAGAGCACGGCGGCGGCAGTTGGAGTAGAAGCGCATGCAAGCGGTGGCAGCCACTCACTGACAGCCGGGTGTGCCATGCTGGCGATGCGGCCTTCGAAGATGCCATACTCGCCACCCTTGGCGAAGGCCGGCTCCGGCTGTGCCGCGATCAGAGCCGCGACGCCAGCAGCAGCCGCGGCCAGGGAGTTGGGCGAGGCGAAGGCCGAATCCGTTGATCTGAGGCGCTGGAGCTCGAGCGGGTCGCCAAAGGGACGCGACGGATGCTTCGAAATCGGCGACGGCGAAAGGAGCGCGCCCAGCGCCGCGGCGAGAACGGTCATCATCATGTTCGACTTTCCGAAGACGCAGAGAAGAAATCTCGCACGAGCAGATCTGGAAGGTCGAACACTTCGAGAGTGAAACGAACGTGTCAGGCGCGCGGCGGCGCGCGCGCGAGCGTTCAGCGTTCAGCGTTCGTACAGTGACGTGCTTCGCCGCAATGGAGGCACATTTCGTCAAACGTGCCGGAATAGTGCCGGAATTAGAGAATCAATTGAGGGAAAACGATCCGCAGATTCCTCAGATGAAGAAAACCCTTTCTCTTACAGGCCTTGCAGATCGCCATGGCCGATGAGGACATGTCCTCGCTGCTCGTAGAACTCGCCAACATCGCTAACAAGTGCGATCCACACCAGACGGAGACGTGCAAGAAGATCACCGCGAAGATCAAGCTGCTCGAAGCGGCTCCGCTCTGTGCGGTCGTGCTCGACGACGATGGCATCGCCAAGGAGGCCAATAAGCTCTTCGACGAGCTCATGGGTCCTCTGTGGAAGTTTGCGAATTTCGAGTTTGCGCAGTCCGCATCGGACGACAAGGGCAAGTCCGCGCTCGCTGCTGCCATCTCCGCTGTGCGCTCAGGCGCTTCGAAGCGTGAGAAGCTGCGCAACGTCGAGATGCTGACACTGGCTTCTGGGCTGCCCATCAAGGCGCACTTCGACTGGTTCGTCGGCGCGGGTGCCGACGGCGAAGGCATCACCCTTTTTGGTGACCCGTGCTCCGACGACCTCCTCGAGCAGCGCAAGAAGGATGCCGAGCTCATCGACTTTTTCCAGAATGCGCCGATCGCGATGCATTGGCTCTCGGGCACGGGCCACGTGATGTGGGCCAACCAGACGGAGCTCGACGTGCTCGGCTACACGGCTGAGGAATACATCGGGCAGCCAATCATGAAATTCTGCCCCGATGAGGAGGAGCTCGTCCTCGAGATCTTCAAGACCCTCGGATCGGGCAACATCATCAAGGACGTGCCTGTGCGCTTCCGCACGAAGGGCGGCAAGATTGTGCCGCTACTCATCGACTCGAATGTGGCGTACAAGATTGACGAGACGGGCCAGAAGGCGTTCAACCACACGCGCTGCTTCATCCGCGACGACACTGGCCGGCGTGTCCACGAGGCACGTGCCGAGGCGATGCTGAGGGAGACGGAGCGTTCTCTCAAGCTGCTGGACGCTTTTGTGTCACGCACGCTCCATCTCATGCGGACACCATGCCACGTAGTGCAGGCGTCCCTCGGGATGGTTGCATCCAACCTGCACTCGCTCGCTTCCAAGCTGCCGCCACGCGAGGCTAGCGCACTCTCGGACATCCTTGACGAGACCGAGAATCTCCTGGCAATCTCGATGCACCAGCTCCATGGCGTCAACTCGCTGATCTCCGACGCCTCTGACGTGCAGCGATTCGATTAAGGTGCCAGCCTAACGACGATTGACGTGCCGACGAAGTTGCGCAAGTTGTGCCGAGAGGCCGTGGATAATGCAAAGGACCTGGCCAAGTCGCACGTCACTGTTCGGTTCGAAGCCTCTGCCGGCCCTGACGTGGTGACTCTCGACGCCGAAGTCCTTCGACGAGCCCTCGATCAGCTTCTGCGCAACGCGGCGGCGGCGACGGCTGAGGGCGGCTCCATCTCTCTCAGGGTGAGCGTTGAAACCCACTCGCCTAGCGCGGATGCCGTCCAGGACGGCACTGCCCTGCGCTTCGAGGTGCACGACAATGGATGCGGACTTCCAATCTCGAATAGCTCGGCCAACATCTTCCATCGCTACTGCCCTGGATCTATGGCGTGCCCTCCACCCGTTCGCGGCACGGTGATTACGAGCACACCTGACTCGAGCCCAAACATGACGCCGGAGCCGAAGTTGAGCGCTGCCTCGGTTGTGGGCGGTGCCGCCCCGGGTGGTGCCGCCCCCCTCGAAGCGGCCGTCGAGGTTGCACGCAGCGGCCTCGAGTCCGCTCTTGCCCTCAACCATGCGAGCATCGGCACGTCCGGCCTCGGCATAGGACTCAACCTCACCTATTCCCTCGTGCGCGCGCTCGGCGGCGAGTTACGCGTCGAGTCAAAGCCTGGGGACACCCGCTTCTCCTTTGTACTCCGCGGACTCCACAGCGACGCGTCCTCTCACGAGTCGTCCGAGTCGTACGTTGCCGTCGGGGCGGGGGTGGCAGCGCTGCCGCCGCGCACCTCACCCGTCATCTCCCGCGCGACCCCTCCCGTGCTCGCCGAATGGGCGCGGAGTGGACGGGCCGTCTGGACCCTCTCGTCCAAGCGCGAGAAGCGGGTTGCAGAGGAGCCGACCGCGCCTGCGCCCAGGCCCGCAATCGTAAGCAGCGGCGAGGAACAGGCCAAGAGCACCGTCGACGCGGACGACGAAGATTCCGATTCGATGGAGTCGCTCTTGGGTGAGCTCGCCGCCGCCACCGCCGCTGTGCAGGCCTGCAGTGGCGGCGGCGCGCACACTGAGCGTTTCGTCCAAGAGCCGACTATGTCCAAGGTCGTGCAAGCATCGAGCGTCGCGGGCCAAGGTCTGCGCGCCCTTCACGCGCCACACGTGCTCGTGGTCGAAGACACGGAGATGTGTGCGATGGTCCTAATCATGATGCTCAAGAAGCTCGGCTGCTCGACGGACCACGCGATGAATGGTGTCGAGGCGCTCGAGAGGCTTGAGGGGTCTGAGCCGGGGCTCTACTCCATTGTGCTGATGGACCTGCGCATGCCCGTCATGGACGGGTTCGAAGCGACCGACGTCATCAAGAACAAGCTCAAACTCACCGTGCCCGTCGTGGCGCTCACGGCCGAGGATGGGCTCACCACGCGCGACAAGTGCAAGTCGACGGGCTTTGATGACTTTGCAGCGAAGCCGCTCAAGTATGACGCCCTCGCCGCGCTGCTCGAGAAGCACACGAACCACAAGGTTGTCTGTGATGCGTGCCCCGCCGCCTTCCCCGTCGCCGCCTAGAGAGGCGCGGAGCATGATCAGGAAGAGTGACGAATACATAAGGTGGCAAGGGGGGGGCGGGGGTGCGTTGGGATCACGGATCAGGAGATTGCTCAGAGACAGAGTCGAGAGTGTGCTGGCACATCTCACGCCGCCTAAGTGGCACAGTGGCAGTGCACGTCCACGTGTGCACTTTCGCATGGCACTCGACTTTCTAGGCGACCCCGCGCGGCGCCCTTTCAGCTTCTCTGACAACATGTAGATCCAATCTAGTAGATGCTTGCCGTCGCCGATTGACAAGTTTCAACAGTCAACAATCGAATTGAGAAGCTGTAGTAGGATTTCTGGGGTTCGTTCAAGGTCCCCCAAACGAAATTTGTCCGCGCATGCATTTTCCTTTATATGACTCTTTCAAAACAGAAAAGTTGGGTGCCTCTCTGGCTCTATGCACACGCAGCAGGAGCGACTCTTCCCCGTTTAGGCGAACCGCAAAGTCCAATCCTCACAACCGAACCTGGTTCGCCTGTTCCAGGTCCGCCCATGAGTTCGTCTTTAGCAACAACCCCGCCGCCATTGGCGGCATCTCTTCTGCCCAAGCTGGAGGGCTTGACCACTGGCCAAGATCCGGCTCTTCAAATGGCATACGTCGTCAGCGCTCTCCTCATACTCACATGGCTGTGCGGGAGCGGACGCGAGACAACCTCAGAATCTACAGGGCGCCGAAGACTCAATCGGGAACTCGGGCACACGCGTCTGCTCGACGTCATTGTCAGTGAAGCCCATCCGAAAGTTATGCAACGTGATGACGATGACGGTGAGAACAGGTACGTCGCGTCGAATTCGTTTGCCGCATCGGGGTCAACAGGCGACTTGGATGCATTTGCCGTGCATGCTGCTGCAGCTTCCCAACCAAACGCTTGTGAGACTGGTCCCAGATCCGTGCAAGATCATTGTGGTCAGCCAAATTCGCGATTGCCTGGACGCCCAGTGCCTTCGACAGTGCCTCATCCAGCACAGTCAGCTTCTCGAGCAAAGCCGCAGTCCTCTCAGCCTTCCGCGTGCACTCCTGCGAACGTGCTACATGTATCTCCAGTGTCGTGCCACTCCTTACTCGCCACAACGCTCCAGCCTCAAGCTGTCCCGACCACAAAACACGAACCAACCTCAAAGGCGTCACCGATGAACGTGCACCACGCAAGTCAACCTCCATTCCTACATAGTATAGTCCCAACCTGTGTGTCTCCAGCGTCAACTCCAACGCCCTTTGCGAGCGGCAGTGATGGTGATCGATGCTTACCCCAGCACCGCATGTACCACCGCATCTATGCGGCGTCACAAGCCTCGCCCCCTGCCAAAGCACGACTGCCATTCGCGATCGGCATGGGCATCCATTCTTTGCCGACGCCCACGCCGCTTCCGCCACCAGCTCCTCTCTCCTCATGCTCCTCATGCTCCTCATGCTCACCGTTGCTCCCGCTACCCTCGAAGAGCACGTCTGAACAATGGGTCTCGCCGCCGTTGGACCCCTCAATGTCAGCCACACAAATGAGCGACATCGTTGCGAGGCGAAGGCTCCAACCAGGCCCAGCCACGACACGGCTGTGGAGAGTGCCACCCGCCGAGAGTCCCATCGTCAGAGCTTACGCCTCCACCTTGGTAGACGGGATCAAGATGCGCCAGACCTCATGGTGGTGAGGGAGAGAGCGGGGGCGGTGCCGGTTACGGAGCCGGCGTCTCTTGGTCTTGCTCTTCGCTTCGCTTCCGTCTTCAGTCAGTCAGTCAGTTTCGTCGCGGTCCCCCCGCGCTCCCCACGGGTCTTCCTGACCGGCCAAAACACATCTACCTTCCGCGATTGTTGAAGTAGTCTCTCTGACTCTGCAGTGCACCATGTAGTCTGTACGCCGCTCAAGTAGCGAAGAGGGAGCCCATAAATCGCGTAAAATGATAAGTTGCCGTATTGGCCGTATAGCTTTCGAGTATAGTTTCGACGAATCGTTTCGGGCGTTGTATCGCGGTACCGGGGTTAGGGTTAGCTACAGCCCCCGGCCACGAGCCCACGACCAAGAGTCACCACCAATTCTCTCTGAAAATAGAAGATACTAGTAATTATCTACGATATCGATCGCTCTTATTATTGAAAGAGTCCCGGCGAAAGCCTTTCATGTCGACAGATGTAAAAACAGGTTGGTTGGTTTTTTCGAGTCGTGCTCGGCCGGAGTCGAACGAGCTCTTTCTCGGGGCGGCGGAGGTTGTTTCCCTTTTGGGTTTTTGCTGTGACCAACCTGAAAAGGTGTGCCAGGAGTTGCCTCAAATAGATTGCAGGAACTTTTGCGCGCTCGGCAAAAGGCAAGCTCTTGAGCGCTTCTTCGTCCCGTGCGAAATTGCCTTGCCGTATCTTGCCGCTCAGTACCATGGCCACGTTGCTCAGCGCGCAGATGTTATCGTGTCACCGGCGCTGTCCTTATCGGTCACCGGCCACTCGTCGGGCTGATCCGTAGAGCGCGCGCGAGGCAACGACACTCAAAGAATCCCGGCGTGTGCACAAAAGGCCGGAGGAGCACGGCCAGCACGAGCCACGCGTGGTCACGCATCGAAAGAGCGCAGTCTCGCACGCCCTGGGGCGCGGAATCGACCGTTATGGGTTATGCGCGTCGTACATGTACGTCGCCCGATCCGCGATCGTTCTCGCCGAAACGGCCGTCTTGCCGGCCATGAAGTCAGTATCTCGCCGCAGGCCTGCCTGCCTGCCGATCGTCCACATCTACTGTGCAGTTGTAGTGGCCATCGTAGTCGAGAGTACTAAGGGAGTTGAGTATTATTGCTCGACCCCCCGAGAACCATGCTTGGCATGCCCGCCCGCGTTAAACGAAATCCCGCGACCACGAAAGTCGTAACTCGTTTCGGCCTTTCGCTCACTCGTTATGTCGTGTGCCGTGAAACAGCTGTATTCTATACCCGCGAACGCGGATCGGAGAGATGCGAGGCCCTTAAGGGGCCCTACGGGGGTCTGTGACTGTGATGTGGACTGTTTGCGCAGCGGGAAGCGATCTCTCACCGTCCCACGCGCACTTGTGATGTTGTGAATGGACCGTTTCGCAAACCGGCCGGTTCGCGGTAGATTAGATTGGAATCGATGCTGAACCGTGGGACAGCCCACCGTACCGTGATGGTTCATGTCCATGTCGCACGTGCCGCACGCATTCTGAGAGATTTTCTGTGGAGGCAGCCCTACCGCTCGTCGCGAGGGGTCTCGCGAGGGGTCTCGAGGGCAGTCGTCTCGACGCCTCGCGGCGAGGGCGGCCGTGGCGCCGTGGCGGCTTGTTCATACCACCAGCCGTAACGATCGGGCGAGGCGGGCCGCTCGCGCCGTGGTGAGCCTCGCCGGGGCGCCGAGGCCACCTCTGCCGGCGCTCCTATCTGGAGGCAGTCGGCGACGCCGGCCGCATGCAAGCTGCCGGCGAGCCTCCGGCCTCCCGTCGGCGAGGAGGGGCGGGGCGAGGAGGGGCGGGGCGACATGGGGCGAGGCTCAGCCACGCCGCCATCTCCGATGTGATGCGAGGATCGCGAGTGCAGCGACATGGAGCGCGGCGACATGGGGCGCGGCGACATGGGGCGCGGCGACATGGGGCGCGGCGAGTAGTCGAAGGCGGTGTCGACCAGGGCTGCGGGCCGCCGTTCGATGGTATGGAGGGCTGATTCGGGGCGGACCCCCCGCCAGCCATCGCCAGTCGCCGCCGCCGCTGCCTCTTGGCGCGTGAGCGGCGCGGGCCCCGCGGCTGGCTTGGCGCCGAAGGTCCACCAAGGTGGCGGGGTCGCCTCGATGGGGCCCCCACCGAGGCCTGGTCGCTCGGCCCTCTCCCGACTGAACAAGAACTGTTGCGCTGCCGCCACGTCGAGAGGGAGGATGGCAGGGCCGTTTGGTAGAAGGGGATGGAGTGCGGGATTTACCGGCGGACGGATGGGTGACTCTCCCATATTTGGACTATCCAAGTGTCCCTTTTTGAAGCGTGCAAACCCAGCCGACGGGCCGCCCATGCCTGCAGCGGGTAGCATGTACGTGATGGGGCCGGGCCGGGGGAAAGCGTCGGTGCTCGTGCTGCGCGGCAGTGCGGCGCCCCGTCGGTTCGCCCAGCGCGCGGTGTCGTCGTACGGGGGCGGCTTCGAAGGCGGCGAGGGCGGCACGAGTGCGGCGGCCATCTCCGCAGGGCTGAGGTAGCGAGCTTCCCAATTGCGACGATGACCGACTTCGACGGACATGAGCCCAGCCGCCCCCTCGAAGGCGGACGGCGCGAGCTCCGGAATCTCCCCCGCGTTCTCACACCCCTCCTTCAGTTGCGCTGGCGAGGATGGCTCGTGAAAGGTGGCTGTCTGAGGCGCGCCGCGTGGTGTGAGGTCGCCATAAATCACCGCCTTCGCCTCCGAGAGGGCAACCGGCCTCGCCGAGCGGGCCCACCTCTGCCCGACCGGCAGCTTATAAAAAGCCGCCTCGGTGCTTGTGAGGCCCGCAGCGTCCTCCGAGAGGGCAGCAGCTGCCGCGTCGGCATTCGAGATGAAGCGCACTGCGGATGGCGACGGCTCGCGAACGACATCAAAACGATCGACGCTGTAGTGCTTGCTCTGGGAGCCAGCACCCGCCCCACCCGCAAATCGAGGTGGCAGCTCCGCCCATTCCGACTTGGTGGCGCCGGGCTGCTCCGCGGCCGCGAGCGCGGCCGCCACACCCTGGTCGCCCGTCGTGCGGAGCGCCTCACGGCGCGCCCGTGCGGAGGGTTGGGGCGACGGGTAGCCTTGGCCAACCGAGAGGGAGTCTGGTGTCGGGCTGGGCGCAATCGGGCCGGTGCGTTGATGGCCCGAAAAGACGGGATCGCCGTGTGTGTCGGCGTAGTTCTTTTGATTCGAGGAGAGGCCGGCCGCGTGCTCATAGGCCGATGGCATGCCCTCCCACGCAAGGGGTGGGCTCGGTTCGAGCAATGGCGGTGGCTTGCCGAAGTCATAGATGGTGAACTCCTGTGGGGGCGAGATCCTCGAGGCGTAGCGCGCCGACGGCGACATCATGACCGCCGCCCTGGCCTTCGCGTCAGCCGCCAGGGCCGCCGCGCTCCCCCATCCTGTCGCTGTTGCCGCGTTAGCCCCCGTCTCGGCTGCCGCTGCATCGGGCGTGGCGTCGGCTCCCGTGATCGGATTGCGCTCGCGTGCGGGGCTGCGGTGGCGGGGGGCGACGGTGGCGGCTTCGGCGGCCTGCTTCGCGTTGTGGCGCGAGACGAAACCTTGAGCCAACGTGTTCGCCCAGGCTGCCTGGCTCGACGTCACGCCTGCCGCGCCAAGAAAGGCCTTTGGGATGAGGTCGGGGATACCCACATGGGGAAGCGCCGCCCCGTTGTAAATTTCAGGGGCGGTGGCCGCGGCTTCGGTGAAGTACGCGGCGAGGGGGCGCGAGGGCGGGTCGGGTGGCAAGCCCGCTCGCTCGCTGATCGACTTGTAGCCTTCGAGCGTGGAGATGCCTGCCGCGCCTTCGGTCGGCACAGGACGCGAGTCAGTGCCAAGCCCGGGCACGCCGACTGGCACACAGCGCAGGTTCTCACTAAACCAGTGATGGTGATCCGACCTCGGATCAGTGTATCGAAAGACCAACTTCGAGGCGGAGCCCGCGGCCTTCTCGAAGGCGTCGGAACCAGGGATTTTCACCACCGGCGCGCGCTCACGCGCGCGGTGGGGCGCGAGGGCCTCAGCCGTGCCGACTAGCGGAGGACCACCGCCATAGAGGCTTTCCTTCATGATCTCGGGGAAGGTGGTCGCGTGATGATCGCCATGCCTGGGCCCCTGAAAACTCTCGCGCATCTTTTCATTCACGAGCATCGAAGGCAGCCCGGCTCCCGAAGCAAAGAGGCTTGATGGAGCGTCCGAGTCGATGGCGAGGACCCCAGCATTCGCGGCGTCGCCCGAGATGAGCGCCGCAGCCTCGACACCGTTACGCCTCTCCACTTTGATCGGAGGGCCGTTGCCGCCATCGCCACTCGGGATCTCGCCGTGGCGCGACCATCTGGAGAACGTCTCGACCGTGCTCGCGCGGCCCGAGCGAGCCGCTGCTTCGAGGCTTCGAGTGCTCGGCTGCACGCTCCCGTTGAGTACGAGCCCAAAGCGCCCGGGACCACGCTCCATCAGCCCGGGGGAATCAACTCCAGCCGCTTCCGCAAAGCCCTCCGGCGCGAGCGCGGCGATCGAGTCGACAGTAGCGCGCGCGCGCCGCTCGGAGAGCGGTGCCTCCGGATACATGACCTGCGCCACCTCGGGCCGCAAGTGCATCCGGGTGCGCACCGGCGATGGGTTGTTCGACTTCCACGACCGTTCGCCTGGAAACACGTTCGACTGGCCGGCCGCTGAGACCGCCGCCGCATCCGCCGCCGCAGCGGTCCACTCCTGCTCCGTCAGCCCGACTGCCCCCGGGCCGACGACGACGTGCTTCTTCTTCTCGCCGAGCGCGTCGGTCGACAGACCCGCCGGACCGTTAGCGCCGTTAGGGCTGGCGGGACGCGGTAGGGCCAGCGGGACCGTTGCCCCACGCTCTGCTGCCCTTGCCTGCAAGGACTCGCTCGTCATTGGCCCACTGTACTCGAGCGGCGAGGCCGTGTGCTTAGGCCTCAGCTCGCCCGGGTTGTTGCGTGGCATGTAATCGATAAAGTGCGCGCCCGCGTTCTTCAACCCAGTCTCGTGCGACCAGTCGCCGGCGTAGTCGAAGCCGGCCTCTGCCCTGGCGGCAGCCCCTCGCTCAGCTCCCTTTGCCTGCGACGACTCGCCGCTGTACCTGAGCGGTGTGGCAGTGGGCTTAGGCCGCATCTCGCCCGGGTTCTTGGGCGCCATGTACTCGATGAACTGCGCGCCCGCGTTCTTCATGTCCGTCTTGTGTGACCACTCGCCATAGTAGTCGGATGGCTCGCCGCTGTACTTGAGCGGCGAGGCAGCGGGTTTGGGCACCAGACCGGGCGGGCTCTTGGGCGGCATGTACTCGATGTGCTTACTGCCGGCGATCTCTGCCGAACTCTTTTGTGTCCACTTGCCGGCGTAGTCAAAGTCAGCCGCTTTACTGTGCGAGGGTGGCGCGCCAGGTGAGAACGTGATGTGCTTGGTCTCACCCTGCACCAGGCGTGAGCGTGGCGAGCCGGTTTCCACGGACAGGGCCTTTGATTTTGGATGGCGCCAAGTCGGCGAACGAACATGCACCTCAGGCCGGGGTGACCGGGCGGTCGAGCCGAGCGTCATGCCGAAAATTTGGACGTTTCGCTTCGAGATTCCCTATTTAGGTTGCGAAGAGTGCAATCAAGCAGGTACGCCCTCGTTGCTCGCTCACACGTGAGTTGTGCGGCGGCTGGGAGTTCAGTTGCGGACTTGAAGTTTTTCTCGGCTGTTCAATGTCGCGTCCGAGCTCGGATGCCTCCCATGTACGGCCGATAACCATCGCGCTCCGGAACAAGGCCCTGCCGCCCGACAGCCCCAATGCGTGGGTGACTCTCGATGTCACGATGCATATGCCGCCCAACGGGCTGGGCGATGAGCCGCCGACACTCACCCCGTTGGAGCCTCCACCTCCTACGCATTGGGAGGGCACGTGGAAGGAGACTGCCCCGTTCTACGCCTCGCCAGAATCCAGGTCGGGCCGAAAACCGTTGCACGGCTCATTTTCCCGCGGGCCGAGCGCAATTTGGCGCAAGGTAGAGCTTCCGGACAGGCCACCTTTTTACTACTCGGAACAGTTTGGCATCTCCACATGGAAGCGGCCGTTGCCTCCTCCGCCGATGCACCCGATCGCCATTCCCTCGACGGATTTCAGAGCCGTGCAGCCGGAGTGGGACTTGCTCACAGACGAGGACCGGCGCAACCTCCTCTACGGGCTGCAGCGATTGAGCGAGCTCCAGGTGCCGACTGCACCGCCGCCGGCGCAGGGTGGGGGGGAGGAGGGGGAGGAGGAGGGGGAGGAGGAGGAGGGGGGGCGGGATGGCGCTCAGGCGAGTCGGCTGCCACTGCTCTCGGTCACCGCGAAGCAGCAGGGCGCCGATCTGTTGCCGAGCGAGCCCCTGCACCTCGACGTGAACGCGATGCGCGCGCGCAAGCAATCCAAATTAGTGGAGGACTCGGCAAGTGAGGAGGTGGCTATCTCGAGGACGAAGCGTTTGGAGCACGCGCGGCGGACGAAGGAGCAGCTGTATGCGCTGCAGGCCAAGATGGCGGCCAAGGCAGCCGCCAAGGCGGCCGCGTCCGCCGAGCGCCGTATCGAGCGCACGCAGGAGTCGGTCGCTCCTACAAGCGCCGTATCGGGCGCCCCGGCTACGAGCTTCGTGGGAGGGGCTGATGAGTTGATCAATCCGGCCCTGGCCGCCAAGCTGGCCGCCCTTTTTGACGAGCCGCAGCCGAAGAAGACGGAGCTGGCACCCAAGCCGCCGGACGCGCCCAAGCCGCAGAACCCGGCG
>Ga0164295_10002706_pt1 | contig 14453 bp, 12 predicted proteins | sample GEODES006metaG_FD_111798 | JGI IMG/M metagenome (GOLD analysis project Ga0164295, IMG submission 111798) | Oligotrophic lake water microbial communities from Sparkling Lake, Wisconsin, USA - GEODES006 metaG | ecosystem: Environmental > Aquatic > Freshwater > Lake | place: USA: Sparkling Lake...
ATGTGTCCCAAGGCATTCTCTGAGACGGTCCGTCACGAGACCCTTTCGCGCAGCGATTCTCCGTTGGCGTCTCGCGGAAAAGGCACATCAATTGACGAACTTTTGGCAATATTCTTTGGCTTAAATTGGAAGGTCTGTGATGACACGAATACTCGGCAACCAAATCAAATACCGACGACTCACGCTTATGAACCTTCATACCGCCGCCGCCGACACTGGTCAGATGTTCCACAGAGCTCCACACATCTTGAAGATCCATCCGATATGGAGCTCACTGCAGGGACGGCGCGCCGAGGCTCGGGCCGACGCGAGCGACGACCTTAGCAGCCGCTTGGTTGGTCGCAAGCACGATGAGGTCGGCGATCTGGACGTGCTTGGGGCGCGTCGCGGCGTACATGACATTGTCCGCAATGTCGGCAGCGACGAGCGGCTCGATGTCCTCATACACCTTGTCGGCCGTCGCTTGGTCGCCGCCGAAGCGCACCACCGAGAAATCGGTCTTAACCATGCCAGGGCTGATGGCGGTGACGCGGATCGGGGTGCCCACTAGATCGTGCCGCGCAGCCATCGTGAACGCGTTTACAGCGTACTTCGTCGCGCAGTACACACTGCCTCCTGCATAGGCCTCGTGCCCGGCGATGCTGCCGATGTTGATGAGGTGGCCACTCCCGCGCGCACGCATTCCAGGCAGGAAAGCAGAACAGAAGGCGATCAGCCCAGTGACGTTCGTCGATATCATCTGCGCCACGTCACTCATTTTGTTGTCTGCGGCACCGGCAACCCCCAGTGCGAGGCCGGCATTGTTGACAAGGATGTTGACGTTTGCGTACGCAGGCGGCAACTGCGCGGGCAGCGCCTCGATTGCGGCCACATCCTGCACATCGAGCGTCACGCAGTGCGGCTCCACGATCGACGGGTAGGCCTCCTTGAGCGCAGCCGATAGTGTGGCAAGGCGCTCAGTGCGGCGACCAATGAGGACGAGCACCGCGCCCGCCTCCGCAAAGCGCCACGCGCAGGCCTCGCCGATGCCAGCGCTGGCACCCGTAATCAACGCAACCTGGCCGCTGATGTCGAGCGTACTATAAAGCGGCTTGGAGGCCGACAAGGACATCGCGCTCGGAGGCGACTGATCGCGGCCGCTTTTGTGGCATGTTTTGTGGATGGGCCCCGCCGAAACGCATAACGAAATCAATGATTGTAAATTGCACACGGGAGCAGCCTCTGTAGTCAGTCAATGTCAATTTCGTCGCGGTCCCCGCCCCGCGCTCACCACACCGTCTCAGAGGACGGCTCCGCGCCCCTCGGTCAACACAAGTCAGAGCGTTACGTTCTCCCCGCGCTCGCTCTCGCAAAGCTCTCAGCTTGAGCTTCGGCGGAAGAGGCGACGCAGGAATCCCCGCATGGGAGTGGCAGGGACGCCGCCCATCGATGTGAGAGCGCCCTGCGCCACTGAGAGCTCGCGCTCCGTTGGCGCCGCGCCGCGCTCCCGGCCCACCTTGCCCGCGTCCACCTCCTCGTATGTGCGCCCCATCTCAAGTTTCGTCGCGTCCTGCTGCTCGCCGGGAAGCATCTGCTGAAGCACACGGTACGAGGCTTCAACGGCCGCCTCGGACGGGGGCGCCTTGTCGGACGCGAGCGCCTCCAGCGCCGTGCCGAGCGCGCCGGCCGGGTAGCCCGTCATCGTGAACATCTCAAACGTCTTGCCTGCTGCATGGGGCTCCTCGAGGCAGCTTACGAGCACCTCGGCCAGGTCGTCAGGGTTGGTGCGGCCGACAGCGACGTCGCCCTGCGAGAGGATCGGGCGGCCCGCCGGCCAGGTGTCCTTCAGTCCCGTCGGCCGCACGATGCAGTACGGTGCACCGCCCTCGCGCAGCTTCGCCTCAGCCACCATCTTCTTGTCGAGAATCGCTCCCGGATTGAGCCGGATGATCGGGATGTCGGCGGCGCCGACGAGCTTCTTCTTCTTCTCCTCACTCCATTGTGGCCGGGACACGCCCGCGCTCGAACACAGCACAACCTTGGGCGCGTTGCCACTGGCGTTGCCATTGTCGAAGGCCTTGGCAAACTCGGTCACACCGTCGATGTCGATAAGCGTACCATCAGGCTTGAAGCCCGATGCGCACCAAATGACGGCATCTGCGCCCTCAGACATGCGTTTGATCGCCGCCGCGCAGTCGTCGCTGGCGAGGTCGCAGAAGACTAGCTCGATGCGGCCATCTCGAGGCAGAACCTCCAGTGCTTTCGCTCCGTCGCGAACCACTGCGCGCACGGTAGTGGCGGTGCCTTCCCTCTGTAACAGGCGCTGCACGACGAGGCGGCCAACGCGACCTGTAGCTCCAGCGACCACCACCGTAGGAGGAGCGAGGGCGCTCATCAGCGCGGTGAGCACTAGCGCAGCCATGGCTTGTCGGAGTGGGGCACTTCCGGTCTGCTTCGTGGAAACTTCCGTAGTTCAAGTGGACTGTGAATTTCACACCGTGGAACGGGTCTTATCGTTTGAGTTGTTTCTGACTACACGGCAGGTTGTGATTACGGGCTTGATTCGTGGTTTCGCTTCATGTGGTTTACTTTTGCTTCTTGGACGGAGCAGCAGCCGAAGCTTTGCCGCTGATGCTAACGGCTGGAGCCTTGCGCTTGCCAGCAGCGCCGCCGCCGCTGCTGCTGCTCCCTGAAGCGCCGGCCTTGGACTTTTTTGCGAAGGCGTCAAAGATCGCTGAGCTCGGCATGGTCTTTGCTTCTCGGGCCTTGAAGAAGCTATCGATGCGCATCTGCTGTCCCGAGCGGCTGAGCGCTTTGAGCCGCTCGACGACCTTGGCCACGCGCGCCTCGTTGAACGAGTGGCGTCCGACGAGGAAGGTGGCGAGGCCGGCGTAATCGGGCGTGCCCCAGCTGAGCGTGACGGCCGCGGGGTCAACGACCTCGGGCTGCTTGAAGGTTAGGCGAACCTCATCGATACGCCACTGATCCGCCGGAGGCAGGTCGACCGCCTTCGCAGCGCCGAGGCTTGCGGCGGCGGCCTCAATGGAGCCGTGCGTCTTGAGCAGCTTGAAAGCGGTGGTGGGGCCGACGCCGCGGATGGTGCCGCAGTAGTCGCAGCCGCACAAGATGCAGAAGTCGATGAAGACGTCCATTGACACGTCGAGCTGCGCGAGCAGCGCCTCAAGCTTGATCTCGAAAACCGGCCGCTTGGTCTGCGTGCGGCTCGACTCGGTGTCGAAGAGGTTCTTGAGCATCGTGACGGCGCCAAAGGTGAGCGCGTCCATGTCCTCGGTCGCGACTGCGTGCACGTGCCCCGACTTGTTCAGTGCCGCGCAGGTCGCCTCGGCCTCGGAGGGGGCAAGTATCACCGGGCAACCGAGCAGACGCAGCAGCTCCTGGCAGTCGGCATTCATCTGCGGCGTCGCACGCGCTGTCCGATGCGCCGCCTTCCGAATCTCCTCGGGGTCGCCACTGGCTAGTGCCCTCGCCAGCTCGCTGTCCGCCTCGTCTTTCTTCTCCTTGCGGCCGGCGAGCGTCTGTAACTTGAGCTCGGGAGGTTTGCCGTCGAAAACGTAGACGGGCTTGATTCCGGCCTCGAGCAGCTTGAGCGTGCGGCTCAAGAAGCCCTGGATGTGCGAGGTGACTTCGCCCGAGGCGTTGGATAGATTCGACTGCGCCTCTCCCTGGCGCACGGCCACGAGGAACTGGTATAGACACATGGATGCGTCGATAGCAATCGTGAGGCCCGTCATGGCCTCGAGCTTGGTTTCTTTGATGGCCAGCGGAGCCGCGTCGGAGATGAAAGGGAAGAGTCCTTTGATGCCCATCCTGCAGTCCCGTTCCGTTACAAAGGACGGATCAAACTTGGGGAAGTGGGTCTCTCTGGAATACACGGGACTCACGGATCACACAGACACCCTGTGTATGAAATCATAGCGGACTTTTCGTAACGCTTATAAGTGAGCGTCCGAGCTCAAAGACGCAAAAGAAGTGAGTGCAGATACTATCTAAGTTGCTGTTGGGGGCGATCCGACCCTCCCACAAGCTACACGCAAATACTTGATACTTGTGGCCAACGACCATGTGATCGAAAAAGTGTGAGCCAGTGGCTTCGCAACTTTCCACACAACGTGAGAAAAATGTGGTGCCCGAGTACATGTAACTCGAGGACACATCGCGCAGGAGGACTCCCAGTGAATCTGACGAGTTGAGATCCCGTCCGTGTGGGTGTTAACACCGATCACCGTGTACGCAAGTAGAGTCTCATGCATGCCGTGAAAGCTTGCCGGGCACACCGGCAAACGCCAAATCTCCGAGTCGAGGCCGAAAAAGTACCCGGCCATCAGAGAAACCGAACCACCTCCCCTTGCCCTCCTGCCGATCCTGGATGACGAGTTCCAGAATAGGTGTCGCGACAAGTGCTGCGAACCTGCTGCTGCGCTCGGCAGCAGCATCGCTCAACCCAGTCTTGGTTCAATGTGCCCTTGACATCGGAGCCAGCCCGCTGAGCACGAGTACTCTTGACCGCACGGCACTCATGCTGGCAATCATGAATGGTGGTGACCACGCGGCGACGCTCAATGTGGTTATCAGGCTGGTTGCCAGCGATGGCACCGCCGTCAACCATCAGAGCGCAACAGCTGGGCTCACCGCGCTGATGCTCGCTGCACTTTTGGGGATGCCAGCGGTTGTTCAAGCCTTGATCGAGGCGGGTGCTAAGGTGAGGCTTGACTATACACCGCCCTGGCCGCATCTGGTGCTGAGCGCAACAGCACCTACCCTGAGGACCACGTGGTGCCGATCGTCCCGCATCCGCCTGCTGTAACTTTGCTCAGGTCGAGACCGTTTGCCATCGTGGCGAGACTGCCTGGTGCAAAGCGCAGGCAGGGTCCAAGGTGAGCCACTGCACTCGCGCGACGATCATGAGAATATTGGGAGACGCTGGCAACCCGCTGTGCAAACCGCCGGAGTCTTCGGTTGCAGTCACGGGGCCCGTGTACCTGCACGGCCTCATGGACGCTGCGTTGATGGCCGCGGTGCGTGAAGCGCTACACTCGACCCCACCCGAGCAGGTGCATGCGGGCAAATTTTACGCCAAGCGCACATTTGTGCGTGACCGGTCACTGGGCGAGCGCATCCTTGCGGCACTGCCCGAGGAGCTTGGCTTCCGTGGCTGTGTGTCCGACATGCGATTCTATGATTATCCTCTCGGCGGCTTCATCGCGCCGCATCTTGACGAAGCACACTGCTGTAAGGAGACTGGTCGCATCTCGACCACCACGTTCCTCCTCTATCTCCTGGGCGTGCCAGAGGGCGAGGGGGGCGAGACTGTCTTTCTCGACCGCTTGCCGAAGGACTGCCTTGAAGGCGAGGACCCGCGCGTCTTGCAGTCGTTTGTCCCGGTTGAAGGCTCGATCTTGCTGTTCCCACACGTGATGCCACACCAGGGACGCGCTGTTGGAACTCACCGTAAACTGCTGCTGAGGGGGGATTTGTATTGATGGGATGGGTTTGTCCCGGCGCCCCCGGAGTTTTACGGTTTCGTGAACGCAAAGTTTCACACATGTTGCTCGCCGTCGGCTCGTGCTGCCGTCGGCGGAGGCGACACTGTCATGTCGTTGTCCCGCCTCGTGCTCTTGGCCTCCGCGGTGGGGATCAGCGCGCGCTTTCAGCCCCAGCAAATCCATCTGGCCTTCGGTGGCGAGCCGGACTCCATCGCCGTAGACTTTGCCACGGACGCGGACGTGAATTGCACCTCGACGGGTGTGGCGTTTGGCACGTCGCCCGCGGCGCTGAACATGTTTGTGCCCGCCAGCAGCTGTTATTACTTCGCCGGCGCGCTTCAGTGGCAAAGCCAGGTGAAGCTCACCGGACTGAAGGCGGGCACAACGTATTACTACACTGCAGGTTCACCCGCCATCCAGCACGTTTCATGGTCTGAGATGTACTCCTTCGTAATGCCCGATACGTCACCCACGTCGCCTCCCCAGCGGGTCGCCATTTTTGCGGACTTTGGCTACTTTAACAGTGAGTCGCTGCCCGCGCTCATCGCAGGTGCGTACACGGGCGCATACGACTGGGTCATCCATGCCGGTGACATTGCCTATGACATGGACTGGGACGGAGGCTTTGGTAAGATCGGTGCCGTCGGCAGCGAATTCTTGCTCGCGGTGGAGCCCATCGCCGCGACTCGGCCCTACATGGTGTCACCCGGCAACCACGAATGCGCCAACAACTTTACCCACTACAGGAACCGCTTCGCGGCCCTTACGAATTTCACGGCCAAGGCCAGCGGCTCGCCGTCCAATCTGTTCTACAGCTTCGACTCCGGCCTGGCACACTACATCAGCATCGATACCGAGTTGTTCGACGAGTTCGAGGGCGACGAGCTCGTTCACAACATGCTGACCTGGCTCAAGGCAGACCTCACCAAAGCGAACGCCAACCGTCACATTCGGCCCTGGCTCATGGCGTTTGGCCACAAGTGCAGCTACATGGCTCAAAACAGCTCGCTGTGGGAGTCTCTCTTCTACAGCTACGGTGTCGACATGTACTTTTGCGGGCACGTGCACAGCTACAGGCGCTGGCTCCCATTCAACCCGATTACCAACGTGTATGACACGGCAGCTGCCAACAAGGATGCGAGCGTCTACACGAACCCGAGAGCAGTTGTGCCCATCGTGACCGGAGCGGCAGGGTGCCAGGAGCCCCCAGCGGCGCACTGCAACAACGACCCGAAGTCCACATCGCCCAGCTCCTGCGGCAACTACGGATTCGGCATCCTGGAGATCGCCAACGCCACCCACGCGCATTGGACATGGAACACGACGGTGCCCCTCAACGGCTCGTCGGCGCCCAAGTTCAGTGACGACCTTTGGGTGATTGTTGACAATCACGGCCCGCGCACGACGCAGCAAGGCGATGCTAGTGGATTATGATAGGGATTCTGCCGTGTCCGCTTGGTGTCCGACCACATCGCGCATGCGATGTGCATATACGTCGTGAGATTTCCAGACCGTACTTTTTTTCGGCGCGGCAGGGCCGACCCCGCGTGTCTTCTAGAGAGTCGAGAGTGATCAATTATTTTTGACGAACTTGCCGTTCGTGACGAACCCCGCTCACTAACCGAAAACGGATAGTCTGAGGACCTGCCTGGAAGACGGCAACCCCGAGCGCCCCCTTACGCCCCCTAATTCTAACGACGCTTTTCAGACCTCCGGGTCCGAGATGCCACCTTTGGGACTCATCCAAGGAACCAACCCTGGCGGAGGTCGAGGGGGGCGCGGTCCAGGGCGAGGGGGGCGAGGAAGAGGCGGCCCGGGCTTCGTCATCTACCAGGACATAATAGCATGAATGCCGTACAGCCCGCCGCAGACGGCCGCTCGCGCCGCACTTTCGCCGCGCCGTCGCCTCGTCCGCTGCTGTCACCGCCATCGCCATCGCCACGGTTGCCGCCGCCGTTGTCGCCGCCGCCGCCATCGCCGCCTCGGTCGCAGCCGACTCGCGCCTCCGCCGCTGTTGCGGCGCGGCCGGTAGCATACGAGCAGACTGCAGCGCATACCAGAGCTCTATCGAGCCCATGCCACGAGGTACAGCACATCAAAATGTGTCCTGATCAGACCATGAGCAGCGGGTTTGCACACACATGCTCCACCTCCGCCGCCGCTGAGTTCGAGCGCTGCAAAGCAGCACACGACGCCGAGGCCACTGCCAGAGCGTCTCTCGTCGTCGAGGACCCACGGATCGTTCTTCGTTGGTCGATGGTGCCTAAAGTACGAGGCTGTGCGTTGAAGTCGCGCGGCCAAGAGCTGTTTTCAGCTCTCCGCGAGGCTCGCGGGCCGCGTCAAGGTCGTTGGCATGGCGAGGTCTATTTTGTGTCTGATTTTTCTCGAACTGCTGTGACGGCCCGCTGGTTGTCGCGTGCGACGAGCTGCTCGTAGTAGACGCGCACGCCTTCAAGGTTGGCCGGGTCCGCCTCGTACTCGATCGCCTTCTTGAGCCGAATAAAGAGCCACTCAGCCATCGAGTTGGAGGTGATGCGCTCATACGCGGTGTTGAAGATGGCGATGAGCAGGTTGAGCAGCACAAAGTATGAGGTGACGATGAAGGACCAAAAGAGTGCGGAGGCTCCCAGCTGCACGTTGGGCGAGAGTGGCTCAAGCATGTCGAGGCTGGCGCCGCCGGCGAGCCACAGGCACATATTGGACACGATGGACATGTAAGAGTAGTCGAAGGGAAGGCCTTGGGAGAGCGACGCGAGGTACTCGGACGAGACGCCAAAGTGGATGAGCGAGTAGAAGCCGTTGGCAAAGCCCACGAGCACGATGCCGAGCACAACCGCGAAGCGCACCGAGTCCGAGAGCATCTGGGTGACAGTGATCAGCAGCGGGCCGAGCACCTTGAAGATAGCGACCAAGTTGAGGATCGAGAGGGCGAGGGTCACTTGCAGCGCGCCATCGAACAGCGCGAGGGCCTCTGACAAGGACTGCACGAGATCGTTGTTATTCTCAAGGTCCACGGACGTGGCTACGCGCCACGCGGTTATGACGGGCACGAAGGCGAGGGAGTACAGGTCGAGTGCCTCGAAGAAGTTGAGGGATGCGGGTTTTGAGCGCAGACGGCGCAGCTGGTCATTGCCGAAGAGGGCCCAAGAAACCGCCGAGGCGCTCGTGGCCGCGTAGAAGAGGGGCGTCCCCGGCTCGCCCACGCTCGCGACGAAGACGGAGAACGCCATGGCCGAAAAGATGCCAAAACGGTTTCTGTAGCGCTCACCCGCGAAGGTGGACCATTTACGCTCGAGTAAGTCGAGCATCAGGGGCGTCTCGAGGAGCTCCTTGCGCTCATGGCGCAAGATGAGCTCCTCGATGGTCACCGGCTGCCCCTTGCCATCACGCAAGGCGAGCGGCTTAAGCGGCTTGTGCAGCTTCGAGTCGGGCGCCGTGTCGGGCGCGGTTTCGAGCCGTTTCGAGTCGGCCACGCCCGCCGCTGGCACGCCCGCGCCAAGCACGCCCGTGCCTTCCTCGGCGCGCGAGGGCGGAGCACTCTGGTCTTCGCTGAGCGGCAGCACGATCCCCCCGAACGAGTACCAGTACAGGTCGTTGCCCCACCATCGATACTCGAATCGGCTTTTGGCGTTCAGGAGCTCGAGCGCGAGCTCAGGCATCGTCTCGATCGCCATCGAGAGTGGCGAGCGGCCGCCCTTGTTGATCGCGAAGCCGTCGACGCCCACGCCCAGCAGGAACCGGGCCGCATCGATGTCACGCGAGGACTCGAGCAGCGTGTGGAGCGGATTGGAGAGCTCGGCATCCACCTGATGAGGGGGCCCATCAAGAGCAATCAGTGACAATCGGTGGCACTCAGCGGATGGGAGAGCTCGGCGGAAGGTATACCTCGCGGAAGACCGAGGGTGGCAGGTGCTCACGCAGGTACTGGAGCACCTCGAGCTGACCGTTGAACGCGGCCGCATGCACAAGTGAGAAGAGTGGCGCGTCCTGCAGCAGCCACTCGAGACGTTGGCGCAGGTTGCACCCCGCCTGTCGGAGCATCTCGAGAGCCACCACGTCGCCCTCGAAGCATGCGTGCACTGCCGGCCCTCCCCAATAAGTGGGCGGGAAGTTCGGGTCGGCACAGCCGGAGGCGAGCACGTCTTTCAGGAGCTCGAGGCGCTCTGCCTCGGACACCCCAACCATCGAGCGTCGGAAGTTGCCCTCGTCGGGTCGCACTAGCAGGCAGAGCGGCGTGCGGCACCACCCTTCGAGCTGCCGCTCACCCGTCGAGCTGTTCAGCATCGCGGGCGGGTAGACAAAGTTCCAGTCGATCTCGGTGAGCGCGCGGATGGTGTTGAGGTCACCCGTCTTGATCGCATCGAGGAGCAACACCCGCTCCGCCGTCAGGTAGTCGTTGAGCTCGATCTCATTGCCATACTTCGTCTTGAAGCGGCGGTAAAGATCATCTTGCACGCGCAGCACGTCTACCGCGTCGTCGCCGAAGCCGCGCGACAGCGAGCCCTGGATGCGGCTCTCGATGACCCCGAGCCTCGCGGCATCCCTCTCGGCGGTGCTGTCAGACCTCCTAGAGCCGCTGTCGGAGGTGGAGGCTGACGCCGCGAGCTGTTGGCGCACGTCGCTGTCCAGCAGCCGCATGTACTCGGCAGCCTGCATGTTGGCCACATTGGCGCGATTGGCGGCCTCGTCATAGGTGCTGAGCCGCTCCGAGGCAGCCAAGAGCGCGCGCTCGTACTGCAGCGAGTTCCAGATCAGGTCCGTCGCCATCTTGGAGAACTCGTCGAACGAGAGCCTCCCATCGCCGTTCCTATCGTACTGGTTCAAACGACGCTTGAGGTCTTTCGAGCCGCGAGTGAGCGAGGTAATGCCCACCTGGTCGAAGGCGACGAGCAGCTCGTTGGGGCCCAGGAATCCGTCGCGCGGCAGCGAGTCGAGCTTGTCGAACAGATCCCGCCACAACACCACCCGCCGCCGCTTGCGTAGCCAGTCGCGGGCGACCACGTTGATGCGCACGCCCGTCTTCGCGTACGCGTTCGCATTCCAGGGGGTCTTGAGCGTGCGCATGAGCACGCTGAACTCATCGAAGTTGAGAACGCCGTCCTCGTCTACATCGACCTCTCTTATCAGGACTTTCAGATCGTCGGCAGGCGGGATCTCCAGTTCGAGCCGCTTCAGCACCACGAGCAGCTCACGCATGTCGATATTTCCATCGCCGTTGATGTCACACTCGTCGAAGCAGCGCTTCCATAGGCGGGCGGACGAGTCCTCGAAGAAGTCGAGCAGGCTCCCGCGAATGGACTGCAGGGGGCTGAAAGACCGAGTGCCTTTGTTTGACTGACCGATAGGCTGAGAGGCACTCTCAAGCAACAGCCGGCTGAGCTGCAGGTTGCTCGAGCTACTCCCACCCGACGCAAGCGCCAGGATCGGCGCCGCGCGGCGTGGCACCGTGATAGGCGGCGCGAACCAGCCGGCCGATGCACAAGCGACGATCATGACGGATTGTGTGCGTCGCACGGCGTACGCCGATGCCCTTCGGGGCGAAGCTCGCGCGTTGAGAGAGACTCAGTGACGAAGCTTGATGCGAAGCCTTGACCTCGCGCCTTGAGATGTCTCAATTTCAATGACGAGACGTGCGTACGTGATGCGGCCAAGTGACGGGCCGTTTCAGCGGGTGCGATCCTTCATACCATACCATGAAATAGGCGTCACGGCCGCTCAAGCTACCCTGACTAAGTGTCCTTGCAAGCAAGCAACGCCTTGCAACCTAAACAGCGCCGTTGCGGCGCCAGAGGCGCAATTTTGCGGTGGCGTTACATACAAGGTAGTGCATGTGGGAGCTTCGGGTGCGGGTGGCTGACTACACTTGCGCCGAGGGCCACTCAAGGGCCTTCATGGATCATACCCCTGCAGGTGGGCTGGTCCCCTGTTCGTGTACATGTACATGCAGTAACATACAAGGTAACATATCTCCGTCGATACAACACAAGTACAATGTATCTAAACCAGCGCAACCGAGTACTCCGGTAGCCAGCAATTTAGGAAAGAGTGGGCGAAGAAGAAGCGCTTGCTTGCTTACTTGCTTCGGGGGGGAGGATTAACAGCCCTGTTCACAGCGAAGCATGTCAGAGTTCGACACCATAAGGGGGCAATAACCACGAGGCCCGCCCTCGCACCCGTCACGGCTCGCACACCACAGCACCAGATGCACATCAAGTGTGTCATCACGGCCAGCGCGCAGCCAGGTCGTGCAGCGACGCTCACGCTCAAGCACTCATGGTCGAAGGAAAAGCCGCTTCCCGGATCGGAGGTAGCTGGCTGGGCGTCACCATGCAATCTTCATCCAGAGTTTCTTGTGCAGCGTACGCTGCAGTACGACTTGGGGGCACACAACTTCGTGGCGGCCGCCGAGGCCATCCTCGGTCCTGATCTTGCCAACCTCCATAAGGCACCGTTCAAGCCGCCAGCAGACACGCCTCCAGCCCTGCGCCGTGCGCAGATTCAGGCGCAGGTCAATGGTGGTGTCTCGAAAGCGGAACGCAAGGGCGCGAGAGACCATGCGGTTCACTTCGAGCGCACCGGCGAGTGGAGCCGCTTTTGTGAGGTGTACGACAGGTTCATCGCCGAGTGGGTCGTACCTCACGTCGGCAACGTTCCCATCCTGTACCAGCGCAAGCCCATTCTACGCGTGGTGCTGCCGGACTCGGTACCGCCGACCAAGCCGCACTGCGATGCGGACTATTACCACGACAGCAACGAGATCAACTTTTGGATGCCGTTCACACGCGTGTGGGGCTCGAACACGCTGTGGAGCGAATCGGCGCCGGGGAAGGGCGACTACGCGCCATTTGAATGTGGGCCAGGTGAACTCGTGCGCTTCTACGGGAACCGCTGCCGCCATTACACTCTGGCCAACGATAGCGGAGGCACCCGGGTCTCCATTGACTTTCGCGTGATCCCTTTCCACCTGTACACGCCGCCCACTCCATTCGCCGAGCGCGCGAGTAAGCACGCTCTCGACATTGGTACCTCCAAGAAGGGTTACTACGCCCTCGCGGGCGAAGACAGGCTCGATGCAGACGCACGTGCCGCCTTGCGCCGGTGGCGCGACGATGGGCAGCGGATTAGGAAGCTAGAGCAGCAAGACCAGCAAGACGAAGAGCAAGAGGAGGACCTTCACCTTGTCCGGTCCATCGCAAGTACGACAACGACTTGAGTTGTGCAGGAGTCTATCGGATATTAATACACCACACGCGTCGAGCTCAAAACCTCACTCCGCCAATTCGCTCTGCTCCGCATCCTTCATGTCACCAGCCTCCATATTGGCAGCATCCTCCGCCGCGCTTCGCGCCCTCTCTTGCAACATCGAGATCTCAGTGCGCAGCTCGTTGACCTGCTCCTGCGTGCGAGCCGCGGCGGGACCCGTTTGCCGCTTGAGAAGCTTCTCGTAGCGCTTCACACGCGTCACCACCTCCGCAATTTGCCTTTGCGCATCCTTTATTGCTGCCGTCAGCTCCTCACGCCGGAGGCGATCGGACTTGCTCCCCTTCGCGATAACTGGTCGGCTCGAGCTGCGCGGGTGCTTGAACATTGTGGTGAACTTGGCCGTCGTGGCGCTCAGGCGCGCCTGCTTCTCCTGCTTGCCCATGGTGAGGGCCTCGTCGTGTGCCTTCCAAGTCTACCGGTACGGTAGACAAGTCAAGTCAAGTCAAGTCAAGTCAAGGATTTCCTTCTGCGCGCACACCTTCCCAGCTGGAGCTTGCACATTCCTTTTCCCTTGCCGCTCCGAGACGTCTGCCCAAAGACTTGACTTGGAGTTGCCTTATTGAGGTACTTGCCTCACATTGTACAATGTCAGCACTTGTCTTGTCGATGTCAACGACTGTGACGGCGAAACAAATTCGGGCCGAAATTCCGGCCGAGGGCACGCCGCTCGTTGGGCGAGAAGCCAATAATCGGAAGAGTTCGCGGAGCATCAGCGACCGCTCCTTGACGGTCGCCGCTGTCATGGCGCTCATCATCGTTGGCGTCTGCAAGGTCCAGCTGACCGCATACCTCTTCTCGTTGGCCAAGTACCCGACGGCCTACTCCTTTTACACCTGCATCGTGTCCGCAGTCCTGCTAGTTCCCGTCTTCATCCTCGTACCAAGCACGTGGGGGGTGCCGACCAAGGAGATGTTCCTCGGGCCGCACTACGCGCTCACGCTGATCGTTCTGTTCACAACCTTTGACCTCGGGTTCACAAACATCGCGCTCGCAAACATCTCAGCGGCCTTACAGCAGTGCATCGCCGCAACCGCCCCCTTTTGGACTATTATGATCGAGAGTCTGCTCCACCGCCGGTGCTACCACCCCATCCTATACAGCACGGTGCTCGGCCTGGTGTTCGGGGCTGTGCTTGCCTCGGTGGCGACCGTGCGCTCGCTCAGCGTCTTCGGCGCCATCGCCGCGGTCATCGCGGTCATCTGCTCCGCGAGTAAGTTCGCCTTGACGCACGCGGCCTTCACGCAGCAGAATAGCACCAAGGAGACCAGCATAGGCCCGCTCGCGCTCCTCTTCTGGGTTGACCTCCTGATGATCCCCATCTACATGCCATGGGTGCTGATCAACGGCGAGCTGATCGACATGTTCAAGGACTCGAGTATGCATGCGAACGAGTGGTGGCAGTTCACGGGCACCGCCGCGCTCGGTGGGGTGCGCGCGCTCACGCAGTACCTCATGCTCAGCCTCGTGACGGCCACGTCAACTGCGACGGCCAACATCTTCACGATGGTGCTCAACATCATGATCTCGATGACATGGCAGCCGAAAGAGTTACTTGCGGTGTCGCCAGAGCTCTTTGTCGGCATCGTGATCGTCATCTGCTGCAGCGTCCTCTACGTCTACCTCAAGTCGAGCAGGGACGCATGCTGCGGCGTAATTCACGAGTGGAACGGCGGAGACAAGGGGTAGACGCTGAGAGAGGACGTGAGG
>Ga0164295_10002708_pt1 | contig 14451 bp, 13 predicted proteins | sample GEODES006metaG_FD_111798 | JGI IMG/M metagenome (GOLD analysis project Ga0164295, IMG submission 111798) | Oligotrophic lake water microbial communities from Sparkling Lake, Wisconsin, USA - GEODES006 metaG | ecosystem: Environmental > Aquatic > Freshwater > Lake | place: USA: Sparkling Lake...
CAGCACCAAAACGTCGTGCAATGTAGAGCGTAGTTTAACCTTAACCCTGGTGTCATCAGTTGTGAGGCAACCATCCCTACCCTAACGCCACTCTCCGGTGTGATTTATTGATGAGGCAATACGGAATATAATCATTCCAGCTCACGCATCGGGGGATTCTGGATCGCGCTAGGAACTGATCTTTGGAATGACCGCCTGCCCACCATGGACAGACTGAAAGACGCTGTCTAAATTGAAAGAATGACGACTCGGTTCTTCCCTATTCTTCTCCTAATTCTATTCTCCGTCCTAGGAACTTCCCAAAACACCTGCGCCCAGTCGGTTTCTCTGACAGTAGCCCAACTAAACCGAGTGGGTCAGAGAATCTGGCAGAACGAGTGCGCAGGCTCTGTGACTGGCTTAACCAGTTGGAACAGCGGAGAGGACTTTGCCTCCCTAGGCATTGGTCATTTCATCTGGTATCCGGCGGGTCGTCGCGGCCCCTTTGAAGAGAGCTTCCCGCCGCTGGCCGGTTTTCTCGAGTCTCAAGGCGTGCCGATGCCAAAGTGGAGCCAAGGTCCTTGTCCTTGGACGAGTAAGGCTGCCTTTGACGCAGACTCAGGTGGATCGCGACAAAAGGAACTAAGAATCCTCTTGTCAAAAACCGTTCCCCTCCAGACGGCTTTCATTTTGAATCGATTGAAGAGGGCTCTGCCTAAGATGCTGGCCGCGACCAAAGCCCATCAAAAAGTGAAAGCCCACTTCAATGGTCTATCCATGACGCCGGAGGGTGCCTTTTGCCTGATTGATTATGTGAATTTCAAAGGTGAAGGCACTGCCAAGACTGAGCGCTACAACGGCCAAGGCTGGGGGCTTCTCCAAGTTCTGGAAAGCATGGACACGCCAACACCCAACGCTTTTGCAACTGCGGCGAAAGCGGTGCTAAGCCGCCGGGTTCAAAACGCGCCAGCAGCTCGAAAAGAACAACGCTGGCTGGCCGGCTGGCACAACCGCTGCGATGGTTATCGACGAAAGTTATAGAGGCTCAGGAGTTCTGAAATGCCGAATCTCTTGACTCTGTGAGCGAGTGCCGCCAAGGTATGCGCCCTTTTCTACCCCCCAACTGATTTTATGGCCCAAGAAACTTCCCTGCTACTGTTGAAACCTGATTGTGTCGCCAAAGGCCTGAATGGCGAGGTGCTGGTCCGTCTGGAGGCCAAGGGCTTCCGTGTGCGTGGCATCAAAATGATCCAACTCACCGACGAACTGCTCCAAGAGCACTATTCTCACATCGCTGATAAACCCTTCTTTCCAGAAGTCGCTGGATTCATGAAGAGCAATCCAGTGATCGCTGTCGCCCTGAGCGGAGACAATGTGATCGCTGCGGTGCGCGACCTACTCGGACCAACGGATTCAAAAATTGCCCCAAAAGGCACCATTCGTGGTGATTTTGGCAGCGATAAAATGACCAATGTGGTCCATGCCTCAGACAGCCCCGAAGCAGCAGCCGTAGAGCTAAAACGCTTCTTCAAAGACGGCGAGATTTTCAATTACTAACCCCCAGGGGCTGCAAAAGCCTGATTCATCAGTTGACGAACTGAATGAGTCGGCTAGTGTCACACCCCATTTTTCACCCCAACACACCAGCACCTTATGGCCAAAGTTTGTCAAGTTTCCGGAGTCGGCGTCACGCGCGGACATCACATTCATCGTAGCGGTAAAGCCAAGAAAGAAGGCGGTATCGGTAAGCACATCACCAAGCGTGTGAAGCGCGTGATCTTCCCGAATCTCCGCACCAAGCGCATTTGGGTGGCTGAACTGAATAAGTTCGTGACCGTCAAACTCACCGCTCGCGCTTTGAAGACCGTGAATAAAAACGGTGCTTATAGTGTCTTGAAGACCGCTGGCCTGATCTAATTTTGTTGTTTCTGGTGTTTGAAAGGGCAGGCCTGAAATGGCCTGCCCTTTTTTGTCCTTTTGCAGTGCTTGGCGTCTTTTGTCTGTTCGAAGACCTAGCTTGCGTTTCTAAAGCAGCGCTGCAAATGAAGCCTTACGGCCAGCGATCTGGCTCCCAGCTTCTTTGCCGGAAGCTGCTTTCCTCCCCAACCTTCCCCTTTGATCCTACAATGAATTTGACAAAAACCGCCTACGGCACCTGGAGTGGTGGCCGCTTCATGCACTACGGTGAGCAGCTGAGTGAGGAGCATTACAAGCAACTCATGCGCCTCTCCTTTGAAAAAGGCGTGCGCACCTTCGTCACGGCTGACGTCTATGGCGCAGGCCGGGCAGACGCGCTGCTAGGGGAAGCGCTGAAAGGCATTCCTCGGGATGAATATTGCCTGGTCGGCATCATCGGTCACGATTTCTACGATGGCCTGCGCAATGGCTCTCGCGGCTACCCGCGCTTCACGGATCCCGCCCTGCGCGGCCCTGAGGGCTATGCGGACTATTTGAAAAGGGCGACTGAAAAGTCTCTGGAACGCTGCCAGACCTCCAAGTTCGATCTCCTGATGCTGCACAATCCAGACAGCATCGCCTACACAAGCGAAAAAGTTTGGAACGACTTTACGGCGCTCAAAGAAGCAGGTCTCACCGACCGTCTCGGCATCGCCCCTGGCCCGGCCAATGGCTTCACGCTGGACATGATCGACTGCTTTGAAAAGTTTGGTGATCGCATGGACTGGGCCATGATCATCCTCAATCCCTTTGAGCCTTGGCCCGGCCAACATGTGCTGGCCGCAGCCGCGAAGAACCAAGTGGACATCATGGCACGAGTCGTGGACTACGGCGGCGTCTTCCATGATGACGTACGTGCTGGGCATCATTTTCGCGATGGCGACCATCGCACGCACCGCCCGGCTGGCTGGATCGAGCACGCCGTCGAGAAGCTGGAAAAAATCCGCCCGATTGCCGAAAAGCACGGTCTGACCATGCTGCAACTGGCTTGCCAATGGACACTGGCCAATACCGCTGTGAAATGCGTGGTGCCGACGATGATTCAAGAACATGGCGAAGGCGCCCGCAACATTGAGAGCAAGCTCGACGATCTTGCCGCGCTTCCAGAGCAGTGCCTGACGCCCGAAGAAGTGGAAACCATCCGCCAAGTCGGAGACAATACCGGCTGCATGTCACTCAAAGGCGCCAGCGCACGTCACGCCGGCCAGGAAGCACGTCCCGATGAGTGGGCGATGCGTGATGAATTGTTAGAAACCGCCAAACGCTGGGATCTGACGCTGGATTGGTGATCTCGTCCACCTCCGCTCTTGCCAGCGGCCCAGAGCTTTTCATGGTTTCTAACCCATGAAAGCACTAGTCCTCACCGCACCCTCCGAATTTAACTACGACCTTGGTTTCCCGGACCCCGTGCCGTCGGCGGGTGAAGTGCTGGTTAGGATCAAAGCCTGTGGTATCTGCGGCAGTGACATTCATGGCATGGACGGCCGCAGCGGTCGCCGCCAGATGCCCATCGTCATGGGTCATGAAGCCGCAGGAGAAATCATCGAAATCGGCGCGGGTGTCACCGAATGGAAGGTCGGTCAGCGTGTGACTTTTGACTCCACTGAATACTGTGGCGAGTGCGAAGAATGTGAAGCGGGTTATGTCAATCTTTGCCCAAAACGCAAGGTGCTGGGTGTCTCCCCCGGCGAGTATCGCCGCCATGGCTGCTTTGCCGAAAAGATCGTGCTCCCGACCCGCATCCTCTACGCCATCCCGGACACGCTGAGCTATGAAAAAGCAGCTTTTGCAGAACCAGTCTCCATTGCCCTCCATGCGGTGAACTTGGCAGATGGGATCGAAGTCGGAGAAGCCTTTGACCCCATCGAAGAAGAAACAGAATCGACGGGCTGTGGTCATGGCTGCGAATGTCATGCCGAAGAAACTCGCGGAGGCACGGCTGTCGTTGTGGGCGCTGGACTGATCGGCCTGCTGGTCGTGCAGGCCCTGAAAGCTCGGGGCTGGGAGCGCGTCATCGCGATCGATCTGGATGAAAAACGGCTCACTTTAGCCAAGGAACTGGGTGCCGATGATGCCTTCCATGCCAAGCAAGAAGGACTGGCCATGCATCTGCGCGAGATTTGCGGTGGCGATGGCGCTGATGCCAGCTTTGAAGTCGTCGGCGCAGCAGCCCCGCTGGATCTGGCGATCCGCTGCGTGCGCAAAGGAGGTCAAGTGATCCTGATCGGTAATCTACAGCCAAACACAGGCTTCCCACTCCAGGAAGTGGTCACCCGTCAGCTGACCATTCGCGGCTCCTGTTCCTGCGCGGGTGAATACCCTGAAGCGATCCGCCGGATCGAAGATGGCAGCATCCAAGTTGAGCCCCTGCTCAGCGCCGTGGCCCCATTGGAAGAAGGTGGCGAGTGGTTCAAACGCCTCTATGACAATAAAGAAGGCCTGCTCAAGGTCGTGCTAACGCCGGCTTGATGCCGCACCGGAGTCATCGCAACAATGAGGTAGCCCAGAATTTGCTTTTATAGCCACGACCTCTAATCTGCCGCCATGTCCGCACCCATCACAGAGCCGCATATCGAACCGGCGACCATTGAAGACCTGCCACAGCTCGTCGAGTTATTGGTCGCGCTGTTCAGTGAGGAAGCGGACTTTGATCCGAACAAAGCCAAGCAAGAACACGGCCTGCGCATGATTTTGGAGCAACCGAACCGTGGGCGTATCTTTGTATTGCGCACCGATCATCAGGTCATTGGCATGGTGAACCTGCTTTTCACCATCAGCACCGCCGAGGGTGGACTTGTGGTGCTCATGGAGGACGTGATCGTGCATCCGCAGCATCGCCGCCAAGGCTACGGTGGCCTGCTGCTCAAACACGCCATCCACTTTGCCCGAGACAAACACTTCCGGCGTATCACCCTGCTGACAGACCGTATCAGCGCGCAGTCTCAGGCCTTTTTTGCCAATCATGGCTTTGCCTTCTCCAGCATGATCCCAATGCGGCTCGTCTTTGATTTGGAATCGTAATGTCCTGTGGCCATGCCCACCTTTCTCGTCCTTCCCACTTTCATGCAGCGTCCTGAGTTTGGGATGCAGGCAGAGAATACGGATGCCATGGATCTGTTTGTCTTGGCCACGCTGGCCTGCCTTTTCTTGATGTTCGGATTCTTTGCTGGCTGCGGCTGGGCCATTTGGCGGCGCACCATGAAACCTGAGCCGCACATGCAATTGATCATGGAATTGCAGGACGAACAAACTCCTTCTCAAGAAAAACCAGCCACGCAGAGTCCCGTTGAGAAACCCGCCCCCTGGGAGCGTGAGTCAGACTGGTGGAAAAAATAATTCCCTCCTCAACATGGCTCACTCATGATCAAAGGCTGGCGCACAACTCTGCATTTCTGGTCCCGCAGGGGAGATTTCCTGAAGAAGGCGGCCTGTATCATGGTGATGAGTAGCTTTGCGCTTTCATGGATGATCTTATCACTCGCGCCGGAGCAGCCAACCTCCCTCACGATGGATCCTTTGGAACAAAAGATTAGGCAGGACTGGCAAGCGCTGAGAAATGCCAAGACAAGTCAGCCAAGAGACCTTGCTAGGTGGTTGCGCCTCTTGTTGCCGAACCTCCAAGACATCGCCGATGCCCTTGCCGTTGAAGCAACCACGCTGCCTGAATATGAAAAAAGTGGCGACCTACTGACCTATGCTGTCAGGCCGCTGATTACGCAACACACGACCTCCCACGAGTCAAAAAAACTACTGGAAGATTACCTGACCGCCTATCTCGGAGACAACACCGCAGTGTCGTTGCAAGCCTCTCAAAGCCTGCAACAAAAAGCCCAGCAGCAAACGCCTCCAGCCTTGGCCAATGAGCTCTATGCCAGCCTACTCTTGCGTGAGAAAGATGACACCGGGGCCATGACCGCTTTCATGCGCGAGGGCTCTCAGTTCAAAGAGGCCCAGCAGGCACGTGAAAAGGCCTGCCTTTTGGCCATAAAGCTGAATGACAAAGCAACCCTGCAAGTCGTGGTCCAGTTAGGTTGGCCCGCAGAGCTATCAGGCCACATGGAACACCGAATTGGCGCCCAAGTTCGTGATCTCGCCATGGAATGGCGCGGACTGCTCCGAGATCGACTGGATACGTTACGCTATCATGAACTGGCACTCGCGCTGCTATCGGCCCTGCTCTGGTACTTCATTTTGGTTCAGCACATCCCAGCCAATCATTGGCGGTGGCTTTATCCGATTTTGCCACTGCTCGCAGGCATCGCCAGTATCTGGCCAACGATTTCCTTGGTCATCTGGCAAAAAAACTTCATGGGCATCACCGATGACGTGCCCTTCCCCTATGACGTCTGGCATCTCATCATCGGTGTCGGCTTACGCGAAGAGACCTGCAAGCTGGTGCTGGCGGCACTTTTCATGCCTTGGCTAGTCTGGAAAAGACTGCCTGGAATAGCCCTCATGACAGGTGCCTTTGTTGGCCTCGGTTTTGCGTTGGAGGAGAATCTGGATTATTTCGAGAAAGCCGGAGCCGGAGGTGGGATCGCCTTGGTGCGTTTTCTCACGGCTAATTTCATGCATGTCGCCATGACTGGCCTGACCACTCACGCGCTCTATGACCTGTTGAGATCACGTTTTCACCGGGCCCAAGATTTCCTCATCACCTTCTTTTCTGTGGTCGTTGCACACGCCGTGTATGATTACGACTTTGATCTACTGGGCATGCAGGACCTGGCAAGTTACATCCCGATGATCATCCTGGGCTTCATGGCCTGGCGTTTTTGGGACCAGGTAGAAATCGAGATGCCACACTCACGCCAGCTCATTTCTCCGAGTGCCGTTTTCTTGCTCGGCACAGCCCTCATCATCTCCTGTAGCTTCCTCCTTACAGCCTATGCACCAGCCACCCATGAGGCCCTGATCAACTCAGCCCTGTCTTGTGTCTCCGTGCTCACGGCGACAATCATTTACTGGAGGCGTTTTGAGAATCATCTGACGCGCCGATGATACTTTACCTCTTGGGTGATCCTCAGGATGACAAATCACTTAGCCCGAGTACGATCACGGCCACTCATGGATCTCCCACCTGTCGCGCCTATCCTTTATCGTCCCAATGTTGCTGCCATTTTGATGGATACCGAAGATCGTCTCTTTGTCGCTGAACGGATCAATATCAAAGGTGCGTGGCAATTCCCTCAAGGTGGGATCGATGAGGGTGAAGATGCTGAAACAGCTCTCTTCCGTGAACTGGCAGAAGAAATCGGCGTGACGAGGGAAAAAGTAGAAATCATCAGCCAGCGCGGGGGTTACCAATACGCTTTTCCAAAACATCGCCTCAAATACGGCATCTATGGGGGACAGGAGCAGACCTATTTTTTATGTCGCTTTTTAGGTGCTGATGCAGACATCAATCTGGCCGCAACGCATCAGGAGTTTGCCAGCTGGAACTGGATCAAGCCTGCGGATTTTAAGATGAGTTGGGTACCGCGCTTCAAACGCACGGTGTATCGTCAGGTCTTTCTCGATTTTTTCCAGACCGAGCTTGAGATGCCACGTGACTAAAATGCCGACGCCTGATTAAACTCCAGCTTATGAAACCCTCACGCGATGACTCCAAAGTGCCGGCAAAAAAGCCCGCCGGCTGGATATCCCCGTGGAGTTTTGATGACGAGTGGGAGCGCGAATACAGCAAATCGTTCGCGGCTAGACAACCTGCAGCAGAAAATCCAACAAAAGAAGCCGCGAGTCCAAAGACTGAAACGACTCCCAACACCCAGCTCGTCAGCATCTTTGCCCAACCGCCTAAAACGAACAGCCAAACGACATCCGATAGCCATTCTAAATCCTTTGAAAACTTTGGCTCTTTCACAGAAATTCGAGAGTCTACTGCAGCCCCAACACTCAGCCTCCCACCTAGACCACAAGTCTTCGCTGAGCCAGCGATAGCAAAAGTCCGCGAGCCGTTAGCCTCAACAGTAAAACTGGCTGCTCAGACAAAGGCAGAGCCTGCCCAGACCAGCCTACCGGCACTGACTCCGCAGCGGCGTCCGGCAGCCGTACCTTCGAACACGATCATGCAGGAAGAGCCCGATGCCTCGTGGGGCAGCACCATCATCCTCTGCCTCGGAATGTTAGGGTTCGTCTTGTTAGCATGGATTTATCTCACCGATGTCAAACTCGGCTCTGATGAAGATTTGCGCCTTCAGATTCCGGTCGATCAAACACCCACAATTGCCGCACCCGAACGTCTTCTGACCTTTCTAAATGCGGTCATGAAAATAGAAACCATGGACGAAGTTCGCCAGCCAGTCTGGAATTGGGATCCCGTGATACTGGATAACTTCGTTAAAGCCAACAGCTCCAATAATGTCTTTGATAATCTGCTGGATCTCCTCGAAGACTTCGACTGGCATCCCCATCACGCTGCCTGGCATTTTGAAGATCTGGGGGAACATACCTCCTGGCCTCATGTCCGAATTTTACTTCAGGCACGTTCCATGTACCTCCTCCGTCACGGGGATGAAGCTGCTGCCTTTGCTGCGGCTATCGACATCGCCGAAATGAGTCGCCGAATGCAGGAGCTCTGGGCTTGGCCTAGCTTTATGCAGCGCTCACAAGAAATGCACATGGCCGCCGTCCAGACCTTGGCAGAACTGCTGCGCAAGACCCTTCTTGATAGCACTACGCTGAGAAAATATCAGAACGAGTTCATGCAATGTGAACCGACAGACTCGATTCTTCAGAGTGCCTTTAGAGGCTTCTACATTCATGAGAAATCACTCCTGTTTGGTGAAAAGGCAGGCGTTCCTTTAGATACCCTTCCCCGTGGTGTTACTCAGGAAAGACCCTCACGCCTGTTTTTCAAAAAGAATGAAACACTCAGTCTCTTTGCCGATGTGTTCCGGCAGCTGCGTGATGAAATTGTCATGCCACCCTTTACCATTCTTGGCCCTGCGCCGCAGATTGTCTCCTACGGTGGCCGCAATCGCTTGGGTTCCTTTCAGCCAAATGGTGCTGGCGAATCCTACTTTGCTGAAAGGATCGAAACCTACACCGAGATCCCCGCACGCCACACACTGGCCAAGGCGCGGCATTATTTAGTCATCGCCCTCTTTGCCACCCGGTGCTTCATTGCCGACCAGCAAAGACTTCCCTCTGGCCTTAGTGAGCTCAAACCAAGTTACCTCATGGAAATCCCTTCTGATGTCTTTTCGGGACTGCCCCTCTGCTATGATTCCCTTAAAGGCGTCATTTTTTCCGTTGGCAATGACTTCCGAGATGACGGGGGTAAAATCACCCAGCCACCTCTGTTGGACCCTACCGAACCCACCGTTGAAATCGGCATCAAAGTAGCCCCCCCTGTCCCCCAATAACAATAGCCGAGCTTTCATGAAATATAGCTACACCGAGCTCGCCAAAATGATCGACCATGCGCTCCTGCATCCGACCATGACGGATGCAGAAGCCGTCGCTGGCTGTGAAATGGCCGTGGATTATGGGATTGCCACCGTCTGTGTGAAACCCTACTGGGTGCCGCGTGCAGCCGAGATTCTAAAAGGCCAGGACGTCCTCGTCAGCTGTGTGGTCGGCTTCCCTGCAGGCAATAGCGCCACCGAAGTCAAACGCTACGAAACTGAGATCGCCTGCCTAGCCGGAGCGCGGGAGATAGACATGGTCATCAACGTTGCCAAAGCCCTGGAAGTCGATTGGGACTATGTCGAAAACGAAATTCGTCAGATAGCAAAACAGGCCCACAAGCAAGAAGCCAAACTCAAGGTCATCTTTGAAAATGACTACCTGCCCAACGACAGCCTCAAGATCAAGCTTTGTGAGATCAGTGCTAGCGCAGGGGCAGATTGGGTAAAAACCTCCACTGGCTTTGGCCTCGTCAAACAACCAGATGGCCAAATGCTAACCCACGGTGCGACTGAGCACGATCTGCGGCTCATGCGAGCACACAGCCCAGCCCAAGTTCAGGTGAAAGCCAGCGGCGGCATCCGTGATTTAGACGGACTCATCCTCGTTCGCGATCTAGGCTGCACGCGTCTGGGCACCAGCGCCACAAAAGCGATTTTAGATGAATACAAGCGGCGCGCGGCCAATGGCGACAACCCAACTTCCAAGGCGCCAATTGGCACTGGCGGTTATTGATTAGGCAGCCTTTGAGCGTGGCTCATCACGATGCACCTGGCGCACCGCAAAGCTCTCCGCTGGCGGCACATCCCACACAAGGTAACGCGAAAGCATTCGCATCAGAGAGCGGCTGTAGCCAGAGCGAGTCCAGCCTCCTGATGCCATGCTGGCAATATGGGCAGTGGAATGGCGCTCCATCCGGTTAGCTAGATTGAATGGGGAGGGCTTCATGGCCAAATTTTTCCCAGCCAGATGAATGCGGAAGATCCGCCCGTCATAAAAATACTTCACCAACTCTTGCCAGGCATGATGCCACTCTACGATGCGGCGATCGTAACGGACCATCGCACGCTCCAAAGCTTCCGGCTGTGTCAGAATCTCGGCACCATTGGCAAAGACACCCTCAGCCAGCTGACGCGCGCCTTCCAGTGACATAAACAGACCTGGAGACAGCATCGGATCCACAAAGCCAAACGCATCTCCCAGCAGCACCCAACCGGGACCGTGACCACGTTCGGAAAGCAACTGATAGTTGGTGTAGGTCATCACCGGCGTCACTCGCCGTGCACGCATGGCTTTCTCTGCCAGCAAAGGCTCCTGGCGGATAGCATTCTCCAGCCGCTCCTCAGCCGTGGTTCCCAGAGTTTTAGCATGTTCTTTGGAAACAACCACACCGACGGATAGGCGACCCGGCAAGGGGATACGCCAGCTCCAGCCCGCACGCAGCACCGAAATAATGACCTGACCATCCTCCACCTCGTCATGATCAAAGTCCTCAAAATGCGCAAAGTAGGCCACGTCATCGCGCTCGCCCTTTTTGGCTGGGATGTCCATCAACCGAGAAAAAGTGCGCGCTCGACCTGATGCATCCACCAACAGAGGTTCAGCCTCAGCAGTGAGTCCCGCCACCTCGCGACTGCGCTCACTGAGCCGAATGGAGGGCTGCCCGTCTTTGACGCAAGGCTCCAATTCTGCACGCGCATGAACAAATCTCGCCCCCAACTCTTCAGCGCGCACCCGCAGTAGATTATCCAGCTCAGGCCGTGGTGTATTATAAGAATAGGGCGGCAGATGGCTTTCCACATTCTTGAAGCTGAAATGCAGACGCGGCCCGCCATCCGTCACAAAAAAGGATGCCCCCGGCTTCCGCGTGGAGATCTGCGCCACACGGTCCTCAACACCCAGTTGACGAAACACCGGAACCACGCCGGGAATCAGTGACTCACCAACCAACAATTCCGGGCGCTTATCATCATCAAAAACCAAACAATCAATCCCACGCTGCGCCAACAGCCCTGCCAGTGTGCAGCCTGCTGGGCCTGCGCCGACGATGACCACTGGGGGTGAAGCTTGAGACATAATGGAAAGGTAGCGCTTAAATGCAGCTTTTAAACGCCAATTTAACCAACCCAGCATTCACTTAGACGCGCTCCAGCTTAATCGGGTATGTCTGAAAGGCATTCCATTGGCAAACAATCAGATCTCCGTTCTCCAAAACACAGACATCGTGACCGTGATCAAAGACGCGCTCAGCCTGCATCAGTGGCTTTAATTGGCCATTTTCATAGATCGGCTCGGTGCCGCCGGGTGCGCTGATGACTTTGTTTTCAGCACTCAGCACCACCGTGAAACCACTGGGATTTTGCGGCAGCTTATTGACCTCTGGTGTGCTGGACCAGCAGACGCCCGCGTAAAGCTCCTGACCCGAAATCACCGGACGACAAATCATCGCCCCTGGCACCTCGATCGTCTCCAGGTATTGCCCTTCCAAGGTGAAACGCCGGAAGCACTTGTCGGCTCGTGACGTTGCAATCACCGTTGCCTGATCCGCGCCCTGCCGAGTATCAATGGCGATGCCATGCGCATTGTTTAAACGCTTACCTTCTGGCACACCTTCTTTGCCGCCAAAGCGACTGAGGAACTTGCCATTCCGATCATATCTCAGCACGTAGTTTGAGCCATAACCATCCACCACATAGATATCCCCATTCGGTGCCACTGCTACCTCCGTAGGATTAAAATTCATCGTCGGTTCATACGCACCCACCAGCATCGGATGACTCAGACTAAAGATCTCCTTTCCCTTCAGATCCATCTTCGTCACGCGGCCCGTTTGCCGATAACCAGCGCTGCCGCTTTTCCATAAGCCACTATCCGTGAGAAAGAGAAACTCCTCTCCATTCTCCACACTCAGCGTCAGGCCATGCCCGCCAGGCCAAGCACTGCCCCAAGATTCTAAAATGGTGCCATCAGGTTTAAAGACCAGCATCTGATGGTCCCAATGATCGCCCACCATGAACAGTCGGCCATCTTTCGCCTGCACCATCTCATGGCAATTCAGGATCGGATGAAATCTCCCCTGCCCCGCCGGCACCCACTCCTTATGCACTCGGTAACGATGGGTGCCATGGCCAATAATTGTATCCTTTTTCGGATCAGGCGCAGCCCGCAGGCTTTGAGTCCAAGTAGCAGCCACAGCCGTGCTGAGACCTGAAAGAAAATGACGACGATTTTGAGCCATACCTTAGATCATGCGGAGAACTGGTGAAACAAACAAGATCAAAGACCTGTCATATCCTGCTGTCCCAGTCGGCAATATCCGAAAGCATTCTTACTTGCGTGTGCATTTGATCAGCGGTTCATCAGGTCATGCCTCAAGACTTCATCCGCGTGCGTGGTGCGCGGCAGCACAATCTCAAAAATGTGGACGTGGATATTCCACGGCATCGCTTGGTAGTGCTTACGGGCGTGAGCGGCAGTGGCAAGTCGTCACTGGCTTTCGATACGCTCTATGCGGAGGGTCAGCGGCGCTATGTGCAGAGTCTTTCCGCCTACGCTCGGCAGTTCCTAGATCAGCTGGAAAAGCCAGACGTGGATTTTATCGAAGGACTTTCCCCAGCGGTAGCCATCGAGCAAGTTCACAGCACGCCAAACCCGCGCAGCACCATTGCCACGGTGACGGAAATCTATGATTACCTGCGTGTGCTCTATGCCGTGGCGGGGCAACCGCATGATCCTGAAACAGGTGAGGCGCTGGTAAAAAACACGCCCGCTGAAATCGGTGCGCGAGTCCTAGAGCTCAAGGAAGGCACCCGCTGTGTGGTGCTAGCCCCATTGGAAGCTCAGGATGGACCCACCCTGAAAGGCACCTTTGAGAAACTGCGCCGCCAAGGCTACGTGCGTGTGCGTGTGGATGGACAGATCTGCGAACTGGATGATGGCCTGCAACCCGAGCGCGGCATGGAGCATCAGATCGAGGTCGTGGTGGATCGACTGGTCATCCGGGATGGCGTCCGGCAGCGGTTGATGGAAAGCATCGAGGCAGCGCTGAAATGGAATGAGCGTGAGGTGCAGTTCCTAGTGGGCAGCGACGCAGAGGAGGAAGTGCTGACCTTTACGACTGCCTACGCGAATCCACGCACAGGCTACCTGATGGAAAAGCTGACCCCGCAGCACTTTTCCTTTAACACTCATGCGGGTGCCTGTCCTAGCTGTGAAGGTGTCGGTTCACGGATGGCCCCCGATCCAGGACTGATCGTGCCGGATACCAGCCTTTCTCTGAAAGACGGTGCGGTGAAGTCTTGGTGGTCCAAAAATCCGAAGCTGAAACAAATCCAGCAACTCGGAATCGAAGCCCTGGCCAAGCATTTTGGCGTAGCTCTAGATGCTCCCTTCAAAACTCTACCACCGTTCTTCCAAGACGCACTTTTTCAGGGCACCGGCAAAGAGAGCGTCACCACGGGCTGGTCCACCAGCGCCACCAAACGCAGCCTCGCAAAGCCCTTTGAAGGTTTATTGAATGAGGCCCAACGCCTGCACCTCAATGCTGAAAGCGACTCTCTGCGCACTCAGTTAACGCGCTTCATGAATCCGCAGACTTGCCCAGCCTGCGAGGGACGCAGATTGAGGAAAGAATCCCTGGCCGTGAAGCTAAGTTCTTCGTTACCCAAGAACCAAGAACAAGGAACCAAGCACAACCTCTCCATCCACGATTTCTGCGCACTCCCCATCCGTGATGCGCTGTCCTGGATGAAAGCCCTGGAAGTCACTGAGCATCAGCGCGCGTATGTGAATGAGCTGCAAAAGGAAATCCTCAAGCGACTCGAATTCCTCGAGCAGGTAGGCCTCGGCTATCTAGGCCTGAATCGCGAAAGCGGCACTCTCTCGGGAGGAGAAATGCAGCGCATCCGTTTGGCGACCCAGATTGGTGCAGGTTTAGCGGGTGTACTTTATGTGCTGGATGAGCCCAGTATCGGCCTGCACCCGTCAGACACCGAGAGACTGATCCAGACGCTTGTGCGACTGCGTGACCTAGGCAACACCGTGCTCGTCGTCGAGCATGATGAAGCCATGATGCGTGCTGCCGATCATGTGATCGAGCTAGGACCA
>Ga0164295_10002709_pt1 | contig 14449 bp, 18 predicted proteins | sample GEODES006metaG_FD_111798 | JGI IMG/M metagenome (GOLD analysis project Ga0164295, IMG submission 111798) | Oligotrophic lake water microbial communities from Sparkling Lake, Wisconsin, USA - GEODES006 metaG | ecosystem: Environmental > Aquatic > Freshwater > Lake | place: USA: Sparkling Lake...
TAACGGTAGGCATAGGCAACATGAAGGTGTCCATCAGCAGTCATCGGATTGATAGAGTCTACAACAGCCATCGACGTGCTTGCACTCGGCATGCATTCTCCGCATTCTCCGCCTTCTGCAACAATTGATACATCGCGACTTATGATTTGATTTTCTCGGCGAACCAACACACACACACTCGCACTCACTTACCCAAAACCATAGTGACGGCGGCATGAACGGTGTGAAGCCTCCGCATCACGCGGTCCTGGAAGACGCCCCATGTCATGTTCCTTGAAATCAACAACTTCATTACCGTCGCTGCCGCTGCCGCTGCCGCTGCCGCCACCGTCTCTCCACCGTCATGCCGCCGCACAATCACCTGTTGTTTGCATTTATTTTTTTTGCACATTTCATTCGCGCATCATTGCGCATTACCTATCGCGCATCATCATACCGGAATGTAAGACGGAAACTTTTGCCGAAGTCGCAATCCCTCCTGCATTTGTAGGGAGTTTAGTGTTGAAAGTACGCGCACTTTTCTCCCATTGACACGGAATGTTCGCATGGTTGCGGCAATGACACACTTCAGCTGCCATGCCATGGGGATGTGTGTGCGCGTGTGCACGCCAGCGCCCTGAAGACGTGCCTGTCCGAGCCTGGCAGTGCGCCACTGTCAAAACCTTCCTGACGCAATGTGGCGTGCATCGAGACACAGTGCAGTCCTTGTATGCAGCCCGCGTGAACGGCGACGACCTGTACTTCATGTACTGGGACGCGTACAAGCTGGAGTACGGGGCGTGGACAAAGGCGGGAGTGACGGACGACGCGCGAATTCAGGAGGTGTACGCGGTCTGTGAGTACTTGAGCGACAGGTCCTGGAACGTGCTGGAACGTCGTCGCACGAGTTGAACGGTTCTTTCACAAACACAGATCCTCTTCCTGCCATCGACATGTCGTGCAGTTTGCGCTCGTGCAGTTTGCGCAGTGCGCAGGATTGCGCAGTGCGCAGGATTGCGTCGACGTCGGTCGCTTTCTGACGGAAAGGGGCGTGCATCCAAGACACAGTCGGGAGACGGCAACGACCTCCACTTGATGTTTTTGGAGGCGTGCAGTGAAAATTACTGGGGGTGACGGACGATGCGCGCGAGGCATGCGTGATTGTATTTTAGCTGGCACTGGCGACGGCGACGGCGTTTGATCGCTTCGCTTTGCTTTGATTCCAGCTGTTCGCCAAAGAACAAGGTCTTTATCAAGACGACACGGATTGAGCTACAAATCTCGTCACCGACTCGAAGGAAAAAAAAAGGTCAGCTACAAATCTCGTCACCCACTCGAAGGAAAAACGCACCGCCTCTAACTCGCGCTCCTCGGCAGTCATCCAGCGCCGGTTCCATTTCTCGAAGCATACAATGGTTGCAACGAGGCCAACCAGTACCGCAGCAACATCATAAACGCGGCTCTCCTCGCGGCTCTCCTCGCGGCTCTCCTCGCGGCTCTCCTCGCGGCTCTCTTCGCGGCTCTCCTCGCGCACGCTCTCGCTCTTGCTCTAGTGGTACAGTAGCCTGCAGCTGCCTTTCAAAATGAACGGGTCGCTGGGCGAGGAACAGCCTTCGCAAGTTATTGATGCTGGCAAAATGGTCATCTCCGTCCATGTGTCTGAAAAACACGTCCACGTCGATGCATGCTGCCGCCGGGTGCATTCAACGTTGCGCAGTAAAGGCTTGGAGCAGTTGCTGCAGCTCAATTGAGGAACTGGTGCCAGCTGGTGCCAGTCGATGCCCAGCCGTTATGGAGCCGGATTGGAAATTCAGGGCCGGAATGGAATCCATGAGCACGCAATCCATTGCATCATATGAATGCATATGAATTGGGAAAGACATTGCGAAACCTCGACCCAACCCAATCAGCAAAATGAGAAACATCATCGTTTTGAAATGTGAAATGTGTATTGTTCATAAAACTTACGTGCGAGAAAAATTATCAAAAACTCATTCTAGACGTCGACGTCGCGTGGAGTGACGTGTCAACGACGACCGATAAAATCAAAGAATCAAAACTACCACAAGGGCTTCGGAGTTGTGTTTGGCACTGTCCACAAAGTGGGTGCCGGCGCGGGTGCCGGCGCGGGTGCAGCACAAGCCTGAGCTGAAGGCACACGCGGCAGCACACGCGGCGCCTGTGCCTTCTTCGATCTCTTGCACATCGACGCCGCAAAAGACAGAGGCCCTGTCGGCGCCGGAAAAGGCCAATGTGCAGCAGGTGCCGGTGAAGCTACTGGCGTAGCTACCGTTGGCGATGCCGTTGGCGCTGGGAAAGGCCACCACGCTTGAGCTGTAGCTACGCCAGTAGCTTCACCCGCAGGCGCACCAGCACCAGCACCAGCACCAGCACCAGCACCAGCACCAGCACCCGCACCCGCACCCGCACCTGTAGCTACGCCAGTACCTCCCCATGGCTGTGCAAACGGAAAAGCTTGAGGCAGACGACGCACGGCATCGGCGGCCATCGCCTCCTGCACCGTGTCCTCGTCAACGTCAACGTCAACGTCTACGTCTACCATTGCGCCGCGGTCGACGCCGCGGTTGACGCCGCCGCCCATCCTACGTGCCATCTTGGTCGGCGGTGCAAAGCGCGAAATCTCAGGGGCGAGCATTGGTTTGGGGTTTTGTTTTGGGTTTTGGGTTGTGCGTGGCAGAACGTTCACAAACGTTCGCAGAACGTTCGCCGAACGTTCGGCGAACGATCGACATTCGAAGAACATTCGACGCGTGGAATGGCCGCCATGACAAGACACAACAAAACCCGACAACAAGATGTCAGTGTGCTTCTACTCCAAGTCTGCCGCTGCGAACGTGGGCACGGGCTCGGGAGAGAGGGCCCCCGATGTTGTCACGCCAGCCATGCAGGAGCTGCAAGCCGAGGTGCCCAATTTTCGGCAACAGCTGAGCAACTTCTACGCGACTGGCAAGATTCTGATCACTCTGCCGGTTGGTGACTTTTGCCGCCACATTGTGGGCGGAGGGTCTCTCATCGGGGAAAGGCGACTGGCGTACAACAACCTGTTGTCGGGCCTGGTGTCCGAGATGAGGAAGCAGAGCGCCGCCGTCGGCGACAGCGACAGCGACAGCGACGGCGCTGCCATGCAGCTGTGCTTTTTGAGCGTGGAGCATGCATTTCACTGCGCCAAGCTCGCGTGCGTCGGCCAGTTTGAGAAGGCCTTGTGCTTCGAGTACCACCTGTGCGCACCCGAGGCGGTGGGCAGGGTCTTGAGCGGGGCTGCCATCAAGGCAGCGGGAGGACGACGGGGCCTGTACACCTTGTCCCCATCAGAGAGGGACACGTGGGCAGCTGCCATGCCCCACGTGCTCAAGTACTTGGTGGTGGAGAAGTTCACCCAGAACAAGGACTTGCAGGACATGCTGTGCTTGACCGAGGGTCTGGAGCTGCGCCACATTGCCAACCCTCGCAAGAGGGCCGGCAGTGCCGAGCGAGAGCAGCGGTGGACGTGGCTAGAGGCGCACCGAGACTCGATTCTGCAGGCGCGGCTGCGAGCAGCGCCAGCAGCGCCAGCAGCGCCAGCAGCGCCAGCAGCGGACGACGATGAGGAGGTCATTGTGGTCGTGTGAGAAGGTTCTTGTGGTTCTTGTGAGAAGGTCATTGAGGATCGTTTATCGTTTATCGTTATCGTTATCGTTTATCGTGTATCGTGTATCGTTATCGTTCATCGCGCGCACACACACACACACACACACTTAAAGAAAATGGAATGGCCTGAGGCTGTGATGATCAAGTGGTCCGACCGGCTGGACATGTTTACGCTTGGCTGCGTGACCCTGGACGTGTTGTGTGCGCAAATGAAGGCGCATTGTGAAAATGAAAACGCGGGCACGGGACGCGCGGTTGACCACATGAAAGCCTGCCTGCAGTCGCCCGAGTGGCGTGCGGTTGTGCATGCGTGGCATGTGCTGCACTGTGCTGAAGTCACCAAGTGCAGTGTGGTGCCGCCACATCCGGGGGCTTTGTCCCACCCGAGCCTGAGGGACGGCTCAACCTGTGCCGCGGACCTGCTGTTTCGCGACCTGCTAGCCCTGGCTTTTGTGTCGTGGGTGCGATTTGCCCTGGCCTCTTCACCCGCGGAGGGGCAAACGTCCCCTGACGACGTTCTCACCGTGGCCACCGTGACGGTAAATACCGACTGGCGGTAAGATACCGGTGGTAATAAGATACCGGTGGTAATAAGATACCGGTGGTAATAAGATACCGGTGGTAATAAGATACCGGTGGTAAGATACCGGCGGTAAGATACCGGTGGTAAGATACAGGTGGTAAGATACCGGGCGGCAAAAATAGAACATTCTTCTAGCGAATGCCGAACTTTCTTCTGCCGAACGTTCTTCGAACATTCGACGCGGTGGCCACGCCAGACCAGACCCAAACCCAACATCAAACCATGGCCTACGCCTACGCCCACGCCCACGCCGACCCCGACCGAACCAGGCGCATGCGACAAGCCACGGCCGTCTCTGACGGGGAGATTTTTGACAAGATCGTCAAGATGGGGCCCATTGCCAGTGGGCATTGCCCTGTTTGTCAGCGAAACTCCTGCCTCCTGTGCGTCCACACGGTTGGTCTTGTGAGGAGTGTTCTGGCCAACGAGCCTGTCTGGAGGGCCCCACGGGATCCTCGACGCCACCATGTGAGCTTGCTGTACAACCAGCTCAAGGCCTCCAAGACTCTTAAGTGGCTGCAGGCGGAGAGGGAGGAGCGGGAGCAGGCGGCCGCGGCCGCGGCTGTAGCCGTAGCCGAGCCTGAGGCAGTCGCAGACACCGCCGCAGAGACCGCACACGCCGCCTTAGGCTTGGCGGGCTCTGCGGCTGTTGTAACTGCCGCCGCCTAGCTGTGTTTTTGTTTTGTTGTTTTAATTTCTAAATTTTAATGAATGAGTAGCATGATTGGAAAAAAAAAAAGAAAGAACACACATCTTGCCGAAGGAATCCGAAAATTCGACGCGATGGCCGAACATTCGACGCGATGGCCAGGGGCCAGACCATCACACAACCAAAACCAAACACAAATGGCCACCTTTGCATACATCCACGCTGTCAATACCGCCATCGCTGCTGCCGCCGCCGATCCCGATCGAACCAGGCGCATGCGACAAGCCTCGGCTGTCTGTGAAGAGGAGATTTTCGACAAGATCGTCAAGATGGAGCCGTCCATTGGGCCCATTGCCGGTAGCCTGGGCAATCATTGCCCGTTTTGTCAGCGAAACTCCCGCCTCCTGTGCGTCCACACGGTTGCCCTTGTGAGGAGCGTTTTGGCCAACGAGCCTGTCTATAGGGCCCCACGGGATCCTCGACGTCGCCATGTGAGCTGGCTGCACAACCAGCTCAAGGCCTCCAAGATTCTCAAGTGGCTGCAGGCGGAGAAGGCGGAGAAGGCGGAGAATGCGGAGAAGTTTGAGGCAGTCGCAGCAGCAGTCGCCGCAGCCGAGCCTGAAGCCGCCGAGCCTGAGGCAGTTGTACCTTGATGATCATTGTGTACCTTTCATGTAGTGTACCTTTCATGTAGTGTCCTTTCATGTAGTGTACCTTGATTGCCGTCAAAAAGTGCGGTTCAACTCATGTATATTTTTAAAAAATAATCAACTCCTGCGTACATACCTTTACATACCTTTACGCATTACATACCTTCATATACCTCACGACCTCACGAATCTTACAACCGTGCAACGACACGTGCAACGACACGTGCAACGACACGTGCAACGACACGTGCAACGACACGTGACTTTTCAGAACCAGAAAGGCCTAGAGGAGGGCGCAGCCTGAGTTGTCGAAAACGACCATGCGGGCGCAGCCTGAGCTGGCGCAAACGCCCAAGCAGCGGGCGCTGGCGCCGGCGTAGCCTTGGCGGGCGCAAACGGCCAAGCAGCAGGCGCCGGCGCAGGCATAGCCTGAGCGGGTGCAGCCTGAGCTGGCGCAAACGGCCAAGCAGCGGGTGCTGGCGTAGCCTTGGCGGGTGCAGCCTGAGCGGGTGCGGGCGCAAACGCCCAAGCAGAAGGCGCAGGCGCAGGCATAGCCTGAGCGGGTGCAGCCTGAGCTGGCGCAAACGCCCAAGCAGAAGGCGCAGGCGCAGGCGTAGCCTTGGCGGGCGCAGGCATAGCCTGAGCGGGTGCGGGCGCAAACGCCCAAGCAGAAGGCGCAGGCGCAGGCATAGCCTGAGCGGGCGTAGCCTGAGCAGGTGCAGGTGCGCCCCAGCGGTGTGCGGCCACTGGCAGAGGGAAAGGGAACGGGCACGTGGACAGCATCAAGTGCCGCCGCACACTGTCCGCGGCCCTTGCCTCCTCCGCCGAGTCAGGATCCTCGACGTCAACCATTGCATCTGGGTCCTCCTCAAAGTCGACGTCGACCTTCAGACGCGCAATGGAGTCGGTCAGCCCTGAAGGTGTAGTTAGTAACAAAAGTAACAAAAAAAAGGCAGAAGCGGTCAGTCATTGCGTCGTGTCTGTAGGTGTCGGTGTCGACATGTACAATAAATCGCCCTGCGATCTCTCTTACCGTTTTGCAAAAACGACAGCATTTCTCCTTGGGTGTTTTTCGTTTGAGGTGTGTGGGACCACGCGTTGCGGAATCGCAAAAGAACGTTCGCCATTTTCACTGAACGTTCTTCTGCTGAACGTTCTTCCGAATATTCGACGCGACGCGACGCGACGCGACGCGACGCGACGCGTTGTTCATGATGACATAACACAGACACAATCAACAATGACCGACGCTGACGCCAAGAGCCTTCGACAGCGCGTGACTGTCACTGTTGGAGACTTGTACGCCAGGATCTCCAAGTTTGGACCCTTTGCAGGGCAGTGTCCCGAGTGCAACTCCAGGATTTCCAACCTTTGTCGCCACACAGTTGCCCTTGTCGTGAGTGTGGTTGAACACGGCTCCAAGTGGAACGTCGAGTCAAGCCCGTTTGACACAGACGCTCGACGTCGACGGATTCGACTCATGATCAACAACATGTACAACACTTTGCTGGGCCGAAAAATAAAAGAGTGCCTGCGGGAGGCAGGGGTTCATGCTCACGCTCAGGCTGACGCACGGCTTCTGGCGGAGTTTCTGCCAGCAGAGCCTCCAGCGACACTTTAAGTGTTCACGTGGGGAAAAAATCATAGTACATAGGCCGACTCGATCATTTTGCACCGCCGATGCGATTGAAAAACGCGAGAATATATTTTTCAGGGTAAAACATCGACTGCGCTTTCGGTCGTCGTTGACACGTCACTCCACGCTTGATAATTTACCCTAAAGTCGACAAATGGGTTAACAGCCAAACACAAAAGACCAAGCCCACGTCGCTTTCAAGGCAAAAGGCAAGGTTCCATCGCCGCGGCTCCCATCAACCACCCATCCCGCGTCGAGCAGCCATTTTTTTCATGGCAGTCCGGTGACGGGCGTCCAGAAACGCTACATTTGGGTCATGCGCCGCCCGCAAAGCAAACAAACACAAGTCCAGCCGATGCAGCTGGTAGCAGGCTGTCATGGGCCAGGTTCCCACAGCTACCGTCGTGTACGGAACCACAACGTACTTGACTGCTGTTATCCTGCTTAACGGTGCAGGTCGGTCAACCATTTCAACTGTCGACCAAGTGTACTCCAGTTTGCACCGGGGTAAGCACTTCTTCTCTTTCAGAGTGGCATTCATCTCGTGAACGCCAAGAGGATTCGCGCTGCCGTTGTACACATAGTCTTCGGCTTCAGCTGGCGGCCACAAGCAATGACCCGACAGGCCAGAAGAGCTCAAGCGTGCATCCTCTGTCCCCACGGACATGACAAATTGCTGCAGTCGCGACAAAAATTGGGCTCGGTCCTCATTCAAGTCTTCGGCATGAGCATTGGACTGCAAAAAGGACCGCGCCAGAGCCAGAGCCTCGGACAGGTCTTCACAGTCATCGTACTCCAGGTCGTCACCGTGCTTGGTGTAGAAGGCGACCACACTGTCTGCGACAGCTTGCGCAGCAGCTCCCTTCCTGCATACCAAAAAAAGGTTCGTGGAAAGGGTCCAAGGCACGCCCCACGCCCCACGACCCCATGCCACTCTTACCTCAAAGGGGCACATAGAACTGTCATTGCTCCAATGCGGCTGGTTGTGGTTGTGGCGGTGCCCTTGGTGTCCATTGCTATCCACAGCTGAGGTGTTTTGTGAAGGTACAACGCGAGCACAGCTTTCCCAGAATGTTGCTCGGCCTTGGCAGAATGTTCTTCGAAGAGGCGTGGATGACACAGCACCACACTCCATCTGGCACTCGGCACTCGGCACTCGATGACGACTGCAGACGAGCATGCAGCACTGCATGCAAAGTGGGACACGTTGCTGCAGGCGTATCTTGTCGACGCGGACCAAGGACCGTTGCAAACAGCTGCAGCAGGCTTTCTGGAACAAGTGGACAACTTTCTGAGCATCGTCATCGCTTGGCCTCATGGCAGCGACCGCGAGCAGGGGTCCGCAAGTTTAAGCCGCGTCAAGGGCTTCCACGCAGAGCTGTCGCACACGCAGTGTGCCGGATGGTCACAGGTTGACACGTGGGGGTTGAACAAGAGCAACAAGACGAAGGCCTGCGACTTGGCGTGTCGGGCCATGAAGCTGGGCAACGATTCGGACCTGCCGTCTCTTGTCAGCTTCTCCAAGTCTTTGGGTGCTGTGGTGGACGGACGGATTGCTGCCGCATGATGCGCGGAAATTTGCGGCGTCGCGATGGCGGTAGTTAGTTCTGAAACTTTTCCATTTGCGTCTTTGAATCTTTTCCAGTGCACTTTGCATTGATTGCCCCCTGCAGATTGCAACTACGACAAAAAAATGTATGCTGCATCTCTAGCCAAACCCGCCAATCTTGCCGCTTTTCTTTTTCCGCTGCTGGTAAGGGTCCACGTCCATGTTCCCCCGGACAACTCTGCGTGCAGCGCTTGGATGCAATGCAAGTTGCGACTCGCATCGCATGCGGCGTCGGCGTCGGCGTCGGCGTCCCGCATTGCATGGAGGAACTCGCACACGCGCTCAAGATAGTCGTCGCAATCGACCAGTGACGGTGCAGGTGGTGCAGCAGACATGGGATACCATAGGGATGTCCCGGAACTGATCAGCTTTTCAAAAAGTTTAGCAGCGTCGGCAGCGTCAGCAGCGTCGGCAACGTCGGCAACGTCGGCAGCGTCGGCAGCGTCGGCAGCGTCGGCGCCAGCACCGGACGAGTTGTGAGTGTCGCCGCTTCGTCCGTTTTGCTTTCGCTCGATTCTTTGAATGAGAACCTGATTTTTGTTTTCCTTGATAAAAGGTCACCTTGGCGGCTGCCCACGTCTGCTGACTACGCGAAGCTGGTAGGGTGCAGCAGCCGCAGCCCTCGTCCCGCTACGGTACGTGATTTTGAAGCAGCAAAGCATAATGAGCACAGCGATGACGAGCACAGCGATGACGATTACGATTGCGTTTAACGATCACGGGAGCGTCAGCGTCAGGCAGCTCCGTGGCGTCGCGCAGAGCGGAGCAGAGCGGAGCAGAGCGGAGCCGAGCGGAGCAGAGCGGAGCCGAAGCAGAGTGTTTTCAACAACTTCGTACGGGTATCGTCGAACCGCCCGGACCGCCTCGACCTCAGAAGAGGAGTAATCGAAATAAAATTCTACTAAGAATGTTCCTGGAGTTTAGTCTCACATTTAAGATAAGGATGCAGCGAGAGCGTGTGGGTGCTATTTTGAGCGGCCCCTGTGAAGTCTGCATTCAAAGCTCAACGCAACCATTGACCGGAAACCGGAAGCAGAGAATCGAAGAGAAGCGACGGGCAAGGCGAGTGCGACTAGGGACGTTGACGTCAGCGTCGGCTACAGATCCTTGTCCTCCGGCACCAGATCCTTCTCTGCCAGCATCAGCTTCACAGTCGTGTTGATGTGCCTGTGCGAACGATGAAAGGATTGAACGATCAAAGGATTGAACGATCAACGATCCACGATCAACAATCTCAAAGATCTACCTACTTACGGTAGCGAGTCGACCGCCAGCACCATGGAGGTTATTGATGAAAACGCTGCACGCAAAACCTGAAAGGCCGTGGCAGACCGGCCTGGGTGGATCGGGCCTGGCAGCACCCACACAGGGACGCCTGGCACGCGCACCGTGTCATTCAACCCAAACCTGCCCCCTGACCGGAGCAGCACTCCATTCACAAACACGGAAAAGCTGCCCGGGCCCCACTCGCAGCAGTACCCGTCGCCATGGGCGTCCATAAACACCACGTCCACCGCGTCCTTGCCGCACGTTCGCAGGTTGGTCGTCTGGGTTGACGTTGAAGCCGTAAAGTTTGTTGGCGGCAACAAAAACACGCCCGACGACACAAACACTGCCGCGTACGAGATCTCCGCTGGGGAATTGTCCTTGGTGACCGTAATCGTGATGTCCTTGCACGCCGCATCCAGCTGGCCGCCTTTCACCACCTGCACACTCAATGGGCCGCGGGGCGGACACCGCACGTCGGTGTTCAGCACGCTCACCGACACATTCATCGGCGACGACGGCGACGCGACCGCTGTCAATTTCAACCCATTGGCTTGGCACTTTGCAAAAGAAACACGCAGTCCCGTGCCGTCTGCGGTCACGCCCACCAATGTTGCTGTCACGCCGCCATACGCGCACGTTTCGTTCATGCGGGCCACGCACACGCACACTGCCTCTCCATTCGCGACATTTTGGCGGTGCATGTACAGGGCCGGGGCCCAGAACGGACCCAGCGACGCGTCCACGCCCTTGGGCGTCCTGCCCGACACCACAAGCCGATCCTGCGCCGACAGCATGCGACACCACACAGACGGCGTCGGCGTCGGCGCCGGCGCCGGCGATGTCGATGTCGATGTCGATGTCAATGACAACGATGTCAGCAACACGGGGGTCGGTACTGACGGCGGCACATTGCCACTGCACGTCTCCCAGCCCACCCACAAACGGTTGGGGCCCGCAAACGTCCGCACCGTGCCGTCTGCGGTCATGGGGTCAGACGCGTCTGCGGTCGCCTCCGTGACATTCACGAGGCCGTCCCCGTTGGCGTCCCACGCCGCGTGGCTCAAACCCAGCAAGTGGCCCAGCTCGTGCACCACCAAGTTGGTTCCAAACCCCCGCAGCCAAGAGTTGCAGTCAGTGGCCGTGCATCCATGGTTGCTCAGGCCGCCCACCGTGCACTCGCCCCCGCCCGCGTCTGGGTGGTACAGAAACACACGCACAGTGTACCGGGTAATGTTGGGCACCAGGGCCCGTGCGTCGTGGAACCATGCGTCGGCAAGCGCGCACCGACTCCACATCGGCACCGGCAGGGCCACTTGCACGATCGCCGACGCCGGCGGCGGCGCAAACCCAAACCGGTTGCGCGAAGACGCAGCAAACACTCGAGCCACGTCTCCCCACATAGCCGCCTTGATGCAGGCCGCGTCGCAGGGATGGAACACCACGGCGTTGTTGTTGTTGCGCAGGCCCACAGACACAATGATGACCGTGTTGTTCAGTCGGGCCGGGTCCAGCGGGGATACGGCGCGCGCGTTCGCGTTCGCGTTCGCCTTTACGTTTACCTTTACGTTTACCGTGTCGCTTGCTGACGTCAACGACGTCAACAACGTCAACAACGTCAACTCTTTCAACATTCTTGTGTTGTGTGTGTGTGTGAGTGAGTGTGGGAAAGACAAAAGAAAAACCTAAATGGTCAGACACGAGCACAATGACGCCAAAGCCCGGCGCACCCATCCACAAACACATCATGCAGAAATGTCAAACTTTGCGTCTCTGCTTCCAGCTGGAACACTTTCCACAAGCACCAGCATATAACGGCCACGTGTACGATACACGATACATGATATTATCATCTGACAAAAAAAAAAAAAGATACGCTACGCAGCGCGACGCCACGCTACGCCACCTCCAGCTGTCGCGACGGCGAAGACGGCGGCGACGGCGGCGACGGCGAAGACGGCGGCATGAACGCCCGCACAAGGAACCATGCGTCATTGCACGTCGCGTGCAAGATTCGGATGATGCCGACCTCACGGTCCGCAACACCCAGCGGCAGTCGTGACATGAACACGTCAAGAGCCGCGACGAAGTCATTGGGAACTGGTTCCGCCGCCTCCGCCGCCAATTCAGCCAAGACGTTCCTGTGCCCAGCACGGTCCAGGGCTTGACACATGAGCTGAACTGCACACTCTTGGGCCGAGGCTGCCTTGTCCGTGATGGTCTCAAACGCACTGCTCAGCTGCTGCCGCCAGTCCTCAGGGACCACAAAGGCCTCGGCAGCGCGGTTGTCCACACAGTATTGCACTGCGGATTGCGCAGCAAACACCACGCCCAAAGACACAGCCGCACAAAGCGACTCGGTCACCAACGGCGCCGGCCTCGCCGTCAGTTCCTTACTGAAGTAGTCCACGTGCACCCTTGCCGCCGTGAGCGCCAAGCCGACAGCGTCGCACAGGCCCAGCGTATACGGCATGCGCGCCCGCACGTTGTCCCTCACCAGCATGACCACTTGTGTACCAAGCGCACCCCACTGCGCCCACACCGACGCGACCGAGTCCGCCTTGACTAAGGTGCACAGGTGCCGCAAAACATCCGCAGCGTCCGCAGCGTCTGCAGCGTCTGCAGCGTCTGCAGCGTCTGCAGCGTCTGCAACGTCCGCAGCTGACGCACCCAGTGCCGCGAGCACACTGTCGCACAGAGGGGGCAGTGCGTCCATGTTAAACGACTCCATCGCGACCGTCGCGACCCTTGCGTCCATTGCGTCTATCGCGTCTATCGCGTTGGGGTGTGTGCAGTAACAAGCGTTCCAATGAACGACGAACGTTCCCATGACAGACGAACGTTCCCATGACAGACGAACTTTCTGGTGTCGAAAGCCGCCTGTAGTCATTCACAACTCAAACGCTCTAAGCTCTCGAGCACTCCTCCTCCTCCTTCTTCCCTTTCTCCTCTCCTCCTCTCCTCCTTCTTCCCTTTCTCCGGCCTCTTGCTTCCCTTTTCGTCTCCTTCCTCCTCCTCTTTTTCTGTTTTGCACTTGCTTTTTTAGCTGTTCTGACGCACTCTCGCTTTTATTCTTTTCCTTCGGCACGCTCTCTTTCGCTCTCGCTCGCTTTCTCTTTAGCTCTCGCTCGCTTTCTCTCTCTCGCTCTCTTTCGCTCTCGCTTTTTCTTTCTCTTTACCCTCGGCTAGCTCTTTCTTTACTTTCGCTCGCTTTCTTTCTTTACTCTCGGCACGCTCTTTTTCGCCCTCGCTCTCTTTTTTCCTTCGCTCTCGCTCTTGCCCTCGCTCACTTTTTTCCCTCTCTCTCTCTTTTTTTTCCCTCGCTCTTTCTTTCTCCCTCGCTCTCTCTTCTCCCTCGCTCTTTCTTTCTCCCTCCCTCGCTCTTTCTTTCTCCCTCCCTCGCTCTCGCTCTTGCCCTCGCTTGCTCTTGCCCTCGCTCGCTCTTGCCCTCGCTCGCTCTTGCCCTCGCTCTTGCCCTCGCTCTTGCCCTCGCTCTTGCCCTCGCTCTTTCTTTCTCCCTCCCTCGCTCTCGCTCGCTCTTGCCCTCGCTCGCTCTTGCCCTCGCTCGCTCTTGCCCTCGCTCGCTCTTGCCCTCGCTCTTGCCCTCGCTCGCTCTTGCCCTCGCTCGCTCTTGCCCTCGCTCTTGCCCTCGCTCTCTCTTTTTTCCCCCGCTCGCGCCCTCGCTCTCTCTTTTTTCCCTCGCTCGCGCTCTCGCTTTCTTTTTTCCCTCGCCCTCGCCCTCGCCCTCGCCCTCGCCCCTCGCTCGCCCCTCGCTCGCCCCTCGCGCATGCTTTGTGCCCTTGCGCTTTTGCGATCGCTTTTGCTATCGTCCTCGCTTTGTGCCCTCTCTCGCGCTCACGCTTTGTGCCCTCGCTCTCGCTCACGCTTTTGCTCTCGTCCTCGCTTTGTGCGCCCTACGCTTTGGGCCCTCTCTCTCGCTCTCTTTCGCTCTGTGCCCTCTCTTTCGCTCTTGCCTTCTGCCCTTGTGCCGCTCTTTTCTTTCGCTCCCGCCTTGCTCTCGCTTTCTGCTCTCGCTTTGTGCTTTCTGCTCTCGCTCTCGCCCACGCTGTCTTTCCTTTTCTTCTTTCCCACGCTTTGTACATTACTCTCTGCTCTTTTCTTACGCTCGATCGCCGCTCACGCTTCTTGGTTGGGAACGTTCGGCATGAAACGACGAATATTCTGCGTCGAATCAGCCATTTTGAGCACTCACAACCAAACCTCTCGAGTTTGTTAGCTTGTGCATCCCTTTTCCTTTTTCATGCCACCGCATTTGGTAGGCTGAGAGGGACCGCGTCACCGCATTTGGTCGACGTGTGAGCTTGTGCATGCGTGTGCATCGTGTGCATCCCTTTTCCTTTTTCATGCCACCGCATTTGGTAGGCTGAGAGGGACCGCGACCGCGTCACCGCATTTGGTCGACGTGTGA
>Ga0164295_10002713_pt1 | contig 14444 bp, 2 predicted proteins | sample GEODES006metaG_FD_111798 | JGI IMG/M metagenome (GOLD analysis project Ga0164295, IMG submission 111798) | Oligotrophic lake water microbial communities from Sparkling Lake, Wisconsin, USA - GEODES006 metaG | ecosystem: Environmental > Aquatic > Freshwater > Lake | place: USA: Sparkling Lake...
CGGCATCGACGACTCCGGTGCCTGCGCCTGCGACGTCATATTCATCGGGCTCAAGCAGCCCCGGGTGCTCAGCGGTCTCCCCACCCAGCAACGCACAGCCCGCCTGACGACAGCCCTCCGCGATGCCAGCCACGATGTCAGCGATGCGCTGCGGAACCACACGTCCAGTCGCGATGTAGTCGGTCATAAAGAGCGGCTCGGCGCCACACACCACGAGATCATCAACAACCATGGCGACCAGATCAATGCCGATGGTGTCGTGCTTGTCCATCCGCTGAGCGACTGCGACCTTGGTGCCCACACCATCTGTCGAGGTTGCCAGCAAGGGTCGGCGGTACTTCGCGAGGGCCGAAGCATCGAAGAGCCCAGCAAACCCACCAAAGTCACCGACTGCCTCCGGTCGCGTTGCCCGCGCGACAGAGGCACGCATCAATGCGACAGCGCGCTCACCAGCCTCAACATCGACGCCTGAGGATGCGTAGGAAAGTTGCTCACTCATACCAGCGGGATCTCAAACATGGGTGAGGAGTGAAACTCGGGGTCTGGCACTGTCACCGGGTAGACCCCATCGAAGCACGCTCGACACAGGTTGTCCTTGGGCAGGTTCGTGGCTTCAATGAGTGACTCAAGGTCGAGATAGCCGAGTGAGTCGGCGCCAATAGAACGACAAATCTCATCATTGTCGAGACCATTAGCGATGAGTTCGGCACGAGTGGCGAAGTCGATGCCATAGAAACAGGGCCACTTCACCGGCGGGCTGGAGATGCGCACGTGCACCGACGCCGCGCCCGCTTCGCGCAGCATGCGGATCAACGCGCGCTGTGTGTTGCCGCGCACGATCGAGTCGTCAACAACCACGAGTCGTTGGCCACCGATAACTTCGCGAAGTGGGTTGAGCTTAAGTCGGATGCCGAGCTGACGGATAGTCTGCGATGGCTGGATAAACGTACGGCCCACATAGGCGTTCTTCACGAGGCCCTCGGCAAAGGGAATCCCCGATTCTTGCGCATAACCAATAGCGGCATAACGGCCCGACTCGGGCACCGGGATCACAAGATCGGCATCAGCTGCATGCTCGCGAGCCAGTCTTCGGCCAATCTCCATGCGCGCTGCCTGCACACTACGACCCGCGATTGAGGTGTCGGGACGAGCGAGATAGACGTATTCGAAGAGGCAACCCTTAGGTGCAGGGTCGGCAAATTTATGCGAGCGAAGACCATGCTCGTCGATCGCGATGATCTCGCCCGGCTCCACCTCGCGGATGAATGAAGCGCCCACGATGTCGAGGGCGGCTGTCTCGCTAGCCACAACCCAACCTCGCTCAAGGCGACCAAGCACAAGCGGACGAATGCCCTGTGGGTCACGGGCGGCAAAGAGCGTCGTCTCGTTCATGAAGACGAGACTGAATGCGCCCCTGACGTTGGGGAGTTCGAGCATCGCCGCATGCTCTAACGGGAGGTCGGCGTGCGTCGCCAGCAACTGCGTGAGCAGATCAGTGTCACTTGTCGCCGTCAACGAACTGAAGGGCAACTCACCCGTAGTAGACGCCAACTCCTCGATCCGCTTGGCGATGTCGGCGGTGTTGGTCAAGTTGCCGTTGTGCGCGAGAGCGATGCTGCCAATCGCCGTGGAACGGAACGTGGGCTGGGCGTTCTCCCAGCACGAGGAGCCGGTCGTTGAGTAGCGCGTGTGCCCGATTGCGACGTGGCCACGCAGTGACTCGAGGCTCGCCTCAGTAAAGACCTGCGAGACCAGACCCATGTCCTTGTAGACAACGATGTTGCTGCCGTCGCTGACGGCGATGCCCGCCGATTCTTGACCGCGATGCTGGAGGGCGTAGAGCCCAAAGTAGGTCAGTTTCGCGACCTCTTCGTCTGGGCCCCACACTCCGAATACGCCACAGGAGTCTTGAGGGCCTCGATCCAGTGGATCGAGTTCGTGAGTCAGCAGACCATCACCGCGGGGCACCGCCACAGTCTACGACCTCGGCGGCAGTCGTCCGATCAGGCTGGCGCGACGAATGCGCCGGTCGCGATCGACCAGCCGACCGGCAGTGAGCTGGGGGTTCCGTACAGGCCGCTAGAGACAGCGCCCGTAAGTGTGGCTCCCAGCAAGGTGGTCGAAGCGAGGTTCACCGCGGTGAAGGTCGCCCCCGTCACGTTGGCGTTGCTCAAATTGGCGTAGACGAGTTGGGTGCCAACGAGGGTCACACCCACCATCAAAGCGCTGGTGAATGTCGCGTATTGGCAGTTAGCGTCCGTGAGATCTGCGCTGGACATGTTCGCGTTCGTGAAATTCGCGTATACGAGATTGGTACGGGCGAATGTTGCCGTTCCGGAGACGTTCGCATTTGTGAAGTTGGCGTAGTAAAGGATCGAGTCGGACATATTCGCATTGCGAAGGTTTGCACCGGTGAAATTTGCATCTCGGAAGACCGTTCCGGAGAGATTCGCACCCAGGAGGGATGCTTGGGAAAGGTTCGAGCTGGCGTAGACCGAGTCGGAAAGGTTGGCTCCGGCAAGATTCGCCCCCACCAAATTTGTCGACGTGAGGTTCACTGAACGAAGATCCTGACCGGTGAGGTTCACGTAACTGAGGTACGCATTCGCAAAATTCGCTCCGGTGATGACCGAAGCGGAGAGATCGATTCCGTTCAGAGTGGCGTAATTCATCACAGTTCGGGGTCCAAATACCGCTGCCGACACCGTCGCTCCGGTGAGATTCGCGTAGTAAAGATTAGTTGTGCTGAAGTCCACGCCGTCAAGGGTCGCACCCGTGAGATTGGCGTAGTACAGATTCGCGTTAGACAAGTCTGTGGCTGCGGTCAGAATGCTGCTTTCCATGTAGGCGCTGCTGAGGTTAGCGCCAGACAGATTCGTTTCGCTGAAGTCCACATAGCGCAGGGAAGAGTTGCTACCAAGGTTCGCGCCGGCAAAACTTACGCCCAACACGGTGGCACCAGTGAGCGTCACACCGGTGAGCGTCGCGGCAGCGAAAATCGAATCGGTTAGATCCGCGTAGGACATATCCGCGGAGATCATCCTTACCCCTACCGCATTCAGTGCGGTCAGATTCGCGCCATTAAAACCTGGCGAGTTGAAGACCGCCTGAGAGACATCGAGTCCGGATAGGTCGGCGGCGGTGAAAGCGCAATTGTTGAACGTCAGCGCACCTATCGTCGTGCCCGTCAAATTCGCGCCGGTGAAGTCAACGCTGATCAGGGTGGTTGCAGATGACCAGAGAACACCGGTGAGCGTGGCGTAGTTGAAGTAGACACCCCGTAGATTGGAGGCGGTAAAATCTGTCCCGCTGAGAACCGCATAGGACAGATTGGAACCGGACAAGGACAGCCCCGAGAAATTTGTACCGCTCAAGTTCGCGTAAGTGAAATTTACCGCCTGAACGGCAGCGCCCACCAGAACCGTCGTCGCGTCGAATCGGCTACGGGAAAAGTCTGCCGAGGTGAGAACCGCATTGGTCAAGTCAGCCCCCACGAGGTTCGCCTGACTCGCATACGAACTCGTAAGGATGGCGCCATGGAGGTCAACCCCGGTCAGTACTAGGCTCTCCAAATAGGCATACATGAGATTTGTGTCGGCCAATATCGCACCGATCGCGCTCGCGCCACGAAGGTCTGCAGACCGAAGGTTCATCCCGGTCATGTCAGCGCCCGACAGGTTCGCAATCCTGAAATTCGCGCTGGAAGCAGTGGCGCCGACCATGACGGCCGAGGTGAAATTGGCTCCGGAGAACGTCGCTGAGCCGAGATCTGCACCATCAAGAAGTGCGCTGGTGAAGTTCGAGTCGCTGAGGTTCGCCCCGTAAAAATTAACTCCACGCAGATCAAGACCCGTGAAGTTGGTACCGGGCATCGTCGCTGATTCGAAGTCAGCTTCCGAGCTGATCACTGTCAGGTTCGGTGCCGTACGACCCCAGACCGCTCCAGTCAGAGTGGCACTACGGAAGCGAGCATTGTTGATGATTGTTCCGACTAACCTCACTCGGCTCATGTTCGCGTTCGAAAAATTCACATCATCAAGAGTGACGAAACGGAGGTCAGCGTCTGTCAGAGTGGCGGACCGGAACGCGGCACCAGCCACATTAGTCAAAGCCGTCATCTTGACGTTATTCATGGCGGCGTTGTAGAAGTTCGTTCGCTGAAGATCGGTTCCAGTGAAGTTCGCCTTCGTGAAGTTGCCACGGGTGAAGTCGGCGTCATGCATAACAGCGTTGGTGAAGTTCACGCGGATCATCGAACTCGCACGTAGATTCACGCCAATCAGGCTGGCTCCCGCCATTGAACCGTAGTTTGCAGTAGCACTGCGCAATGTGGCGCCATCCAGAGTGGAATTCGTCAGATTGACGGATGCCATATTGGTGCTTGCGAAGTTGGCGCCTGTGAGATCGCTACCCGAAAAATTGACAGAAGTTAGCACTGCATCTTGCCAATTGGTACGCGTGACATTGCTCGTCCGCAGATCCACATTGGTCATCGTGACGCTCTGGAACGATGCATCCGTAAGATTTGTCGTTGCCATCACAGCAAAACTCAGATTGCTGGCGACCAGTCTGGCTCGGGTGAAATTCGCTCCAGTCATAGTCGAATAGCGGAAGTCCGCTCCCGCCGAACGCACATCCACGAAGACAGCGCCCGTCAGATTTGAACTTATGAAGCTTGCCCCCACAATGACGACGGAGGTGAAATCGACGTTAGCCAGAACCGCATAACTGAAGTTCGCACCTCGGAGATTCGTGGCCGTGAGGACTGTGGAGGATGTCATCGTGGCGCCGGTGAAGTTGGCTGCCTCGGCAAAAGAACCCTTCAGCGAAGCCCCCGTGAGTGTGGCATAACTCAAGGTGGTGGCGTAGAGAAGGGCGTAGTTCACGGTCGCATTCGTGAGGTTGGCGCCAGTGAGATCGGCATTCGAAAGATTCGCACCAGTGAGATTGACACCGGTCAGATCTACGTTGCGCAGACTCACACCCGTGAGGTCACAGTTGCTCAGGTTCGCGCCCGGCACACGCAGGGTGCAATTGACAGTTGCTGAAGGGATGAAGGGCATGGTCGCACGGCTATCTGCTCCCGTACCTGCCGCGTTGATGGCAGACACTCTGAACCGATAGGTCGACCCGTTGACGAGGCCGGTTGCAGTTGCAGTGAGTGCTGCTGAACCAGTGTCAGCGATCTGGACCGTCCAGCCACCGCCATTCACAGACTTCTCAATCCGGTAGCCGGTTACGACTGGGATCGTGTCGGTGTTCGGAGCCGTGAGAGGAGCAATCCACGTGAGGACGACCTGGCTGTTCGATGCAGTTCCTTGAACCGTGGTGGGTGCAGGCTGAAGTGAAGCAGCGCCCAACGGTGTGTACTCAGAAGAGACCGCACTAAATACGCCTGCATCGAGCTCGGTGCCGTCTACCTTGTTGATGGCAGCAACCCGGAAGACGTAGGCGGTCTTATTCGTAAGACCGGTGACCGTGAGCGTCGCCATAGTTTTCGGAGGGTGCACGAAAGAGGTCCATGAGCGACTGTCGCTGGAGTACTGCACCACATAGGTCACCAGCGGAGCACCTCCGTTGGAACTTGGCGCCGTCCAGCTCAGTGACACCTGCGAATCGCCAGGAACTCCGGTCAGATTTCTCGGCGCGCTCGGCGGGCTTGCCACTGGGGTAGCCGTCGTCGTGCCTTCGGTATAGGAACCCAGCCCCACGGAGTTAAGAGCAGCAACACGGAAGTTGTATGAGGTTCCGTTCGCCAGCCCAGAGACTACAGCCGAGGTTCGAGCAGATCCGCCATCGCCGAATGTCGTCCATGCTCCACCAGAGGACAGACGCCATTGCACGTAGTAGTCGGAAATACTCGCGCCGTTTGTGACCGGCGCAGTCCACTTCAGACTCACCCGGGCGTTTCCAGCCGTGGCGATCACAGCGGTAGGCGCATTGGGCGCGGCGGCCGGTGTCACGCTGGCAGATGGAGGCGACCACTTGCCAACACTGCCGTTGTTCGCCCGCATACGGAAGATATAGGCAGTCCCGTTGACGAGCCCGGTCACCACGAAAGGCACGGCGGTTGATGGCGCATGGGGATAGAAAGACCACGATGTTCCACCATTGGTGGAGTACCCCACCTGATAGTCCGTGATCGTAGCGCCGTTGCTTGAGGGCGCAGTCCAGGAGAGAGAGACCTGCGCGTTGCCTCGGACTCCGGTCACCCCGGTGACTTCTCCGGGGGCCTGTTCCACTGGGGTCACGGGGCTTGTGGGGACCGTAGCTGCGCCCCAACCCGAGGCATTGAACGCGCTCACCCGGAAGTAGTACGGAGTTGCGTTCGACAACGACGTCACTATCGCGCGAGTCGAGGATTGAATCCCGTCGGTGAAGGTCGTCCACGCGCCATCCACCTCAGTGGCGTACTCGACTTTGTAGTCAGTAACAGCAGACCGGCCAATGATCGGAGCCGTCCACGTGAGCAGCACCTGGGTATTGCCGGCCGATGCAACCAGAGCCGTCGGCACGCCTGGAACCGTGGTCGGTAAGGCAGACGCCGGGGTGCCGATCGCGACAGCAGCCGCAAGAATACAGGCGAGTGCGATCACTGAGGTGCGCAAGGTTTTGATCATGATTGCGTCAACACCCCGTTAACAATTGACACACCATTCGGAAGGCTCGCTGGCGTACCGGTGATCCCACTGCCTACCGCACCAGTGAGAGTCGCCGTACCGAGAATCGCGGAAGATAGCCGCACGAAGTTCAACGCCGCACTGGTGAGATCGGCTCCGGTCAAGTTAGCCCCAGTTAAGGTCGCGCCTCCAAAATCTATGCTGAGAGCCGACGCACCCGTGAAGTTCGCATTGCGGAGCAGGGCATTACTGAAAGTCGTACCTGTCAACAGTGTCGTTGCGGACATATTGGCAGCACGCAGATTGGCGCCGGTGAAGGTTGTGCCCGTCAGTGTCATTCCTGACAAATTCGCAGTAGCGAGATTGGCGGCGGTGAAGTTGGCACCTGTCAGAGTTGTCGACCGGAGGTCCTTGCCCATGAGATCAGTGCCGCTCAGATTCACACTAGTGAAGTTTGCGCCCGTCACGGTTGTCGTCGCAAAGTTTACGTGGTTCAGTGACGCGTTGGTGAGAACCGTGGTCGAGGAGATGGTGGATCCGACGAGAAGCGCGTAGGTGAGTGTCGCGGAGGTGAGATTAACAGTTGAGAGATCAACCCCGCTGAGGTCTGCGTAGGCCATGCTCGCGTTGGCAAGAACCAGATCGGTCACGACCGTCGTGGCGGAGAAGACAGTTGACGTCAGCGTTGCTGAGCTCAGATCCGCCCCCGTCAGATTCGCACCTCGAAGGATCGCTCTGCTGAAATTCACTCCATAACCATCGACGCCCGATAAATTCGCCATGGTCAGATTGGCCTGGTCGAACGTCGCGCTGCGGAGGTTCGCTCCGGAGAAGTCCGCCATCACGCCCCGCATATACGTGAAGTTCGCGCTACGCGCATCGACACCAGACAGATTCGCACCGGAGAGCTCTACATACGTAAGGTCGGTACTGATGAGTACCGCTGAGCGCAAATCGACCATCGAGAGGTTCGAGTATCCCAAGGAAATACTGGAGAAATCTGCGCCAGCCAGAATCGCACCGGTGAAGTCGACGTAATTGAAATTGCTACCCACGAGAGTGGTACCGCTGCTGATAGTCGCTCCGCGAAGGCTCGCACGCGTGAACGTGCTGCCTGCGAGGTTGGCCCCGCTGAAGTTGGTCCCGGTGAAATCCGTGGAACTGAAAGTCGTGGAGGTCATCTGCTCGTCAGAAAGATCCATTCCTCTCATGACTGCACCGTCGAAGTTGCACGAAAGGATCGTGGTGTTGCTTAGCACCGAATTGATGCCCCAGATCGAGTAAGTAAGCGTGGAGGCATAGAAATATGATCCCGTGACCTGAGCCCCCGTTAGGTTCGCACGACTCAGATTGCCACCCGACACAGTCGTGTGCAGGAGGGTTGCGTCGATGAACGAGGTACCAATCATATTGGGCCGGTCGAAGTAGGCATTCGACAAATTCGCCCTATCGAAAACGGAATAAGTGAAGTTGCCGGTGCCTAATGAGGTCAGGCCGGAGAGATTGGCATCAGTGAAGTTGGAATAGCTGTAATCACCGCCACTGCTCATGGTCGCGCCAGAGAGATTCGCCGCGGTCAAGTCTGCGCCACTCATGTAGGCGCCAGAGAGATTCGCGCCGCGCAGGTCGGTTCCGCTGAGATCGGCCCCGGAGAGATTCGCCCACTGCAGAGCCACACCAGCAAGATTCAAGCCACTGAGATCTGTGAGGTTCAGCGTTGCATAATCCAGCACAGTCGCTGAAGAGAATGTCGCGCCGTCAAACTGGACGCGGCTCATGTAAGCATTCGTCATGTCGACGCCAGTGAGAACCGCGCCGCTGAGGTTCGCTCCCTCCATGTGGGATCTCTGCATGGTGCTTCCGTCAAAGGTCACGCCTTCAAGTTGACTGTTTTGAAAGTATGCCTCGGTGAAGTCCGTGCCGACTGCTGAGGTCGAACTACTCATTCGCACATTGTTGAAGCCCACATATGTCAGTTCGGCGCCGTCCATTATCGCGCCGATGAAAATGCCGCCGTCGAAGGTAGCTCCAATGCCCTGCAACCCACGGAGGTTTGCGCCAGTGAAATTTGTTTCGTTAAAGCGTGAGGAATAGACAGTCGCCGAGTGCATGTCGACACTGCCCATGTTGGCATAGCGAACATAGGCGTCTGTCATTGTCACGCCGGCGAGGATTGCTCCTTGGAGATCACTACTGTCCATGTTGATGGCCGACATGTTCGCCCCAGTGAAGTCCACATTGCGCAGGGTCGTCGAGCCGATTTGAGCTCTGACGAGGTTCGCCCCCACAGCTATGGTTGTGGACGAGAACGTCGCCCGCACGAGATTCGCATACGTCAGATTGGCATTTGTAAAGTTGGCACCGGATACATCCGAGTAGCTCAAGTTGCTGCTGTTCATTACTGCTGAGTTAAAGGCCGCCCTGAGCGCCGTTGCGTAGGTCATTGATGTACTGGTCAGACGAGCCCCGACGAAGGTTGCATCCGTGACATCGCTGTAGTCGAGATAGGCATTTAAGAGAACGACCCCATTGAAGTTCACCCCAACGAAATCTCCGTAGGACATATAGCTCGATGAGAAGTCGGCGCCGGTGAGCAGCGTATTGGAGTCCATCGTCAGGTAGTAGCCATTATTCATGCTCGTGAGCGACGCCCCGGTCAAGTTCGCCGCGGAGAGATCTGCACCGTTCATGCTGGTGCTGGATCCGCGCACGTAGCGCAGATCGGCCCCAGCCAACTTCGTGCCGTTCAGGTTCGTCGAGTGCAGCGTGGCGCCCGCCAGGTTGGCACCAGATAGATCGAGGCCGCTTAAGTTGACGCTGTTGAGGTTGCAGTTGGCCAGATACGCTCCCCGACCACGATCGGCGCAGTTTGCGACTCGATTGGGTACGAAGTAGGCAGACGCTGCACTCCATGCACCGTTACCAGAACTGCTGTGCGCACGAAGTCTGAAGCGATACACCGCCGTGTTGACGAGATCCGTGACGACGTAAGACGTTGCGGTAGTTCCCGTTCGGGTCGTCACATCACGCCACGACTCGCCGTTGATCGAACTCTGAATGGCATAGGAGTCGATAGGAGCCAGCCCGCCAGCCATGGTCGGCGCATTCCAGGTGAGCAACACGGTGGTGGACCCGGGTGTTGCCGAAACGCTGTTCGGAGCGGGTGGCGTGAGGTCGGGCGCAGTCGGTGTCAAGGGCTCACTGATCGCACTAAAGGGACTGGGGCCTTCGCCGTTGACGGCGGCCACCCGGAACTCGTAGTCGAAGCCATTGGTCAGACCGGTCACCATGATTGATGTGCTCACGGACGTTGCGTGACTAAAGGTGGACCATGCACCGCCAATCACGTTGGTGACGCGGTACTGGATCACATAAGTGGTGATGATGGATCCACCATCAGAGGTTGGTGCGTCCCAAGCGATCGGGAGAGCTCCGTCGGCGGCCGCTCCATTGCTGCGCACACCGCTGGGCGCCAACGGAATGACCAGATCATTAGGGGTGACCGCTGAAGAGGCATCGCTGTAAAGAATGGAGCCAATGCTGTTGACGGCGCGGACGCGGAAGTAGTAGGTCCGGTCGTTGACCAGATTAATGACAGTCAAGGTCCGAGCAGGCGAGACAGGGTGCGTAATCTCCGTCCACGAGCTAGAGCCGTCGGGCGAGCGCTCGACGATGTAGTCCAGAATCGGCAGCCCGCCATCGTTCAAGGGAGCGGACCACGTGATCGTCGCCTGTCGATCACCCTTGACGCCCACCACGTCTAGTGGCTTGCCGGGCACGGTCGCTGGTTGGACCGCGTTGGACTCGACGTACTGCGCACTCAGCGGGATCTCCGCAGTATTGATCGCCAGAACCCGGAAAATGTAGGTGCTGCCATTGGTCAGATTGACCACCGTGGCGAACAGGTCTGCTGACGCTGGGTGATCGAAGGTTGTCCAGTCGCCACCCGACGCCTTGTACTGCACGCGATAGTCGATGATCGCCGCGCCACCATCGGACAGGGGCGCATCCCAGACGAGGCTCACCGACCGCGCACCAGGTGAGGCGATAACGTTACGCACGTCGCCTGGTCTAGTCGCGGGCGTGATTGGTCCGATCACTTCAGAGGTGGGACCCTCAGCGACCGGTGCACCGTTCTTCGCCGCGATTTTGAAGTAGTAGCCGGTCCCGTTGGTCAGACCAGTGATCGCCACATCTGTGGAGTTGGCGCTCGCCGCGCGGGTGTAGAGGGACCAGTCCGTCCCATTGGTAGACATATAGACCAAGTAGTCCGTGATGGGCGCGCCACCGTTGGAGATCGGCGCTGACCAATTGAGCGTGACGAGAGTCTCGCCGCGGACCCCGCGCACGTCGACGGGCGCGCCTGGGGTTGTGCATGGAGTCACCGGACTTGACTCTGGACTCAGACGTGACAGGCCGCCGTTGGAGTTGGCGGCATTCTGGGCCCGCACCCGGAAGGTGTACGTGCGGCCATTGACGAGACCAGTGACTTCGGCCGCGGCAACATCAGATGGTGTGTGCGCGAAAGTTTCCCATTGGACGCCATCAGAGGAGTACTCGATGAAGTAGTCCGTGATCGGGGACCCTCCGTCATAGGGCGCCGTCCAACTGAGACTGACCCGCTGATCGCCGCGCACTGCGATCACCCCGGTCGGTTGCGACGGAGCGCCAGCAGCAGGGGTGACCGACACAGGTGTGGTGAAGATCGAAATTCCGGCGGCCGCAGCGGTCTTGGCAGCGACCCTGAGGTAGTACTCCGAACCGTTCGATAGGCCCAGTACCAAAAACGCCGCCTCTGCACTGGGTGTGTGCAGATAGGTGGTCCATTCGACGTCCGTCGCAAGGCGGTACTGCACCACATAGTCGATGACGGGAAGTCCGCCGCTGATCAAGGGAGCTACCCACGTCAGCTGAGCTCCAGCAAAATAGGGAACGCCTTCCAGCGCCGTCGGCGGACCGGGAGTGCCAGCCGGAGTCACCGGGGTCGAAGCAACACCAGTCAGCGAGATGGGGCTGAAGGCACCGTTCTTGGCAGCAACCCGAAACGTGTAAGAGATACCGTTTTGGAGCCCGGTGACTGTGTATGACGTGTCAGTAGAACCGGTACGGATTGCCTCAGACCACAGCACGTCATTGGTGGAGTACTGCACTAGGTACTCAATGATCGCTGAGCCATTCGCAGTTGAGGGGGCGGTCCACGAGACAGTGATCGCACCATCGCCAGTGACTGCGGATGTATTGGTCGGGGCAGAAGGCGCCTTGGCAGGCGTGACTTCCCCGGTCGCCACCGAAGCAGGCGAGAGCCCAACGCCGTTGGTCGCTGTCACTGTGAATGTGTAGGCAGTTCCGTTGGTGAGCCCCGTAACGATGCATGCCAAAAGCGGTGCGTTGACCGAACACGTGACAGGCGGATCGGGTGCCACACCGCCGACGAGGGTCGTCACGTCGTACGAGGTAACGCGGAGTCCACCATCATCGATCGGCGCGGACCACGAGAGCCATACCTCGCCATCGTGGGAGACAGCAACGACGTTTGTCGGTGCGGTCGGCACCGTTGCGGGCACGATATCGCCAGAGGCGAACGATGGCACGGAGGAGCCGACGGTGTTCGTCGCGACCACGGTGAACGTGTACGTCACACCGTTGGTGAGTCCCGTTACGTCGCACGTCGACTCTGGCACCTCAGCCGGAGCCACGATTGTCGCGGTACAGGCCTTGCCGGGGATCGCGAGTCCGTTGACACGAGCCGTCGCTGTGTAGCTGATGACTGCGTCGCCACCATTATTCAATGGTGGCGTCCAACTCACTGACACATATCCGTTGTGCGAAACCCCGGTGATTGTTGTCGGAGATCCGGGAGTCGTGGCAGGTGTCACTGGATTGGAGGCGAGCGACTCAGCTGAGGAACCCACGCCATTAGTGGCGGTGACAACGAATGTGTAAGCGGTGCCGTTTATCAAGCCGGTGATCTGGCAAGTCGTCGCGGGGGTGAGCGCAGGAGACACAATCACCGTGGCGCAGGTCTTTCCCTGCACAGGCTCGTCATTGATCTTCGCGACAACGGCGTAGGAAATGATGGACGCTCCACCATTGCTTGTGGGAACACTCCACGAGACCGTTGCACTCGTGTTGCCGCGCACCGCAGTCGGCGCACTTGGCGCGTCGGGGATTCGGGCCGGAATCGCACCCGAGGACGGAGCTGAAGAAAGTGAATTGCCGACGATGTTGTGTGCCGTGACCGTGAATGTGTACGACGTGCCGTTTGTCAGACCGCTGATCAGACAAGTGCGCGTCGGCGCATTAACCGTGCAGGTGCCGTCGGCCGCGTTAACCGGGCTCGGAGAGGCCGTCACCGTGTAGGTATCAATATCTGATCCACCGTCGAACGCAGGCACGGACCACGAAACATCAACGGCACCATCAGAAGGTGTGCCACTCACTTGGCTAGGAGAGTTGGGGATCGTGATCGGCCTGACGCTATTGGTGGGATCCGAAGGTAGGGACGAGCCAATAACGGTCCGAGCTCGGACGGTAAAGGTGTAGTCGGTCCCGTTGGCGAGTCCTGTCACCCGACATGAGGTCTCCAGCGGACCGGCAACACAGGTCCGATCACCCGGGGATGCGAAGACGGTGAAGCCGATGAGCGGTGAACCGCCATCAAAATCAGGAGCGGTCCAACTCACATCGGCGACCGCACTCAAAGTCGACACTGCAGACGCTCCGGTTGGGCTTCCGGGCACCGGTAGCGGAGTCACCCCCGATGACACCGTTGCGCTTAGGGAGTCACCAACATCGTTGTGGGAAATGACGGAGAACGTGTATTCCAGACCATTGGTCAGGCCCTCGATATCGCACGACAACGTGGGCAAAATCGGATGGCAGGTCAACGCCTTGGGCGGAATAGCGTCGTCCATAACCGGCACGCCGAGTCGCAGCGCGGTCACGACGTAGTCAGTGATGATCGTGCCGCCATTAGATTGCGGAGCGGTCCACTCAACAGTGGCGAAAGTGTCATGCGCGTAACCGGTAACGGTGGCCGGTGCACCCGGATTTGTCGCCGGCGTCAGCACCTGCGATGCAGTCGAAGCCGCCGAGTTGCCGCGCGCGTTGGTGGCGACGACCGTAAAGGTGTAGTCGGTCCCGTTCGTCAGGCCATTCACCGCGCACTGCAGGTCCTGCGGCGAGGAAAGACATCCCTTGCCCGGCACTACCTGACCATCGACACGAGCCGACACTGCATATCCCGTGACGACAGATCCACCGTTGAAGACAGGTGCAACGAAGATGACAGTGATCGACTCACTGGCGCGGATGCCTTGCACGCCCGTGGGTGGATTGGGGACTGTGAACGGCTTCACCGAACCCGACGGCTCAGAAAAAGGTGACGTACCGATCAAGCTGGTGGCCTTCACCGCGAAGGTGTATGCCTGACCATTTGTCAGTCCAGTGATGGTGCAGGTTGTCGCCACTGGCGGGGTCGGGCTCGACACCTGACACGTTTTGCCGTCTATTGGGTCACTTCCAATGAATGCCTGCGCCTCGTAGCGAGTCACCGGCGAGCCAGAGCCGACTGATGATGCGGTCCAGGACAACGTCACGCTTCCGGCTGCATTGGACACACCAGAAACGGCACTCGGCTTTGACGGCACTGCGCGTGGAATCGCTGTTCCCAAAGAGAGAGTAGAACTACTACTTCCCACCCTGTTTGTGGCATACACAAGGAACTTGTACGCAACGTCATTCGTCAGGCCTGCGACATCGCAACTTGCTGCGGGCGCGCTGACGGTGCAAGAAATTGCCCCCGCCACTGCCCCACCGGCCTCC
>Ga0164295_10002716_pt1 | contig 14436 bp, 12 predicted proteins | sample GEODES006metaG_FD_111798 | JGI IMG/M metagenome (GOLD analysis project Ga0164295, IMG submission 111798) | Oligotrophic lake water microbial communities from Sparkling Lake, Wisconsin, USA - GEODES006 metaG | ecosystem: Environmental > Aquatic > Freshwater > Lake | place: USA: Sparkling Lake...
CCTTTGGGCACTGCACTCGTTCCTTGCCAACACCTCGCCATGCTGGCATCTCTTTCGGCTCCATGATGCCAGATCCACTTTGCCCCGATGACGACACCGTCCGCCCGACGCATGTCGTGGTAGATCTGGCGCAATTGGCAGCGAATCTGACCGCAGTCCGCCAACAGGTGGGAAAAACCAAAGTCATGGCCATCGTCAAAGCCAACGCTTATGGCCACGGCATGATCCGCGTGGCCACGCATCTTCTGGCAAAAGGGGCGGATTATCTGGGCGTGGCGCTTTATGAGGAGGGCATCCTTTTGCGCCAAGCAGGCATCATGGCACCCATCCTTGTCATGGGCGGCATCGCTAGTGAGCAAATTCCTTTGTTCCTCAAACATGATCTCACCATCACCACCTCGTCCGTCGATAAGTTGCATCTCATTGATCAAGCGGCGGCCGCCATGGGTGTCACTGCGAGAGTGCATCTGAAGATCGACACCGGCATGGAGCGCATCGGCATTCATTATTACAATGCGGATCGTCTCCTGGAAGCCAGCCTGCACTGCCAACAGATCGTGGTAGAGGGCATCTATTCCCACTTTGCCAATGCAGACTCCTCTGATCTCGGCCACGCACGCTTGCAGCTACAGCGCTTCTTGGACGTCTGCTCTTTTTACGAAAAACGCGGGCTACCCATGCCCCTGCGGCACATTGCTAACAGTGCCGCCATTTTGCAGCTACCCGAAAGTCATCTCGATCTCGTGCGGCCTGGCATCATGCTTTACGGCTACTACCCCAGCCCAGATTGCCTGCGCAGCGTCGTGGTCAAACCCGCGCTCACTTGGAAAAGCCGTGTCGTTTATTTTAAAGTGGTCCAGCCTAACACACCCGTCAGCTATGGTAGCACCTGGCAGAGTGACCATGCGGTTCGTCTGGTGACCGTGCCGGTTGGATATGGAGACGGCTACTTTCGCATCCTTTCGAACAAGGCTGAAGTCATCATCCGTGGACAACGTCATCCCGTCGTCGGCCGTGTCTGCATGGATCAGCTTATGGTGAATCTCGAGTGGGGCACCGCCTACAATGGGGATGAAGTCATCCTGCTCGGGGATAGCCTCTCCGCCGATGCATTAGCCACATGGGCAGGAACCATCTCCTATGAGATCCTGACCCATATCAATAGCCGGGTTCCAAGAGTGTATCTCATTTGAGATGACTGCGGGTTTAGGTTCAACGTTTTACTTGGTCTAATCAGAGAACTTTTGAGAAGCCATTTTTTCGAACTTGCGCACTCTGACAATAACAAGATATTGTTGAAATTATGGAAGTTTCTCTTGGATCATCGCCCGTGCGAGTTCTTTTTTGTCTCGGCACTCGGCCGGAGATGATCAAGGTCGCACCGCTTGTGATCAGGCTCAGGGAGCTGGGTGGGGAGGCGATCCTAGTGAATACTGGGCAACACGCGGATCTTTTGGCACCGCTCTTTGACCTTTTTCAGGTAGAGGCCAATTACAATTTAGTGGCTATGTCTCCAGGTCAGGGCCTGAATACGCTGGTCGCCCGTATTGTCGAGAGACTGGACCCAGTTCTGGAGAAAGAACAGCCTGATTATGTGATCGTTCAAGGCGATACGGCTTCTGCGCTGGGCGGAGCCTTAGCGGCATTCAATCGAAAAATCCCCATCGGCCATGTCGAGGCAGGCTTGCGCTCAGGCAATGCGCTGAGTCCATTCCCCGAGGAAATGAACCGCCGACTGGTGACGCAAATGGCGATGCTGCATTTCGCTGCGACGGACTATAACCGCGCGACTTTACTGAAAGAGGGCATTGGCGAGGAGACCATTCATGTGACGGGCAACAGCGTGGTGGATGCACTACAGCATACGCTCAAGACCACGACTCCAGGAGCAGAAATGATTCAATTACGCGCGCGCGTGGCAGGCCGAAAGTTGGTGCTGCTGACGACTCATCGGCGGGAGAACTTTGGCGATGCAATGCGCACCCATTTGCGCTCATTACGTGCCTTTGCCGAAGCCCGACCTGAGCTATGCCTTGTTTTCCCTGTGCATCCAAATCCGAGAGTCAAAGAGGCTGCCGAGAAAGAGCTGAAGGATTGTGATCAGATCGTGCTAACCGCTCCGATGGGTTATGCGGACTTTGTGCATCTACTGTCAGACGCATGGCTGATTGTTTCTGACAGCGGCGGCATTCAAGAAGAGGCAGCGTCTTTGGGGAAACCGATTCTGGTTTTACGTGAGAATACGGAGCGACCCGAGGGCGTGCAGGTAGGCGTAGCGCGCCTCGTCGGTGAGGACCCAGAGCAGTTGACACAACTTCTCGCAGAGGCAGTGGCGGATGAAGGCTGGTTTGAGGTAGCTGCCAAAGCTGAAAAGGTGTATGGCGATGGTCTAACGGCAGATCGTATTTCGCGAATCCTCCTGGATACGCATCAAAAATGCGTGGGTCTGGCCTCTGCATAACCTCATTATCATCGTGTCACACTCCCCCGCCAGCATCTCTATCGATCTCGACAATCAATGGGCCTACATGAAGACGCAAGGCTGTGAGGGTTGGGAAAGCTTTCCCAGCTACCTCGATCTAGTCGTGCCGCGCATCCTTGAGACGCTACGCCGATCCGGAGTTAGAGCCACGTTTTTTATTGTCGGGAAAGATGCCTCTCTGGATAAAAATCGCGCGATTTTACGCAGCATCCCCGAAGCAGGCCATGAGATCGCCAATCACAGCTTCATGCATGAGCCCTGGCTCCATCTCTACAGTGATGAAGAACTGCAGCGCGATTTCGATTCTGCTGAGACTGCCATCTACAAAGCCACGGGAAAGATTCCGCGCGGCTTCCGAGGTCCGGGCTTCAGCACCTCCCCTGCCGTGCGGAACTTGTTAGTGAAACGCGGCTATGTTTATGACGCCTCTTTTTTCCCAACGGTGATCGGGGCCTTGGCTAGAGCCTATTTCTTGATGACGTCCAATCTGCCCGATGAAGAAAAGGCTCGTCGGTCAAAGCTCTTTGGGTCCATGAGTGACAGTGTATCTCCCTTGAATCCCTACCAGATACAACCCGGCCTTCTGGAGATTCCGGTGACAACGATGCCACTCTTCCGCATGCCGATGCATCTGAGTTACCTGCTTTTTCTAGGCCAGTATTCGATGCCACTGGCCCGCGCCTATTGGGCCATGGCAATGTTCCTTTGCCGGAAAAATGACGTCGGTCCATCGTTGCTACTTCATCCGACGGACTTTCTGGATGTGACAGATGTGCCTGAGATGAGCTTTTTTCCCGCCATGAAGATCCCTTCTGAGAAGAAGATCGAGCTAGTGCGCCACACCCTTTCTAGCCTTCGTCAACACTGGCTGCCAGGCACCCTCATGGATCATGCCGCTAGGTCAGGCATGGACATCGGAAATACGATTCTTTAGCCAGTCCGAGACGAAAACCCATCATGAGCACGCCAGTCCAAATCAACGATCTCGCCATTGTCCTTCCGGCTTTCAATGAAGAGAAAGATTTGCCTCATCTGCTGAAACGAATCAAAGAAACGCTCACAGGTCAAAAATTCCGTTATCAGGTGATCGTCATCGATGATGGATCAAGGGATCGTACTGCTGAGATTGCTGAAGCTGCCTCCAAAGACATGCCCCTGCGGCTGATCAAACATGAAGTCAATGGAGGACTCGGAGCAGCGGTGCAAACAGGTCTGCGTGCAGCAATGAATGCAGCAGATGCCGTGCTGGTCATGGACTCGGATAACACGCATGATCCCATTTATGCCATCCAGATGGTCGAGCGCCTGGAACAGCAAGATGTCCAGCTGGTGATCGCCTCCCGTTACCAGCCAGGCAGTCAAATCATGGGCCTGTCGGCTTTCCGCAAGGGACTGAGTCTGGGCTGTTTTCTCCTCATGAAGACGGTCGTGCCCTTCAAGAATGTGCGTGACTATTCCACCGGATTCCGCTGCTACCACAGCAGCATTCTGAAACGTGTGTCCCATGTATATGGTGAAACCAAGCTCGTGGAGGAGTCGGGCTTTGTCTGCATGTTAGAACTGCTTCTCAAGCTGCGCTCCATCGGCAGCCATGCTTGCGAAATCCCCTACACCCTGCGTTATGATCTTAAACAAGGCGTGAGTAAACTGCGCATCTGGCGCACCCTGAAGCGCTATCTAACCGTGGTGAATCGTTATCGTGATAAGAAACCTGAAGCGACTCTAGCCGCCACCCAAGTGGCCGTGGCCGCTGCTCATGAAGCTTAAATCACGCAATCATCCGCCCATGCCTGCAGCAACCTCCGTCAAGAGAATCGCCGTACTAGGCGCAGGCATTTCAGGCCTGACCTGCGCCCTCCGACTTGCTGAACAAGGACATGCCGTAACTCTCCTCGAAGGCTCTGAACAGCTCGGCGGTCTGGGCACCTTCTTCGAGCATGATGGTCGGACTTTAGAAAAATTCTACCACTGCCTATTGCCTAGCGACGGGCCACTGCTCGCACTGCTCGATTCACTGGGTCTGCGTGATGACGTTTACTGGAAGCCGTCCTCCTTTGCCTATGCGGACGGCACGCAGATCTTCCCCCTGAATACACCGGTCGATCTATTGAAGTTCACACCGCTAAGTTTCATCGACCGAATCCGCGTCGGCATCACCGGAGTCTATGGCCGTATCGCCTCAGCCAAAGGGCTGGACGATATCACGGCTGCGCAGTGGCTCTCCCAATGGTCCGGCAGCAGCGCCTTTGCGAAGTTTTGGAAACCCATGCTAGAAGCCAAATTCGGAGATCGCTACGAGGACGTCCCTGCCCTCTGGTTTTGGACGAGGTTCAATCGCGAAAAAGGCGAACGTCAAGGAGAGGTCAAAGGCTACATCAAAGGCGGCTACAAGCACATCACAGACACCTTTGCTCAAAAACTCAAGCAACTGGGCGTGACCCTGCGCCTGAATACTCGGATTCAAAGCGTGGATCTCGATGACGACGGAACACCGACCCTCGAGACCGAAGCTGGCAGCGAATCCTACGATCAATGCGTGGTCACGCTGCCCTGGCCCATGTTTGCCAAAACTGCTGGCGCTCGCCTCAAAGCCGCCTCGCCTGCGACGGACTGGAACATCGATTTCCAAGGGGTGATCAATCACCTACTGTTACTCCGGCGTCCTCTGACCAAGCATTACTGGCTGGCCACACCTGGCACGGAATACCCTTTTGATGGCATCGTAGAAACCTCCACGCTGACGGAAGAAGCCGACCGTGGAAACCGTCACGTCGTCTATCTAACGAAGTACCTGCACCGCGATGATCCGCGCTTTGTCCAGCCTGAAGCAGAGATCGAAGGCACATGGTTTACCGCCCTGCAGAAGCTTTTTCCTGATCTCAAAGCGGAGGACGTCGAGACGCAATTTACCTTCCGCGCCCCATGTGTCGAACCCGTTTACACCCGTGGCTTCATGCAGCGCCGTCCCCCAGAAGTGCTGATTCCAGGGCGCATCTTCCTTGCCACCACGACCCAGGTTTACCCCGTCGTCACCAGTTGGAATGGCAGTGTGATCCAGGCAGCGCACACACTCGAAAGCCTAGTCTGAGACAGTAACTGGCACCAGAACTGCTGCCTCCACCAAAATGCGTACTCGACGTTTTGTCTGGTTCGCGCTTTGATGCAGCTCCGTTATGCGTTTCACGAATCTCCCGTTCCTTTGCCGACTTTCCTTGGCCATGACCAGCTTCGTTTTCCTGGCAAATTGTAGCCTGCTGCCCAAAAAGGACGTGATAAAAAGCACCTTGCTTGAAGATGCTTGGTGGACTCATGGCCCTACTGAAGGGGACTCCAAAATCGTCATCAGCCTGGAAGAGCAGCGTGTGGCCCTATTCAGGAATGACCAACCCGTGGGTATCTCTCCTATCTCCTCCGGCAAGGAGGGGTACTCCACGCATGCTGGAACCTACAAGATCACGGAAAAAGATCCTGATCATCGATCCAGCTGGTATGGGGCCTATTGCGATGAAGCCGGCAACATCGTCGTCGAAGATGTCGACGTACGGGTGGACCCCAAACCCCCAGGCACCCATTTTGTCGGTGCTGAAATGCAGTTCTTCATGCGCATCAATGGGCCGATTGGCATGCATCGCGGCTACCTGCCCGGATACCCAGCTTCCCACGGTTGCATCCGCTTGCCCGGCACCATGGCAGCTCTGTTCTTCTCGGCCACTCCAGAAGGTACACCGGTAGAGATCAAAGACCACGCCGGCCTAGCCAATCTAAAGCCCGCCCCAGAGATTGCGCCAATCAATAGCGTTGAAACCAAAGCCAAACCAACAGAGACACAGGAGTCCAAGACCTTCGAAACTCCGAAGTTGCCAAAAGCACCCAAGGCGGTAGCTCCGGCAAAGGATAGCGGCCGGACTTGGTTTGCCAGTCTAACACTCCCTAATACCAAGAAACCCGCCGCAGCCAAAACGGTCACGCCTCAACAGCCACGGCTAAAACCAGCATCGCCAGCGTCTACGCCAGAACCCAAGATCAGCCGGCCTCAAGCCATCGTCACGGCGACGCCGAAGCCGCTGCCATTGACCCAAAAACTCAGCAGCAAAAAAGCCACCAAGCCAAAGCCTGGTCAGACTCTCTACTGGAACGGCAACTAGGCAGCTGTCGTCGAGGTCTTCATTGCCTTGCGATGCGCCATGAGCAGCAAGCCGTTAAGGACCAACGGTAGAAGTGGCACAATCAAACCTGGCAATTGAGGCTTTGATGCCCCTTGGGCGATCATCGACTCAGGCACAAAACCCTGGCTATACAAATAGCAGGCCGTGTAAGCTGGTAAAACGGCAAACAGGAAACCTGTCAGGGCAAGCCGCCAACCCATCAGGTGCTTCGAAGGCACAAAAAGCAGCAGTCCTCCTGAAATCAACGCACACAGACCTGTGAGGCCAAAAGATAGCACCAAAAAGGGCGGATTCGGCATCGCAGCAGCTGCCGCTAAGGAGGTGGGTAACAAGTTCATCTGTAAAATCATCCTCAGTCTTGGGTCTCGATAAACTGTTTGCCAATTCCCCAAGCCAGGGTCGCGCGCGGCAGCAGCCCATCTCCGCCCATCGAGAATCGGCTAGCCAACATGAAATTCTCTCGCCGGATACCGCCTTGAGGGCCACTCGTGATCAGGTCCGCCACCACAAGACCGACAGAGCCTGCCAACCCTTCCTTCTGCCGAACATACTCGCGATAGTCCGCTTCCGTTGGATTGGTCAGCATCAAAGCACCTGCCAGAATGGTGAGAATGAACAGGAGTTTTTTCATGCTATGGAACGTTTGGAAAGAGGGATACGAAAGTCTCTGGTATCTGCCAAGCACCTCACACTGCTGGAGGCACTTCGATCTCAAGACGGGGGAAGAGAGGCACGGGAGTGCCGAGCTGGTGGCCGTTTGCCAGCATGCCCCATTTCAGGTCGCTAAGCCTGAAACCTTGAGGCATCTCCCAGCCGATCTGGGCGCGGGCAGCGGCCATGGCCGTGGGCATGATGGGATTTAAAAGCACCGCCACATGCACAAAGGCCTCCGCTAGGTGGTAGAGCACGCTATCCAAACGAGCCGCTTGTTCAGGGTCTTTGGCTAGGGAGAAGGGCTTGGTGCTATCGACAAACGCATTGGCATGGGAAACGATCTTCCACGCAGCGGCGATGCCGTCATGAATGGCCCAGGCTGTCATCTTTTCCTGATAAGCAGGCAATGCTTCGGCAACCGTTTGGCGTAAGGCAGCATTTTCGGCATCGTCGTAGCCTTCAGACACGAGCAACCCATTGCGGTATTTTTGCGCCATGTTGATGCTGCGGTTGAGCAGATTACCCAGACCACCCGCCAACTCTTTGTTGTAGGACATGATGATGCGTTCGTCACTGAAATCCGCGTCGTAACCCGTGGCGATGTCACGCATCACGTAATAACGCAGACCGTCGGCAGTGAAGGTATCCGCAAGGGCGTTGGGATCGATCACATTGCCCGTGCTTTTGCTCATCTTGCTGCCCTTCACATTCCACCAGCCATGAACGATCAAGCGCGGGATCTGTTCGTCACTAAAGCCGAGCGCGTGAAGCATGATGGGCCAATACAGGGCATGAGCTGGCACGAGAATGTCTTTGCCAATGACGTGTGCTTCAGAAGGCCAGAGCTTGGCAAAGTCAGGCATGTCTGCATTGCCACACTCTTCCGCCAGATAACCGGCGAAGCTGATGTAATTCGTGAGGGCATCAAACCAGACGAAGTTCACGAAGTTCTCGTCAAACGGTAACGGGATGCCCCAACTGAGACGCTCCACGGGGCGGCTGATGCAGAGATCCTGAGCTTTTCCTTCAAGGACGTTCAGGACGTCATTGGCTCGGTGCGCTGGGAAGATGAAGTCGGGATGCGTTTTGATGTAGGTCTTGAGCCATTCGACATGATCACTGAGGCGAAAGTACCAGTTTTCTTCTTCGAGTTCGACGACTTCTCCCCACTCTTCACCGAACTTGCCATCGGGACCGCGTTCTTTATCGGTGAGGAATTGCTCTTGGCGCACGCTGTAAAAGCCTGTGTAGCCTTGCTTATAGAGCTGGCCATCATCGTGCAACTGTTGCAGCATGGCCTGGACCACGCGCTTGTGTTTCGGATCCGTCGTCGCAGCCCAGCCATCATAGCGGACATTCAGCTTATCCCACAACGAGGTGAAATGGCAGGTGATGCCGTCCACAAAGGCTTGGGGGCTGAGCCCGACTTTTTCAGCACTCTTTTGTACTTTCTGGCCGTGCTGATCGACGCCTGTCAGAAAGTACACCTCTCTGCCGGATAGGCGCTGAAATCTCGCCATGACATCAGCCAGCACTTTTTCATAAGCGTGACCGATGTGCGGTGGCGCGTTGGTGTAGTCGATGGCGGTGGTGATATAATAAGGCTTCACGATGGAGAAAGTCAGTAGAAAGGAGTGTTGAGTGTCGAGTCCAGGAATCTAGAGTGGGGCACTCCAAAAAACAAAGTCGGGATGCAATGAAAATGAAGCGCCGCCTGGGGAATGAACCCACAGGCGGCGCGACGTGATCTTGAGGACTAGTTAGTGCTGTTGGCCGGAGCTGCAGCATTTGCTAACTTCCTTGCCTGTTGCAGTGCAACTGGTGCATTCTTTCTTCGTCGAGCTGCAAGACGCGAGGAGGAGAGAAGCCGAGGCAAGGGTAAGGGTGAGAAGTCGGATCATAGTGAATTGGGTTGGTTGGGTAACTTTTGAACTATGAAAGCAGTGGCCTAGGAAAGGCCAGCAGCTTACTTGCTCATCATGACTGGAGCTGGAGCCGGAGGAGGCGTTGGCTTGGAAGCGCAGGAAACGAGACCGGCAACAGCGAGGGCGAGGATAGCGTATTTCATAGGATGTATCGTGGTGTTTGTTTTTACTCTCATCGTCGCTGTCATAGCGAGAGAGAATGCTTGAGGCATAACGATAAATCGAGACTTTGCAAACATACAAATCGATAAGATGCACCGAAATCCAGGTTTGATGGCGCTGGGATCGGCCTCATTGGCCGCTCAATTGACTCTTAAGTCCGCTTGGTGGCGTGAGTCCTAACCCAGGCACTTGCGGAGCTTCCGGCGCGGGATCGGGTCTAGGCGAGGGCTCAATGGCAGGAACGGCACGCGTTACCGGAGTGGCTTTTGGCACTGTTTTCTCAATCACTTGTGCGGGTTTTTTCACTTCTTTTTTCAGCCAGGAGGCGTCTCCAGACAGATGCGCCATCATGCCGCCCAAAACCATGGATCCGCCGATGAAAACGGCGGCACGCAGCCAGAAGGGAACAAACTCATCTGGCGGCAGCAAGGACTCATGCGGATGAATGGTCGGTGGAGCATCGACGGCTGTCTTGGCCCAATCGGCCCCTGAGGCCGGTGACACCTCACTGGCACCACGAAAGAGCAGCTCAGCAAAACCGACAGAGGGCTTCTCGGTGCTCGGCACTAGGCCTGTGGTCAATGGCGCCAAGGGAGCAGAGATCTCTCGGTTCTCACCCATGGGTCGTGTGCGTGCAGCCTTGTTCCTCAGAGACTCTAGCGGCTCTGAGGTTGCAGCAGCAGGCTTAACCAAGTCATGATGCTGCACCATCCGGGCATAGCGCGCCAAAAAGTCCCCGCGTTTGCTGGCAGTACCCTGGCGAGCTTTGGCCAACTCGTCGTCCAGAAGCTTTGCCACACTGTCTGTTTCACGTGTGTTCGCAGGTGCTTCAGACAGAGCTCCAGGCATTGGCTCTAGAGCCAACAAAAAGCGGCCGACCGATGCTAGCCAGGCAGCATCCCAGATTCTAATTCCATCTTTAGCTAGCGGCAGAATCAAGGCAGGATCCGTGCCGCGTCCGGACATTGCCGCGAGTGTGGGCTGGGCACGCAGCGTGACGGAAAAAGCTGGCCAATCTGTCAGTTGGGTGAGCAGCAGCCTCGTACTCCGCGCATCATCACTGGGAAAACCGGTCAGAAGATAAATATCCTCCAAGCGCAAACGCTGGACCTGTAAATCTGAGTTTTCCAATTGTGAAAGAGCCCCATCTAGGCCCGCTAAGACAATGTAAGTCTCATGCACATTGAGGGCACGGCGTTCACGGAGAAGATCTGCCAGGGTGATCCCCTCAGCCAGCTCCTCAGCCACACAGGTGAGCCCCTCAGCCTCATGCCAAAGGGCCACTGAAATGAGGGCTGGAAAGTCACGCTTATTGTCCAAACAATAAGCCTTTTTTGAAGCTGCCGCGACCACCGCCGGAGCAAGGCGAGCAGGCAAGACTTGCTCCACCAGGACCTGGCGGCCGGTCTTGGTCAGTGTGCCACGCATGGAGTAGGGATTGGCCATGTCCAGTCGCTGACTTTGAATGCGAATGCGATTCACGACCGCACGCGCCACTTCTTGGTAACTGGCCAAATGCTGGGCCAGGAGAGCACGCGGTTTTTGAGCAGCAGGAATTTCTCCGGCCAGCTTCTCCGGCACCAGCTTAGAGAGAGCTTTCCGCAGGCTCTGAATCGCCGAGACGTTTTCTGGTGCAGCCGATTCTAAACAGGCATTCAGCAGCTCCGCGAAGTCGGCGGCCGGCAGCGTTGCGTCCGGCAGGGTCGACCCGACATCAGCTTGCCCCATGAGGAAACTGTGCAAAAACTTAGCCTGTTTTTCAAAGGCGGCTTTGAGACCTATAACCTTTTTGGCTCCACTCGAGAGCAGCCGATAATCGGCTACCTGCACCTGCAAGGACTGCGGCCCGATTTGTAGCAACCGCAGGCTTTCCAAAGGATTGGCAGGCATGAGATCAATCCGCGACACCAGAGCCTCCGCCGCCTCTAGGGCACGCGTGGCAAGCATCACAGCCAGCCAGCCTGGAAGCGCCGTCTGACGTCCGAGATAACTTTGCAGCGTCTCACCGTCCACATGGGTCGTGATGTAAAAAGGATTGCCCTCATCTTCCCCAAAATCCGTCAGCCGAGCCAGCAGCGGATGCCCGATCTGCTGGAGTTGACGACCCTTTTCTTCAAAGCTAGGCCGATCCGCCAGCGCCTTTAACAGCACATGACAATGCACAAACTCCATCTGCACGGTGTCACAGGCCATCACGTTGACCTGCTCCTCATTACGAGTCAGTTCGACGTGATTGCCTTCTGTATCTTGGACGATTTGATAGTGCCTGAAAAGACTGGGTTCCGGCATAGGATGCTATGGAGAGAGAAAGAACTAGGCCAAGTCTCGTCCGAGTGCAGCGTTTGACAAGGACGGAATCTCAACACTGGGCTTGCCAAATCACCCAGTCATTTGCTAAAGGTAGCCGATTCCCATGAAAAGCCTCGTTTTTGCCGCGTTCATTGTCGCCTTCACCCACTCAGCCTCTGCGGTGGAGTATGCTCAGATTAAATCCATTTTCTCCCAGAAGTGCTATGCCTGCCATGCCGTGAGCAAAGGCAAAACCAAAGGTGACTTAGCTTTAGACACACCGGAAAAACTCGCCGAAGTCATCAAGCCCAACGGTCAAATCATCCCTGGGGATCCCGCCAAAAGCAGTCTCCTCATTTCCTGCAAGCTTCCCGATGACGACGATGACTCCATGCCACCCAAGGGCAAAAATCGCCTGACACCTGCCGAGATCACGGCGCTGGAAACATGGATCAAAGAGGGTGCCTTCACCGGCACTGGCCCAGCCCCCATGGTCGCCCCGACCGCAGCCCCCGCTCCTGCTGCGGGTGCTGTGCAGAGCTGGACCAGCAATGATGGCAAAGCCATTCAAGCCACGTTCATGGGACTGCAAGGTGACGGCGTCCTGCTGAAAATGGCGGCCAACAACGAAGTCTTCCTCGTCCCTCTAGCCCGTCTCTCTCCGGAAAGCCAAGCTCAGGCCAAAGCGGCCAAATAGCACGACCAACGTCCAGCCGACATGACCCTCTGCTGGGTCAGTCCTGCAGAAGCGCTGGAGAGTGAAACCAAAAACCAGACAGCAGATCGATTCTCGGAGTTCGATGCGTTCTGCATCAAGAGGCAGCGGGTCGGAAGGGGTTCTGAATGCGAACACCGCCATAGTCCTGTCCATGATTCAGATCTTCCGAAAGGAGTGTCGAAGCACCAGCTTCTCTGGCGGCGGCGATGATGAGCGCATCCCAAAGAGAAGTCTGCCAGCGCACCGCTCGGGCTTCGGTCCAGTGACGAGCACTCTGAGGATCGACCCATGGCAAGCCCCGACGACGACGAACCGCCTGTCTGCGCGACTCGAGTTAGGCGTGGACGGGCGCTGGCAAGTGGAGCACAGCCAAACGGGTAGTCTGTCCCATCAAGCTCTGCCGACCCTTGTGGGAGTAAGTGCGACCAACTTGATGAGCGTGCTAGCACCTCCAGCCAACACGAGGAAATGGAAGATGACGATCACGCCAACCACTGGAGCCTACAGCGGTAGTTTTGAACTGCAGGAACTCACGGAATCGAGGACAGTGAACTTCAGCGGTGTGTTAAGACAAACACCAACTCTATCGGACAACCTGATCGGAGCCGGGCACTACCTGCTACCCGCCTTAAAAACCGCGTCAAGCAACGAGCAGACCTCCGGGGCCCTGCTGTTCTGGAGGCCTGAGTGAGGTAGCGGCTGAGATGGAAGGAAATGAACTGTTCTGCGCTTGGCGGGCTAACCCACGTCCAGCTTGCCGGTGCTGTCCCCGACGGTTTCAGCACGGACACCCATGCGCTCTAGCATGGAAACATAGAGATTGGTCATAGGGGTCTCTCCCGGAAGCATGACGCGCTTCCCTGGCGTCCAGGTGCCGCCGGCGCGGCCTGCGACGACGATGGGGAGATTATCATGGTTGTGGCGGTCTGGATCGCCAATGCCGCCACCCCAGACAATCATGCTATTGTCCAAGACGTTGCCTTCACCTTCTTTGATGCCTTTGAGCTTATCGAGGAAGTAGGCGAACTGACGGAGGTAAAACCGGTCGATTTTGCCCAGTTTGGCCAGCTTTTCAGGATCACGCTGATGATGTGAGATGCCATGATGAGCATCTGGCACGCCGATGTCCGGGAAGCTGCGGTTACTGCCATCGTGCGCTAGCATGAACGTGGCGATGCGTGTCGTGTCGGTCTGAAACGCTAGAGCCATCAGGTCAAACATGACGCGGATGTGTTGTTCGTAGCTTTCAGGAATCCCCTCGGGCACCTTGAAGTCTTTCGGCATTTGAGTGGCAAACTTTTCACTGCGCTCGATGCGCAGTTCGATGTCGCGCACGGAGTCGAAGTATTCATCCAGCTTGCGTTTATCACTGCCACTCACTTGGCCTTGCAGAGACTTGGCTTGATCCATCACAGTGTCGAGAATGCTCTTTTGCAGTCGCTGCCTGCGTGCGCCAGCTTCACCCTGGGCCCCAGAAGCCCCATAACCAAAAAGTCGCTCAAAAGCCAGCCGTGGATCCATCTCCGGAGCCATGGGCATGGTCTCATTTTTCCAGGCCAGATTGAACTGGTAAGCACAGGAGTAGCCACTGTCACAGCGGCCTGCACTGCGCTGGCCATCTGCGCTTAACTCTAAGGAAGGCAGACGCGTCAAATGCCCGATTTTTTGCGCAGCGATCTGATCCACCGAAACGCCGAGTTGGATGTCTGATCCCGCGGTCTTCTTGGGCAGGCAACCCGTCAGGAAAGTGGCCGTCGCCCGCGCATGGTCGCCACCTCCGTTGCCGTGAGAGCGGGCAAAGTCCTGAGCTAATCCGGAAACCACCATGAAATCATTGCGGTGGCGTTCCAATTCTTTGAGGGATGCGCTCAGCTGATAGCCAGTGCCTTCACCCGTGGGGAACCACTCATCCACATTCACCCCATTGGGCACGTAGAGCCACGCAGCTCTGAGTGGGGCCTTAGCTGCAGCGGCGGCTTTGGCCGAACCTGCAAAGGTTTCCAAAAAGGGCAGCGACATCATCGTCCCCAGTCCGCGCAG
>Ga0164295_10002717_pt1 | contig 14434 bp, 5 predicted proteins | sample GEODES006metaG_FD_111798 | JGI IMG/M metagenome (GOLD analysis project Ga0164295, IMG submission 111798) | Oligotrophic lake water microbial communities from Sparkling Lake, Wisconsin, USA - GEODES006 metaG | ecosystem: Environmental > Aquatic > Freshwater > Lake | place: USA: Sparkling Lake...
CGCCGTTGGTGTCTTTTTGATAAATCATGATGATGACGTTGGTGCCGTAGGCATTGGTACGGGGGTAGACCACAAGGTTTCGATTGGTGGTATTATTGGAACCCCCAAAAACAAATCCGTTGGTATCGACCACGTTGGGGTCGGAGGATTCCCCCCAAAAGGTGTTGCTGGCACTGGCCAGAGTGATGCTGGAGGTGGAGGTGAATCCATCCTCGAGAATGGTTTTATCGCTAAAACTGTTCACGGAGGCAGGAGGGATGGCCTGTGTGTCCAAGGTCATTTCGAGATGGTATTTGAAGTACTCATCCAGCGAGGCAACCAGGTTCGAGGCGTAGGTCGCACGGACGACCGCATTTTCACTATCGGATGAGAAGGATGATTTAGCCCGAACATTGGAGTAGTTGCATTCGATCTGAATGGCGTCAATCGTCCCGCCGTTGGCGGAACTTGTCCCGTATGTCTCCACATTGTAACCGCCGTTAAAGTAAGTGTTTGTTACGCCGGCGGAGTTCGTGCCGGGATTGGGGTTCGCCGGACTGGGGATGCAGGGATAGCCGCGTTTTTCCAGCAGGGCTCCAAGACTCAGGTTGCCGCGGACGAGATCGTTGAAATTCTGGCGGGACCGAACGCTCAAGGCATAAATCGTGGAGTTGTTGTCGTCCGAAGAAGAGAGGATGGATTTGAACAGAAGGGAATCGGAGAGGTTGTAACCAATCTCGTTCCGTTGGATGGCGTGACCGTGACCGTGAAGGTCGATGTAGAGCCCGCGTCCGTAGCTATTGCTGACCTGCTTGCGAGCGATATTGAGGAAAGCGTGAAACTCTCGCCAAAGGGTCTGGGTGTTGGTGTTGTTCTGGGCTCCCTCGATAATCTCCCGGTTGCAGTCGACTTTGGTTCGTTGAACATTGCAGATTATCACGTGGGGAAAACGACTGTAACGGTTAGAACAGGCAGTGCGGATCGCCCGGGCCAGATTGTCGGTATAAAGATCCGAATCGGTTGTTACGGTGTAGGTTGAGGTGTTCGTGCGATTGGGCAACTCCGACGGGGAGAGGTCGCCACCGTGCGGAGCGGAAATGATCAAAGGGAGATTGCCGGCGATATATTCCGTATAGTTGCTCCGCCCCCAATAAGTGGTGCCCGGGGTGTAGCTAGCCAGATTGGTTTGGGCGAAGGTCATGCGGGTTGGGCAAAGCAGTGCTAGCCAAAGCAAGATCCAAGGAAACCTTGGAAGTATTGGGGTCCAAAATCCTTTCACTCCGCCACCTGAATGAGGTCGAGAGATTTGAATAGTACTTTTTAGCACGGACCCGCAACTTTTTCAATTTCACGGGTTTTGTGGGTTTTTGGTCAAAGGGAAGGTAGGGCGACCGATCCTGCGGTCGCCTCGATGGGCGTTGGAAGTTTGGATGTTGAGCGAGGCGGGCGAGGGACCGCCCGCCCTACCGATGGAAATCCAATCGTCATCCAATCCGGTTCAGGGTATTCCTCGGAACTCACGCATGACTTTCTCCCTCATTGAAACCTTGGCGATTGCCGCCGGAGGGATCCTCTTGGGCAAAGGGTTGGTGCGGATTTTTCCGATTCTTCAGGAACTCTGTCTTCCGGAGCCCGTGTTGGGGGGGCTTCTCCTCTGTGTTCTTTTCAGCCTGAGTGAAATGGTCGGGGGGCAGCCCCTCCAGTTCGATCTTACCCTGCAAACTCCATTGATGATCGCCTTCTTTCTTTCGATCGGGTGGATGGCTTCGTGGAAAAATCTGCGGGCCGGTGGGTCGGACGTCATCAAGTTCTTCTTCCTCTGCGGTCTGATTTTGGTTTCCCAAAACCTGATCGGAATGGGACTGGCCAAGGCGTTGGGTCAGAACCCGCTCGTGGGTGCGTTGGCCGGATCGGTTTCCCTGGCCGGGGGGCCCGGAACGGCTTTGGCCTTTGCACCGGCGTTTGAAAAGGCGGGCGTAGTGGGAGCCGGGCCAATCGGCACGGCCGCCGCCTTGGCGGGAATTATCATGGGAGGGGTGCTGGGGTCACCCTTGGCGGCTCGGCTAATCTCTCGTTTTCATCTCCACGCCGCTCGGGCCGGATCCGGATCAGTAAAAAAGGCTGAGGTGATGGAGAGTCCGATCAGTGTGGCGGGGCATCCGGATATGGATATGGGAAGCCTGATGAATCATCTGAAATTTTTCTTTCTCGTGATGGCGTTGGGGGCGGTGGTGGGGCAGTGGATCCAGAAAAGTGGGATTACGCTCCCGATCTATATCGGGGCGATGATCGTGGCTGCTCTGTTGAGGAACTGGCATGATTTGGGCAGGGGCGGGGCACACAAAATCAAACTTTCGCATGAATGGATCGAGGAGCTGGGGTCCATTGCCCTTTCTTATTTCCTCGTGACGGCGACGATGACTCTGCAATTGAAACAACTGGCCGGGCTGGCCACCGTGCTGCTCGTCATTCTCGCGGTGCAGGCGGTTTGGATTTGGATTTTGGGCTCGTGGCTGGTGTTCCGTTTCTTTGGAAAGAATTACGATGCAGCGGTGATTGGGGCGGGTTTTACCGGATTCATGCTGGGAACCACGGCTAACGCCATGGCGAATTTGAATGCGGTCACAAAGAGATATGGGCCGGCCCCCCGGGCTTATCTCGTGGTCCCGCTGGTGGGCGCGTGTGGAACGGACTTTGTCAATGCAGGGGTGATTACCGCGATCTTGGCTCTGTTTCGGGGATAATCATTTTCAAAATGCCGTTATAGAGCATAAAGTGTTTACATAAAATACTTTACACAAATATAGTTTATTTCACAATTCTTTGCTTCTTAAAGAAATTTCCCCTTGCAAATCGGCAAAGGTGGTCTTTATTTAAATTATTGATGAGAACCAGTGCTAGGTTTTTGGCGGAAACAACAAAGTTGAACAAACTCGTATCACCATCGGTCTATAGAGGAGTATCAAATATGAAAAAAATAATCCTATCTTTCAGCTTGGTCGCTATTCTGGCTTCTCATTCTTCCCAAGCCGCCACAGTTCTTGCTGCTGGTGATGTGCAGATTATCGGCTACCGGGAGGATCCCCTCGACGGTTTTATGTTTGTCCTTTGGAAGGATATTGATGCAACCACGGTATTGAGATTTACTGATAACAGCTTTAGCAGTGCGACTACAGCCAATACCACCGAGGGAATTTTGTCTTGGACCTCGGGAGCGAGTTTGTCTTCCGGAACGGTTGTGAAAATTTTTGGTTCAGGCTCTAGCACCACAGTCGAGACTGGAATGCAAACCTCGACGGGATCCTCCACCATGAGTGGCTCTATGAATTTGGCGGTGAGTGGCGATTCGCTTTACGTGTATCAAGGGACTTTGAATTCTGGACAGACACCCATTTATGCGATGGATTTTGAAAGTGCGACCGCTGGAAACATTGGTTTTGTGCCAAATGGGTTAACGTCGGGTTCGACTGCTTTCCTATTTACTGGGGCAAACGACAATGCTTACTACAATGGAACAAGAACTTTTACAGCGTATGGCCCCGACACGGCAGCAAACGTCGCCGCGGCCAAAGCAGCGATTCTTAACGCGGCAAGTTGGACAAAAAGTGCGGACGGCGCTGGGGCTGACTTTTCGACTACAACAGGAGCAGGTTTCTCAACAACCTCATTTGTCACAACGGTAACAGGCTACTTCTGGAATGGTGGCGCTGGCACATGGAACTACACAGCCCCGAATTGGGTTTTAAATGGTGCAGGTGGCGCCACGAACTTTGTCTCTGGTTCAGATGCCTGGGTTAACGGAGGCACTCTGACCGTACAAGATGAAGGAATTACAGCTGGTGCAGTTGGCTTTTGGGGAGCCACCAACACCGTCCTGCAGGGTGGGACACTAACGGCAACATCCCTCAGTAAGTCTGGGACCGGAGCATTAACTTTAGACAACACAAACAATGTCCAAAATTTTGTTTTAGATAATGCCTCGGTAAGCGGCGCTGGCTTGGTAAACGCAAGCGTTGGTTCGACTGTGACTGTCGCTAGTGGTACGAACACCATTTCTGTTCTTTTGGGCGGCACCGGTTCTCTGACAAAGGCTGGGGCGGGTACGGCCGTTCTTACCGCCAGCAACACCTACACGGGGGATACGATCTCTACCGGTGGAGGTGTTCTTCTCACTTCCGGGAATGAAAGGATTTCAGACGCCTCTGTCCTGAAGCCCTCCACCGGTTCCACTATACGATTGGGAGGCAATGAAACCGTTCGCGCGGTTGATTCAGCCAACACCACATCTGTGATCGATATACAAAGCTATAACCTTACGATTGGGGCTGGAAGCACCAGCAATAGTTTTACGGGGAATCTGACTGGAAGCGGGTCTGTGACAAAAATTGGATCTGGAATACAAACCTTTGGTTCGAATAACTCTTGGACAGGCGGTTTTACGATGAAGGAGGGTACTGTTCGGATTACGGCAAACGGAAGCCTGACCAACTTACCTGGCTCTACGGTTACCAATCAGATGCAAACCCATGCCTTAGGCACAGGAACGATCACGTTAGAAGGGGGTACACTGCAATCATCGTCAGTCGGCACGGATCTGAGCACAACCACGGGTCGGACGCTCTACAATAGCGTTAACCTTAACGGAGGATTCACCTCAGGAGCAGCAGGGGAAGTCGGGAGGATAGCGTTTTCCACCAATGCCGGTGGGTCAACAGTTTTATCGAAAGATTCTACCATCAATACAGTTGGTAACGTTGAATGGAACCAAACAATTACCGGGTCACAATATCGTCTTACCAAGACAGGCGTTGCCACCCTCTCATTGGGAAATAGTAATAACTTTGCCGATATTACTGTCCAGCAAGGAACTCTTGGTTACGGCGGGAGCAGAAATGCATTGGGGTTGGGTACAGTCATTCTAAATGATGGCACTGCTATAGGCCAAAACTCGAGCATTTCAGGCAATGTGGTCGAAGCGGATCGATTTGTTGGAAACAATATCAGTGTATTGGGCAATATTACGCTTGGCGCTGGGAGTTCAACTTATCTCAGCGGAAACATTGATTTGAATAATGCGAGTCGGACATTCACTCTTGCAAATAGCACCCACCTATCAGGTGCAATTACAAATGGCGGTGGATTGGTGGTGACCCGCCTCGACACGGAACTAACAACGACCAAAAGTCTGAATTTATATGGGGCGAACACTTACACGGGTGGCACAACAGTTATGGCGTCGACGAATTGGGGAGCGTATGGTCCAACTCTAGCTTTAGGCAACGACAGAGCGTTAGGAAGTGGGGATCTGACATTTTCCGGCGTGGGAACCAACACATTGCGGGCCACGACGTTGAGCACTGATGACGTCAATCGCACGATTACAAACAATATTGTCCTGAATAATAGTTCGACCGATATCGTCACAATCACGAATCTTGTTACCGGGACACAGGCCGCTCCTGTAACGAACAGTGTGCTGGTGAATATGGCCCTGAACGGGGTGATTTCTGGAGGGGGTGCGCTGGTTAAATCGAATGCGAATACCTTAACCTTGAATGGGGCGAACACCTACACAGGTGGAACCACAGTCAATGGAGGAACCCTCATGATCAATGGGGCTGTAGGACAAGTCATCGTCAATGCTGGAGGAAGCTTGGGTGGCTCGGGTACTGTGGGTGCGGTGACATTGAACAGTGGTTCGTTCCTCAAGCCTGGAAACAGCCCTGGGAATCTCACAGCAGCTTCATCCGTTTGGAATGGCGGGGCAACGTATGAATGGCAGATCGCTTCTCTCTCCGGGGTGGCGGGGACCGATTGGGATTTGTTCACCGTCAATGGGACTTTGGACTTGTCGAGTCTTAGTGCCAGCAGCCAATTCAACTTGGCCCTTGATTCAGCAGGGGTGTTGGCCGGATTTGACGGGGCGAGTGATTATAGCTGGACCTTTGCAAAAGCCACAGGTCTGACGGGTGTTTCGGCGGTTGCAGGGACGGATATCACCAGCCTCTTTGCGATTAGCACGGCTCTTTTCAATGCCGGAAATGGACCGCAAAACGGGTTTCAGGTTCTGGTGGGAGACACAACAGGTGGCTTTACTTCACTAAAGCTCGTCACCGCCTCAGTCCCGGAGCCTTCTACTCCGGCACTCTTGATGTTTGGTCTTGCCGGTCTGCTGGGTCTCCGGACCTTGCGTCGGAAAGCCTAAGTTTTTGGGTAGGGTGCCTGATCCCATGGGGTGCATCGGCTAAAGCTTCAGGCTTTGAATTTTTCAACGAGGCGGCGTAAGGACACGCCGCCCTACCGGTTCCTCAATTAGAAAGGTAGGGCGACCGATCCTGCGGTCGCCTCGGTGGGCGTTGGAAGTTTGGACGTTAAGCGAGGCGGGCTAGGGGCAGCCCGCCCTACCGGTTGATCAATTAGAAAGGTAGGGCGACCGATCCTGCGGTCGCCTCGGTGGGCGATGGAAGCTTGGACGTTGTGCGAGGCGGGCTAGGGACAGCCCGCCCTACCAGTTGATCAATTAGAAAGGTAGGGCGACCGATCCTGCGGTCGCCTCGATGAGCGTTGGAAGTTTAGATATTATGCGAGGCGGCGGAGGGCACGTCGCCCTGCCGGTTTGGCAATTTACCGCGTACCTGCCGCCTGCCCCGCACAGCGGGGATCGCTGGCGCCTGAAAACGATCCGTCCAAATTCCTGATTAGGATCTGGCTTGTTCCAAAATCCTCCGCGGCATCGATGGCATAGCCCATCAACCTCAGTTTCTCCCGTGTTTCAGAGGAAATCGATTTCTCCATCCGAATCTGATCGGGCGACCACTGGTGGTGGAATCGAGGCTGCGCCACCACCTCCGCAGGCTTCATCTTTGCATCCAGCACATAGCTCAGGCCCAGCAAAACCTGCGAAATGATCGTTGGGCCACCTGCGGCTCCGATGGCCATCACCACCTGATCATCCTTCATGACAAGGGTGGGAGTCATGCTGGAAAGAGGACGTTTCCCGGGGGCGATGGCGTTCGCTTCCCCTCCGACCAGTTTGAAATGATTGGGCACGCCGGGAGCCACGGCAAAGTCGTCCATTTGGTTGTTCATCAAAATGCCCGTTCCGGGGATCACCACTTTGGAGCCGAAGGCCGTGTTGACCGTGGCCGTGCAGGAGACCCAGTTGCCTTCGGTGTCGGCTACGCAAAAGTGGGTGGTGTGTTTTTCAAAGCAGTTGTTCTGCCAGTCGGGTGGGTTGCCGTGTTCCACCGGAGTTGCTTTTTTTGAGCCAATCTTTGAGGCCAACTCCTTGGCGTAAACCGCGTTCGTCAGACCCCGAGGGACGTTCACAAAGGCCGGATCTCCCAGCCAGTAGGCGCGGTCGGCGAAGGCCAGTTTCATCACTTCAGTCATCCGGTGGATGAATTTGGGGGTGCTCGGTTTGGGCATCTTGGTTCCCATTGCTTCCAGGATGTTCAACATCTGGGCCACATGAACTCCGCCTGAACTGGGAGGTGGAAAGCCCAGAATAGTCCAACCCCGGTAAGAGGAGGTGAGGGGGGTTCGATCCTTGACCTGGTACTCTTTGAAATCTCGGGCCGATAGAATGCCTCCGTTGGCCTTCATGTATTTTTCCACAGTCTTGGAAAATGAGTTCCGATAAAACCAGTCCTTCCCGTTCTTCGCGATGTTTCGATAACTTTCCGCCAGGTCCTTCTGCACAATTTGTTCTCCCTCGAGATAGGGCGAGCCATTTGGTTTCAGGAAGATGGCCTTGGATGCGGGAAAGAGCGCGAGGTTGGTGGCCTGACCCGCCAACTTCTTGGCATAAACCCGATCGATGGGGAAACCTGCGTCTGCATGTCGAATGCCGGCTTCGAAGGCCTTTGCAAAGGGAAGCTTTCCGTATTTCCGCACGACTTCCTCATAGACCGCCAATGCTCCGGGGGTGGCTGAGGCGAGGGGACCGGTTTTGCTCAACTCCTCGACCGGTTTTCCATCCTTCAGGTACATGTCGCGGGTCGCCTTGGCCGGGGCAGTTTCCCTTCCGTCCAAGGCGATGAAGGTCCCGTCTGCTAATCGGGCGAGAAAGAAACAGCCTCCACCGATACCTGAGTTATGGCCGTCCACCACGCCGAGGGTGAGAGCGACGGCTGCCGCGGCATCGATGGCATTGCCTCCGGTTTTGAGTGCGTCCAGACCGGCTTGCGTCGCAAGGGGCTGGGCGGAGGTGACGAATCCTTCCGTGGCCCGGGCTGACACGATCGATGCGGCCATCAAAACGAAGAGGATCAGACGCACGGCAGAGAGCTTACTCCCCTGCGGCCACATTGGTCCGTCGCTCATCCGCGAAGGCCTCGCGTTTTCCGTCCGGTAGTATGCGGACCACGTTCACGCTTCCAAAATAGTACTGATCCTTTTTCTTGAAGCTGATCTGCCAGTTTTTTTTCAGATCTTCGGCCAACGAGGAGTCGAAACCCTCTTCAAGATCCAGGGCGTTCTTCGGCTCGGAAGGACTTTTGGCCCGATTGAGGTGGAAGCGGGTTTGGTCGATGGCGGCGATCGGATCCATGGCAAAATCAATCAGGTTGCTGAGGACCTGGTAAACACCCGTGGGGATGCGGTCCGAGGCGGGTGATCCGAGGGCGATCACCGGTTTGCCTTTCTCCATAACAATGACCGGTGCCATTGTGCTTCGGGGGCGTTTTCCGGGCTCGGCCGAGTTCACATATTTCTTCGTCCCAAACCCAAAATTCGAGAGGCTGTTGTTGAGGAGAATGCCCGTGCCGGGAGCGACGACGGCGGCTCCCCAATGGAGGCTGAGGGACTGGGTGGCGCAGACGATGTTGCCCGCCTTGTCCATCACGATGAAGTGAGTCGTATCGGCGTTTTCTGTGGTTTCATCCGCTCCCGTTGGGCTCCCCGGGGTGGATGAATCGAGAACACTTTTCGCGAGAGCCGAGAGGCTTTCTTTTGAGAAGACTTTTTGGATTCTCTCGGCGCGATCCGGAGTGTCGCCGAAGTTTGAGGAGACGATGGGGTAGATCTTTTGCCATGCTCGGGCGACTTGTTCGATGCGACCGAGGCTCATCGAGATGGTGTTCGACCAGTCCTTGGCCTCGAGGGATTTCAGCGTGAGCAGGACGGTGGCGCCACCAGAAATCGGCGGGGCCCCGGCGTAGATGTGGTAGGATTTGTAATCTTGCTCCAGTGGGGCGAATTCGCGGGGACGGTAGTTTTTAAAATCCTCCTTGGCAAAGGAGCCACCGCCTTTCTTGGAGGCGGAGACGAGTTTGTCTGCGATATCTCCCTGGTAAAATTCCTGGGGACCTTTGTCTCCCATCGATTCCATGGTTTTGGCCAGATCGGGATTTTTCAGGATGGCATTCTTTTCCGGAACTTTTTCTCCCGGATAATAGATTTTTGCGGCCTCCGGATCCTTGGTGACGAGGTCGAACTTGTTCCCAAACTCGACGATCTGTTTGTCGGCCAGGGGAAAACCGTCCCGAGCATATCCCACGGCCGGTTTTACCAGTTCTTTCCAGGAAAGTTTACCCCACTTCTTTTGCATCACTTCCAAGCCTGCGGCACAGCCGGGAACAGCGGCGCTATGCCAACCGCGCGAACGTTCTGCGGAGGGCAGGGCGCGCATTGCTTCGACCGACATGCCGGCTGGTGCAGTTTCGATGGCATCAATGTAGGAAACTTTGCCGTTCGATGCGTCGTAGTAGAGGACGACCAGTTTCCCCCCGAGTCCGGAGTTGAAGGGTTCCGTCACGCCGAGGGTGAGAGATACGGCGACGGCGGCATCGGCGGCTGTTCCGCCTTGCTTTAGGATGCGGATTCCGGCCTCGGTCGACTGCGGACTTCCCGAAACGACCACCCCGCCGGTCGACTCGGCCTTTTGGGCGGAAAAAAGAGCGGGACAGAAAAAAAAGAAAAGGAAAAGAGCGGAGATCGTCGATTTTAGGCTTTGTCGAGGGGCTAAAGTCATAAATAATCATCCCCCTGTGAGTGGCAAAATCAAGGTCGCACAATTTGGACTCGGCCCGATCGGGCAGAGCAGTATCCGCCTCCTGGCAGAACGGAAGAATTTTGAATTCGTCGGGGCGGTCGACATTCAGCCTGCTTTGTCCGGAAAGCTGGTGGGGGATGTGTGCGGTCTGCCGGGGCTCAAATCGGCCAAGATCTATTCAACCTTTGAGGAGATGTGGAAAAAGGTGAAACCCGATGTCATCGTCCACACTGCGGGGTCTCGGGCCAAGGTAACGTTCGAGCAGTGTAAACCGATGCTTCAGAAGGGGCTGGCAGTGGTTTCGTCGTGCGAGGAGCTTCTCTTTCCTGCCCACCGGGCTCCGAAAGAGACGGTGTCGATCGACAAGCTTTGTCGCAAGAGTGGGGGACGGATTTTGGGCACAGGGGTGAATCCTGGTTTTGTGCTGGATCTTCTTCCTGTCTGTCTGAGTGGGGTGTGTCGGAGTGTTCGTTCGGTTTACGGGGAGCGGGTGGTGAACGCATCCACCCGGAGACAACCGTTGCAGAAGAAGATCGGAAGCGGATTGGAGCCGTCGGAGTTTAAGAGGTTGTGGAATGAGGGGAAGGCCGGGCATGCGGGATTTCAGGAGTCGTTGCTGCTCATCGCCCACTCGTTCGGATGGAAGATGGGGAAGGTGACCGAGACGCTCGAACCGGTCATCGCGGATCACGACATTAAGACCCAGTACTTTTCCGTGAGGGAGGGGCTGACGTGCGGACTGCATCAGGTGGTGAAGGCCGAGTCGAAGGAGGGGAATTCAATCCATCTTGATTTGAAGATGTATCTGGATGCGAGGGATCCGCATGATTTGGTGAGGTTGGAGAGTGATCCTCCGGTGGAGGCGGTGCTGAATGGCGGGGTGGCGGGGGACAGTGCAACCGTTGCGGCTTTGATCAATGCCATTCCCAGATTGTTGAAGTCGCCCGCGGGCGTGCGTTTGATGACCGATATTCCGCTGGCGGGGTAGGGCGACCAGTCCCTTGGTCGCCTAGGGGAGCGTTGAATTTATAGGCGTTAAGCAGCCCGAGTTGTCGATAGATCGACTCTATATAATATTCATAAAAGATTATATGATAATTGGATGCAATTATTCAGCCTCAAAAAAATAAGCTATTGAAAAAATAGCAATCTTTGCTTATTTTGATTATGTGGCAATTGTTACTTCAGGCTCCAAAGCTGCATATTGTTTGCCAAGAGCTTATCCCCAAGGAGTATAATTCTAATGAAATCAACGCTCAAGCACTTGGCTATATTTTGCGCAGTTGCATTGGGTATCTCGTCTTCTGCTACAGCTGAAATTTTAGTGGGCTGGGATATTCCTACTTCCAACACTTCCGGGGGTACTGGCAGCACTCCAACCTCTATTGCTGCCAATACAAATGCGAATGGCGTGGCACCTGGAGCAACGATAAGCCTTGGAAACGGAATTCTCGTGAACAACGTTACCTATGGATGGGGTGGAACGAATTGGGGAAGTGCTAGTAACACCAATATCGCACAACAGAGTCTTGAATGGGCGAATAGCAACAATAAGTGTTTTAATTTTTCAATTACTGCCCAACCAGGAAAAGTCTTAACGATCAATGGGGTTGGTTCCCTATCTGTAATGGCCTCTGGTGCTGGCCCGGGAAATTGGGCTCTTCTTTATAGCACCAACCCAACTTTTTCAACTTATACAACGACGGCGACTTGGACTTCTGGAGTCACAAGAGCTGGCTCGGGTGCCCCAAGTTATACGAATAGTTTGGTCACTCCAATTACGACTGCATTGGCGGCGAGCAACATTATCGTTGGTTCCGGTCGCACTGCTTACTTCCGGCTTGTCGGTTACGAAGGATGGTACTCAGTGGGGGGGTCGGGAAGAATCATGGGGAATTTGACCGCTCCTGATTTCACTATTATGGGAACAGTTGCCGAAGCGCCGATTCAAACCTTTTCCTGGAATGGTGGCTCCTCCGGATTGTGGGACTATACCGCCACCAATTGGCTGCTGGATGGATCCGGTGCCTCATCGGCATTCTTGGCTGACAACAATGCAACGTTTACCAGTGGTGCCACGGTAGCCATTACCAATACAGGCGTAAGCGCTGGATTTTTAAGCAACAATGTGCCTCTCGGACAAACAACCAGGTTAACCGGCGGAAGTCTGACGAGTTCAATGCTTGTGAATGCAGGAGCAGGAAGCCTCGTTCTTGACTGTCCGGGCACCTACACGACGGTCAACCTAACCGCAGGAGGGATTACCACTTCGGCTAACGGCTCGCTTAGCGGGGCGGTGAATGTTTCCGGCAATTCCGTTTTGAATGTTGGAACATTCTCCAACACGATTGGAACCTTGGTGGTCGATGAGTCTTCAGTTTCCGGAACAGGCATTTTGACAACTGCTGGATCCAGTTTTGCTCTGGAGCAAAACGATCAGCTTGTTGCTGTTTCCATGGCGGGTTCTGGTGGCTTGGCAAAAACAGGATCCAAGACGCTAACCTTGTCCGGATCCAATTCATTCATTGGAAACATCGGCCTTTCTGGGGGCATGTTGGCCACATCGGGTGATGAGAGGTTGCCCGATACGGCGGTGGTGGCATTCAGTGCGGGAACTACTTTGAAACTGGGTGGGAATGAAACCATTAACTCCTTGAGTGCGAATACCGCCGCTGCCAGCTCAACGGTGGATCTGCAAAGCTACAACCTCACGCTGACGGCAACTTCAAGTAATCAGTTCCAAGGGACGCTGATTGGTTCTGGTTCCCTGACCAAACAAGGGACAGCTATCCTCAGCATCGACGAAAACAACACCTTTACGGGCGGGACGATCCTAAAAAGTGGCTCGATGCGGCTCCAGGGAAGCGGAACAACCGTCACGGACTATTTTGGGCAAGTCTCGCAATCATCGAGTCCTTTCGGTACCGGCCTGTTGACCATTCAGGGGGGGAAAATCTACTCTTCAGGGGTACTCTCCCGGACCATCTATAATGCGGTTCGGGTCGAAGGCGACTTCACGATTGGGGATACCGGCAGCGGGGATATGAATGTAGGAACATTGTCGGGCGGCCTAAGCAACAATTTCACCACGTTGGCCGCCAGCAGTATCGTGACGGTTTCCTCTGCCACGGACTGGTATCAGCGGATCGAGGGAGCGGGAAAAGGCCTGACGATGAGCAGCAGTTCTTCGACGCAACTGCTTCGTTTGCGAGGCGCAAATACCATGGATACTTTGACGGTGCTCCAAGGTCGTTTGGCGGTCCAGAACTCCAACAATTTGTCCTCCGTTCTTGTGGGGAGCAATGGAGCTTTGGGGTGGGGGTGGTCTAATATGCCTGGGACTTGCAGTTACCTGGGTGCTGCCACAGTGATCCTTTCTAACGGCGCCACGATCGGTCAGTACGGTTTCTGTGGCGCCGACAATGCGCTGGAAAAAAGGACCCTCACCAACAATTTGCGTGTTTCTGGCGACATCATCCTTGGTCTCGGCACCTACGCCAGCACCTTTTCCGGAGGAGTGGACCTGAACGGGGGCACGCGAGGGCTGTTGCTTTCGAATTCCGCCACCTTCTCCGGATCAGTCAGCAATGGGACACTGGTCCTTCGAACCCGGAGTGCGAACACAAATGGAACCTTTAATTCCGCCCGCTCATTGAGTCTCAATGCGAACAATTCACAAAACGGAACCACCCTTGACGGTTCGACGCTGATCCTAGGGGGAGACCGAGCTCTGGGATTAGGATCCTTGGTGGTGAACTCCAATCCCGTTTTTGACGCTACGGTATTCGTCCTGGATACCAACACTGGGCTTACCAATACCGTTATCTACAGTGGGGTGAAGGCTTTGAACACCGTGGCGGTCGATGCGGATCGGATCGTGTCCAACGACATTACTCTGTCTACCGGGTCCACCCTGCGCACCCTTACCGCGACCACCACCGATCTGGTCACCACTAATCCAACAGACCTCACAACCGTGACCAATATCACGACCAACGCCTATACTTGGACCCAGAACGGGAGCGTTTCAGGGGCGGGCGGAATCCTCAAAACCGGAGTGGGAACATTACGTTTGGCGGGTGGGGCGAGTTACACAGGGTTGACCGAGGTGACCGACGGAAACTTGCAAGTGGTGAAAACGAATCTCATTGCCTCCTTCACAACCAGCACCGTGACCATCGCTTTCAGTAATGGTGTTTCCGCCGGCACATATCCCATTCTACCCGGAGGGTTGTCGGGGAGCTACGGATCGCCTTCTGTTAGCGGCTTGGACGCGGGGCAGAGCGCCAGCTTTGATGCTTCGACAGGTTCCGTTACCGTGACTGGCAATCCTGTTTCCAGCGGACCATCCTTTGCCGATTCCTATCCTGGCCAAAGCCTGACGGATCTGGCTCCCAATGGGCTGAGCTACCTGATGAACTATGCCTTAGGTGGATCATCCGCCAATGGAATCTCCACCCC
>Ga0164295_10002719_pt1 | contig 14432 bp, 16 predicted proteins | sample GEODES006metaG_FD_111798 | JGI IMG/M metagenome (GOLD analysis project Ga0164295, IMG submission 111798) | Oligotrophic lake water microbial communities from Sparkling Lake, Wisconsin, USA - GEODES006 metaG | ecosystem: Environmental > Aquatic > Freshwater > Lake | place: USA: Sparkling Lake...
AACATTGAGTTCGCTCCAGTAACGTAACCGCTTAAAGTATTAATTTTCGTATCCAGAGTCGATCCAGTCGAAGCTAGATTCGTGGTAAACATTGAGTTCGCTCCAGTAACGTAACCGCTTAAATTGTTAATTTTCGTATCAAGAGTAGAACCAGTAGCGTATAAATTGGCGCTTGTAGCATAAGAGTCTAGATTAACTCCTGTTAATACTGCATTTCCAGAGATATAAACTTTTCCACCAGAAATATTAACATTTCCATTTGATATATTTATATCTACTCCAGATAAATTTAAAGTATCAATATTATTTAAATCAAGAGCATTAAAAATTCCACTTCCAGATACGTTAATATTATTAAGGAAAGTTTTATTCCCACTTATATTTTGATTGCCAGTATTATAAACTATACTATCTGGTAAAACAGAATCAATTCTATCATTAAACCATATTCCACTTAAAGAATTATATCTTATAATATTTTTATCTGCTAATGTATTTCTATGATTTATATTTACGTTATGAAGTTCTTCCAACTCAAAACCATTTTGAATTTTAACAAAGACTTCTCCTTGATTAGCATGCTTTCTAGTAAGTACCCCAAGATAAACAAGATGATTAGGTGCGTATGGCTTATTAGCTAAACCAAAAATTAAACTTCCATTTGGGCCCAACCATATTGGATCTCCTTCTTCTCCAGCATTTGTATTAAAACCTTCCAGAAGACCTTCAGTTACTATTGTTCCTTGAGCGTTTTGAGCTAAACTAGTTTGATATACTAACCCTAAAGTCTTTGATGATGTTTGTTCTCCGCTATTGCTCGCTAATTTAACTAAAATATTTGTTCCTGCTGCGCTAGACACATAAACTGGTTGACCTTTATATATTGTAGAACCATTATTATTTTTTATATTTATTTGTGCACTATAGAGTACTCCGCTAATTGTAGTGCTCACTTCTCCACTTAATAAAACTGGAATTGTACCAACAGTAGGTCTTATTGTAAAATCTTTTAATCCATCTATATTTTGATTACCAGTATTATATACAAGATTTGGAGCAATTACTTCGTGAGAAAATATTCCCGTGCGACCTACAAGAGTTTTCGCTTTAAATATATTTGCCACTTTTTATTCCTTTTATTAGCTTTCGCTAAATTGCTGCTTTTTAGGGCAGACTAAAGAGTAAAAGAATTATTAATTCTGTTATTCTAGCAAATATTACACTAGTTTAATTTTGTGTGGAAGCAAAAGTGTGAATTTTTGCGCCAGGTTCTAAAATGTTATCAGATAATATTCCTGTATATCCTTCTAAACCAACTTTTCTAACGCTAAGATTATACATAACATCTGAATTTTGATCTACTTCTAATGTTGCTTGAATTTTTGGAATGGTTAAAAATGGTACTGGATACATAATTGCATATGCATCAAGACTAGTTGGAGCAAGATCTTTGCTGAATACTTGTTGGCTAGTTTTTGCAACAAATTGTGCATTTGCCCAACCACTATAAGCTGTATTATACTCAGAAAGAGCTTTACCAGTTTCAAATAAATTATTTTTAGTAGCAAAAGTATCAATGTAATATGAGCCACTTTGATCTAAACGAGCAGAAAGACTATCTGTAATAGCTTTAAAATGTCCACTATTGCCTACTATTTTAATTTCTCCAAGACCAGCATCTACTTGTATAGTAACTCCATCACCGCCAGTTATATAAAGATTACCTTGTAAATTATTTAAATTACTAACATCTGCATTAGCAGTATTAATTAAGCCTGCTAAATAACCACTAATTCCAGTAAGTTCACTATAGTAAGCTAAACCACTATTTCCGAAACCAAGTCTTAGCGTTGAGCTATTGTCCCAAGCTGCACTTTGAATTGGAGTTAAATTATATCCACTAAGTCTAACATGTTTGAAGGCGCTAATCATAATTTTTGTTTCCTTTTATACTATTACACATTATTTTACTTTTTGACTTGAATATTTAAAAAATATCCATTATTTAATAAATTATCACTAAAGTTTATATAGAACCCAGCGTTAGTTATTGAACCAATTGAGAAATAATAAGCCATATCATCTACTGTATTTTGAAAAGCGCAAACTACTGATCTTGGGGCAGTATTTAATACTGTTGGATATTGTATATAATAATTATCAGATCCAGCGGTTAGATTTGCTTTATAACCAACTACATTCTCTGCTTCAAAGTATCCACTAAGCGGCGCAGCATTTATCGTTATTGATTTAGGGTTTTGAGAATTATCTGTTAGTATATTTATACCTGTCTGACCAATAAATTTTAATGATTCTATACCAGTTGGGACTAAATCTGACTGACCATCCACTTTAATGGTTTTAAATTGATTTAGTGGACCTTCTGGACCTTGTGGACCTTGAGGCCCATCTGCTCCAGGAATAAATACATTAGCATTTGCTAAATAACTCGGAGAGGTTACATCCGTTGTTATTGCATTTGGCAAAATTACATCTACAATTACATCTGCCATAAAATTAAATAGATGTTACTTCTGGACTTACAATGAACTTTCCTCTAATTAGCTTTATAGAATTACCAGTTGGTGCGCCATAAGGAAATCTTTCTATATCATAAACAAAAGTTCCTACTGGAATACTTGCGGTTGTATAAGAATTTACATTTATATTTACTATACCAGATGAATAGTATGAACCATTATTGCCAGAAACAATAAGTGGATTTAAATTAACTAAAACTTGCTCGTTGCCAGTATATCCATAAGCATATTTTACAACTCCTCTAACGTCATATCCACTTAAATTTATTGGATTATTATTAGAATCTTTTACTCTTAATGAAAGTTGTAAGTTATCGCCTTGAATTGTATTTATGTTATATGAAGTAGCCATACAACAAATTACACGAACAATTAAAAATTAATTAATAAAAGAATGGAATATAAATCGTACCAAATGATGAAGTGTTAACAGACATATATCCTGATGTAGTACCTATTCTGAGGTTAACTCCAAAGTTATTACTTGTTCCTGTATATAATCTACTACCATCTCTAAATCCAGTAGCATACCATCCACTTTGAGGGGTTATATTAAATGGAGTAATATCATTTTTATAGTAAACTCCAGAAGTCGAGTTATCAACAACTAACCATGCTGGAGAGAATTTAGAACTAGTATGATTACCATATATAATATTAAATCCACTAACACCTGTATAAGAGGTTGGGCCGAATATATTAAATTTATTTAAAAACAAATTAGAAACTGCACTAGCTTCCCCAGCAGCAGATGTTAAAGTATTAGATGCTCCAGTTTTATAATTAAAACTTGGTAAAAATACTTTATTAGACAATTTATCGTAATATGAATCTTGAAATGTATTTGTTGAGAATGTTGGCCCATTTTGTTTTAATGAATCTGCTATAGTATCAAATTCGCTTTGAATTATAATATTTTCACCATTAATTTTTGGTCTAGTTACAGAATCAAGTCTTATTTCAGATGGATTAATTTCTATTTTAGAATCAGCGGCTGCTAAAGAAATTGTTGCTGTTTTATTTGCTCCTGTTGGCGTATAATTAATTCCAATAAATATAGAATTATAATCTCCAGACCTTACTTCGTTATTATTTCCAATAACATAATTTTGAGAACCAGAAATAGAATTACTTTGTCCAAATACATATGAATTAAATGCTTTGCTTGCTATATTTTCATTACCGATTATGTAACTATTATAACTATCTAGCCCAATATTAGATTCACCAAATGTAAATAAATTTTGGTTATTCTTGCCATTATTAGATCTGCCAAATACATACAAATTTTTTCCAGCTAATCCTGTAGCAGGCAATATCTTATTCCCTGTATTTAAATGTCCTTGAGCATTATATTCGCCAACTATGATACCATTTAGCAATCCAGTTACATTATTACCTTTACCAATAACAGTTATACCAAACGAATTATTTAAATTGTTTACTTCACCAATAGCAGTAGAATCTGTTAATCCTTTGATTTCAGAAAAGTTTCCAAAAAAGTTTAGATTACTAGAATTACTAATTAAATTATCATCTCCAATAATATGAGATTCTTTATTTAGGGTCGATTCATTATCCCTACCAAAAATACAATTGCTATCATCTCCTGTAGATAAGTTATTTTCGCCTACTAGATATACTTTTGAAGAGTCAAAAATTTCGCTATCGATACCTAAAAGGGTATTTTTATATGTATAATCTAGGATATTATTTGTGCCAATAACTATATCATAAAATGCCTCTCTGATAGAGAGGTCTTTACCAATTGCATTTATTTGATTTGATTTTTCTAAAAATATATTCTCTCCAAGTACTACAGCGTCTTGAACTGTTTTAATTGAATTTGCCTCTCCAAACACTTTTACTCCAGTAGTATTCACGCTCTTATTTCCCCAACCAATATTATATGTATCTTGAGACATTGGGCTGTTTAAACCGCTTATTAAGTTACTAAAACCTAAATTTAAATTATTGTATTTGCCTCTTATAGTTTCATTACTATCTCCAATAGATATTGATAATTCAGCTGAGTCAATTTTATTATTAAACCCAAATATGTTTGAATTATCAGATTTATTTAAATTATTTGATCCTCCCAATATATAACTTTTAGTCTGTGGCGTGCTGCTTGCATTATTATTAATCCCAAGCATATTAGCTTTTGACCCGCTAAAGTTTCTATTATTAGAACCTAAATTTACTTGGCTTTGTAAAAAAGCTCCTCCTGCACCAATATCACCTTTAAAATCATATCCACTAAATGTATTTAGATTTTCAATCTTGTACGAAAATGGTTCTGAAAAGAACTCGTATCCAGTGAAATTTATATTACCATTTACGCCCGTACCATAACCAGTTACTTGTAAACCTGTAACTCTACCTGTCTCTACATAACTATACCCAGTAGTTTGTCTAAAGGTTGGAATATCTTTAAAATAATAATTCTTAGAGAGAGTTCTAGCTAGAGCGTTTAAATTTGTCTCTACGAATCCATCTCCAGATCTATTAACACGTTGAATATAAAAACTATCAGGAATCATTACTAGATATTACACCACAAATGATTTTTTTATAAAAATTATTTTCCTTCAGATAAAATATTTTTTGCTTCTTTATTTAACTCTGTATTGTCTTCTTTGTTTTTTGGAACTTTATAAAGAGAAGTAAATTTTCTAAATTCAGCTATTAATCTCTTTGTGATTGTTTCACGATTATCTACTGGAATTAAGCCTATTTTTCTTGCATGAGTTTGTAAATCGCTTTTATTAAGGTCATTTAAATATTCCATATACTTTGACTCGTCTAACGTCTTGTACTTTGCTGAGCCATCATCTCCCCAGATTTGTTCTAGGCTTTTATATTGAATATCCTCTAATTTTCCGTGAGTCTGAGAAAGGTCTTCTAATTTTTTTCTTTGTTTTGGCATATTATCTCCTTAATATATTATAAATCTAGCACATGTAATATCTAATGTTTTTAAACAAAAAAAGACCCAGCAGGGGTTATCCTGCTGGGCCTTTAAATTTAATCTAATTTAACTTAGATTTTGATACCAACGATTGCGCGAGCATCGATACAAACGCGACCTTCTTCGAGAGAACCGTAGAAACCAGTTTTCTCAGAACGGCCAGCGAATTGATCATCTGGAAGAACACTAAATGTTGAACCAGAATCAGCATTGCGAGCGATTGGACGAATAAACGCTTCTTTGCTTAGATCAAGACCGACTGCCAATTCATTAGCGTTAGAATTAAAAGCGTAAGAGCCTTTGAATGCATTAAAGAGTGCATTGTATTTAGCATTTATGCCTAGTTCTACTAGCTCATGAATTGTTACTCCATAGAGTGATTCTGTGCCAGCACCACGAAATATCTCTTCACGAACACCAGCTGGAAGATCTGTTACTGTAGTTGCTTGTCCAATTGGATTATAAGCAAAAGCACGAATTTCTGCTTTAACTTCTGGGCTAACAAATAAATCTGTTAATCCATAACTATCAGATGTGGTTCCACCAGCATAAGAAGTATTAATTCTTTTTACTAGCGTCATTAGAGTGTTAAGATCGCCTAGATTGAATACTCCTGGTGCTGAAGCATTAACAATGTGGTTAGGAGTTGCCGAACCACCACTTTTTGCTTCTGCAAGAGCTTTAAGAACTACTGCCCAAGCGTTGCGCTCTTGTTTTACAAGAACTTCGTTGCTCATTCTCTCAACAGCTTTGCTTACTACATCAATACGACCGCGACGAGCATAGCGCTTTAAAAAGCTAACTGCTGCGTCCAAACGGTAAGTAGAGACTTTTAGTTCGCTAAAACCTTCTACTGCAGAAGAAGGAAGACCACCTGCTACATTTTGACTCCAAACTGTAACATAATCTTGTCCACCTTGATCGTGCCATAGGTCCAAAGGAAGACTAGGATTATCGTCTTCATCATATGGTGCATCGCTATAAATAGCGCTTGCGGTCCCAGCTTGCATTAGCACTTTGCTAACGACTGGACCAATAAATGCTGCAAAAGCTTCAGTGGCTTCACGAGCTACAGTAACATCTCTGCTACCCATAGCCTTTACAAGCTCAACTTGCTCTGGTGTATTTTTTAGTTTAATTTTCATTTTTATATTTTTTCCTTAAATTAGAAGTTAAGCTTAACTAGTGCAATGCCATTTACTGGCTTGCTTAGTAAAGTTCCAACTTTATTAGCAGGTGTAGCACCATTTGCAGTGCTGTCTACTGTGCTGAGTTCGCCAGCATTCAAGTTGCTGATGTAAACTCCTGCACCAACATTTTTTGTGTTGTCAATTTCACTTCCACTATAGACAATAATGCCTCTAGTTAGAACTGGAACTCCTTGACCGCTAACTACAACGCCTTTTTCGGCGGCTTTGCGTGGATTGAAAATCAGTTTTTCACCGTTTTCATCAAGCTCTTGAGTGCTCATTAGAGTAATGCCAAGAGGGGCAGAACCAGAATTAGCTGCTTGAACTTTAGCCGTTAAAACATAACGGTTAGAAACAACATTCGATAATCCAGGGATGGAAAGTGTTCCGCCTAAATCAACTGGTATTGTTCCAAGGAAACCAGTTCCACCACCAAGAGTAGAATCTGCTACTGGTTGAAAACCGTTTCCTGCTACTTTAACTACTGTGCCTGCGGTAGCAATAACGCCATTAGCGTCTTGTGCACCATCAAAAGCAAATAGATTGATTACATCATGTTCGCTGTAATCTCTGTATGGTCTGAGTGTATGTGCCATATATTTATTTCTCCTTATTTAATATCAAATCCTTCAAAACCAAAAGCTTTGCTGTATTTTTCGCGTAGCGAAACTTCAGCGGTTGCTGTTGAATTTGGAATAGAATTTTTCTCAACGTTAGAATTGTCGAGAACTTCATCTACAACTTCGGTTGCAGATTGTTCTGAAGATGCTGAAGCTACTACTTCCTCTTTAATTTCAGAAGCCTTAGCTTTTTTCATTTCTTCTTCTTTTGCTTTTTTAGCAGCTTTATTTTTTTCTTTCATAAGAACTGCCATTTTATTTTTATAAGCAGCAAAAGTTTCATCATTTAAATCTTTAATATCTGTTGCAAGAACTTGACGATCTTCATCGTTTAGATCGTATTCTTCATCAAAAGAAGCCATTCTTAAACTAAAAGCCTCTTCTTTTGCTTTAGCAACTTTTTCTTCTTCGAGTTTAGCAAGAGAAGCTTTGATTTTTTCTAGTTCTTCTTTTACTTTTTCGCTTTCTGTAGAAAGTGCTTCGTATTTTTCTTGAGCGGCTTTAATAGCGTTATCTTTTTCATTCTTTTCTGCTACGAAAGTTTCTGAGGCTTTCTTTAGCTCGTCTTGAATAAAATCAGTTAAACTAGAAGCAGTTACCTGCTTCAAAAGCTCGTCTGTTATTTGGTTAATATTTTCTATTTTCATAATTATTCTGTTTATAACTCCTTCTTGGTTTACAGTGTTTTCTTCCTTTTGTGAAATATTATTTTCAGCATCAATATTAGATGAATCTATAGATTCTTCTTTTTCTTGCTTAATTTCTACATTTTGGTCATCTTTTGTAGCTACACCTTGTACGTCTGCAGCAGGATTTGCTGTTAAACCTATTCCTAATGGAATTACGTTTCCTAATACTTGGCGATAAATAGACTTATCTTTGTCTATTTTACCACTACCACCAAAAGCTTTTAAATTTTTCTTTAATTTATCTTTTTCTTTTTCATCTGATATAATCTTAGCATCTTCTATATTTTTATTGTTATTATCAAGAATAACTAAATCATATTCATTGAATCCTAGTTCCCAGCTAGCACTAACATTCATGTAATTTTCGCTAGATGGGTCGTTGCTTTCTTCTATTAAATTAGATAATTGAGGATTGATAATCTTCCAGATTACTCCGCCAAGAGTAATATAAAATGGCTCTTTCATATCTTTGACTTGCTCTTCAGAAAGAACTTCATTTGTGCCAAATTTACTAAAATTAGCTGTTAATATACAACCAACAACTTTTGTTCTATCGTGTTCAACATTAATTGGTTTATTTATAAAATCTTTTAACATTTCAGCTGCCGTTAAAGAGTTTACTACGTCGCCATTTTTATTAACTCTATTAACTACGCATGCATCAAACGCTATAGGAAGAAGGTCTACATTTTTTTCTGTATCAATTTCTGGTAAAAATTTCTTTAAACTATCAATAGATGCAAGAGAAAGATATTTATCTTTTTCTTCGCTTACTAGTGGTTTAACTTGTAAATTTGCAAATGTAGTTGTAAATTGAAAATTCATATTTTTATATATTATATATCTAGCCCGTAAATAGTTACACCATCTTCTTCATCTTCTAGATATAACTCTTCGGCACTATTAAAATCAAAATCATTTAAATTGTAATTTTTAATATCTTCTTGCGCTTCTTTAAAGTCTTCTTCGTTAGGTTCAAAACTAATTTCAATTATGTAATCATTTGTTGAAGCACGAGCAATATCACTATCAGCTTTACGGTAAGAATCTTTTACTGATTTTCCACTTACCATTCTTAAAAATGTATTTACTCTTGCCATCGCCCAAGAAACTCGTGATTGTCCTGGTCTGTGAGAGGAAGAAAATGCACCTGCGCCACGGCGAAATACTTTTTTCAATTGTCCTAATGTTACTTTTTTCTTATTTTTGCTGTTATGTTCTTTTACTTTATTTTTAAGAGCTTCTATAATTTTTTTTGAAAATTCAATAGCTTTATCGCTTTTTGTTCCTGCGCTTCCAGGTTTATTTTTAGAAGAACTTTTTCGTCTTTCAGATGGTTTTGCTGGAGTTTGAGCGCCTGATTTTGGACCTCTACGGGCAGCTTGAATTTTTTCAAAACCATATTGTTCAGAATTGTAATTCATATTCTTATATATAATATACACGAAAAGGGCATATATTTTTAATTAATTTTAATTATTTAATGAATTTTCGATTAAATTTGCTTCTGCATCTCGTCTTCTACTCATGCCTTTTTCTATACTTCCACCAATCCATATTCTTTTCATATTTCTTATTTGATTAGCTATAAATGTTAAGGCTTTTTGATCATAATTAGATACTAATTTCATACCATCTCTTATTAATTTCATTTCGCGGCGGCGATCACCTTCTAATGCGTTTCCTCTATTAAATACAAGACTAACTAATCCACCTTTTGCATCTTCTGGAAGATTATCAAAATTAGGAAAAGTATCTTTTGTTAAATTCCAAAATTTAGTTACAGTTTTATTATTGAAGACTTGCAAAGATAATTCCCAAGGAATAACTATATCCCTTAATCCTCTAATAAGATTCTTAGCGTTATACCCTTTTATACCAACTACTTTATATAATCTATCAAAAGTTTCTTTAGGCAAATCTTTCCAATCTTCGCTAAATTCAGTTTTATTTACATAGCCTAAATCGTAACCAACGCCAATTGTGACTCCGCTCTGACCTTCTGGCCAAGCTGGATTTTTTAAAAATTTATTATAATAATTTTCCCCACCACCAACTTCGAATTCAAGAATAAGATTTAAGGATTTTTTTGATAGCATAATTTTTAATTAGAGGTAAAATATTCAATATCTGCTAAAGCTTTTTCGCTTTTATTTAATATTTTTAAATTTAAAACTACGCTTGGATCTCGATATTTAAAAATTATTGATCCTATTTCTTTTTCTATAACTAGATCATCTAAAAATCCTGCGCCTTGATATAATTTATTAGGATGTTTTTTCATAGCTTCTGAATAAGTCGTCCAAACGTCTATTTTAATATCATTTAAGAGCCAATGAGATCTTCTTAATCTATCTGTCCAAGGGGTTCGATCTTGAGGTATATTATTTTGATCAAAAGATTCTATATATAATTCATTATCCTCGCGCTGTATTAATAGATCAATATCTTTAGGGATTCTATTCATCTTTTGATAATGTAAAATTAAAGCTGTGCTACCAACAATAGCATATTTTACTTTAGAAGAATCTAATATAGAAGAAATTTGAACTATAGTATTAAAATAATTTTCTATATTTTTTATATCTTCTGTTAAGATATTTTCTATTTTAAAATTTTGAATAAATGAATTAGAGTTCATTATAATAATTTATCATAATATTTTCTTTGTAAATATCTATTGATAGAACCGTCTTCTTCAGTACTTAAAGATTTATTATAAACAAGAACTTCACTTAAGTAGAAGTTGCCATAACCTAGGTTTCCAATGCCAAAATTATTATTACCAAGAAATAAATTACCCGCACTAGAGTATTGATCGAAAACTCCTACTCCAGATGCAGAAAGTGGGTTAAAATTTTTATCTAGAGAACTATTATAATAATTTAAAGTCAGAGCTCTACCCGATCCTATAGGAGAATATGAGCCATACCCACTTGATATTTTTAATATACTTGGCCCATATGTAGGGCTATAAAAAATAGTTTGAAATACATTAAAAGAGCAAATTGTATATAGTGATAAAGATGGATTATAAGCCTTTAATGTAAAAGTATGATATACACCATTACTAGTAGATTCTAAATATAAAATTACAGTACTACCATTAGTTATTCCAAGTATTTTACGCGTGTTAACTCCTACATAATTATCTAGAAGCGCTATATAAATTGTAAAAGGAAGAAAAGCATTAATCGTATTAGTTGTTTTAAATGGAACTCTTAGAATTTTATTTTCTAAGCCTTTTATTAATCCTCCTACTATTCCACCACTAACAGGATTTTTTCTTGTAATAAGATGATTATTTTTTCCACTAACATCAGACCATGTATATTGAACTGGATTGTATGAGGTATAGCTGTCGTTATCATAATCAATAAGATCAAAACCATCTAAGTCGCCATACGTAGTCCATGGACCAAACAAATTTTCAGCATATGCAGTATCATTGTCTCCTGGAGTATTTAAATACCATAGACCTACGCTCTCATCATAATATATATAAAAACCAAATTCATCTCCTGCATAATAAGGATTTGCTGGATCCAGGATATAAAAGATTGTATCTATATCTCCAGCGCTATAATTCGCTGTAAAAGTTAACGAAATTGCTACATAATCTTGTGTATCGGTCAAACTACCTTGTTTTGTCCATAACGCAATATTAGAAATATTTCTAGGATCAAATTTAGATAAACTTAATTTTCCACCGCCAAGATTCGTTTTTTGAACAGAAATTTTATTAGTTTTAACTAGACTAGAATTAGCTTGTAATCGGCCCATTTTATTTAATTATTTATTTTATCTATGGTCTTGTCTATAATATTATCTTGAGAAACTTTTTCTTTTAGCCAAGAGTTAAGAACTCCAAAATAAACAAGATGTTCACTATCAATTAAAAATAATTCATTACCGAAAGTATCTTTATAAGGTTTAACTCCAGAGTCTTCGTTTAGATCAATTGCTTTTTCTTTTTTAAATTTGATTCTATACATTTTAATTAAATTATTGTATCGCTCGCGCGCCTGACGCGTGATGAGAGCATCATCGCCAATGAAAGAAATCAATCCACCATTGTCTTTATCATATTGTTTTGGTGTGGTTGCATCATAAGATGATTTGTCATCTTGTATTTTATTAGGAGTCACTGTAGCGCAACCAATAAAAAGAAAATTAAGAGCTAATATGCTTGCGAGCTTCTTCAAGGTCTTTGTCCTTTACTGCATGTTCAATTCCACTTTGATGGTCAACTTCTTTTTGAGCTTCTTGACGATCTTTCATTTCTTTTGTGTTCTTTGCTCCAAACACATTATTTATTGCTGCGAATATTCCAGATACTGCTGAAAGTATAGCTGTTAATATTCCAGTTGGCATGATTACTCTACGTAACTTGCTGTTGCATCTTTGCATCCAGATGCAATAGCGTTAAGTACCTTGATGGCGAGTGCGGTATTACCATCTAGTCTTGCAAATTGTTGAGCGTAAAGATCTTTGATTACAGTAACATAATTTGCCCAATGAGTTTTTTCACTTGGAAGATAATCATTAAGAGCTTTTTGGAGTTGTGCTGGAGTTGGAGCAGTTCCAACTGTTAGTGCTTCTACGATTGCTGCAACATTGTTTATCATTTTAGCTTTTTCAATTCTATCATTGCCAGAAGTTGCTTGATCAAGAACAACAGTACAAGCTAATACAACTGCTGGCTTAACATAAGGAAGAGTATTTTCAACACTTGTTGCAACATCAACTTTTCCAGTATTGGTTGTGGCGCAAGCACCAAGAAATACGCTCAAAAGAGCAACGGCGGCTAATTGTAATTTATTCATATATTTTCTCCAGTTCTTTTTTCTGCTTCACTTGTTTGAGCTACTGTTCCACCAGTAACTGCTGCATCTTTTACTGTTAATGCAAAAACTATACCAGAAACAACAGCAATTAATTTTGAAATTCCAATAATATAAACTTCTGCTATGTCTGGAAGAAATGCTACCAAGGTAGGATCAGAGTGAATTGCTATTGCAGTAGTAATTGCTACTACTGTGGTAACTCCAGAAGTGGAAGATCTCCAATTGGCGCCAAAGATTTTAGATAGCATACTTTTCATAAGATATTACACATTATTATAAAAGAAAAAATATGTAATATCTAATATTAATTATTGCTAATATTAGACTCTAGATTCCATACCTTACTTTTTAAGTTATTAACTTCTAAAGATAATTCTTTGATTGCTGATGTTAATATGGTTATTAAATTACCTTCTGCAAATGCAAGATATTTTTCTTCTTCAGCTAAAACTTCTCCACTAAAACCGTATACAGGAGGCCGCTTAGAAGGTTGAATTATACTTTCAGACCAAGCTTCACCTGAAATTATCTGTTCTACTTCTTGCGCTATAAATCCAACTTCTACTCCTTTAGGAAAACAATAAGCCTCTCTTAAAGTCTCGATTTTATTTGTAGTTGGATTATATGCATTTACTAGTCCTTGGTTTTCTTTCCAAGTAAAGGTTTTCGGGTTCAAATTATTTATTATATTTAAACCCCCGCTAAATGGATGAATATTTTCTTTGTATTTAATATCCGATGTGGTAACTAAAGCACTGCTCGTTGATGAAATTCGACCATTTACCTGAAGGTGAACGGCTGCAGTGCTGGTTGATGGTTCTGTTGCGCCAATTAAAACTGCTCCTGTATGCCAAATTCTCATTCTTCTTTTTGGCACATCATTCGTGCCTGATGCTGTCGTCCAAAAATCAATAATATTACAATCTGGGGAACTAGAATTAGGCGTACCTCCTATATCTACTATTTTTAATAGACCGTTGTCACTTGCGCCAAAAGCTGTAAATGGCGAATTAGCATTATTGAACCTGGCGCAACCAATTGTCATTATTTTATTTGCGCCATTAGTGGTAGTATTACTCAATACAATACCTTTATATGCTGCGCTTGAGTCAATAACCCTTAATGCTCCCGCGTTGATAGACGAATTTGTACTTTCACCAATAGAAACATGTTTATTTCCATTTATTTCCATAATCGAGCTACCTGCCGTGTTATCAGTTTCGCCATAAGGTCCTGCGTAAATACCTACTACTGTAGCGTCTGGCCCACCCCAATATCCTCCTCCAATACTTACTTCTCTCACGCTACCATTATCATATACTCCAAGACCGTTAAATGGCGTATTTGAATTCGTCCTTCTTGCTCCTTTTAGTACTCCACCTTTGTCCGCTGCATCACTGCTAGTACTAGTAAGTACGATGTTATCATATCCTGCGTCAGTTACGATTAATCTACCATGATTACTTACAACGCCAGATAAAGTGCTTGACCCAATTGATGTGCGACCTGTGATGAAAATTTCTCCTGCTTTACTCGCTCTTAGTCTTGAGGTACTATTGGTCATGAAATTTACGT
>Ga0164295_10002720_pt1 | contig 14431 bp, 16 predicted proteins | sample GEODES006metaG_FD_111798 | JGI IMG/M metagenome (GOLD analysis project Ga0164295, IMG submission 111798) | Oligotrophic lake water microbial communities from Sparkling Lake, Wisconsin, USA - GEODES006 metaG | ecosystem: Environmental > Aquatic > Freshwater > Lake | place: USA: Sparkling Lake...
AAGAGGCTAACGTGAGAGCCAAGAAAAGGAACGTATATTTTCGGTGCATCAGGTTGGTGTATAGTTGTGAACTACCAGATGTGTCAACCACATGAGTCGATTAACATGCCTCGGGAACGAACCCTTCAAATGACGTTTACGTTACACTAAAGATAAGGGCACCTCTGGAAACTCATTTTCCCAGGCAACGCTTTTACTGAGCACACACGCGTGCCACTAAGGGGCCATGAAACGTTACCGCGAGACAGAACGAGGCGGCGGATTGTTCTCCGCCATTAAGCACGAGCAGGCCGTTGCACGTGGCTGGAGTGGTCCTAGATGAACAGAGAACCTATTGATATTCCAAAGACTGTTCTGGATATCGCCCAAAGGCATCTCGCCACGGACGCTTCGATCAAAGTGCGTAAGTCCATGCTGAACCGATTGTCGCCTTCCTGCATGGAGATTTTTGCAGGGGATCCGGAGCTGGATATCCGGATCGCTCTGGCGCAGAACCTTCCCACACACGTTCGCGAAGAAGAGGATTCCAATCGCTGGAACCGTGCGATCGATCAACGCTCCGCCGATCCCGAGGAGGAAGTGCGCAAGCTTGTGGCCAAATGCAAGAATTTGACGCCGGGAGCCCACGAGAAACTGGCACAGGATTCATCCTTAAAAGTGCGAAAGTGCTTAGCTGCGAAGGGAGAAGGCAAAGTACTGCGGAAGCAAGGGCGGCGTTTGTTAATGGGCAACGGTGAATGCATGTGCCTGTTGATCGCAATGAATAAAGGAAGCGCAGGCAGAAGCGGCCCCATGTCGGTGTGATGATCATCTAACGTTGGCACGGTCTTAACCGGTTTGAATTGCCGATCAATTTACCGATCTTCAATGATCGATAAAACCTTGCAAATAATAGTGTTAATGGCGTTATCGCACGGAATAAATTCACTTTATTGCTGGTAAGATTACCGATTCTTTGAACACCAGAATGCGACGATTAAATGCGACGATTAGGAGACCGATCATGGCATCATTGAGCGAATCTAGGCGGATGGGATGCCGGGCACCTGCAAATGCAATTTTTCGACAGCACCCTAGTGTCCAATTTCACTGCCTGCTTGAAACCCGCAGGCATCGCCTCTCTAATCCAGCCTGCCCAAAATTGGGGGTCACTTACTCAACAATTGATTTGTCCGTCTCATGTCCGCTCTCTTGAACCGATCCAAACCCCTGCGCATACGGTCATTTGTGATCGGCGCCATTCTGTTTTTGCTCGTCTTTCAGATCATCGAGAACTGGCCCGATATCATCCAGAGGCTTGGACTCAAGGAGGAATCCAGAGTCTCCAGACAAATATTGACCGGCATTGAAATCTCCTTCTGGCTCATCGGCGCTTATCTCGTAAACCGACTCATAAACCGGTTCTTCTGGGATGGAGCCATGAGTCGTGCGATGCAGCGCACGGTTCCCAGCGTGCTCAAGGACATCGGCACCGTTTTCGTTTACATCATCACGGGGGCCTGCATCTCCGGATTTGTCTTCAATCAATCCATCACAGCGTTTCTCGCCACCCTTGGCGCCGGCGGGGTTGTCCTGGGCTTTGCTCTGCGGAATTTGCTGGCCGACCTCTTCACCGGCCTTGCCGTGAACTTTGACAACAATTTCGCCATCGGTGACTGGCTGGTCGTCCCTTCCGTTTCGGGTGGTGAGGGCACCGTTGGCCAGGTCGATGAAATCGGCTGGCGCTGCACCCGGCTTACCTGTGAGGATGGCACGACCATTGTCCTCCCCAACTCGATCCTTGGTCTCGAAAAAATCATCAACATTTCGCGCCCTTCCGTCATGACGCGTTTTGAGGTGAGCGTCACGATTGACTACACCGTGCCAGTCGAGCGTGTCCGCCGCATACTGCTGGCGGCGCTTGAGTCGGTGTCCTTGCAAGAGGGATTCTCCAAGGAAACAAAACCCAAGGTGCTCGTCTGCAACACCGGCAAACGCGGAGTCAAATACGACCTGCGCTACTGGATTCATCCCTGGCACCCCCTTTCGCCAAGCACAAGCCGTGATCTCGTTCTCACTGCCGCTCTCCAGCACTTGCAAACGGCCGGCATCACACCTGCCTACACCAAGGCCGAAATCTTTCATGAGCCACTGCCTGCCAAGCACTTCCATGGGCACAGCATTGCGGACAATGTATCGCTTCTGTCCCGCATCACCATTTTTGAAAGTCTGGAGGAAGCGGAACTTGAACGAGTGGCCACCGAGATGCGTCGTTTCCAGCTCAGTCCCGAGGAAATCTTGTTCCGTCGCAACGACGAAGGCCAATCACTTTTCATTCTCATCGAGGGTCTCCTCAATGTTCAGGTCGATCTCAACAATAGCGGCCAGGAGCAGACCGTCAGCCAGCTATCACCAGGCGAATTCTTTGGCGAAATGGCACTGCTCACCGGCGAACCCCGTTCCGCCACCATTCAAGCACGCACTGCTGCTGTCATCTATGAGATCAGCCGTCCCACCATCATTCGACTTGTCGAAAACCGGCCCGAAATTTCTGAGTGCATGTCTCTTGCCGTGGCCCAGCGCCAAATGAAGCTTGATCAAGCACGCAACCGTACCACCAATGGTGATACCACGGACAAAGTTCAAAGCATCAGCAAGCAGATCCTGTTCAAGATGAAAAGCTACTTCAAGAGCTAGACCGTCTCTTGCAAAGATTTTGAACCGGGAAGCACAGTGGTTTCAGTAGTGCGAAAATCGCGATCCCCGCTGTTTGAGCGATAACGGCCAATCGGCTGCCGCAGTCAATGAGGCCGCTCCGCCGCGGGGCAATGGGACAAGAATCTCGAAAGCCAGTCTAAGAAAGCGCTCGCAGAATTTGCGCCAGCACATACGGCAGCCCCCGCACGGTCGTAGTCGATCTCCACCGCCCCCCCCAGCCCTCTCACACCCCGTCCCCGAACCACGTTTAGGACCAACTCGACCCGCCATCCAAAAAAGCAATTTCCTGCCATCTATTTGAAGGGCACAACGATGCTTTGTGCTCATCAAAACTGAATCAGGCGTATCTCACCACATGACCGTTTTCCTTCTCCCTGGCCTCGGAGCCACTTCTGAGCTCTTCGCTGACTACGCGCTTCCATTCACCACCCGTGCGGTGGACTATCAAGCGCCGCAGGTGCCCGGCATGAGTACTTCGGACTATGCAGCTCAGCTGATCACCGAAAACGGCATTCGCTCGGGAGATTCCCTCATTGGGGTGTCCCTTGGAGGCATGCTCTCGTGCGAGATCGCACGGCTGATCCCTATCTGCAAGCTGACGCTGGTCTCCTCCTGCACGGATTCGGATCATCTGCTGCCCGCCATTCGTCGACTGCGGCATCTTGCTCACGTCATGCCCTGGCGCATCATCCAAAAACTGCCCTTTCCTTCGTTCTTACTGAATCCCTCGCGGCATCGTGCGCTCGAGATGTTTCGCAGAGCAGATGCCAGATTCATCCGCTGGGCCTGTCTCAAGGCCGCCACTTGGAAGTGCCCTTTCAGCCATCCTGACATCGTTCAAATCCACGGCGATCAAGATCCTCTCTTCCCGGCCTCGCGACAAAAGATCACCCACCTCATCCGAGGCGGTGATCATCTCATGATTCTAAGCCAGCTGCAGCAAATCGAACCACTGCTCATCGCGAGACATCAGACCTCCACGCGGGCCCATTGAAAAAACACCAGTGGCGATCCGGCGAAACAAAAGGGTCATTTCGTCTCATTGCATCTCAAAGTCAGGTGAACGCCAAAGTGTGGGTTGTCGGTAAAAAAGCCGATCCATCCCACCTCACGCCGAACAGTAGTGTGTTCATGGTGCCAGTGCCTCCCTCACCCCCGTTCCCGCTCCACGTCAAGAGCCAAACCGACCCGGGTTCTTTCAAAGTCATTTCCTAGCAGCACGCCGACGAATTTGAGAGCAAGGGTGTCGCGACGATTCATGAGGTTCAACGATTGAGTTCGCTCAGCACGGCGAGTGTCATCGCTTTCACGCCAAACGTGATCGAAGGCACGGGTTCAGGCCGATAAAACGGTGAATGCAGGCTCGGCAGCAGCACGCCGGTCTTCTGCGCTTTCTCGATTTTCTCGGGCGCCACCGTGCCGAGCCAGGCGAGGAAGACGGGGATCTTCTCCGGTGTCATCGTATAGCGGGAGAAGTCCTCGCCGGCCATGGAGGTCTTGCGTTCGATGATACTGGCTTTGCCAAAGGCTTCCGACCACACACCGCTCACGCGGGCGGTGAGTTCAGGATTGTTGTAGAGCGAAGGCGTGCCGGGCACAGGCAGTTTGATCTCAGGCAACAGATTGTCGGGCAATCCGGCGGCGATGCCGAGTCCACGGCAGATGCGTTTGATCGACTCCAGCACCTTTTCGCGTGTCTCCGCACTCGTGGTGCGCACCGTCAGGCCGAGTTCGACCTTGTCGGGGATAATGTTGTGCTTCGTGCCGCCGTTGAACTTGCCTACGGTGATCACGACGGGTTCCACAGGATGCAATTCGCGGCTATCAATGGTTTGCAAGGCCAGCACGATCTGCGAGGCGAGAACGATCGGGTCCTTCGTCGTGTTCGGCATCGCACCGTGGCCGCCGACACCATGCACGAGAATGTCCACCGTGTCCGTGCTGGCTGTCGCAGGACCGCTTGTCACTCCAAAGGTGCCGACAGCGAGTCCCGCATCGCAATGCAGCGCCAGACACACATCCGGCTTCGGAAAGCGCTTATACAGGCCATCATCGATCATCGCCAGCGCGCCCATGCCGCGCTCCTCGGCCGGTTGCGCGATGAAGACGAGCGTGCCCTTCCATTTGTCCTTCGAGGCCGCCAGCGCTCGCGCCGCGCCGACCCAACAGGTCATGTGCATGTCGTGACCGCAGGCATGCATGACGGAGACGTCGTTGCCTGCATCGTCCTTGGTGGTCGTTTGGCTAACATAGGGCACAGAGCCGATCTCGCGCACCGGCAGGCCATCCAAATCCGTGCGGACGAGCACCGTTTTGCCCGGTCCATTCTTCAAAACTGCCACCACGCCAAACCCACCGACCTTTTCTGTCACCTCGAATCCCAATGCGCGAATCTCCTGGGCCATGCGCGCACTGGTCTTCTTTTCGTGAAACGACAGCTCGGGGGTTGCATGCAGGTGCTCGTAGAGTTGGATCAAGGACGGACGCTGACTTTCCATGAAAGCATCGAGTGGTTCAGCCGCTTGCAAACAAGCGGCGGTGAAAAGCGCAGGAACAACTAACTTCATGCAGACGAAACGCCGCAGCGCGCGCGATTCACTCAATCACCGCAACTTCCGGCCAGAGCAGCACGGTCTGGCAGAGTTCTTCCCAGTCCGAGAGCGGCTTCTGCGGGGCTGTGGGATTGGCGAAATCGACGCGTGCATCCCAGCAGCGGGCCATGCCAGGTATCGCGGGCATGTGGGTGCCGGGCATGACGATGCTGGGGCTCCAATGATAAGCGGCGGCGTCTTTGCCAGCCACCCCCTCACCCCAGTCACTGCTCCTCGCCCAGAGCCAACTCCCCCGGCACCCAAAAGCAATTTCCTAGCAGTAAAGTCTGCGGAACATCGGAGGCCTGCGGTTGGATGCAGAAAGGAGACAGCCGCAGGGACGCGGAGCATCCTGGCGGCTGTGGTTTGAGGTTGGATGCCTGGTTTGGACCAGCGGTTAGCGGTTGTGGTGGGCGTTTTCGGTGATGAAGGCCCCAGTGGTGTCTAGGGCATTGCCGGTGCTGAAGACGGCGCTGAAGACGGGGCTGAAGAGGATGGCCACTCCGCCGCTGGTGGGGCGGGCAAAGAGGGTGGTATCTACGGTGGCGACGCCAGCGGGGGTGACCCTCATGGGGGCCATGCGGCGACCGAGGGCGGTGGCATCCCAGAGGCTACCGGTGGCATAGCAGGAGCCGACGTTGGGGGCTACCGTGCCATAGGACACGTCGAAGATGGCGTCTCCTGGCACGCCGTAAGTGCGTGAGGCCCATGGGAAGGATGCCACGGTAGCGGTGCCGTCGTTGGTGTAGCGGTAGACGATGCCGCCAGTGGCAGGATCGGTGACGCCTAAGAAGATGTCGTCGAAGGTGGCGGTGTTGCGCACTTCTACATCAAAGGCGGTGGCGTTCAGTGGACCGCGAGCGGTGTAGGGAGGGGCGGTGCCGACGAGTGTGATGACGTGAACGAAACTGGTGGTAGCACCCCCCGCAGTGTGGCCTGCGAGGTAGAGCCCGCGTGTGGTGGCAGCTAGGGCGTGGACGAACTCATCCTGCCCGGCATTGTCAAAGACGTAGACGGTGGGAGCCCCGGCGGCGGCCATGTTGCAGACGCCCATTACGCCGTCAAACCTTGCGCCAGCGCCCAGGTCAAGGCTGCCAGCAAGGACGATGTCCAGACCTTTGACCTCAATGAAGCTCAGGCGGGTGGAGTTGAACAGGCCACCAGGAACGCTACCGGGCATGGGCACTGCTGCGGTGCTGGTACCAACGAGGGAGCGGACGCCGCTGACAGGCTGACCAGCGGCGATGGGCCAACCGGCACCGAGGGCACCAGAACTGGGGATGAGCTTGATCATGTGCAGGGAATACTCCGTGGAGGCGGAGACGAAGAGGCCGCTGGAGTTGGCCAGCACCCGCCCGCCGAAGCTGTGCGTGGCGGTGGAGGCTCGCCCCAGCAGGGCACCAGGGGTGAAGTATTTGGTGCCCGTCAGCCCCCAGCCACCTGCGGTGTAGGCGGCGAGGGTGGCCGGGTTGAGGCGGCGGACAAACATTTCATGGGCACCAGTGGTGGGACTGTAGTGGGTGCCGGTGACGAAGAGGGAGGCTCCGGCACCATCGGTGTAGACACCGGTGTAGTAATAGGAGTCTCCAGGGACTGGGCGGAAGGTGGCGCTAGTGGGAACACCAGCGGCAGTGCGCCGCTCAATGTAGGCCTGTGCGCCAGTGAAGGTGCCGCCATTGACATAACCTACGCTGTAGGTGATGCCGGCGTTGGTGACGGCCAGGCCTTCCTTGGCCAGCTCAGAGGTGGCTGGAGAGACGGAGACGGTCTGAAAGTCCCAGATGGGTGCGGCTTGGAGGGCAGGAGTGGCGCTGAAGGAAACAGCGGCGAGGAGTGTGCAGATTTTGGTAAGTGTTTTCATAACGGTATAGCAGTTTGGTACATTGGTTCTGGGTGAGTTTGAGTGCGTTTGAGACGGCCCCTCGGCAGACTTGATCGAGCCTGCCGATCTGCCCGCCGTGCTCGTTGATCAGTCGAGGCAGTGGGCTAGATGGGGCGAAGCAGAACTGGTTGTTTGCTTCACATGTATTTTAACTGGTCGGCGAGATGAGTTACACCTGCTGCGAAAAAAGTTTTAGATGGCTCGGTGGGTTCATGTTCAATAGGTTCAATACATCGGTGACCTATGGGTGCAGGACATGGGTGCAGTTGGTTGACTGAAGGCTAGACCGCCAAGCGAGGGAGTCTCTGGGGCAGCCCCCCTCACAGCCCGTCCCCGCGCCGCGTCTAGGCTCAACTGGACCCGCACCCATCAAAAGCAATTTCTCCGCCGATCAACCAGGTTGAAACCCAATCCTCCTCCGGCTCTTCCCCTTGTCTCCTGAGTGCTCCGCCTTGGCCTTCTTCACCTTTCTGATCTCCCTCTCCAACCACCCCTGCGTCACCTTCCACTTCGCCGGGTCCGCAGCCACGCTCCCCGCATGAATCGCGTTAACGCATCTGTTTAAGATGTCCCCACCCCTGAGGCCCTTGAATCACTCCGAGAGAACTGCGTCATCAGCCTAAACCCGATCCAGGTTGGCAAGATGAAGAGCAAACAACTCTCGGCGCATGGAGGCCTCTGGAACGCAGAATTTGATGTGGCGCTGGCCCGCTTGATCAATTGACAGATTTCAGTCTGATGGGATTGAGTTTATGTGTTCATAGGCCTTCAATATCGCGAGTCCTGCGACCATCTGACAAACTCATGCCATCTTACAAAAATAATGATGAAGAAACCAGCGTCACCGCGCTGGCCCAATTCAACATGCCCGTCGCCGCCGCGCCGAGTTCAATCCTGTCGCCCGCGCAGCAGAAACTCAAAGACGTCTGGGAGGAGCACATGAAGTGCGAATTCGCGACCCAAAGCGTGGATGACACGATGGCCACCATGATTGAGGGCGGACACGTCAACCATGTGCCCACCATGACTGGCGGAGTCGGCCTGGAGGGTATTCGGGATTTCTATACCCGTTTCTTCATTCCCCAAATGCCGCCAGACACGAAGACCACTCCAGTTTCCCGGACCATCGGGGAAACACAAATCGTGGACGAAATGATTTTCGAGTTCACCCACACAGTGCCGATGGATTGGATGCTGCCAGGCCTTGCGCCTACGGGCAAACGGGTCGAGGTGGCGTTGGTGGCCATCATCGGTTTTCGCGAAGGCAAGGTTTCGCACGAGCACATCTATTGGGATCAAGCCTCCGTGCTGGTTCAGTTGGGTCTGCTGGACGCAAGCCAGCTACCAGTGGCAGGCCGCGAGAGCGCGGCCAAAGTGCGCGACGCAAGCCTGCCTTCGAACCAACTCATCGAGAGGGCCGCTGGCAAAACGCACTCTCCACAAAAATAAACCCATGGAAAACTTGCTTGTATCCCGCGCCGATTGGTCCAGCGACAGCCGCGTCTATTGGCCAGCGCCTGCTCACCTGTGGAATGGCGTTGTGGACGGCGAGCTTTTCGGGACAGGGGTCACCGTGCTTTTCTATGCCAACGAGGAGGTGGGCAAAGGCCCGAAATGGCACGTGCATACCTATGATGAGATCTTCATTTTGCAAGCAGGCCACGCGCTGTTCACCGTTGGAGACCGCAAAATCGAAGCGAAGGAAGGCGACGTCGTCTTCGGGCCGGCCAATGTGCCACACAAATTCGTGAACCTCGGGCCGGGCGTTTTGAAAACCATCGACATCCACCACAGCCCGCGCTGGGAGCAGACCAACCTCACTGACCCTGAAGTGGGTTAGCGCAAATTAAACGGGTGAACCTGAAAGCATGAATGGAAAAGCTCCCATTTTTGGCGAGAAAGCTTATAGAATGGGCTAATGGAATCAGCAATTGCCTCTCTCAAAGCTAACCCAAAAAGTGAGCCCCAAGCGATCACTTTTCAGATGGATGATCGGTGGCCCGTCGATACACGAGAGGACGCTTTTATGCCGAGTGGGATACTCAGGCTTCGATCACTCGCGAGGCCAACCCGATGACACCGCCGTTGCTTTGGCATGTCTGATGCGTGCCCACGCATGGCTGGACCATTTCAAGCCTCACGCCCTGCGCGCCTATGGCAGCCGGAGAAACGACACGGCCAAAGCCGCCGCCCGAATCCTTGACCGCCTCCGCAAACGAGACTTACCGGAGCGCTTCACCGTTAACCAACTCAAACGCCCATGCTGGTCTGGCCTCACCGATGGAGAGACGATCAAAGCCGCGCTTGCTATGCTGGTGGATCACGGCTGGCTCTCAGAATCGGAGATCGAGACAGGCGGACGCCCCCGCGTGGACTACCTCACCCACCCCAAACTTTTCACCAAATGAGGGAAAGCAAACTGTCAAAACTGCTAAAAGCCCCCTTTTGACAGTTTTAGCAGTGCAGTCTTGCATCCCTGTTCATACGATATTTGTATTACCGTATGAGAAACCTCTTTGCGTCCATTACCCTCGTCCTATGCTCATGCAGCACACAAGAGAACTTCAAAGTCACAGCAAAGGGAGAAAACTTTGCGTCCTTTCAAGCCACTTACAGACCATTCAATTCACAAGGAGGCAATGCGGTCTGGGGATTCGCTTATTCAGCGCGGGACTTTTCTGTGGATAGCGCAATAGCGGAGGGATTGCAGCAAAAGCAATCTATCGAACGAATCACACTGACAAACGCTAGCATAAATTACAGCTTATCAGGTTATTACACTTTTGTTATATCTGGCAAAATGACCTTTGGCAAATACCCCTCAACAGGTCTTATTATTTATGATGACACTCAATTATTAAGTGAAGCAAAAAAGAGGGGTAGAAAAAATCTGGTGATTAAAACTATCGTCTCACCCATAATCAGCGGCATTGATTCCGCAGCCTACCGAGACGCTAATATGCCGATCGCCAAGTACAATTACATTACACATTAAAATCACAAATTCTGACTATCTTTAAAATGAACTACATTCACCTAGGATTCGCTCTTCTGCTTGCCTCATGCTCGGGCACTCATTCCACGATTCGCGATGGTTATGCCTACCGCATGAACGAAGATCAGGCGGCAGTGCTGATTGATTCAGTCATTCGCTCAAACATTGCCAATGATCGAATGCTTCCAGGAAGCAAACTCGTAGCCTCCGGCTATGACAGGTCTTTAACAGACACCCAAACTTATACGGCCACAGCGATTGCAGCGCCTCGCGTCTCTGGTTTTGGCTTTGAACTGCGCCATGAAGGAACACTCTTCAACGGACCAACAAAGGCTAAGCGCATCTTTACGACACTGAACGAACGCGCCGCCTTAATTAGTCCCAAGGTTCCATTGAACCAGTAGCTCGTCTCAGATGCCATAATTTACTATGCTCCTATGCCGTGAACGCCTCGCCCGCATCCAGCACGTTCTAAACAAGAACGGTGGCGAATTGACCGTTCGCGACTTCGCCCGCACTTTTAGCGTTTGGGAATGCGAACTAGAGCAAGCCGCAGAACTTGGATGGATTCAGATTGAGACACGGAAGCCGCGCACGGGCCGACCTTCTCTCGTCGTCAAAACAGTTAGCCAACCTGATACCGCAAAACTACCGCCTTACCGCTGGCAGATTGACAAACCAATCCGCATTCGACATTGGAATTTTGCCTTTCATTCCGTCTATTCGGCCATCAAAGGCGGGAGCAGTTTCTTGTGGCAAATACCGCCTTACACCGATGCCTATTTGCAGGCGTTCCCAGCCGCGAAGAACCGCCGCGCTGCCGCTGCCAGCATGAGCCGCCTGCTGCGTCGAGATGACGTGAGAGCTGCCCGCGCTTGGTATTACTCCAAACTCAGCAATGAGATTCCAAGAGACGAGCACATGCCCAATTCAGCAAGGGCTATCTGGCAACGCCTGCGCGAGCTTGGAAGCTGGAGAGTGAAGATCTAATTCAACTTCACAATACGCGTCCTAAAAAATCGCCCAGGTGTGTTGCCACCGTAGGTGCCAGGATTCGTAACTGCCCAATTTAGCAAATCAGTGCTGGATTCAAGAATGACCTGATACTGTCCGCCCGCATCCTCAGGAATGACAACAGCATTAGCAGGAATCACATTTGCTGCCGTATTGGCGCGGGTTATTGCAACCACAGTAAGTGTGGCACTAGGAGAGGATAGACTTCGCTGAGTGCGCAGGATTGCTGGCCCAGCAATTTTGGGCTGTGTATTTTCAGTGTTTCTTGCTATGTTCCCAGAGAAGGTATCAGCACCGATCTGAAATACGACTGGGTCAGCATTCGTCGAAAAGATCACTTCCGCCATATCACCTGCTTCCAGTGTTACCGTCTGGCTATACATCAGAACTGGCCCTGTTCCTGGATACGCAGGAATAATCAAGTTCACATACTCCATAGCGTTGCAGGGCGCACAAAAAAGCAAAGCAAAGGAAAGGCAGACGACAGATAGTGTTTTCATAGGAGGCCAGTAGGCCACAAATACCTAAGAATGCCTGTGATTTGTTGTGAAATAGTCTGGCACACGTTGTCACCAGACGTTGTTACCTTAACTGTATCACCGGTTTAGTCAGGTCTAATTTGTTGATTTTCAACAAATGGAGGCGGGGGCGGGAATTGAACCCGCGCATACCGGTTTTGCAGACCAGTGCATTACCACTTTGCTACCCCGCCAAACGCTTTTCAGCAGATGCGGAGTATAGGAGCGGCGTTAGTGGGTGTCAACTGTCGGCGTTGATGTTTAGACAATCAAATTGCTCTAGTGCCAAGGCTGCGGAGATAGGGCGACCGGAAGGCTGACGAGAAACGAGGGCCTGAAGCCATTGGACAAGCTGGGCTGGCAACGTCGGAGCTAGGTTCTGAAGTAGGATCGAACTCGGGTGCAGATGACTAGCGATGACTTGCGCTGTCGTGTCTCCGTCGTGAAGATAACGACCTGTCACCGCCCAATGAAGCGTGCATCCGAGAGAATAAAGATCCGTTCGAGGTGTGAGCTGTGCCTGCCCAAACTGCTCAGGAGCCATGAAGTAGATCGAGCCCATCATGGCCTGCTCACTGGCCTCTTGGAGCGGTCGCGCTTCACCAAAGTCGATCAATTTCCAAGCACCCGATTTCGTTCTCACGAGGTTTTCAGGCTTGATGTCCCGATGCAGATAGCCAGCCTGGTGCACAGCCGAAAGAGCGCTCAGCGACTGGTTCGCAAGCTGAAAAAAATCACTCATTGGCAGCGGTTGCTGACTCAGGACTGACCTTAAGTCAGCGCCAGGCAACCATTCCAAAGCTAGATAAGCGCCGCCTGCCCAAAGACCACTTTCACGCAGTTGTACGACGTGATCGTGCTGGATGTGAGTGAACGCTGCGACTTCTCTCTTCCAGGCTGTCTCAACACAGGTCTCAGGCAAAAGCTTGATTGCAACGATCTCCCCACTACGACCATCACGGGCGCGGTGAAGGGTGCTGCGGGAGTTGGTCGCAATCAGTTCAAGCAATTCAAAGTCTTGGATCACAAACGGCATACTGAGTTAGACTGAATCTCTTGCAAGTCCGTCTTGGGCAGAGTCGTTCAAAGAAATTGATTATGCGACTCCGTCTCCTTTTTTCCTTCACTTGCCTCTTATTAGGAATCCTTTCCAACCTTTCTGCGGCAGAAACGAAACGACCCAACATTTTGTTTTTCTTTGCTGATGATATGGGGCGCTATGGCAGCCTTTACCAACATCTCGATGGCAAGGGCACGGTCAATGACCTGATCAAGACGCCGAATATCGATCGGATTGCCAAAGAAGGGGTGCTGTTTAAAAATGCGCATGTTTGCGCGCCTTCTTGCACGCCCTGCCGCAGCTCGCTGCTTTCGGGGCAATACTTCTGGCGCACTGGGCGTGCGGCCATTCTGCAAGGAGCCGTCTGGGACTCCAAGATTCCAGCTTATCCTCTGTTGTTGAAGGATGCGGGTTATCACCTTGGCAAAAGCTTCAAGGTCTGGAGCCCTGGCACACCTGCCGATGCTCCTTACGGTGGACAAGCTCACGCTTATCAGAAGTCGGGCAGCCGAGTCAATCAATTCTCGGAAACCGTGACCCAGCTCGTTGCTGGAGGCAAAGAGATCGAGGCAGCCAAAGCAGACCTGTATGCCGAGGTCGCCGGAAACTTCGACTCCTTCATGGCAGCAAGGCCTGAAGGTCAGCCGTTTTGCTACTGGTATGGGCCGACCAACGTGCATCGCAAATGGATCAAGGGCAGTGCCAAAGCCCTTTGGGGAATGGACCCAGAGGAGCTGAAGGGAAAGATGCCCAGCTTTCTGCCAGATGTGCCGGAAGTGCGAGAGGATCTGGCGGATTATTTTGGCGAGATCATGGCCTTTGATGCCTGCATCGGTGTGCATCTCAAGAAGCTGGAAGCGATGGGTGAACTGGAAAACACCCTAGTCGTCGTCAGCGGTGACCACGGCGCGCCTGGCTTTCCCCATGGCAAATGCAATCTCTACGACTTCGGCACGCATGTGACTCTGGCGGTGCGTGGTGCCGGCACGGTGCCAGGGCGCGTGGTGGATGATTTCGTGAATCTCATGGATCTGGCTCCGACCTTCCTCGAAACTGGCGGCGTCACACCACCGGCAGTCATGACTGGACGCAGTCTTGTGCCACTTTTGAAAAGCAGTAAAAGCGGACAAATCGACCCGTCTAGAAATGCAGTGATCACAGGGCGCGAGCGCCACGTCGAATCTGCGCGTGAAGGCTACCTCCCCTACCCTCAACGAGCACTTCGAACGGCGGATTACCTTTATATCCTCAACTTCAAGCCTGATCGCCTGCCAATGGGAGACGCTGGAAAAATGGACGCTGGCGTCACTGAATTAACCGAGAACACGCATGCTAGTTTTGCCGATATGGATAGCAGCCCGACGAAGGCCTGGCTGATTGGCGAGCGCAACAATCCGCAATGGAAACAGCATTTTAATTGGGCCTTTGCCCTGCGGCCCGAAGAAGAGCTTTATGCCATTGACAAAGACCCTTTTGAAATCCATAACGTGGCCAAAGATCCCGATTACGCCACGATCCGCGATCAGATGCGTGAGCGCCTGATGGCAGAGCTGACAAAAACCAACGATCCCCGCGTAGAACAGGGGGGTGCCTTTTTTGAAACCGCTCCCATGGCAGGGCCTCTGCCCGCTGACGTGAATAAGCCAAAACGGGCCAAGGGCAAAAAGAAGTAGG
>Ga0164295_10002723_pt1 | contig 14410 bp, 8 predicted proteins | sample GEODES006metaG_FD_111798 | JGI IMG/M metagenome (GOLD analysis project Ga0164295, IMG submission 111798) | Oligotrophic lake water microbial communities from Sparkling Lake, Wisconsin, USA - GEODES006 metaG | ecosystem: Environmental > Aquatic > Freshwater > Lake | place: USA: Sparkling Lake...
CATTTCCGTTTCGGCTTCCTCCAACAGGAACCTGACAACCATGGCACAGCCCCGTGTTCTCGTTATTGGCGGCGGTCTCGCCGGACTCTCGGCCACCATGCGTCTGGCCGAACTGGGCGTTGAGGTCGATCTCATGAGCCTCGTGCCGGTGAAGCGTTCGCACAGTGTCTGTGCGCAGGGGGGGATTAACAGCGTCAATTCCCTCACACGTCAGCAGGGGGACACCGAGTGGAAGCATCTTGACGACACCATCTACGGGGGAGACTTCCTCCAACACCAACCGCCGGTGAAGGAGATGACCGACTGGGGCCCCCGGATCATCGATCTGATGGATCGGCTGGGGGTGCCCTTCAATCGCACGCCCGAGGGATTTCGCGACCAGCGCCGCTTCGGGGGCACCCTCTATAAACGCACCGCCTTTGCCGGCGCGACCACCGGCCAGCAACTTCTCTATGCACTCGATGAGCAGGTGCGGCGGTTTGAGGTCGAGGGGAAGGTGAAGAAATGGGAGTTCTGGGACTTTCTTCAGCCGGTGCTCGACTCGTCGGGCCGCTGCCGGGGGGCGGTTTGCCAAGACCTGGTCACGATGCAGTTTCGCGCCTTTCCTGCCGATGCCGTGATTCTGGCCACGGGAGGCTGCGGGCTGGTGTACGGGCGATCGACGATGTCGATGGTCTGCACCGGCAGCGCCGTCAGTCGGGCGTATCAAAGCGGCGCCGCCTACGGCAACGGCGAGTTTATTCAGGTGCACCCCACGGCGATCCCGGGGGCTGACAAGCTGCGGTTGATGAGCGAGAGCGCCCGCGGCGAGGGAGGGAGGGTGTGGGTGCCACGCACCCCCCACGATCAGCGCGACCCGCGCGAAATCCCTGAGGCCGAACGGTACTACTTCCTGGAGGATCGCTATCCCAAGTATGGCAATCTCGTGCCCCGGGACATCGCCACCCGCGAGATCTTCGACATTTGCACCACCGACGGCCTTTCGGTCGAGAAGGATCGCCTGTGTGTCTACCTCGACCTGACCCACATCCCCCGCGAGACGCTCGATCGAAAGCTCGGCGGCATCTTGGAGATCTACGAGAAATTCCAGGGGGTCGATCCACGCAGCGTACCGATGAAGATTTTTCCGGCCGTTCATTATTCAATGGGCGGGCTGTGGGTGGATTACCAGCGGAGTGCCTCAGGCGGCATGGAGGAGGGATCTCCCAAAAACCAGCAGACGAGCCTGCCAGGGCTCTATGCGATTGGCGAGTGCGACTACCAGTATCACGGCGCCAACCGGCTCGGGGCCAACTCCCTGCTCTCCTGTATTTTCAGCGGACTCTTCTGCGCTCCGGGTGTGATGGCTGCCAGCGGCTCGCTGCGCACGCTCGCGGCCGAGGAATCGAAGAGCCTGTTTGATGCGGCGCTGCGTCGGCAGGAGGAGCGGCACGAGGCACTCCTGGCCCGCCGCGGGGGGAATGAAAACCCCTACGCAATCCACAATGAATTGGGCGATCTGATGACGCGCGTGGCAACGGTCGTGCGCCGCAACGAACAACTCGCTTCCGCCTACGAAGAGGTCTGCCAACTGGAGGAGCGGTGGCAGCGCTGCTCCCTCTCCGATACCGGCAACTGGACCAATCAAAACGTCGTGTTCACAAAGTCGGTCGGCGACATGTTTCCTCTGGCGAAGCTGATTCTCAAGGGAGCGCTGTTGCGCGAAGAGTGCCGCGGGGCCCACTACAAGCCGAGTGCCGCGGTGCCGGGAATCGCCGCCACCGAACCAAGCGCCCAGCGACTTGAGGCGGAGGAGTGGTGCGACCGCTTTGAGGCCAATACCCGCCGCTGGCTCAAAAGCACGATCGCCCGTCATGGCGCCGACGGGCATCCGCAGATCACCTACGAGGATATCGACACCTCGCTGATTCCGCCCCGGCCACGGCTCTACGGGCTGGTGGGGGGCGACGTCATCGAGGAGGTGTGGAAGGAGCGGCAGAGGAAGGCCACCGCCGCGCAGGCACAGTCTTCGCGCGCCACCGACTCGGCCCTGCCGGTGGGGGCAGCATCGTGACCCGCGGCACAGGATCGATCCCCGGCCGCGGGGCGAGACCGCCTTTGCGCTCGCCACTGGAGTTGAGGGTCGGTGCACATTCATTCCGTCTCGAACAGTCTTCATCCACCAGCCCCACCGAGGAGCATTCCAGATGAGCAAAGCCCATGCATCCGCCGGAACCCCCGGCGCCGACAGCCACGCCAGCCCAACCGCCGGCACGACGGTTCATGTGCGGGTGCTGCGGCAGGATGCACCAGCGCAGGAGAGCTACTGGGAGCGGCACGACGTTCCCTATGAGCCCAACATGAACGTGATCAGCGTGCTGCAGCGGATTGCCGCTACAGCACGAGCGAAGGATGGCCGGAGGGTGGCCCCTGTGGCGTGGGACTGCAACTGCCTCGAGGAGGTGTGTGGGTCTTGCACCATGCTCGTCAACGGCCGTACCCGCATGGCCTGCACCGCATTGGTTGACAAGTTGCTCGAAGAGAATCCCGAGGAAATCGAACTCAAGCCGATGTCCAAGTTTCCGGTGGTAAGGGATTTGAAGGTCGACCGTGGTCGTCTCTTCCGTGCTCTTGAGAGGGTTCAGGCGTGGGTGCCGGTCGACGGTTCCTACGACCATGGGCCCGGTCCGCGGATCTCTCCCGAGCAGCAGGAGGACGCCTATCCCCTGTCCACCTGCATGAGTTGCGGCTGCTGCCTGGAGGCTTGCCCGCAGTTCACCAAGATCGAGGTGCACCAGCGGAGTGGGGAGTCGGTCGAGCAACTGGCCCACCGGCAGAATGAGGCTTACGACAACGGGTTCGTCGGCGCCCATGCCATCAGCCAGGCGGTGCTCTTCAACAACCATCCCACCGGCAAGATGATCGCCGACGAGCGGATGACCGCACTGACCGCGCCAGGCGGGATTCAGATGTGTGGGAACGCGCAGAATTGCGTGGCAGTCTGCCCGAAGCAGATTCCCCTCACCCGTTCGATCGCCCGGGCGGGACGGGCGGCCACGGTGTGGGCGATCAAGAAACTTTTCGACCGCTAGGCCCCCGTGGGCGCCCCATTTTCGGGGGAATCGGCTGAAAACAGGCCCCTGTCAGGCTGTGGATAAAGTGCCGCATCGCTGGAGGCGATGCCCGCCGACCGTGGAAATCCTCGGCGTTTCCACCGGTCGGCAAAGTGGACTCTCTTCAATCCAGAGGGTCAGGGATGACTTTTTCCACGGAAAGCTTGAGGAGCCCCGCGGACGCGCTGTCTGAAGGGGGCGTGGTTGCTGTTATCGCCGGAGCATGGTACTTTTGTTCATTAGATAGATTTGATGGAAGCCTAGAATCGGTGTCTCAGCCGGTTTCGCCGCAGGTCAGGCAACTGGACGCCGACCGGCCGCCGGGAATCCCGGCCGCACCTCTCCAACACGCAAGTGGGCGCGTTGGAAAATTACGATCAGGAAGGACTACGAGTGGCTGTGGAACAAAGGTACGGACTCCCCGAGGATGCGGGGAGGCCGGTAGCGGCACCTGCCGCGGTGGCGGACGCTCACGCAGGCACGCCGGACGAATCGAGGGCGGATGGTACCCCGACGGGATCCCGGCCGCTCGATCTGCGACCGGAGGAGCCAGCGCCCTTTGTGGGCGGGTTCGCCGCTCTCGGATTGTCGGCCGCCACGCTGTCGGCCTTGGAGAAGGCCGGTTACACCCAACCCACGCCTGTGCAGGCAGGGCTGATTCCCAGAGCCCTTACCGGTGCCGACGTGATGGGGCAGGCCCGCACGGGAACTGGCAAGACAGCAGCCTTTGTGCTCCCCATTCTGGAACGCGTTTCCCAGCCCCACTCGGGGAGTGGCACGCGGGCTCTGGTGCTCGTGCCCACCCGTGAATTGGCCGTGCAGGTGCGCGACGAATTCGAAAAATTGGCCCAGGGTTCCCGGATCCACTGCGTGGCCGTTTACGGCGGCAAGCCGATCCGGGGCCAGATCGACAAGCTGGTAAAGCATCCGGCTGTCGTGGTCGGCACACCGGGCCGGGTTTTGGATCATCTCAGCCGGGGTACCATTCAGCTGGGCGGCCTGGAGATCGTCACCCTCGACGAGGCCGACCGGATGCTCGACATCGGCTTCCGCCCCGACATCGAGAAAATTCTGCGGCGATGTCCTGACAGTCGCCAGACCCTGCTCCTCTCGGCAACCGTGCCGCCGCCGGTGGCCAAACTCGCAACTCGATACATGCGCGATCCGGAAATCCTCGACTTCTCCACTCGGGAGATTTCGGTGGAAACGATCGAACAGCGATACTTTACGGTCGACCCCACCAGAAAATTTGATCTGCTGGAGCGGCTCATCGAGCGGGAAAACCCGCGCCAGGTGATCGTGTTCTGCCGGACCAAACGGGGTACCGACAAGATTTACGAACGGCTCACCAGGAAACATTCACGGCATGCGGACGAGGTCGCGTGCATCCATGGTGATCTCGCCCAAAACGTGCGTGACAGGGTGATGAAGCAGTTTCGCGAAGGTACGATCAAACTGCTTGTGGCCACCGATGTGGTGGGCCGTGGCATCGATGTGTCGACGCTTTCGCACATCATCAACTACGACATTCCGGAATTCTGCGACGACTACGTGCATCGTGTCGGGCGGACTGGCCGGATGGGGCGGGAGGGCGTGGCATACACGTTCGTCGCCCCCGATGAAGGCCCGCAGTTGACCCGGATCGAGATGCGGATCGAGCGGCTGCTGAAGCGCGACGAGATTGAGGGTTTTGAAGCCTTCGACCGTCGCCCCAAGCCGGCTCCGATCCAGCACCTTTCTCCCGGCTCAGCGCCGGCACCCGGGGCCGATGGAGCAACTGATCTGGCGGCCCCTGTTGAAGAGGCCCCAGCCGCTCCCAAAAAACCTTCCTCGGCAGCGCTGCTGGGGAAGGGAAGGGCGCCAAAGAGATTTCGGCGGGCTCTGTAAGCTTCCTCAGGCTCCGTTCCTCGCTGAGCTGGATGCAGCTGTTCGAGTGGAATGGGGGGTGGAGAAGGGATCGCTGGCAGTCTCCGGCAATGTCGCCTGCAATCAGTGAATGGGGTTGTGATGCCACCAGGCAGCGCTTCTGAAGGCAGCAGTGGCGGGAGATCCCGATCAGGGGGAAACTCGGCTCGCGCGCTGAAACAGCGGTTGGAGAGTCTGGCGGAGGCTGGCATGATCGAACTGCCATCGGCGCGGGCCGCGGCACGACGGCGGCCTCCCGCCAGAAACGCTCCTGCCGAGTCCGCCCCGGCGGCCGCTGCTGAGGAAACCCCCCGCTCCACCTCCGCCCGATCCCGCACTGCACGCTCCGAAGCAGCCCCTGCTCCGGCTGACCGCGGGAGTCGACTCGCCCTGATTCAGCAGGAAGTCGCGGCGTGCCAACTCTGCTCGGCTCTGGCCAGCCGGCGCACCAACACCGTCTTTGGAGCCGGGCCTGCCGATGCCAGGCTCTGCTTCCTCGGCGAGGCTCCCGGCGCCGACGAGGATGCCTCGGGGATGCCTTTTGTGGGCCGGGCGGGACAGCTGTTGACCAAGATCATCGAGGCCTGCCAGTTGTCGCGGGACGAGGTTTATATCCTCAATGTGCTCAAGTGCCGGCCGCCCGACAATCGGCCACCGCAGCCGGAGGAGGTCGCCAACTGCCGCGGTTATTTCGAGCGGCAACTCGCCACCATTTCCCCTGAATTCATCTGCTGCCTGGGGACGTCGGCAGCGCAGGCTCTGCTGCAGACCGATCAGCCGATCGGAAAACTGCGTGGGCAGTGGTTCACGCACGGTACGGCGGCGGTGATCTGCACCTATCACCCCTCCTATCTCCTGCGCAATCCCTCCGCCAAGCGGCATGTCTGGGACGACATGAAGCTCCTGATGGCGAGGATGGGGATTGAGGTTTCCCCAGGCCCAGCCGAGGGCTGAGAACAGGCGAAATCTGGCGACTGCATGCGTGTGGTTACGGACCGCCGCCGAATACTCTCAAGGCAACGCCTGTAGCGGTCCGATAAAAAAAAGGGTCTTGGGGGGGAGCAGCCGCTGTTCTTGGGATGGCGGGGAGGAGTCGATGGCCCGCGGCTGGCCGTTGGCTGCGGCGTCGAGCGATCCTCGGGCAAAACGGAGATGAGCTGATGGCAGGCAGGCCTTCCGAAGGTGACGCTCCAGGGTTTGCTGCCACGGGAAACCGGTGGTCGAGGCTGGGCGGAGGAATGCTGTCGTGTGCCTGGGTGGTCTGTCTGGGGCTCGCCGGCTGCACGATGTGCCCCGATCCGTTCGACTACTCCGGACCGGTACCCAACGGTGCCGTTACCCAAAACGATTTCGCAGCCCGCAGCAACGGCATCCGGCCGGTACGGGCCACGCCGCTTCCCTGGCCGCCTCTGGTGCAGAACGCATCCGAGGCACAATCGACGGCAGAGGAATCGGTTGCCCCTCAATTTGCCGAGAGCGGGGACGCTGGCACTGAGGTCGAGGCTCTCACTCAGGAAATCGGCGGCGAGGAAGAGACCAGCGGCCGCGAGGCAGAGGCGGTTGGGAAAGCTCAGAGCCTTACCGATGGATCAACTCTTCGCTGAACCGTCCTGCCCCTTGAGCCCCGGCTCCGGCTGCCAGCCATCGGGCACCATTGCATCCTTGGGCACCACCGCCACTGAGTCGCGGACGGTGAAGCGGTCGCTGTCAGCGCTTTCCTCCCAGCCGTGATCGTTGACGATTCTGGTGCGGCGGCCAATGCGCACGTTCTTGTCGACGATCGCCCCTTCGATGATGGAGCCTTCGCCGATGCCGATCAGCGGAATTCCGCGGCTGGTGTTGGCGGAGATCTCATCGGCCGATTCGTAGAAATCGTTGCCGAGAATCACTGAGTTGCGGATGACGACGTTACGTCCGATCCGGCAGCGCAGGCCGATCACGCTATTTTCGATGACGGCCCCCTGTTCGACGACACAGCCGTCGGAAACAAGACTGGCGCGGATGCTCGCCCCATCGATGCGACTGGGGGGGAGAAACCGGCCTCGCGAATAGATGGGAGCTTCGGCACACGCCAGTTCGAAGGGGGGAGCAGATCCGGCCAAATCCAGATTGCACTGGAAGTAGGAGCGGATCGTGCCAATGTCTTCCCAGTAGCCGTCAAACGGGTGCAGGTGGACTCGCTTGGCGCGGATTGCCGCCGGAAACACCTCGCGGCCAAAATCCTGATAATCGGTTTTCGTCAGCAAATCGACGAGGCAGTCGCGGTTGAACAGGTAGATCCCCATGCTGGCCATGAGCGACCGCCCCTGGGCCGGAATCCCCTGCTGCTCGATCCATGCCGGATCGGTGCGGACCATGTCGAGTTCTGCTTTGGTCTGAGGCTTCTCCAGAAAACCCTCCACGCGTCCGTCGCCGTCGACACGCATGATCCCAAGCGCCGAGGCCGCCTCCTCGTGCACGGGAATGCCAGCGATCGTCACATCGGCGCCGTGAGAAGTGTGGGTTGCCAGCATGTCGGCGTAGTTCATCCGATAGAGCTGGTCGCCCGACAAGATCAGCACATGGCGGATATCCGGCTGCTGCAGATAGCGGATGTTCTGCCGCACCGCGTCGGCGGTGCCCTGATACCAGCCAGCACTGTCGAGTGTCTGTTGGGCGGCGAGAATTTCGACAAATCCGCCGCTGAACGGATCAAACGTGTAAGTGCGGCGGATATGGCGGTGGAGACTCACGGAGTTGAACTGCGTGAGCACGTAGATGCGCTGCACACCGCTGTTGATGCAGTTGGACAGCGGCACGTCGATAATGCGGTATTTGCCCGCCAACGGCACAGCTGGCTTGGAGCGATCACGGGTGAGGGGATAGAGACGCGTTCCCCGGCCGCCGCCCAGTACCAGTGCCAGAACGCGCTGCACGCTCATGCTTGCAAGATCCTGTGTTGTGAAACTGATTGCCGATGGCCCCATGCTACGGAAACAGGGCCGGGGCCGCCAATTCGGTTTTTGCGTGGAAATATCGGGGTCGGGAGCATGGTGGGGGGGCTCAGTCGCAAAGCCAGCGCATCAGCCCCTCGATGCCGCGGTAGCCGCGACGTTCCAGCCCGGCAAACAAGGGGACGCAGGCAATGACAAACACCAGCGCCAACCCCAGCGATGCTCCCGGGGGGAGGCACCGCTGCCAAAACGCCGTCGGTTCGCCTCCTTGCCAGGTTCCTGCGATCCACAGCGGCCAAATATGCAGGGCGTGGTGCAAAAGGTAGATGGAAAGAGAGTGCCGGCTGAGCAACCCGGCGGCGGCAAGTGGCCAGCCGATCGGACGTGGCCCCGGGGAATCGAGCCAGCGATGGATCAGGGTGACAGCCGTCAGGGCGAGGCCCAGCGTGACGGCTACGTAGGCAGTGGTGGGAGGAAACATCGTCCACGGGCGACGGACCACGCCATCAGGGCCGGGGAGTGGCAGGAGGATGAAAAGACCTCCGCCAACCAACAGGCACGCCCCCATGCCAAACACAAGCCCGCAGCGGCGGGAGGCGGAAATGGCCGCCGGCCAGAGTGAAGTTCCGCCGTGGCCGATAGAAAAAATCGCCGGGGCTACGGCATATCCGGCGATCGGGAAGACCAGCCAGGGGAACAGAGGAAAATAACCGGTGCAGAGAAAACCGAGCCACACATCGGCGAGGGTGAGATCGGGTTCGTAGGAACCGAGCCGCCAGAAATCGGCGTATCCGGCCAGCGCCCGCAGCACCGGGGCAATGGCCACCGCAAGCAGCGCTATCAGCGGTGGGATGGCCGGCGGCATGGTCCGGCAGGCAGCCAACACCAACAGGCTGGAGCCGATAAAGGTGAGGATGTCCCAGTTGAAGGTTTCCTCCGGCAGCCACACGAGCACATTGAAGGCAATACCCAGTCCGAACAGAAACAGGCCTCGGCGCACGGTGCGCTTGGCAATCTCACCGTCGCTGACTCCCCGTCTGGAAAGGCCGTCGGACCAGATCGCGTAGCTCACACCGGAGAGAAGCGTGAACAGCGGTGCCGCAAAGCCCGCTGGTAGCCAGCCCACCCGATTGAAATCGACGCCCTCTCCCCAGGCCCCGGAGAGATTTTCCACAAAATGCACGGTCACCATCAGGGCGATGGCCACAGCCCGCAGGAGATCGATCGAGGGGAACCGCATCGCTAGCCTCCCACGGAGGCGAGGAGATCAACCACCAGCAGAAGCGTTTCGACGGCCAGCAGCAGCACGATCAGCCATTCAACGGTGCTTTGCCGTCTGGCGATGGTCCAGTCGGTCGCCCGCTGCCCGCAGGCCTCGTAGAGTCGCTCGCGCACCTCCAGTTCGCCTCCGGCCCAATCGGCCCGATCGACTAGCCTGGTACGATCCCGCAGCCGTTCGCCGATCTGGCCGGCCAGTGTCGGCGGATGGAGTGGCGGTCGCTGGAGGGAGGGCATGAGTCTGGCCAGTTGGGAACGCATGGCCAGAGTTTGCTGGTACCGTCGAGATAACGCGTCCCGCTGCTCAAGGGCACGGTCATCAAACTCAAACACCAGACGGGCATCGGTCTCTTCGGCGCCGCGTCCTTCGGCCACGCCCCGCTCAATGCTCCGCAGTTTCATTTCGCGGTAGCAGAATTCGATGATCGCCAGCCTGACCGCAGACAGACGCTCCGGCCCCGCGGCCACAGCCGTGCGGTGGGGTGACCAAGCCAGAGATGCTCCATGCAACGACAGCATCAGCATTCCCTCCGGGGCCTGGCGCTCCGCCGCGACCCAGTCGATGGCGGCCTGTGGCAGCGGTTGATCGGAGGGTGGTTCCAGCGGCAGCAGCAGCAAATGGAACCCGTTGTCGCTGCTGTTTGCTCCTGGAAGCAGCGTGGCATCAGCGCTCACCGCCCGCATGCCCGGAGGATCGTCAAACTGGAGAATGGCCGCCGGCAGATTTTCTGTGCTGTTTTCTGCGGTGTGTAGAAAAGCGATGCGCTCAAGGCGGGCCGACGGCGGCAGGCCCTCCGGCGGAAAGTCGAGTGGCGCAGGCCCAGTGTGCTGTGGCTTGGCCAAACTGCTGGCGTTCTTCATGGGCGTGGCCTCCCGGTTGTGGCCGCAAGCTCTGCGATCCACTCGGCCACGTGGGTGGCAGAATCGAGCGTTCCGTTGAGAGTAGAGTCGAACAGATAGTCGCCAACGAGGAACAGGCCCGGGTGTTCGGCAGGCTCTGGCTGATGACGGCGGTCGATCGGCAGCCGCCACGGCCCCCCCGGCATGGCACTGACGGCACTACACCAGCGGTGAACGCGGGACTCGATCAAGCCACTTCTGCCATGCTGAAGCTGGCTCGGCAGCGAGTCGAGAGCGGCTTGGACCAGCTCCTCGTCGGTCAGCCCGGCCATTCGCTCCGCGGCCGATCCGCCAATGAGCCAGCCGAGAACTCCGCTGGAGGCTCCGGGATGCCTCACCGATTCATCATAGAGACAGCAGCCACCAAACTGATCGAGCATCGCGAACGAATCCCGCATCCATGCCCGCCAGAACGGCTGTTCGAAGAGGCATGTGATGCGCAGATAATGGGCCGGGTGGGAGTGATGGGCGAGGTGTTGCCGCAGGGCCGCAGCCAGCACTGGTCCTGAAAAAGTCAATGCTGCCAACTGATCCGCAGGCAGGGCGATCACCACAACATCGAAGATTTCGGTTTGGCTGACTCCAGCACGGCTCCAACGCACCTGCAGGCGCTGGTCCTCGGACCGGCCGATCTCCTCCACGTGCTGGCCGAGAAGCACATTCGCGCTGATTCTGCAGGCAATCGCCTCGATGAGACGCTCGTTGCCATCGGCGATGGCGTACAGACCCATATAGGCCGGGTCGTTCATCAGGTAGTTTTGCAGCCCGTAGGAGCAGGTCGTGCGCTGCGGTTCGGTGGCCAGGTCGCTGTGAATCAGCCACTCCACATAGCGTCTGGCTGCCGGTTCGGAAATGCGCTCCAGCAGCGCGTCGAACCGGACGGGTTCAACGCGATCAGACGCGATGCAATCGTCGGCGGCGTAAAACTCACGGGGAGTCATGGCATCGTGGGCAGCCCGATCGAAGGCGAGCAGCGAGGCGGCGGCCTCCGCTCCGAGGCACTCACGAACATCCTCGAGCGATGCCACCGGCCTTCCGTCGATCATGACTGCTCCACCCGACAGTGGAACCCTCGCCAAGCCCAACTCGGCGACCAGCGTCGACAGCGGATCGTCGTCGATGCCGGAGTAGTCGTAGAACTCGGCGGCTCCGACCTCATACCGCATGCCGCCATGGGCGAACGAACCAGTCAGGATCTTGCCGCCGAGGCGGTTGCTGGCCTCCATGAGCGTGATCACTGCCGGCCTCTGGAGAACCTTGTCCAGAAGGTGGGCTGTGAACAGGCCTCCCGGTCCCCCACCCACAATGGCCACGCTCAGCGGCGGCATTGATCGTGGGGAAGAAATGAGTGCACCGAGCAGAAGGAGGGAGCGGCGGGACAATGGTGCCGGCGGAATCGAGAGCGAGGAGAGCCCTCAGCGGACAACGAAATTCACCAGTCGTCCCGGTACCGCCACCACTTTCACAATCTCTTTTCCAGCCAGCAGTTCGGCGATCTTTTCGTCGGCCACGGCGGCCGCCTTCATGGTCTCGACGTCTGCATCGGCGGGCACTGTGACGCGTCCCCGCAGTTTTCCCTGAATCTGCACCGGAATCTCCACGGTGTCGTCCTTCAGCCAGCACGTATCAACGGTGGGCCAGAGGGCCAGTGACACCGGTGCAGGGCGCCCGAGCAGCTCCCAGAGTTCCTCGGCCAGATGGGGAGCAAAGGGGGCCAGCACCGTGACAAACGGCTCCAGAACAGCTCTCGGCCTGCGTGGCAGCGGCGTGAAGAAATTCACAAACTCCATCATCCGGGCGATTGCCGTATTGAAGGAGAGGGCGGGGATGTCGCTGGTCACCTTGTCGAGCATGCGATGGAGTTCCCGCAACTGCTCGTCGGTTGGAGCATCATCCACAACCTGCGGCGAGAGAGCCGGTTCCTCGGAGCGTTCGTCGGCCACCAGTCGCCAGCAGCGGTCAAGGAATCCGCGCACGCCACCGACACCGGCCGTGCTCCAGGGCTTGGTCGCCTCAAGCGGCCCCATGAACATCTCGTAGAGACGCAGGCTATCGGCACCGAATTCCTTCACAACCGCGTCGGGATTGACCACATTGCCGCGGCTCTTCGACATCTTGTAGGCCCGGCTCTCGACGCGAATTTTCGGCCAATCCCGCAAAACGAAATGCTCCCCCTGCTTCTCCACCTGATCGGCCGCAATGCGGGCCGGAGTGTCTGCCTCAGTGGCATCCTGCGCCGACACCCAGCCCCCCTTGGAGCTGCGGTAGCCGGTGAATTCCATCTCTCCGAGGATCATCCCCTGATTGATGAGACGGCCAAACGGCTCTGGCTGGGAGACGTGGCCACGGTCAAAGAGCACCTTGTGCCAGAACCGGCTGTAGAGCAGGTGGAGCACGGCATGCTCGGCGCCCCCCACGTAGAGATCGACCGGCATCCACTGCCGTTCCACTTCGGGATCGATGAAGCGGGAACGGTTGGTGGGATCGAGAAACCGCAGGTAGTACCAGCACGAGCCGGCCCACTGCGGCATCGTGTTGGTTTCGCGGCGGTAGCGTTTGCCGTCGCGCTCGACGATCAGCCAGTCTTCACCGGCCCGCGAAAGCGGCGGGTCGGGGGTGTTGCCGGGGCGGAAGTCGGTCAGTTCCGGAAGGCGTACCGGCAGTTCCGCTTCGGGCACCCCGCGGATCGCGCCGGTGGGAAGTCCGTCGGGGCCGAGTTCGTGGAGGATTGGAAAGGGCTCGCCCCAGAACCGTTGGCGGCTGAACAGCCAGTCGCGGAGTTTGTAGTTCACCGCCGGCCGGCCGAGGCCGGCAGCGGCCAGATCGCCAGCGACCTGGGTGATGAAAACCCGCGTTTCCAGGCCGGTGTAGGGACCAGACGCGACGGCCCTGCCGTCGCCAGTGAAAAGTTTTTCGCCGCTGGAGCGATCCGGCTTCAGCGGTTCCACCACCGTGAGAATCTCCAGGCCGAAGGTGGTGGCGAATTCGAAGTCGCGATCATCGTGGGCCGGAACGGCCATGATCGCTCCCGTGCCGTAGGTGGCGAGAACATAATCGGCCACCCACACGGCAATCGGCTGGCCGGTCAGGGGGTGGATGCAGTGCGAGCCGGTAAATACTCCGGTTTTTCCCTTCGCCAGATCGGTTCGGTCGAGATCGCTCTTACGGGTGGCCGCCTCGCGGTAAGCATCAACCGCTTCCCGCTGCGTGGCGGTCGTCAGCGTATCAACGAGCGGGTGTTCCGGAGCCACCACGAGGTAGGTGACACCATAGAGCGTGTCGGGGCGGGTGGTGTAGACCCGCAGGACATCAGTCCCTGGAGTTGTGGGGAAACCGGATGTTTTCCGGCCGGTCTTCCAGTCGGCAAAGCCCTGCTCTGCGGCAGTCGCCGGGGCAACGAAGAAATCGACCTCGGCGCCGCTGCTTTTACCGATCCAGTCACACTGCAGTTTTTTGATGCTCGCGGGCCAGTCGAGCCCTTCGAGTTCGCGTTCCAACCGATCGGCATACGCTGTGATGCGCAGCATCCATTGCCGCAGCGGCAGTCGCACCACGGGATGGCCACCGCGTTCGCTCACGCCGCCGATGACTTCCTCGTTGGCCAGCACGGTGCCGAGGGCGGGGCACCAGTTCACCGGCGCCTCCGCCTGGTAGGCCAACCGGTGCGCATCGCGGTAGCCCTCCACCGCGATTGCTCCCTGCCGGTTCACCTCAGGCGGGATCGGCAATTCGGCCAGCGGCCGACCCTTGTTTTGAGCGGGATCAAACCAGGTGTCGAACAGCACCAGAAAAATCCACTGGGTCCACCGCACATACTCAGGATCGGTCGTGGCCAGTTCCCGCTTCCAGTCGTAGCTGAAGCCGAGCATCTGCAACTGGCGGCGGAAGGTGTCGATGTTGCGTTGGGTGCTCTCGCGAGGGGGGGTTCCGGTGCGGATCGCATACTCCTCGGCGGGGAGTCCGAAGGCGTCGAATCCCATCGGGTGCATGACCGATGTCCCCCGCATGCGCTCGAATCTGGCGACGATGTCGGTGGCGGTGTAGCCCTCCGGATGCCCCACATGCAGGCCGTCGCCGCTGGGGTAGGGGAACATGTCGAGAATGTATGCCTTTTTGGCACCGGGCAGGCGGGGCGTGGCGAAGGTGCCATGGGTTTCCCACCAGGCCTGCCATTTGGGCTCTATCCGCGCGGGTTGGTAGCGGGGCATCGTGGGGATTTTCGCAGTGTTTCGGGCCACGGGCACCCGGGGGAAACTGGTCAGCCGATTCTCTGCAGATTCTAATGGTGGGGAATGTTCGGGC
>Ga0164295_10002725_pt1 | contig 14408 bp, 12 predicted proteins | sample GEODES006metaG_FD_111798 | JGI IMG/M metagenome (GOLD analysis project Ga0164295, IMG submission 111798) | Oligotrophic lake water microbial communities from Sparkling Lake, Wisconsin, USA - GEODES006 metaG | ecosystem: Environmental > Aquatic > Freshwater > Lake | place: USA: Sparkling Lake...
CCTGCCTGCACTCGGCGGAGTCGCCGATGACATCTGTCTTATCCGCTCACTCCAGACCGATGCCGTCAACCACGCCCCGGCCCAGATCATGATGAACACCGGTTCGCAGCAGTTCGGCCGGCCGAGTTTCGGTGCCTGGACGCTCTATGGTCTGGGTAGCGAGACCCGGGATCTGCCGGGATTCGTCGTGCTGACGAGTGCCAAGGGCACCAGCGGCGGCGCCAGCAACTACGGCGCCGGCTTCCTGCCGACGGCCTACGGAGGCGTTCCGCTCCGCTCGGGAGGCGATCCCCTGCTCTACCTGTCGAACCCCAAGGGCATCGACGCCCAGGCGCAGCGTTCCTCGCTGGACACGCTCAACCACCTCAATCGGCTGGCGCTCGATGCGGTGGGAGACCCGGAGATCGCCGCCCGCATTCACTCCTACGAGATGGCCTATCGACTGCAGACGAGTGCACCCGAACTGCTCGACCTGAGCAGCGAGCCGCGGCACGTGCTGTCGCGATATGGCATCGACGATCCCAATCGGCCCGGTTACGCCCGAAACTGCCTACTCGCCCGCCGACTGCTCGAGCGCGGCGTTCGATTCGTTCAACTCTTCCACGAGGCGTGGGACCAGCACCACAACCTCGCCAAGGACGTGAAAAAGAACAGCGGCGAGACCGATCGGGCTTCGGCGGCTCTCGTGGCCGACCTCAAGGAGCGTGGCCTGCTCGATGACACGCTCGTGGTGTGGGGGGGCGAATTCGGGCGAACCCCGATGGTCCAGGGGGGAAAGGATGGCCGCGACCACCATAACCGCGCGTTTTCCATCTGGCTCGCCGGCGGGGGAATCCGAGCAGGGCACGTCCATGGATCCACCGATGACTTTGGCTTCAATGTGGTCGCCGACCCCGTTCATGTCCACGACCTCAACGCCACTCTCCTTCATCTGCTCGGCTTCGATCACACCAAGCTCACCCATCGTGTCCAGGGTCGGGACTACCGGCTTACGGACGTGCACGGCACCGTGGTGCATGGCATCCTCGCCTGACGCAGTTCCCGGATCCTCTCCCGGCGTCCACCCGCGTGGACCGACGAAGACCGGATCGTGTTCTTGGGACAGGGCAGCGAGCGCGGTAGAGTCTGGCTTTCAGCAGGAGGATCCCCCGTGACGACGATCGACAGACCAGGCGCAACGCGATCCCATGATCGAATCCCGGAGATGACTCGGCGCGGAGCCCTGCGCCGGCTTGCAGGCCATTCGGCAGCGGCGGCGGTCTTTCCCACGATCGTGCCCTCACGGGCTCTAGGCCTCGACGGCGCCGTGCCGCCGAGCGAACGGATCACACTCGGCGTGATCGGGATCGGCCCGCGGTGCACCTACGTCCTCACACCGGTACTCGCCTTCACCGACGTCCACTGCTTGGCGATCGCCGACGTGCAGTCCACGAGGCGCGCGAGTGGCAAGGCTCTCGTCGACGGGCAGGCGGGCGGAGGCGACTGCGCCGTCTACCGCGACTTTCGTCAGTTACTCGATCGGCCCGACCTCGATGCGGTCCTGATCGCGACCGGCGACCGCTGGCATGCGCAAGCCGCGATCCTCGCGGCCGAGGCGGGCAAGGACGTCTATTGCGAGAAGCCCTGCGGCATCACGATGCGCGACTGCCAGGAGGTCGCCGAAACCTTCCGCCGCACGGAAAGGATCTTCCAGGCCGGCACGCAGCGGCGGAGCGTGCCGCTGGTGCAGTACGCCGTGCGGCTTGCCCGCGAGGGTGTTCTCGGCACACTCCATACCCTGCGCGCGTCGGTCTACGAGCCCAGGCTGGAAAACGCCTGGCTGGCAGCCGAGCGCACCCCGCCACCGGAGACGTGCGACTGGAACCTGTGGCTCGGTCCCGCGCCGTGGCGGCCGTACAACGCCCAGTACGTCGCCGGCAAGTGGCGCGGCCAGTTCGACTTCGATTCCGGTGCAAAGCTGCTCGACTGGGGCGCTCATACGCTCGACCTCTGCCAGTGGGCCAACGATGCCGACGGCACCCTGCCACTCGAATACGAGCCCGGACCGGCCGGGATCTCGTGCCGATACGCCAATGGGGTCACGGCCGTGCTGCAGTACGTCAAGAACCCCTTCGGCGATCGCGGCCCAGACTGGAACACGGCGCTGGGCACCTGCCCCGTCCGATTCGAGGGCAGCGCCGGATCCGTCGAGGTCGGCGACAAGGGCATCGAGGTCAAGCCGGAGGGCCTGCGAACTGACGTGCCGGACCAGACGAAGCCGATGCACGGCATCGACGCATCGCTCCACGCCCGCAACTTCTTCGACTCCGTGCGGTCGAGAAAGGCCCCGATCTGCAATGCCGACGTCATGCGACGGTCTCACGTCGCATGCCACGCGGCAGCCATCGCCTGGATTCTTGGCCGCACCGTAGTGATCGACCCGGCCACCGAAACCTTCGTGAACGACGACGAGGCCAATGGCTTACGAACCAGGCCGGCCCGCGACTGGCGGTCCTGACGCCGGCCGGCCCCGCGACGGACCGAAGGCCTATTCGTCGTATTGCTTGATCACAGGCCAATCATCCGTTCGGAAAGTGGATGCCGGCACACCGTCCTTGTTCCAGAGATTGACCACCGGGAAGTTCGCCCAGCCATAGCGGACTGACTTCGGATTCGGCACCGCATCGCACGTCACGATGACTTTGGAGCCGTCGATCATGGCTGTCGCCGGATGAAACTGCCGATCGTCACCCGCGACCATAAAGCCCTTCAGGTCACCATCGCGCGCTTCGAGTCCGGAGCCGACGTTTCGAAACGACACCACTGCCCGACCCGCGTCGAGGGCCACCGCATCGAACTCGGGGCCGGCCGGTACGATCTTTTCACCATAGGCCCAGGCTCGAGCTGCCCGAGCGAGCCGTTCGCCGACCGGCACCTTCCTCGGGGGATGGATGTCTTTCTCGTCGCCGACGTCGGTGATCGACACCGTGTCGACGGCGGGCATGTTGGAGGCAACCCATTGCATAGATTCACGGACCACCGCCCATTCCTGGTCGACTGGCTCCGCGACGATCTTCGTATATGGCGCCAACTCCACGATGAAAAACGGAAAGTCACCCTGCCCGAAGGTCTCCCGCCAACTCTTCACGACGCTGGCCAGCACATGTCGGTAGTGGTGCGGCCGATCGGCGTTCGATTCCCCCTGGTACCAGATGGCCCCCCTGACGCCGAAGGTTGCCAGAGGCGCGATCATGGCGTTGTAGAGGTCGTTGCGGCCCTGCGGCGTCTTCATGCCCGCGAGTTCCCGCGAATCTTCGAAGGCCTGTTTGCTCATCCACCGCTCGGCCGTGGTGCCCCCCACGTTGCTGCTGATCAGCCCCACCGGGACATCGATCGCGGCCTGCAGGTCACGGCCGAAGTAGTAGCCCACGGCGGAGAACGTCCGCACCGTGTCCGGCTTCGCCTCGGCCCACACCCCAGACACGTCGCTCCGCTTTTCAGGCGAGCCGCCGCGGGCGACGGTGAACAGCCGAATCCGGGCGTTGTCGGCCGTCTCGAGCGCTTCCTTGGCACCGGCGCACTGATGAACCTCCCACTGCATGTTCGACTGCCCGCCGCACAGCCACACATCCCCGACGACCACGTTCGTCCGCTTCACCGTCTGCTCACCCTGCGTGACGACCAGGTCCCTGCCCTCGGCACTGGCTGCCAGCGGGGCCAGTTCGGCCCGCCAGGCACGGGGCTTGTTCCCCAAGACGGCTTCGCAGGTGGGGCAATGCTCCGCCACCGGGTTTGCCGTGACCGACTGCCCGGCAAAACTGACGGTGACAGGACCGGCTTCGTCGGTGGTGCCGCAGACGGCCACCTTGCGGTCGCGCTGCAGAATCCCGTTGTCGGTGAACAGACCGTGAAGCTTCAGATCGGCACTGGCCGTGAGCGCGGGTAGAAGGGTGGCCAGCAGTGTGGCTACGGAGCATCCGCGGTTGATCATCTAAAGACTCCGGAGGGGACAGAAGGCTCGACGTGGGCGGAAGGAACGGCGGACCGGAAGGTCAGGTCTTCTTGTTGCGGTCCCAGGTCTGACCCGCCTTGTAGCGAGTGGCGCGCTCGACGAGTTCCTCGTTCTTGGTGATCCCCAGGACCTTGTCGAGGGCCGTCGTAAACTCGGCTTTGTTGTCGTCCCGCAGTTTCTGATGATGGGCCAACTCCACGACGCTCAGGCACGCGGGCTCCGCGAGTTCCGGCTGGTCGAGGAATGGCACGACGAACTGGAGCGTCTCGATCGTACGGATCGCGTTTGCCCGCTCGATCAACTTGGCCTTGTCCTCTTTCCGCTGGCAGAGGCCCATGGTCCGCTTGACGAGTTCGAGCTTCTGGGAATCGTTGAGTTTGTTGTCGGGCAGCGGTGAGATCCGAATGAGAGCCCCCAGCAGAAGGCCCTTCTCGCGCTCGTCCGTCGCCTCGGAGAGCAGCCCCAGCAGGCGATCCGCCACCGTCGCATCAGGCCACTTGGCGAGTGCCTCGAGCCCCCTGCGCCGCTGGGTCGGGTCAGCGATCATGCCGTCGAGGACCCGCATCGTCTGCGGATCTCCCAGGCGCGCGAGGAGCGGCAACAAGGCGTCGCGTGCGTCGTCGTCGGCGGCGGTGAATCGAGCGAGGAGCAAGGGTGTGGCCCGTTCCTTGCCGGGGTTTGCACTGCAGACACTCACGACCGCCTGTTCCAAAGCCTTACGATCATCACCGGACGACTTCAGAAACTCGTCGACGAGGACGTTCAGTTCGTCCGGTCCGCCGAGCCTCGTGAGCCCACGGATCGCCGCCTGACGCACGCCCCCGTCGGCATCACCGATCGCCATGAGCAGGCCTGGCATGGCAGCCCGCTCGCGTCGATCCGTCAAGGCGTCCAACAGGAGGGCTCGCGCACCGGGATCGGCAGTTCCAGCCGCCTCGACAATCGCACTTGCCACACCATCCCCACGGATCTCGACAAGCGCCTTCCGAGCCGTCGCCTTGACTGGCTCGACAGCCAGCGCTTTCACGAGTACCGGTACCTCTGCCGCACCTCCCAAATTGGCGAGAGCCTTTACGGCCGAGCCGCGGACCGTGGAATCGGTCGCCGCTTCCGCGAGTCGCCTGACGGCAGGGACCGCGGCCGGATCGCCGCGACCGGCGAGCGCGGCCAGCAAGGCCACCTGGGTGTTGGGCGGCAGGGATGACAACAAATCGGCCGCCTGCCGCGTAAATGACTCCCCGTGGAGTCCCTCGCGAAGGCGATCGATGCCCACCGCCCTGAGGTCCGCGTCCTTCGAGCGGACGAGGTCGGAGACGTCGCTCCAGGCCCTCTGCGACGAGGCCGACGGGCGATCCTCGGCGACTCCCCACGAGCTGCCGCCGGCATGAGCCACCACCGTCAGGCACGTGAGGAAGGCCGCTCTGGCGTGCTGTCGCACTGCGAATGACTTGAGGCAAGACATACTGATGAGCCCTTTCTGGAATGATCTGACGAGGCGTGAAGGAGGGCGGCAAGCGGCTCAGCTGGACGAGGTCTCGTCCCTGGTCGTGACCATTCCCCTGATCGCCGCCACACGGACGTCGCGGTCGCGATGGCCCGCGGGGACCTCACCCACTTCCTTCGAGACGGCCTCGTAGAGTGCCAGCGCGCCGGCTCGGTCAGCGGCGGAGAGCCTCGATTCGGCGATCGACAACTGCGCGTCCTTCACCGCCCGACCGACCTCGCCCCCGACTTTCGCCCCGGCGAGTGCCGCCGCGGACTCGGATGTGGGGATCCTGCCCAAGGCTCGTGCCGCCGCCAGCGCCAGAGGACCGTCTGCGGTGAGCAACTTGGCCAGCTGGGGCACGGAGCCCGCATCCGCAAGATCGGCGAGCGAGGAGATCATCCCGAGCGCGAGGTCTCCCTTCACGGTCTCGAGAGCCCTGCGCAGCGCGCTTCGCGCCTCCGGCCCGCCGATCCGCTGGAGTGCATAACGGGCCATATGCGAGTTGTCGGCGTCGGACAAAAGCGCGGCGGCGACCGGAACCGAAGCCGCGGTCCCGATGATCGACAACTTCCGGCAGGCGTAGTCCTTGGCGGCCCGACTGGCGGAGGAGGACAGGACGGCCCCGAGCCGCTTCTCGAGATCAGCCCGCAGGGCGGCATCGCCGTGGGTCGCGATCGTTGCCGCGTCGATCGCGGCCAGCGGCGCTGCGTCCTTGCTCCAGTCGAACGCGGCAAGCGCGGCGAACGCATCGTCGAGGTTCTTACTATCGATGGCCATGGGTGGTCTCGGGGTGAAAACGGATGACTTCAGAGAATCCAGGGCTCGCGGCGGGCCCGGTCACAGAATCGATCGGCCTCGGGATCCTTGAGAAACTTTTGGGTTTGCCGATCCCACTGCAGCGATCGCTCGAGCCGATAGGTAATGCCGATGAGATGCGGAGCGGTCATGGTATTGACGGCAAGCTCGATGTCGCGGAACGGCCGCTCCCGGGTCTTCACGCACTCGATGAAGTCGCCGTAGATGCCCCCCTGGCCCCGGTAGGGAGGCACCGCCTTCCTCGCGCGGGCCGCGCCATCCCCGACGAACTTGATCGAGTTGCCGTGCGCCAGCGAGGGGGGCACCGTCTGAAACTGCCCCGGACGATTGTGGTGGATTTCAACACCGTTGGGATATGTCACCGACACCCAGGCCGGCTTGCCGGACTCGGAGCGATGCCAGGTGGCCTTCTCGGGCTGCATCTCCCGGAGGTCGGCTGCGAAGATCGCACCGCCGAAGTGATGCGCGCCCCAGTCCGTGAGGCTGCCTCCGGAAAAGTCGAAGTAGGAACGCCAGCTGTTGCCCTTCGTACCGTAGTTGCCATCACAGCGTCCGGGGTGGTACGGCTGCCACGGGGCCGGGCCAAGCCACAGATTCCAGTCGATGTCGTCGGGGGCAGGCTGGCCTGGCAGATAGCACGACATCGACGGCCCATCGACGGCGATGTCGATCGATTTCACCTGGCCGATCTCCCCTGCCCAAATCGGGTCGACGACGCCACGGTAATCCTCCATCACCCGCTGGCTCCCACCCGACACGACCCGCCCATACCGCCGGGCCGCGGCGATCATCGCCGGACCATCACGGAGCACCAGGGTCTCGGGCTTTTGCAGGTACACGTCCTTTCCCGCCCGGCAGGCGGCGATCGTCATGATCGCGTGCCAGTGGTCGGGAGTCGCGATGTGGACGGCATCGATGTCGTCGCGAGCCAGCAGTTCACGGAAATCGACGTAAGCTGCACAGTCCTTGGTGGCGTACTTTCCATCCACGCGATTCTTCGCGTCATCCCGCCACTTCCGTCGGACATCGCAGACCGCCACGTACTGCACGTCCGGGCGGCCGAGGAAGGCATTCTGGTCACCGGAACCCATATTGCCGATGCCGATGCCCCCCATCACGATTCGATCACTCGCCGGTGGAGTCGTCCCGTCGCCGAGCGCCTTCGACGTGATCACATAGGGCGCCGCCACGATGCCTCCTGCAGCCGCGGCCGTCTTCCCGAGGAAATCGCGGCGGCTGGTCTGGGATGCTGACGTCATGCGGATGAGACTCCGGCGGCGCGGTGTTGAAATGCGATGAAACCCGGTAACCGTTAGGAAGTGTACACCCGGCTTGGATCCCTGTCATCGGGGCTCAGTGAGAGCAAAAGGCCGGTCCCTAAGCCGAGTGGAATCGTGCTCGACCCTTTATGACCATCTGCTGGATGTCGGCGTGAGACCGGCGCGGGGCTCAGCGACCCGCCGGCCGCAGCAGGAAATCCATCGCCTGATCCCCGGCGACCACCGTGACCTCGGCGTTGTTCCCCGCCGCCTGGGGGATTGGCAGCTGGCTCATGTCCTCGACCGGCTTGACCGCCGACCGCTCGTACATCGCCTCGCTCGTCGTGGCCTCCGGCACAACCGGGGCGGCCTTGATGGTCACGAGTTTCACGCCTGGTTGAATGCCGGACACGCGGTATTCCCCGTCACGAACCAGACCGCCGCATGCCGAGCCGGTGCCATCGGCCGGCACGAAGACGATCACGCCTCTCGTCAGCGACTTGCCATCGTAGGCCACCCGACCCTGAACCGTGCCGGACCGCTGAACCCCGCAGCCGACCAAGAGGAAGAGAACCGCCGTGGCGCCGGGGCCGACGTGTGACCACCATGGCCTCACGGGATATCTCCGTGCGAGATGACCTCACCGCCCGCGAGCGTCCCCAGGCTTCGCCAGATGCGCAGGTTGACATACTCCATCGCAAACCGCACCGAGCCGTCGGTGAATGCCGCATTCACGCCTCCAGGATGGCGGCTTCGCGCCGCGGCATGGGCGTACAAGGCCTTTGGCGTCCAGCCACCTCCCTCGACGAGCGGGCTGCATGGTGCCCGATAGCCCGTGTCTCCGCGCTGCTGCGGGCAACCGCCATAGACCTCGTCCGGGACGCTCGTGTTTGGGGTGTACGCCGCTGAAAACAGTGCCCCTCCCATGTTGCCGTAGATGATCTCCCCCATCGGACCACCCCAACCGGGCTCTATGTCGGGAACCATGATTTCGGAGAGAAGCAGCGTTTTCATGCGACCGTCCTTGATCTCGGTCGCCTTCACCATCCTTGTCGTCCCGTTGTCATACGACTGGTCCCCCGCCACGGCGAAGATTCCCGGCCCCCGCTCCGGAAGAGCATCCATCGCATAGCCATACATGTCACCCGCGCCGACGCACCCGCTGTAGTTCCCCCGGATAAACCCGAACGTCGAGCTGTCGATCTCGTTCCGGGTGGGGCCCCGGTCACTTACGCAGTAGTACGTCGGAATGAAGGCATGGCGCGAACTCCGCAGCCGCGGATCATCGCCGGCCGGACCGTTCGGGCCCGGATGCCTCTTGACGAGGCCCTTCAGCGGCAGCGTCCAGTATCCATCGGCGACCGACTGCTGCTCGATCCACGGCAGCGTGAGCTGGGTCCAGGTGTAGGAGTCCCAGAAGTCGTACTTCCGCCCGTACGGCAGTCGACGCTGCGTCGACTCGAAGGAGAGGCACGCCAGCGCGAGCTGGCGAAGGTTGTTGCTGCACGAGATGCGGCGAGCGGACTCGCGAGCGGCCTGAACGGCCGGTACGAGAATGGCGATCAACAGCGCGATGATCGCCATGACCACCAACAGCTCGACCAGCGTCAGGCCCGGGCGTTGACGGGGCGAAAAAGCCCTTGATCCGCAGGACAACAGTCCAATTCGATCGATGCCAGGAACGCTTTTTCGCTCTCCACCCATTCCTTGATCTTCACGGCAGCTTCGCGCCAAGTCAATGAAGAAGCCGCGGCACGACCGGTTCTCGGCGGCCGTCGCCAACGCCATCGGAGTGCGCCCGCCCGCCACCACCACGATCCGCTGGCCCACCCGCAGTTCGATGGGCTATCCTGTGCGCCGCGGTCGCTGCGTCGGTGGCCGCGTTTTCCCCGGGCCGATCATCATGAACCTGTTCACCTGGCGACGTGTCCTGCTCCTGGCCTGCGTGATCGCCGCGTCGGTCATGCCGTGCCCCGCGGCGGACGAGGCAGCACTGCGACTCACCAGGCCAAAGCTGACCCCCCTCCCGCTGGGCGCCATCAAACCCGCGGGCTGGCTGCGTCGGCAGCTGGAAATCCAGGCCGACGGCCTGACCGGCCACCTGCAGGAGTTCTGGCCCGACATCCGTGACAGCGGCTGGATCGGTGGCAAGGCGGAGGGCTGGGAGCGCTTTCCGTATTGGCTCGACGGTGCCGTGCCGTTGTCCCACCTGCTGGATCGGGAGCCTCTCGAGACCTACGTCACCAACGCGGTCGATCACATTCTTCGGAACCAACAACCGGACGGGTGGCTGGGGCCCGTGGCGTATGCCGGTCCCGGTAATCGCGTTCGTGATCCCTGGCCGGTGTTCGTGGCGATGAAGGTACTCACGCAACACGCTGAAGCCACCGGCGACGAGCGTGTGAAGGAGGCGCTCGTGAAGTTTCTGGCGGCGCTCGATCGGCAACTCGACGAGCGGCCGCTCGACGAGTGGAATCGCATGCGCTGGCAGGACGCCGTGCTCAGCCTTCACTGGCTTCGCGACCATGGGGGCGATTCGTACCCCCCGCACCTCTTCGAGAAGCTTCGTGGCCAGGGCTTCGACTGGGTCAAGCACCTGAGCGATCTACCGATCCGCGACAAAGTGACCACGTGGGACCACGCGAGTCACGTGGTGAACATCGCCATGGGTGTCAAGGCGGCGGCGGTGCAGTATCGAGAAACGGGAGATGCCGCCGAACTCGGCCATGCCGTGAAGATGGTCGAGCAACTCGATCGCTTTCACGGCCAGGCCACTGGTGTGTTCAGCGGCGACGAGTGCCTGGCCGGGAGGATGCCCTCCCAGGGCACGGAAACGTGCGCCGTCGTCGAATACATGTTTTCGCTCGAGCACCTGCTGGCGGCCTTCGGCGATCCCCGGTTCGCCGATCGACTGGAGATGATCGCCTTCAACGCGCTGCCTGCTTCCATGAGCGATGACATGTGGACGCGTCAATACATCCAGCAGGTCAACCAGCCCGTGTCGCGGCGCGCCCCCAAGCCCATCTACACCACCAACGGCGACCGGGCCAATCTGTTCGGACTGGAGACCAATTTCGGTTGCTGCACGGCCAACATGCACCAGGGATGGCCGAAGTTCGTCTCGCATCTATGGATGCGAGACGACCGCGGTCTGACCGCCGTCGCCTACGCTCCCTGCACGGTGCAGACGGAGGTGGCTGGGACGACGACCACGGTTGCGGTCGACACGCAGTACCCGTTCCGCGAGCGGATCGCGATCTCAGTCACGGTGGACAAACCGGCCCGATTCGCGATTGCGTTGCGGATTCCCGCGTGGTGTACCGCCGCGCGGCTCGCCGTGGCAGACGAGCCGAGCCTGGAGTGCTCTGCGGGGTCGTTCCATTCGGTGGAACGTGATTGGCACGGCACGACGCAACTCGTGCTCGATCTGCCGATGCCTCCACAGGTCGAGCGCCGCGAACGGGATGCGGTCGTGTTGCGGCGCGGCCCGCTGCTTCTGGCACTTGGCATCGGCGCCGATTGGCAGGTACTCGACGGCGCGCCGCCGAAGGTGACCTACCAGGTTCTGCCCACGACGCCGTGGAACTACGCCTTGGAGATCGACGCGGCCGATCCGGCGGCATCGATCCGACTCGAGCAACGGTCGCTTGGCGACGTTCCCTTCGGCAGTGCCGAACCGGCGGTCGTTGCTACCGTCAAGGGGAGACGGGTGCCGGCGTGGGACATCGAACGGGATGCCGCGATGCCACCGCCTCAGAGTCCGGTCCATTCCGAAGAGCCGCTCGTGGACCTGACGCTGATCCCGTATGCCGCGGCGAAGTTGCGGATTACCGAGTTTCCGGTCCTCGAGCGGTGACAGGTTGGCGGTCCGGAGCAACACCCGACGCCATCCGGCACCACTCCTGCTGACGTTGCCGGATGCCGGTGGGCGTCGATTCGGAAACGCATCGGAGGCTGGTTTCCAAGGCCATTCCGCCATCACAGCGTTGGGGGCGCTCAACGATGGCGTCGGCGGCAGAGAGAGGTCGCTTCGGGAGCAGTAGTAGGGCAACGGCAACGAAACTAGTTCGCAGTGAAATATCTACTTCTGGCCGGCTCCGCATGGCTCCAGAGAGTGGCGCGCAGGCTGACCTGAAAGCCTGCCTGAACAGTGCCGACGAAGCTGCCTGCGCCGAGGACTTGGAGGGGTTTTCGGACTGCTTTGCCGGCAGCACCAAGACAAAGCTCCGCAAGGAGACCGCCATCAGGTTCGTCCGGCATGACGTCTCGATGGAGGTGCTCGACACGCAGGTTCTCAGGCTTGCCGGCAACTCAGGCCAAGCCGGCTCAATCCCCGGCAGGCAGCCGGCTCGTCTCGACCGTTGGCGTCGGTCCCGTACAGGCCTTCATGAATTCGACGAGGTCGGCCTTCTCCTGGGCAGAGAGCTTGAGAGGCCGGATCTTCGCGCTCAAGTGGGGGTTGGGGTGGCCGCCCTTGTCATACCACTCCACCACCTCCTCCAGGGTCGCGACCGACCCGTCGTGCATGTAGGGGCCGCTCAAGGCGACGTTGCGGATGGTCGGTGTTTTGAAGGCGCTGGTGTCTGCCGGATCCTTCGTGACGGCGAAGCGGCCTACGTCGGGCTCCGGCCTGTCCATGCCGATGCCGATGTTGTGGTAGTTCTCGTCGGCGAGATTCGCGCCCACATGGCAGGCGGTGCAGTTGCCCTTCTCCGAGAAGAAGATCTCGCGGCCGCGCTTCGCCTCCTCCGACATCGGCTGGGCCTCTACAGCGGCCTTCGTCGCGGCGTATTTCGCGGCCAGATCCGGGTCTTCGGCGATGTCGTCTGTATCGAGGGCGGCGAACGACTGCAGCTGTTCGTTGTGGTCGTAAGGTGACGGCGCCGTGACCAGCACCCGTTCGAAGGCGGCGATCGCCTGACCGACGCGGTCGATGGTCAGGTCGCCGAAGATCTTCTCGAACTGCTTTTTATAGACCGGCATTTCGCCGAGCCGCTTCACCACGCCTTCGTGGGTGAAGCCCATCTCGATCGGATTCTGAAGCGGGCCGACGGCCTGCGCCTCGAGCGACTCGGCACGGCCGTCCCAGAACTGCGGGCCCGACAGGATGCGGTTGAAAGACACGGGCGAGTTGCGGCCGCCGAGTTGGCCACGGATGCCCACGCCCGTCTTGGTGTTCGCCGAATAGCCCTCCGCAGGGCTGTGGCAGCTGGCACAGCTGACGGTCGAGTCCACCGAGAGCCGTGGGTCAAAATAGAGCTGGCGACCAAGTTCGATCTTGGCCCGTGTGAGGGGGTTTTTGGCAAGACCGGCCCGGTCGATCTGGGCGGCCCCCTGCGAGAGTCCCAGTGGGAGCACCGGTTCAAGCTCCACGGCGTTCTTCGGATCGGCAAGCCACTGGTCGATCTGCTCGAGCGTAATCAGTCCGCTGCCGGGGACGCCGGCCGTCAGCGAGGGGTCGCCCAGCGCGACGCGTTCGCCCAGCGCGACGCGTTCGCCCAGCGCGACGCGTTCGCCCAGCGCGACGCGTTCGCCCAGCACGACGCGTTCGCCCAGCGCGACGCGTTCGCGGGGCAGCACAGGACCGGCACCCACCGCCGGTTCCTCTTTCATCGGCTGCGTCTCTTTCGCCATGGGCTGCTTGTCCGCCGCCGGCGCGGCCTCTGCCTTCGCGTCGATCGTCTTGCCTGCTTCAGCGATCGCGAGATCGGCCGCCGCATTCGCCGCGTCGACCGTCTTCTTGGCCTTGGCAGCTTCTTCGTCGATGGCCACTGCCTTGGCGTTTTTCTGGGCCTGGTCTGCCGCGGGGATGGTCTCGATTTCGACGACCTCGCCCTTGGAGCCGGTCCGCCCGGAAGGCGCACAGCCCATGATGGCAACCGAGAGCGCGACCACCGACGTGGCGAGTGCCAGCGCGACGGTGCCGGTGCGCCCGGTCAGGAATGCGGTGCGGAATGTGGCGAGGAATTCGGAACGTTGGCGGGTCACGGCTCAGCTCCTTTGGCTATGACGGTGATCGATCAACCACGTGCGGATCGCGGGCGGAAGTGTCCGTCCGAAAACGCAGTATAATAGGCCCGCGAGAGTGAAAGTGTAGCAGCCATTCAGACGATGTCGTCGGTGGCCAGCCATTTCAGTTCGCCGGGATGCCCCGGCCCGTCGTCGAGCCGGATCGAGGCCACCGCCCCTTTCTGCATGCGGATCGAGGCGGAGCCGTCGCCGATCGTGAGGCCGACCAGCCGGCCGACACAGGGCATGTGCCCCACCCAGGCCACTCTGGCGGCATCCTGCTGGGTCGTCCATTCCACGAGGGCCGGCCAGTTGGAGGCGGGCGCGGGCTGACCTGCCCCCCTTAAACGTCGCCACTATCAGAGAGAGAATCTCTGGTGGCGGAAACCAAGGGAGGGCAAGAGATGCCACGAGGAAAGAAGTTCACTGCGGAGCAGATCATCGGGAAGCTCCGCGAGGCTGAGGTTGGGTTGGCTCAGGGGAAGACGGTGCCCGAGGTGGTGCGGAAGCTTGGGGTGACCGAGCAGACGTACGAGCGATGGAACCGGGAGTACGGCGGGCTGCGGACGGACCAGGCGAAGAGGTTGAAGGATCTCGAGAAGGAGAACGCTCGGCTGAAGCGGCTCCTGGCGGACGCTGAGTTGGATAAGGCGATCCTTCGTGAGGCCGCATCGGGCTGCCGAAGGCGTGCGCAGCCCACCTTCTGAGCCCGGCGAAGCGGAGCCAGGCGGTCGAGCATGTGCGTGACATGCTCGGCCGCGATGAGGTGACCGAACGCCGGGCATGTCGAGTGCTGGGGCAGGCCAGGAACACGCAGCGCCGCAAGGCGAGCGTTGCCGACGACGAG
>Ga0164295_10002726_pt1 | contig 14406 bp, 12 predicted proteins | sample GEODES006metaG_FD_111798 | JGI IMG/M metagenome (GOLD analysis project Ga0164295, IMG submission 111798) | Oligotrophic lake water microbial communities from Sparkling Lake, Wisconsin, USA - GEODES006 metaG | ecosystem: Environmental > Aquatic > Freshwater > Lake | place: USA: Sparkling Lake...
CGCCTGCCACCAGTTCATGCCGAGTGCGATCAGGCCGCCGGCCAGCATGTAGGTGGGAAGGCAGTGCGCCATCGCGATCCACAGCGCGGCGAAGTTGTAGGTGGTCCAGGTGCGCCGGCTCGCGGGTGTGGGTGCCAGGTCATCGTTGTAGAGCGGACTGGCGGCGATATCGGGCGGCAGTTCAGCCAGCACCGTCGGCCCGACTTCGCCCTCTGGCATGGGACAACAGTGACACACTGATGACTGTGACGCGGCACGGTGACACCGGTAGCGGCGGCCCCCATTTCGACGACCTTGTGGTGGGGCAGGTCTTCGACTCGGCGCCATCGATGACGATCACCCCCGGTATCGCGGCGACCCATCAGGCGATCATCGGGGATCGATTGCGGTTGGCACTGGACGCCGAGTTGGCGCATGCGGTGATCGGCGAGCCCGGACAGCTGGCTCACCCGGCGCTGGTGTGCGATGTGGCGATCGGTCAGTCCACTCTGGTGACGCAGCGCGTCAAGGCCAATCTGTTCTACCGCGGGCTGAGCTTCCACCGGTTCCCGATAATCGGCGACACCCTGTTCACCCGGACCGAGGTGGTGGGCCTGAAGCAGAACAGCGCCAAACCCGACCGCGCACCCACCGGTCTGGCCGCGCTGCGGATGACTACGGTCGACCACGTCGGCAGGCTGGTTCTCGACTTCTATCGCTGCGCGATGCTGCCGTGCAGCCCTGATGCCGGCGACACCGGGCACAGCGACGACCTGTCGCGGATCGGTTCGGGTGCAGCGCCCGATATCGATCCGACTCGACACTGGGATGCTGATGCGTTCCGCAGACGGGTGCCCGGCCCGCATTTTTCTGCCGATATCACCGATACAGTGCAGCGCAGTACCGGGGATATTGTCAGTTCCGCCCCCGAACTCGCCAGGCTCACACTGAATATCGCTGCCACCCATCATGATTCGCGCACAGGTGGCCCTGGGGAAAAGACCCGCCTGGTGTACGGCGGGCACACGATCGGACTCGCCCTGGCCCAGGCCACCCGACTCATGCCCAATCTGGTGACCGTTCTCGGCTGGCAGTCGTGTGATCACACCGGACCGGTGCACGAGGGTGACACCCTCTACAGCGATCTCCGCGTCGAGTCGGCCGAAGCGTTGCCCGGAGATCGCGGTGGCGTGGTGGGCCTGCGCTCGCTGGTGTACGCGGTCGGCGAGGGCGCGGATCGGCCGGTGTTGGATTGGCGGTTCTCCGCACTGCTGTTCTAACGGGTTGCCAGGTTGCCGGTAAACTCGTCCGAGACCCGAAAGGACCGTGCGCGCCGCATGAACGTCAACAACCCCGTGGCTGAAACCATCTACGGCCCGGTTCGTGGCATCGATGACGGGCGGGCGGCGTCGTGGAAGGGTATTCGCTATGCGGCGCCTCCAGTCGGAGACCTTCGCTTCCGGGCACCGCAGCCGCCGCAACCCTGGACCGAGGTGGCCGATGCCACCGGCTACGGGCCGGTTTGTCCGCAGCCTCCGGTCCCGACCTTCCCGCTGGACCTCGGAGCTCCGGAGGATGAGGACTGTCTGCACCTGAATGTCTGGGCGCCAACGGCCACCCAACCCGGCGATGGCAAACCGGTGATGGTGTGGATCCACGGGGGCGCGTTCGTGCTCGGGTCGAGTAGTCAGCCGCTCTACGGCGGGCGGCGCCTGTCCGCCGAGGGCGACGTGATCATCGTGACGATCAACTACCGACTCGGGGTCTTCGGGTTCCTCGACCTCTCAGGTATGGGCCGGGGCCGCCGTCAGTTCGACACCAATGTGGGTCTTCGCGACGTGCTCGCGGCATTGCGGTGGGTGCGCGACAACATCGCGGCATTCGGCGGTGATCCGACCAGGCTGACGGTGTTCGGTGAGTCCGCCGGCGCCGGCATCGTGACCGCACTGCTCGCCGTGCCCGAGGCCGAAGGGCTTTTCGCCGCCGCGATCGCCCAGAGCTCGCCCGCGACGTCGGTGTATGAACATGATCGCGCCCAGCGCGTCACCCATATGGTGCTCGACCATCTGGGTATCGCCCCGGCCGATGCCAAACAGTTGACCTCCGTGGACGTTCGCGCGCTGATCGCGGCGACCAAGAAGGTCTTCGATGAGATTCCCACGCGTAATCCGGGAACGGTCGCTTTCGTTCCCGTCGTCGACGGTGATCTGCTGCTCGACTATCCGGTGCAGTCGGCACGAGACGGCCTGACCCATCCGGTTCCCCTGATCATTGGAACTAATAAGCACGAGGCCGCACTGTTTCGTCTCATGCGCTCGCCACTGTTGCCGATCACGCCGCGCGCCATCACCTCAATGTTCAACGATATCGCCGCCGAACAGCCCGATATGGCGCTGCCGACCGTGAAGGAGTTGGGTACCTCGCACGCGCGTTACCGTGGCAGCGGCCGCGGGTTGAGTATCGCCAGCGATGTGGGATTCCGGATGCCGTCGGTGTGGCTGGCCGAAGGGCACAGTCGGGTCGCACCGGTCTATCTCTACCGTTTCGACTACTCCACTCCGGTCATGCGGCTTCTGCTCGTCGGGGCGGCACACGCGACCGAATTACCCTATGTCTGGGGCACTCTCGGCGCCCCCAAGGATGTCACGCTCAAACTGGGCGGAGCCAAAGCCGCCAAGGCCGTGTCCAAGCGGATACGGACGCGGTGGGTCAACTTCGCAGCCAACGCCAAACCGAACGGGTTACCCGACGATCCCGAGTGGACGCCGTATCAGGAGACTGATCGTGCCTGCCTGATCATCGACCGCGAAGACCGCATCAAATTCGACGCCGACGCCAATATCCGGCAGGCGTGGGGAAGCGACGTGTTGCACTTCCGCTGAGGTTCTTAGTGCGGTAGGTCGCGGAAAGCGCTGTCGCGGTAAGGCTCCGGCTCTTTCGGCAGGCCCAGGATGCGCTCACCGACGATATTGCGCTGGATCTGATCGGTGCCGCCTCCGATGGAGGTGAAATAGGCATTGAGAGTGCGGAAGGTGACCGCGTCACCGATCGGATTCTCCGCTCCGGTCAGCATCGACTCGGACCCGACGATCCCGGTCTGCACCCGAGCGGTCTCATGCAGAATCCGTGACATTGCGATCTTGCCCAGGGCCATCAGGGTGGCCGCCTCGGTACGGTCGGTCGTGGTCTTGGCGCGCTGAGTGTTCCACCGGTTCACCGCCGCGTAGGCGTCCGCCCGGGCGATCTCCTGGCGGATTGACGAGTCGGCGAGCACGCCTGCAGCCCGGGCCATCCCGATCAGACTGTCCGCATCCGGTTTGAGATCCCGGCTGGATCGTGCAGTCCGGGCCAGATCACCCATCAGCCGGCGTTCGTAGGCCAGTGCCAACTGCAACACACCCCATCCACCGCCGGCCTCGCCCACCAGATTGGCGTGCGGCACCCGGGCGTCGGTGATGAACACCTCGTTGAACTCCGACTCACCGGTGATCTGGTGAATCGGCCGGACTTCCACGCCCGGCTGGCGCATCGGGAAAATGAAGAAGCTGATGCCCTTGTGCTTGGGCACATCCCAATCGGTGCGGGCAACCAGCAGTCCGTAATCAGCAGTCTTGGCGAACGAGGTCCAGACCTTCTGTCCGTTGATGATCCAGTCGTCGCCGTCGCGGTCCGCCCGGGTACGTAACCCGGCCAGGTCCGAGCCGGCACCCGGCTCGCTGTAGAGCAGACACCACCGGGTCTCGCCGCGGATCGACGGGGGGATCAGCCGGTGCTTCTGCTCATCGGTGCCGAGGTCGTGCAGGGTGCAGGCCATCATGTCGGCGCGGTCGTAGCCGCTCCCCGGCGCACCCACCGCTGCGAATTCGGCTGCGACAATGCGGGATTGGGTATCGGTGAGCCCACGCCCCCACCACTGTGGTTCCCAGCTCGGTACCGTCCAGCCGGCCTCGAATACCCGCCGTCGCCACTCGGCGCGGTCCAGAGCGGGATCGTAGTTTTCCGCCAGCCAACCTCTGACCTCGGCACGGATGTCGTCGTCGTTCACGAATTCTCCTCCTTCAACCGTACGTAGCGCTCCCGGTGCCAGGCCGGGTCGCCGAAAATCTGGGCGTCGGCGCGGGCGCGACGCAGATAGAGATGGGCCGGGTGTTCCCAGGTGAAACCGATTCCGCCGTGGGCCTGGATATTGGTCGCGGCGACGAAGACGAAGGCATCCGAGCAGTAGGCCTGTGCCAACGCGAGATCGGCCACCCGGTCCGGCTCACCCGCGTCGAACGCCGCGGCGACGTGGCGGGCGGCCGAGTACGCCGACTGCGCCTCCAGCAGCATATCGACGCACATGTGTTTGATTGCCTGGAAGCTGCCGATGGCGCGGCCGAATTGGTGGCGGACCCGGGCGTAGTCGGTGGCCATCTGCATGGCGTGCATGGCACCGCCGGCCTGCTCGGCGATTAAGGCCACTGCCGCATTGTCGAGTGCGGTCTCCAGTGCCGACTGACCAGACCCCACCCGGCCGATCAGCCGTGCGGCGGTAGTGGACAGTGTCAGCTGACCAATTTTGCGGGTCTGGTCGACCGCGGTCAACGGTGCGATCGAGAGTCCCGGAGTAGAGCGCTCAACGGCGAAAATCGCTGTGCCGGAGGAATGCTGGGCCGTGACATAGAACCGTTCGGCCGTGTATGCATCGAGCACGAAGGTCTTCTCACCTGTCAGAACCCAACTGTCACCATCGGCGCTCGCCGTCGTTGCGGGGTGCACCGGTGGACGTGCCGAGCCGGTCTCGGCGAAGGCCACCGTCGCAATCAACTCGCCCGCGGCAATCCGCGGCAACACCTCGGCGCATTCGGCGGTATCGCCGGACGCCAGTAGCAGATACGGCGTGAGCACAGCGGTCGAAAGATACGGCCCGCACATCAACACCCGGCCCATCTGCTCGGCCACCACGGCAAGGTCGGTCGCCCCGGCCCCGGCCCCGCCGAATTCGGTGGGGATGATCAGGCCGAGCAGTCCCATCGCCCCCAATTCGGCCCACAGGCCGGGGTCATGGCCGGTGTCCTCGGACATCAGCCGCCGTACCTGCGCCTCGGGCGAACGCTTGGCGAGAAGATTAGCGACAGCGTCGCGAAGGTCACTCTGCTCTTCGGTCAGCACCGACGTCACGGCGCTCACCCCGCCAACCCCAGAGCGCGGCGCAGACTCGCGGCCTGACTTTCGAAATACGACCGCGCGATGGAGGATTTCGCGGCGATCCGGTCGAAGCCGTGGAACGCCCCGGTGACCACATGCACCTCGCAGGGCACACCGGCGGTGTTAAGACGGTCGGCGTAGACGAGATCCTCATCGTGGAACAGGTCGAGGGTTCCCACCCCCAGCCAGGCCGGCGGCAGTCCTGCCAGATCCGCCCGTCGTGCCGGCACCGCGACCGCGGGGTCGGCACCTCCGAGATAGGACTGCCACCCGATGCGGTTGCTCGAGGTGTTCCAGAGCCGGAATCCGGTGTCGTCCAAGGAAGGATCGACGCTGCGGTCGTCGAGCATCGGGTAGGAGAGCACCTGCAGTACCGGAGTCACCTCAGCGCGGTCGCGCGCCAGAAAGGCCAATGCCGCGGTCAATCCGCCGCCGGCACTGGCTCCGCCGATCGCGATGCGCTCGGAATCGATGCCCGGCAGTCGAGCCAGCCACGTCAGCACGCTGTAGCAGTCCTCCAGCGGTATCGGATAGGGATGCTCCGGCGCTAACCGGTAGTCCACCGCAGCCACCGTGATGCCCAGGCGCTCGGCGTACTGCCGGCACACGTCGTCATCCTGGGCGGCGGTGCCGAACAGGTAGCCCCCGCCATGGATCCACAACAGTGCTGGCGTCAGGCCCGTGACGTTGGCTGGTCGGTGTAGTCGCACGCCAGCCCCCGACGGCAGCGTCAGGACGTCGATACCGGTGTCCGAGGGCTTGCGCAGGTTGGTCAGCGTCCGCACCAGAGGCAGCGCCCAGGGGCGGATCTTGAAATTCGGAATCAACCGCGCCGCGCGACGGAGTTCGGGATGGATGTCCTCATTGGGCATGGCTGCCATTATGCGGCCGCTACGATCGCCGGGTGAGCGAAGAACCCACTACGGACGGATCGGTCCTGACCGAGCGGCGCGGCCGGATCCTGATCATCACCATCAATCGGCCCGAGGCCAAGAACGCCGTCAACGCTGCGGTCAGTCAGGGCCTCGCGGACGCGACGGACGCCCTTGACGCCGACCCGGGCCTGTCGGTGGGGATCGTGACCGGGGCCGGCGGCTCGTTCTGCGCGGGGATGGACCTCAAGGCCTTCGCCCGCGGCGAGAACGTCGCGGTCAAGGGCCGCGGTCTGGGCTTCACCGAGCGCCCGGCCGTCAAGCCGGTGATCGCCGCCGTCGAGGGCTACGCCCTGGCCGGCGGAACGGAGTTGGCTCTGGCCACCGATCTCATCGTCGCCGCCCGCAACTCCGCGTTCGGTATCCCGGAGGTCAAGCGCGGACTGGTGGCCGCCGGCGGTGGGCTGCTGCGCCTGCCGCAACGGATTCCGTACCAGATCGCGATGGAGCTCGCGCTTACCGGGGACAACCTGCCTGCCGAACGTGCTCACGAACTCGGTCTGGTCAACGTGTTGGCCGAACCCGGCCACGCGCTGGAGGCGGCGATCGAACTGGCCGAGCGGATTACCGCCAACGGGCCGCTGGCCGTCGCCGCCACCAAGCGGGTCATCGTCGAGTCGCGCAGTTGGAGTCCTGAGGACCAGTGGCGCGAACAGGCCACGATCATCATGCCGGTGTTCTCCTCCAAGGACGCCAAGGAGGGCGCGGTCGCCTTCGCCGAGAAGCGCCCGCCGAACTGGACGGGTAGCTGAGTTCCTAGCCTGCCGTGCTGCCGATGATGACATCCCAGGGATCGGCGGCGTCCAACGCCAGCCGGCCCAGTCGGTGTGCGTAGTGAGCGGTATCACCGAACTCGGTGATCCAACTGCGCGCCCGCTGGGTCGCCAGCCAAAGCCGGTGCTCGATCGTCACACCGATGGCCGCGTGCAACTGGTGGGCTGAGGTCACCACAGCGGGCACCACTCGGCCCAGGGTGACCTTCGCCACCGTCACCGCGTAGTCGGCCTGCGGGCTATCGAAGCCGTGGTCGGCAGCGGCGACGACGGCCAGGTTGGCCGCGGCCCTGGCACGCTCCACGTCTCCGGCCATCGCCGCGAGCGAGTGCTGCACCACCTGAAACGCACTGAGCGGACGGCCGAATTGCTCGCGTTCGCGGGTGTGGACCACCGAGAACTCGACGGCCGCGTCGAGTGCGCCGATGATCTGCATGCAGCGCACCCAGGCACCACGCCGCACCAACTCCGCCGCAGCACCCTCGACGGCGACGAATGCATCTGACGGCAGGTGCGTGATGATCGCATCGCGAGGCTCGCCACCACCGTTGTGCCCCTTGGTGATTGACAGATCGACCGGATCGCATACTGCTACCCGAAGTCCGCTCCCGTCGGGCAGTGCCAGCACAATGGCGGCCACATCGGACGCGTACGGCACCGCGTCGAGTGCGGTGGCGATTGTCAATGGACCGGTCTGCGGAACCTCGAGTCCGGCACGGCCCGCCACCCAGCAGGCGAGCACGTCGGTCTCGGCCGCGGGCACGCTCACTGCGTGGCGGGCCAGTGCGCGCAGCACTACCGCGACCTCGGCCGGGCCGCCGCCGGAGTCGACGGTGCTGTCCAACCTGGTGAGCCCGGCGCCCTCGAGATGCTCCCACGCACTGCGATCGAATGAATCAGGCAGACCACGCTGACCAATACGGGACTCGAAGGAGCGCGCCCCGATGTCATCCACCAGAGCCCGAAGATCGGTGAGATCATCGGTGGCGCTGCCGAAAACTCCACCACTCAAGACCGTCATCGGACCCCCATGCCCTTGGCCACCATGCCGCGCAGCACTTCGTTCGTACCGCCACGAAGGGTGAACATCGGCGCGTGCAGGCCGGCCACCTCCACAAGATCCGCCACCGCCGCCCGGCCGGGTGCCTCGATGTCGACGTAGCTGAGCAGGTCGGCGGCCAGCTGTACCGATTCCTGTTCGAAGCGGGTGCCCAGGTCCTTGACCAGTGCGGCCTCATTGATCTGTGGGCGCCCGTCGGCCAATGCCCGCGCCACCGACACCGACAGTTGCCGCAGGGAGATCAGCCTGGCCAGCAGATCACCCACGGCTGCTGCGGCGTGGTCGTCAAGGTGGTCCTGGCCGGCCAGCAATCGCACCAGTGCGGTGATCATCGGCGCGGTGCTGAGGATTCGTTCGGGCCCGCTGCGTTCAAAAGACAATTCGGCCGTCACCTGCCGCCAGCCGTCCCCTTCGGCTCCGAGCAGATTGTTGTCGTCGATGAACACCTCGTCGAAGGCGATCTCATTGAAATGGTGTTCGCCGGTGAGCAACACGATAGGGCTGATCTCAAGTCCGGGGGAGTCGGTGGGCACGATGAACTGGCTGAATCCGGCGTGCCGGTGCGCGGTATCCAGTGGCCTGGTGCGGGCCAGTACTACCACCTGGTGGGCCAGGTGCGCCCCGCTGGTCCACACCTTCTTCCCGGAGAGGATCCAGCCGCCGTCGGTGCGGACCGCCTTCATCGCGGCGGCCGCCAGATCCGACCCCGCCTGCGGCTCGCTCATGCCGATCGCTGAAAAGTACCGTCCCTCAGCGATTCTGGGCAGTATTCGCTGACGCTGCTCCTCGGTGCCATACGACAGCAGGCCCGGACCCACCTGGCGGTCGGCGATCCAGTGTGCGGCAACCGGTGCACCGGCCGCCAGCAGTTCCTCGGTCACCACATAGCGATGTAGGTGGCCCAACCCCTGGCCGCCGTACTCCGGAGGAATCGTCAGCCCGAGGAATCCGGCATCTCCTAAGCGCGCACTGAAGGCTTCGTCCCATTTGGACAGCCAGGCGTCGACTGCCGGTTGCCAGCCGAATTCGGCGCGATCGGCGATCAGGAATTCCCGCAGTGCGCCGCGAAGTTTCGCCAATTCCGGCTCATTGACGTTCAGCGCCTCGAAGCTGTCAGTCACTGCTGTTCTCCGGTCCGCTACCGGTAGCCGGTGACGCGCGCAATGACTGAGGTCTTCCCGTCATCGCCCACGGCGCGGGAATCCCCGATGGCCGACGTGCGCCCGACTCGCAACGCTGTTCCCTCATAGACAGATTGTGCACTGGCCAGGAACGGTCGCAGGAAGTTGACTCGAATTGAGGCGGTGCGGAAGGGCTGGGCCTGGTCGTGGTTGATAGCTGCCGCGGCCACCAGTTCCAGCCCCGCACTGCTGACGCCGCCGTGGACGATCCCGATCAGGTTATTGATCATCGGATCGGGTCGCTGACGCAAGCGATAGGTGCCGTCTTCAACGGCCAATGGCTCTACAGCCATCAGGTCTGCCAGTGTGGTGTCCGGTGTGCGGACAAGAGGGTCGTCTCCCCGCCGTAGTGGTTCGTCGGGTCCGCCGACCAACGGCATCGTCCGCACGGTTCCTCCGCCGATGATGGTCCCGCGGTGGGTGAGCGTGCACACTGCGAGCAGAGTGGCGCCGCCGGGGCCGAGCGGCCGGGCGCTGGCCACCACGGGCTCATCGGGAGCGGCCAGGATGCTGTCGATTGCGCCGGGACTCATCTCCACGACCAGTTCGCTGGACACCGTCCACTGCCCTTGTTCGCAGCGGTCATAGTTCACCCGGCCTGCGACGTCATCGACCAGTACAGCGAGCCCTGCGATGGTCGGCAGCCCGGTGAACGGATTGCACGTTCCGCCAATGGGCATGGCGCCCACGACGATGAACTGGGCGAGGTCGCGTTGGATGGTGGTGATCGCGAACCGGCTGAGGATGCTGATAGGGGTTTCCGGGTCGAGCCCGTCGCCCAGGGTCAGTGCGGTCATCAGACTTAAGCGGGCTGACGCAGCTCGGTCGGCCGCACCGGGAGCGGGCGTCCACCAAACCCGAGCAGCTCGCGGCGCTTACCGGCGACGCGGCGCGTGATCGTGCGGCCGGCGATGCTGATCTCAATCAGCCACACGGTCGTCTCCTCGCAGCTATGCACGGTCCGAGATGGTGGACCATAACCTCGCTTACGAAGCTATGGCCGGTGCGCTGTGCATGCAAGCGGCGACGCGCCGCATTGCCGATCACCGGGCGGTAACAACGCACTGAACAGCGCATCAGGAGGCATCGGAACCCCACGCTATGGCAAATGTCATAGCTGCCGGCGGGGCGTTAGTCTGTGGCGGTCAAGCCACGACAACGCTCCAGAAGGCGGCCCCCATGAAGCTCATCACCTCCATCGACGACGCGGTAGCGACGGTCGGCACCGAACTGGGTGTCAGTGACTGGCTGGAGATCGACCAGAAGCGCATCAATGACTTCGCCGATGTCACCGGGGACCATCAGTGGATCCACATCGATGTCGCCCGTGCCAAGGCCGAGAGTCCCTACGGCGCCCCGATCGCGCACGGATTCCTCACGCTCTCGCTGATTCCTGCGCTGAGCAAGGACAACTTCCGCGTCGAGAACGCCAAGTTGGTCATCAACTACGGCCTCAACAAGGTGCGCTTCCTGTCCGCGGTGCCGGTCGACAGCCGCATCCGGGTGCGTTCGGAATTGGCCGACGCAGTCGCGAAGGACTCCGGCACCGTCGACCTGACCGTGCGGCACACCATCGAGATCGACGGCGTGGACAAACCGGCTGCAGTGGCCGAGATGATCGCCCGGGTGTTGTTCTAGGCGGTGCGGTTCGGCATTGTCACGCTGACATCCGAGATATTCATCAGCCCGAACGAGGTGAAGTTCTCGAATGCCGTGGCCGAACTGGTGATCTGCACGGTCAGCGTGCGCGAGTCGGTGCTTGCGTTGGTGTAGACGATGTCCGACAGGTCCATGGTCAGAGTGTGTTGCCTGCCGTCCAACATCACCGGCACCGGAGTCACGACATTGCCGAGCACTAGGCCGGTGCTGTCATCGACGACTTGCGCGAACACCGCCCGGCTGGTGCCCAGACCCTGGTAGGTGATGCTCACCGCAGGCGCGCCGACAACCTGGGTACCCGCCCCCACCGTGACCGGCACGTTGATCGCGTTGCGCGCCACAGATCCGCCGCCGAGCGAGAATGGCAGGGCGAAGAAACTGTTCGAGCCGCCGAGGACCGGAACGATAGGGAGTAGACCTCCGGCCGAGTTGGCGGTGATGTCCGGGCGATTGTTGAACCCGAACTGGTTCGGCAGCGTGTCCGAGAAGTAATAGCCGCCGAGCTGGTCGAACCACTGGAAGTTCGGGATATCGTCTGCGGGCGTGCCTGTGCGCTTGACGTACTGGGCTAGCCAGTCAAGGGTGTCAGCCACCAGCATCGCCTCCTGATCCGGATTGACGGGGTCCAGACACACGCCATGGCCGCCGCAGAACCAGGCCACTTTGACCGTGGTGCCGAAGCCGTTGCCGAGAATGGCTTCCGCGTTGTCCAGCGTCTGCCGGAGTGGGAACAGGGCCTCTTGGATTCCCTGGGTCAGCAGCGTCGGAGCCTGCACCGTGTTCAGCAGCGCGGTCGGACCACTGCTGGCCAACGCCGCCTGCGCGGTCTCGGAGATCCGGCCGAACAGGTTGCCGGTGAGAACCGCGCGGGGGACAAGGCTATTGACCCGGGCGCCGGTGACAACCAACACCAGGTACAGCACTGACCCGTAGGAGGTCCTCCAGGTGTTGTCGGGGTAGAGCGAGGCATTCAGCGAGTTCCAGGTGTTCTCGGGCGTGATGGCGTCGATGCGCGGATCGATGCCGGCGGCCACCAACTGGATGCCGCCACCGTAGGAGGTTCCCACCATGCCGACTGCCGGGTCGTTGGGGCTGTCGAGTGTCGCAGGCGTTTCAGTGGCGATGAAGTCGATGACCGCCGACATGTCGCGACCTTCGAAGAACGGGTTGTCCAGTTGCATGATGCCCCCGGAGTTCCGCACACCGCGTGGGGTCGCGCTCACCACGTTGTAGCCGTTGTTGCGCAACACCCCGACAGACGGAACGTCGTATGCCGATCCTTCGATATCGAAGACGCGGTCCGTGTACGGATCCGAATATGCCCCACCACCCAGGCCCGCCATGCTGATAGCCGTCGGTGCGGTGGCCCCGGCACTCAGGCCTGCTGCCGGGAAGAAATTGGTGCTGATCCCGACGCCGTCGAAAGACGTGACCATGTAGGTCAACGCCACCGGGGTGTCGGACGGTGCCAGGGACGCGACGTCGACGTTGATGCGGGCCACCACTGAGGCGCCGATGATGGGGGCGAGGAGGTCACCGATCAGGGGCAGTGTCTGAAGCAGGTTGATGACGGGTGCGGCCACCAACCCGACAAGCGGAATACCGGTCAAAAACGAGTCGAGGGCGGTGACTTCACTGACCCGCACGCTGAAGGTCTGGGTGCCTTTGGAGGTCTGGGTGCCTTTGGAGGTCTGGGTGCCTTTAGCGCCGCCGTCCAGCCAGTTGGCGTACGGCAGGATTGTGAAACTCTGCGGATCGGTCGTCGGTGGGACCGTCGGGGGGCTGACCGGCACCGTGCCCAGACTGATCTTGCCGCCGCTTTCGCCCAACGTGGAGTCGAACCCGGCGGCCTCACCGAGGGCGGTGTAGGTCAGGGCACTACCGCGACCACTGGTGGCGTTGAGCCTGCCCTGAATGATGCCGTCAACGATCTCCACCGTCGGATTGACGGTGAGGGTGCCGGTTGTCGCTGTCGCTGTGCTGCGGCGGGCTGCACCGCGTTGGCGGTTGCTGCTCTTCGGGATCGCACGGCCCGAGACGCTGCGGTGTGACGCCGCGGTCGACCGTGGTCCGGCAGCGCTCGCCGCGCTCGCGGTATCGGAGCCCCCGGCACCCGGGCCGGCGGTGTCAGCCGAGGCGACCCCGCCGGCGTACAACACGGCCGCGCCCGCGCCGAGCGCCACTGCCAATCCGCCAACTCGACCGACTAAGGCCGCTGCACCCACGATTTCTTACAGTTACGTCTTTGGCGTGTAACCGAACGGCAGCAGCACGCTCTTGAGTTCGACGTAGGCGTCGATACCCTCCGGCCCGTTCTCGCGACCGATGCCGGAGTTCTTGTAGCCGCCGAACGGCGCGCCCGGGTCGAATGCGTACATGTTCACCGCGTAGGTGCCGGTGCGGATTCGCGAAGCGATCTTCATCGCCTTGTCGTTATCGGTCGTCCACACGCTGCCGGCCAGGCCGTAGGCCGAGTCGTTGGCGATCCGAATCGCGTCCTCCTCGGTGTCATAGGGAATCACCGACAGCACCGGCCCGAAGATCTCCTCCTGGGCGATGGTCATGGAGTTGTCGACATCGGCGAAGACCGTCGGCGACACGAAGTAGCCACTGTCCAGACCCTCGGGACGCCCGCCGCCGGTGACCAGTCGGGCACCCTCGTCGATGCCTTTCTTGATGTAGCCCTCGACGCGTTCGCGCTGCTTCTCGGTGATCAGCGGACCGATGACAGCACCCGGGTCGTCGGGCAGACCCACCGGCATCGCCTCCACCGCGGCAGCGAGCTTGGTGACAATCTCCTCGTAGCGTGACCGCGGTGCCAGGATTCGGGTCTGCGCCACGCAGGCCTGCCCGGAGTTCATCAGACCGGCGAACAGCAACATCGGCAGGGTGGAGTCGACGTCGGCGTCTTCCAGAATGATCGCAGCGGATTTGCCACCCAACTCCAGCGTGCACGGCTTGAGTTTTTCGGCCGCCAGTTTGCCGACCTCTTTGCCGACCGCGGAACTGCCGGTGAAGGTGTACTTGTCCACCAGGGGATTGGCGGTCAGCGCGCGTCCGGTTTCGGCCCCACCGGGCACCACTGACAGCACACCCTCGGGCAGGCCTGCCTCGGCGAACACCTCGGCGAGTGCGTTGACGCTCAGCGGGGTTTCAGCGGCGGGCTTGAGCACCATGGTGCAGCCTGCGAGCAATGCCGGTCCGAGCTTGTTGCACGCCAGGAATAACGGGACGTTCCAGGCCGCCACCGCACCAACGACGCCGATCGGTTCGCGCAGCACCAGGGTCTGGCCATAGATCCCGTCGCGGATATCGGACCAGGTGAACTTGTCCGCTGCCGTGGAGTAGTACTGCAGGCCCGAGATCGCCGCCCCGTACTGCATCATGTCGACGATCATCTGGGGTTGGCCGGTCTCGGCCTTGAGGAGAAACTTGAAAAGGTCGTCGCGATCCTCGATCAGTTTGACCGCGTTGCTGATCACCGCCTGACGTTCCTGCGGCGTCATTCGGGGCCACGGGCCCTCATCGAAAGCCTTACGGGCCGCGGCACAGGCGGCGTCGACATCGGCGGCGGCGGCCATCGGCACCTTGCCGACGTACTCGCCGGTGGCCGGCGAATGCACCTCGATGACATC
>Ga0164295_10002727_pt1 | contig 14404 bp, 14 predicted proteins | sample GEODES006metaG_FD_111798 | JGI IMG/M metagenome (GOLD analysis project Ga0164295, IMG submission 111798) | Oligotrophic lake water microbial communities from Sparkling Lake, Wisconsin, USA - GEODES006 metaG | ecosystem: Environmental > Aquatic > Freshwater > Lake | place: USA: Sparkling Lake...
AGCTCACCATCAGAGTCCTCACCCCAACAGAAAATCTGATTTGATTCGGACAAGGAGCACGAATGATTGCCACCAGCAGTGATGGCCAACCAGTTAGAAACCCCTTCGGTTGTCACAACCGCTGTTGGGTACAGCATGCCCGGAGAGGCGCTCGCGATTCCGAGCTGCCCTTTTAAGTTGTCGCCCCAGCATGACCGACGATTTAAAACTTGCAATACACATACGTGACCAGCGCCGACCGCTACCGCACGCACAAAATCTTGAGGCTCTACGGCAGCGCCATTACTGAGCTGCACAAGTGTTGCATTCTGAAGAGATCCTCCGCCAGAAGATGAGGTGGTGCCATTCCCGCGCTGGCCATAGGTATTGCGGCCCCAACACCAAACGTTTCCTGAGAGCACAACAGCGCAAGTGTCACTTTCGCCCGATGAAATGGCGACAACATCTGCAAGCGGAACCGAAGGTGGGCTAAACGTATCTACTACGACCGGTGTTGTCTGGGTATAAATACCGCCCAGGTTGCGCCCCAATTGACCATAATCATTTTTGCCCCAACACTTCACGGTCTTGTCGCCAAGCACTGCACATGAAAAGCTATTCCCAGCACTCACTGCAGTGACACCTGCAGTTTGATCGAGCCCAGTCACACTTGAAACAGGGCTATACATATTGTTTGTTCCATCACCAATCTGGCCGGAGATTCCTGACCCCCAGCATTTCACGCCTGATGTTGTTGACAATGCACAAGCGTGTGCGGTACCTGTTGCGACTGCCACAACATCAGCTAACGAAGAGATGGTTACCGGGCTTGTGGAATCTGCACCCGGAGTTCCACTATTTGCTTGCCCTGCGCTATTTCCACCCCAGCACTGCACACTTCCCGACTGAAGCACAGCGCATGCAAATGCATGACCTACCGATACCGACACTGCGGTATCAATCCCAATGACCTTCACTGCTTTCGATCGCGGAGAGACAGAAGAAGAGTCAACTTGATGACTCGCGTTGTTACCCCAGCAATACACCGATCCTGATTGCACATAACACGTGTTGAATTTTCCTGCAGAAATTCGACCCATCGCCGCGCGATCGCTGGGAGCACTAGCAGGCGCACCATTGATGTCGGCGAGTACCACAGCCGGCGACGACGAAGAAAAACTCAAGAGACCGGCGATGAGAATGAACGCAGCGCCTAAGCGCCCCAAAAAAGGTTTCATGTTTAACATTAAACCTAGTTTTACGCAGAAACGCCGGCACCACAAGGCGCCGGCGTTTCAAGGACTATTTATAGGGGTTTAAGCGCGAACGTAGATAGTTTCGTCAGCAGTCACATTGCTAAATGAGCAGGTTGCCGAGAAGCCACCGCCAGCTTGTGAAGCCTTTACCCAACTGCCTGCATTCCCGCAGCGCACATCGAACGTAGAGGCCACGCCCGACATTTTGAACTGCAAGGTAGTGGTGCTAGTTGCCCCCGTTGCCGGGTCGGTACCGCTTGCCAAAACATCGGTTGCGGAACCTTCGAGACAACCCACCGAGTCGCAGTTGATGCCGTCTTGAATGGCGCCAGTGGAACCTGTGAGGTTGGCACTAAAGCCCGATGAGGCAGGGTCGCTCGCTGCAAGGCTCCAGCCATCAACGTTTACGTCAACACGCACTGACGAACGCGCTACTTTCGCAGCGGTGGTTGCCGTTTGAGGTGCTGTTGTCGCTGTTGGCCTCAGCGTGCTTGTGGTTACCCTTCTCACCGAAGTGGTTGGCCCATCAGCTACTGAAGTTGAAGTGGTTGTTGATGCAGCGGTGCCGGTATCGAGAGTACGGCTAGCAGCGTCGGGCAAGCCGCCTTTTACTGCAGGCGCTTTCAATGCTTCAGGAAGTTCATTTTCTACTTTAGTGCTGTCGAGTTGACCATCTTCAGTGGTGGTGGTTTCTTTACCGTTGGTGCCCACTACTTTGCGTTCTACTTGAGTGTCGGAAGTTTGTGTGACTACTTCATAGTTGGTGTTTGCATCAACACCATCACGGCCAGGAGTACGCACGTCAACTGCTGCAGCATCGGCATTTACATCGACCGTTACTGGAGTTCCATTTGCACCATCAACAACAATTTGAACTGCTTCACCAGAAGAGGTAACCGAGTTGTTGTCGCCGTTTGATGAACCCACTAAGTTGCCATCGGCAAGTGTGAGCACAACTTCTGGGTTGTTTGTTGAAACAGCATCGCTGCTGAGATCAATGGTGGTGTCGGCAGACCCCGGTGTATCAATTTGTACTGCAACTTTTGAAGTGATTCCCGAGATGCGAGTTGCCGAAGGCAAAGTGAACGTTGCAGGCTTGTCGTCGGGAATGGAAACGATGTAGTCGGTAGGGGCATTTGTTGCAGGGCCAGCAGAAGAAGAACGCAATGGGCGCACACTGCTGTTGCCTATTTCATTTGAACCTGGGGTAAGTACGCCATCGGCAGTTTCAATTTTCCAGTTCGGCAATGCAGAACGAACTACAAGGAGTGATTTCTGCACTGCGCTCTTGTCACCACAGAAGGGGCAAGTACCTGTAGCACGAGTTTCCATTGAGGTGATGTCGATATCTTTCGACTTCCCCTTCCATGCATTGGGGTCGTTATTTGGGTCTGCTCCGGCAAATGAGAACTCCCATGTACCCGCTGCAAGGTCAACTTTTACGAAACGATCTTGGCCAGGCCAGTTGGAGTCGTAGATTTTGATTTTTGCTAAATCGGCAGTTTCGTATTCAACGGCATAAGGCAACACTGCGTGGCCGCCTTCATCGGTGTACACACCAAGGCTGTAGCCAACAACTTTTTTCGCAAACGAAGCTTCAAGTGCAGCAACTTTTTCTTTAATTGATTTCTTTGCCCACTTGTTTGTTTCGTCTTGCGTTTCTTTGAGGAATTGCGTTGCAAACGCACGCATGATGCCGTGCGTTACATCACCTTGGTTTAACAGTTCCACTGAGTTCGGCTTCACGGCTTGCGAGAAACGAGCAGCGGCGAGAACAACAAAGCCTTCACAGTGACCAGCAGTTCGTGAGTCGTTCACCATGCGGGCCCATGCAGCAGCCTCTGCTGTTGGCTTGCACGGTTCAGCAACACCGTCAACACAAATATCGGGAGTGGCACCAAACATGGAAACAAGATCTGCTTCGCTAAATACTTCAGGTGTTCCTGCTGAACCGAAGTTAGGAAAGGCGAAACCGTTGGGGTTTGGAGCAAGGCCAGTGTCTTGCGATATGCCTGTTAGTTCAGGAACCGTTATGTCGGGGCCATCTGTTGAGGCACCCCCGCCACCGCCACCACAAGCAGCTAAAGCGACGACGACTGATGCTGTGGCAATCACCTTTAAATGAAGTTTCATTTTCCTACCATAGATCAAGAAGAGGCTTTGCGCAGGTCGCATAGCGCTGCGAGGCTTGCTTCACCACGGCTCGCCACTGGCGTTCGCCGCTCGGCATGGCTGAAGTGGCAGAGTTCTCGACCAAAGGCATCGGCCATGAGAACGCCAGATTCTTGGCAAATGAGCATGGAAGCCAAGTAGTCCCAGACCCCATGTGTGTCGCAGTCGAGGTACCCGTCAAGGGCCCCTTCAGCTACCAAGCACAGGTCGAGTGCTGCAGAACCCAAGGCCCGAAATTGCCACCAGGGGCGTTCGGCTGGAGGTGGCCCAGAGACACCAATAACCGACTCGGCCATTGGGCGCTCGGCAGATGCAGAGAGCGCTACCCCATTTCGCCATGCACCCTTACCTCGAATAGCGATGTACTCAACATATGGCGCACACAACTGAGCAACCACCGCAACACGCGGACCGTGCTGGTCGACTGCACATAGCGCCGTTGCAAACCAAGGTATTGCGCGACTCGCATTGGTGCTGCCATCAATTGGGTCAACCACAATGACTAACTGGTCACCCAGATCACTTGGGCTCGCGGGCACCACCCCTGTGGCACCGCTTTCTTCTGACAGCACTCCGCACCCAAAGCCGCTAATTGCGCCAAGTACCGCATCGTTCACCGAGAGGTCGGCGCGATATTGGCCACTGACCGCACCAGAAAACGACCAATCGATAATGGTGCTTGCCATTGCCTGGGCTATTCCTGCGCCCTGACGTAACGCAAAAAGAATTTCCTCGTCGGAAGATGAAGACGTGAGTACGGAAGAGAGTTCGGCCACAAGGTAACGGTAGTGTCACGGCGTGGCAGTTATTGACGTTGCAGGCTTTGTTTCTGACCTGAAAAGCCATGCCGTCGACCATGGTTTCCATGTGCACGATGAACGCCATTTTGTAGAGACCTATTCATTGCGTCAAATGTGGGAAGTAGACCTACACCCCGAAGAAGCCTGCAGTGGGCCTATTGACCTTCACATGTCTCTTGAAGTAGACCCACGCATTCTTCTTGGTTTTGAAGATGTCGTGGTGAAGCTCGACGACCCCGACGATGAACCACCCGGAGATTTCAAATTCCAACTGGTTTTCACCTGGACGCTTCCACCGCTTACTCGCCCGCCAGACCTTTTGGTACTTGCCACTGAACTTGCTGGTGTAGGCGGCATTGATTTACCCATTGAAGTTTCTGCAATTGACTCTTTTGCATCGGTAACCGATGCCCCCGAACGCTCATTGAGCTTGGTGTCACGAGTGCCCGTTCCTCTAGCCGATGTTTATGCCGTGCGCGACGAAGGGTTCTGCAAAATTCTCGACAAGTGTCGCGAGGTAAGCCTTGACCTTTTGGCTCGCGCTCCTCAATGGCTAGACATCGACTAGTTCAAGTAGGAAATGATGGCTCGTCAACAACGCGCACGGAAAAGTGCACTTCTCATCAGCGCAGCACTGCTGCTTGCAGCTGCGTCTTGGGGTCTTGGCGAGTGGAAGCCCTTCGCATACAACTGGCCAGACAAGTGGGACCCCCGGCTTGCACCACTTGCATCTTTTGTTGAGAAGCAAACGGGTTATACCTTTCAGCACCCCGTCAGTGCTCGGTTTTTGAACGACAAAGAGTTCAACAAACTTGTGGTGAACGACGAAGCAGATTTAACGACCGACGACAAGAAGTACTACGCCGATCTCGATGCATTGTTGCGAACACTTGGCCTAGCAAATGGCTCATTTGAGTCCTTTAGCGGGCTCAATGATCTCAGCTCTGGAAACACACTTGCCTACTATTCGCCATCAGATCGCGAAATGGTGATTCGTAGTGATGCTGCTGCATTAAAAGGTGGGGCTCTCTCTGCTTCGCTGCGTGCAGTGGTCGTTCACGAGTTAGCACACGCACTTCAAGACCAAGAATTTGGGCTCGCACGCATTAATCGTCGCCTCACCACTTCTGAAGAGTCGGTTGCTATGAAAACCATTCTTGAAGGCCATGCCAATGCCGCCGAAAACATGTATGTCGAAGAGAATTTTGACGACAAAGAACTTGAGCTTTATCAAAACGACACCACCACTTCTTCTGACCCGAAGTTGAAGTCAATTCCAGAAGTTCTCAGCGCAAAACAATCGGCACCATATGTTTTTGGTCCTACATTTATTGCCGCATTAAAGCAAAAAGGGCAACAGGCAATTACCGATGTATTCCTGAAGAAACCACCACACTCTCTTGCGCAAATCATCTTGCCGTCGAAGTACTTTGCCGGAGAAACTCCTGTTGAAATTGAGCTACCCGAAGTTCCGAGCAAAAATGAGTACGCGCTCAGCGATCAACTGAACCAACTCGACATCTATTTTATTTTGGTGCGAGCACTTGGTGCACCCGAGGCTCTCAAATTGAGCGATATGTGGGGCAATGGCCACTACACCGCATACCGCGCAGACGACAAGAACGGGGAAGGCAAGTTCTGTGTCACTATGAATGTTGCTGGCTCAACTAGCACTGGAACACAAAAGATTTCTGCAGCTTTTACAACATGGGCCAAGACCTCAACTCTCGCAAATGCGCAGGTGAAGGAAGCTGATGACCATGTTGCAATTACGGCATGCGACCCGGGAATAAAAGTGAAACATTCGCTTCCCACCACAGACGACACATCGCAAATCCTCTGGCGCTCAAGCGATATGGCTTTCATTATGCGCTCTGAAGAAAACACCGACGCCGAATGTGTGGCCACTGCGCTCTATACCGAATTCACCATCGCCGAAATTACAAATAGCGACAAAATGGTCACGCGCTATAGCGAACTGCTCGACGAGTGTTCGCTGAAGTAACTATTTACTTGTCGCAGACTGACGTAACGATACCGAAGCAACGAGCCCCGTTGGAATGTTTTGTGAGAGCTCAACTGTGCCGCCACTTGCTGCAGCAAGCTGAGCAACAATAGATAAGCCAAGACCACTTCCACCTGGACGGTTCTGACTTTCTGCTCCACGCCAGAAACGATCGAATGCATGTTGGCGAGCCTCGGCAGGCATGCCGGGGCCTTCATCAACCACTGAAAGTTTCACATCTCGCTCAGAGACTTCAACTTGAAGCGAGATAGAAGAATGTTCAGGCGCATAGTCGAGCGAGTTGTCGATGTAGTTATCGAGAATTTGCTCCAAAGTTCCTTCAACGGCTTTCACGAGCACTTTTCTTGGAGTAGCAAACTTCAAAGTTACTTTTCGTTCTTCTGCGAGGCTGTTCCACATTTCCAGGCGACCCTGAACAACAGAGGCAACGTCGACATCAACAAGAACGCTCTGCTTCTCTGTTCGCGCCAAAGCAAGAAGTTGCTCTACCAATCGCTGTAGGCGCTCTATTTCGCCCGACGCTGCTTCAAGATCTTCGCTTAATTCATCTACACGCACATCCGGTTTCAATGCACTCATTTGAGCCTGCTCTATGCGTAACCGAAGCGCTGTGAGCGGAGTGCGTAGTTGATGCGACGCATCGGCTGCGAAACCGCGCTGCTCGGCGAGCATCTTTTCTACTCGAGCCGCCATTTCGTTGAACGAAACTGCGAGTTCTCGTATTTCTGGTGGTCCTTCCACCTCTGCTCGTGCCGACAAGTTGCCATCGGCAATATTGTCTGCTCGTTCTTTCAGTCGACGCAATGGGCGAACTGCGCTTGTGGCAAGAATAAGAGCGGCCACGAAGGCCATGAGTAACGAAATGACAGCCACCAACAAGATGCCCCTCAACCGCGAGGCCACGCGTGCATCGACAACAGATTTCGGATACGTGAGGCGCACTGCTCCAATAACCGAGTCGGAAGTAAGCACGGGCACCGCCGCGTACACCAAGTCGCCATTCAAGGTTTCAGAACGCCGAACACCTACTGCGGAGTTGCCCAATAAAGCAGAAGCAATTTCTGGGCGATTGAGAAATGAGGTGCCGACAAGAATGGTTGGATTGGATGCAATTTGTACTGCTCCTTCTCCGCTCACAATAAGTACGTCAGCTGTACTCATTACTTTGTAGTCGGCTACCAGAGTTGACAAACTCACACCAGTTGGCGTGGCATCGGTGCTTGGTGACTCCCCAGCAAGCAGCTGTTGCGACTTGGCCGCCAGAGTGAAGGCGTCGCGCTCCAGTGCGGTAATGACACGGTCTTGTTCTACGCGCTTCAAGTGACTACGCAATGGAATGTCGTGAACAACAAGAATGATTGCAACAAGTCCTACTACTGCAAGAACTAAACGACGCCTCACTATGCAGGGACTTTCAACCGAAAGCCCACGCCGCGCACGGCTTCAATCCATTCTTGGTTTCCAAGTTTCTTACGCAGTGCTGCAACGTGCGCATCGAGCGTTTTCGTTGGCCCGTACCACTCGGTATCCCACACGTGTTCCAAAATATCGTTACGGCGATGAACAACATCGGGGCTGGCCGCCAAGTAAGCAAGCAAATCGAACTCTTTCGGAGTAAGAGCTAACTCATTGCCATCAACAACGGCGCGACGAGTTTTTTCATCAATGCTGAGAGCGCCAACAACAATTGTTGTGTCGTGACTTGTCTGATCTATTCCACCACGACGCAGTACCGCACGTATGCGAGCGACTAGTTCACGCATACCGAATGGCTTCACCACATAGTCATCGGCGCCAAGTTCTAAGCCAACAACACGATCAAACTCATCACTGCGTGCCGTGAGAATGATGATGGGCACTTGCGATTTCAAGCGAATGGCTTTACATACATCGAAGCCATCCATATCGGGCAAACCCAGATCGAGCAATACGAAGTCATAACCCTGCGCAGCAACAGCATCTTTTCCATTGCCAACATGCTCTACTCCAAAGCCTGCGTCGCCAAGACCGCGACTAACAACAGATGCAATAGAGGGATCATCTTCAACAAGAAGGACTTTCACGATGCCATTGTCGCCTACCTGAGGCCAAATTCTCGGTTTTTCTGACAATGGACAAAATCTTGGACGTTTCTTGGATATTCCCTCGCCGTCCATGAGAAATCACTTCCCTATGGTGAGTTACATGAAATCAGGAATTGCCACATCACTTTCCATCGCTGGTGTACTCCTTGCCGGCGGCTCCGCCCTCGCGCTGAACTCTTCAGTGCTACAAGACTCATCCACCGTTCGCGGAACTCCTGCACTTGCTGCAACGGTTTCCGCCGACGGCCTTGACACCATCAATGGCGGCATCACCGCACTTGGCGATGTCGATACAGCAGCAGCACAATCTGCAGAGGTTCTCGCTAAAAACGTGGCCGAAGTTATTGCCGACCCAACGACAACCACCGTTGCAGACACGCCAAACACTCCAGTTGCACCCACCACATCGGTAGCTGCCCCTACACCAAGTGTTCCTTCTTCTACAGTTGCTAGCCCCCCAGCACCTGTAGAAAAGGCTTTCCAAGTTGAAGACATCGCCATCATCACTTTGAACCTCAACGGGCGAACACTGACCGTGAAGAGCGTTGTAGTTACTCCTGGTTCTCTCTACAAAGTAACTAACACATTCACTAACGACGGAGACGATGTGCGCATCACGTTGGCAGCCCCAACACGCACCATCGAATTCTCTGCTCGTGTCATTAATGGTCAAATAGTTGCAGCAGTGGGCAACCCTGCCAGTGGAAATCTTCCACCGCGGCCACCACGTGAAGACAATGACGACGACGATGACGATGAAGACGAACGCGACGAACGGCCAGCCCCCGCTCGACGCACTGAAGATCGCAACCATGAAGAAAGGGAAAACGACGATGACTAATCGCCCACTCATTAGGCGCAAGCGCCAAGTAGCCCAATCAGCTCGTATCTTGTCAACCGGCATTACCGCCACAGCAATACTTGCCATGACCGCCGCTTACGCAGCTGCAGAACAAGTTCCTGCACAAAGCGTCAGTGCACCAATAGCAACTGAGCAAAATGTTTCTCAGATGCAAACAGTTGCACTGGTCACCCCAACTCAAGAGTTGGCTCCTCTGGGAGGCACTACTGCAACCACAGCTGCAGCTCGCACTGCACAAGCAGTGGCCGCAGCAGTGAATCAGGTAAGCAACACCAATGCTCCTGCAGCAGCACCTGTTGTTACACCAGCACCTGCCGCAGTGGTTGCAGTTGAGGCCACAACACCAGCAGCAACTGCAGCACCGGTTCCCGTTGCCACAATTGCTCCGGCCCCAGCACCCACTCCAGTGCAGTTGCAAGCTCCACAAACCACGGCTGTAAGCAACAGCGGTGGATCTCAGTAACACCTCGCTCCTCACACGCACGGCAGTGTTTCCCACCATGGGAAATACTGCTCGCGTGATTGTGGTGGCAGAGCGGGAAGATGAACTCGAACATCTCATGTTGGTGGCGCAAGTTCGCCTCGCTCAGCTAGAGGCCCGTTGGAGTCGATTCATCTCAACGAGTGAAGTGTCACAACTCAACACGGCGCTCCATTCCGTATGGACACCCATCTCAGACGACACAGCACTTTTACTGCACTACCTTGTTGATGCATTTCGGGTAACAAATGGGGCGTTCAACCCATTTCTATTACCAGCACTCGTGAATGCCGGCTATTCACATTCGCTCACCAACAATGCAACGGTGTCGCTTCCTCATTCTGCGAGTTGGCACGCGACCGCCGCAGATCTCGAGATACAACACACTTCCGCCGGTTGGCAGGCGCGCCTGCTGAACGGCGCAACCGTTGACCCAGGTGGAATTGGCAAAGGGCTTGCTGCCGACATTGTTGCTGAACAACTGATGTCGCTCAATGCCCACGGGGTTTCAGTGAGTGTTGGAGGAGACCTCCGATGCATTGGCAGTCCGAGTGATGCCGAGGTATGGCCTGTCAATATTGAAGATGCTGAACAGCCATTACACATTGCAGCATCAGTTCTCATTCCTTCTGGTGGCGTTGCCACTTCATCAACACATGCAAAGCGCTGGCACATGGGAACACTGATGCAACATCACGTCATTGACCCGTCAACTGGACAACCCACTTCACCAAATGCACCCGACGCGCTGCATACTGCAACCGTTATTGCATCTTCAGCCGCTTGGGCAGAGGTATTTGCCACCGCACTGCTGGTGAGCGGTGAAAAAATAGGTACGGAACTCCTCGCCTCATACGACCTCGCCTCGCGCGTTGTGCGCACCAACGGCTCTAGTGTGGAAAACACGAACTGGGCACAATACGTCGCTACCAATCTCTCGTCTAGAGAAAAAGAAACAATATGAACTCACATTTTTGGTGGTATGTCTCGCGCTCTGCCGGCACAGTTGCATGGGTACTCGTTTTAGCTTCGTGTGCGTGGGGCATTTTGCTCGTCACGCGCATGTTTCGTGGCTACGACCGCCCCGCTTGGTTACTCGACCTACATAAATGGTTTGGCACCTTGCTCCTTGCATCCACCATTTTGCATGTGGTTGCACTCATAGGCGACAACTATTCACAGTTTGGAGCAAAAGAGATACTGATTCCTTTTGCCTCATCATGGCAACCTCGCAGCGTTGCGCTCGGCGTGGTTGCGATGTACATGATTGCCGCAATTCAAATCACTTCGTGGGCCATGAAGAAACTGCCGAAAAGAATATGGCATGCCATTCACTTGTCGAGTTACGTCGCGTTCATATTGGTCACCTGGCATGCAATTACTGCAGGCACCGACATGACCTCACGCCTCTACGGCGCACTCACCATCATGATGGTCACTCTTGCTGCAGCTTTGGGCGCAGCCCGACTTGTTACTTTGCGGACACCTACGAAATCACCTCGTCTCACACAACTACCTGCCCCTGACGCCACGAAGGAATAAGCCATTGCTACAGCCTTTGTTTATGATGCAAGTCAAAGCGGCGCATAACCTAGCAATTACTTACTGAAAGCAGTTCCCCATGGCATTTGGCCAACCATCAGGCCCACCGGCCCCAATGCAAATGATCAAAGAGTTGTTAAGCCTTCTTCAAGCAGCAGGTCATAGCGATTTTCGCGATGCGCGCGGGCCAATGGGTTTCAACCAACGTCAAGCAGGCGGAAAATTCACGCGAGATGAAGCAGAGGCTTTCATTACCCAACTCAACGATGCTGCAGAGTTCCCCAATAGCGAACCTACCGAGACACAACACTCTTCATTTCAAAAGAAGTCGGCAAGCCTGCCGGCAAAAAGCACACCCGAACAGCGCGCACTTAAAAAATTGAGCGACGACGACCTTGCAGCGGAACTACAAAACCGCGGCTGGGTTGTAATGAAGCCTTAGTTAACGCGGGCGTTGCGGGTCATCTGCTGGAAGCAGTTGAAATACTTCTTTGAAAGGCAGCTGGTCGCGCGTAGCTACCACGTAGACAACAGTGCTTTCTGATTCCCCTTCAATGTGCAGCGCACCTGCGGGGATAATGAGTTTGTCTCCGGCCGAGAGCGATAGCCACTGCCCTGTTTCTCCGTCGAGAATGGTGGAGTTGCCGCTAATGACATACCCATGTACATCACATGCATGCCAATGCACATCTGGAGGTGCAGATGGCTCTGAAACAAAAGTCGTTGGCCAAAATTCATCACGGGCTATATCTTCTAGCGCGCCACGCAAACCGTCGAAATAGTTTTTCTTTACCGATACACCCATACCCGTAATGTAGACCAATACCAATGGGGCAAATTACGCCTTCGCGCGCGTACGGCGCAGAACTGGGTCGGCAATACGTAACACGTTGTCGGCCAACCGCATCACTTTTCCTGCAGCACCTGGTGTTGACGAGTCAATGAGGTTTCCCATTACTGCAAGAGTGATGTCGGCAGCGCTTTGAGTTCCTACAGCGATGCGCAGGCCTGGCTTCAATAGCCATGGGTGCCCAATGATGAGGCTGAACCTACGGCCTGTGCGCAAGAAGTCGTCGAAGCGCTCGCCAACTTGGCGGTCGTATTCCTGCGGTGCAGTTTCAGGGTTATCGAGAAAACAATTCACTGCGAGCATGCCCGACTCCAAGGCATAGTCAATGCCTTCACCGTTCATGGGGTTCACGAATCCGGCGGAATCGCCAATTGCTACCCAACCAGGGCCAGAACGTTTCATGCAGCTCATGGGTAAGCGCCACGCGCGTGGCTTTTCTATGTATTCGCCAAGCGTCCACGACTCACGAACGAGTGACGCATACTGATCGAGCAATGTATTGAGGTTCAGCTTCTTGAAACCCTTCATGGTGCTGAGAGCACCCACACCAATGTTCACTGTTCCATCACCTGCAGGGAACATCCACCCGTAACCCGGCACTGCAGTTCCGTGCTCGTCTTGCAAACTGAGAGATGCTTCCAAATAACGCTCGGCATGTCGTGGTGTTTGCGCATACGCACGAATGGCTAAACCAAAGGTTTCATTGGGGTCACGAACTGCCCCCAACATTTTTGCTGCGGCTCCTTGGGCGCCAGCGGCAAGTACTACGAGGGATGCGCGAATGAGTTCGCCACCCACTTCAACGCCAACTACTTTTCCAGCATCAAAAGCGGGAAGAGCTTCTGAATTGAAGCGCACATCGGCGCCAGATGCAATGGCAATGTCTACTAAATACTGATCGAATCTTTGACGTGGCCACACTGCTCCATGACTTGGGAAGGCGGTGTTGGAAGGCCACACCAGCTCGCGCTCTTTTTTTCCCGCAATCATGCGCAAGCCATCAATGCGATGCGCAGGAGAAAAATCAACTTTCAGATCGTGCAAGGCGCCAATTGCCCGTGGGGTAAGGCCATCGCCGCATACTTTGTCACGGCCGTAACCACCCTTTTCACACAACAAGACCTTGAGGCCCGCCCGTGCTGCGGTCATGGCAGCAGCGGAACCTCCAGGGCCCGCCCCGATGATGGCGACATCAAAATGCATGCAACTACCCTGCCACTCCGCGGAACTCAACGCCAAGTACAGCAAGGAAATGAGTGGGTATGCACCCCATCTCACACCCCCCAGTTACGGTGGTCTTGTAATCATCCAGACGATCTGAGGGGCTTGGCCCGTTGAAGATCACCAACCGATTTCAAGTCGGTGGTAACGCCAAGATCGATGAGGAGCAACAACATGAGTACAGAGACCAATTACACACCAGGGCATTCCGTGCATTTCATTCAAGCACGAAAGGCTTTAGAAGGGTCTGGGCAATGGCGAGCAGCAACGGTTATTGAGATCGGAGAAGGTGTTGTCACACTTCAACTGAGTGGCAGTGTTGCCATCTACGAGTGCCGTGACACCACCCGGCTGCGCGAGCTGTTCTCCACTGGACGAATAGCGCAAAACCAAAATGGAGAAAATCTTGCGATTTTGGCGCCAAACCACGTCTTAATCATCCCCTGTGCAGACGAAGACAAGACCTTCCCACGACAAGCACCAATTAACGCACTTGTTAGTTACCTAGAAGAAGGTGCCGCTCTGTGGTCACCAACCACAGACGGGGCATGGCACCTATTCTCCATCGCATTGAACGCGAAACAGTAAACAAAACTCTTAGTGGTTCATCGCAATCATCGGCTGAGGGGTGCCACGAAGGCATCCGATTGAGTACGGGTACTCGTTGTTGAGCACATAGTGGTAGATCTTCTGCAACTTCCCGTTGAACATGACCTTGCCTACCCTGCCATGACACTCATCTAATTGGGCATTAGTGACGAGCTTGCCATTAGCGCCTCGAGGACCGTAAATGCCAAAGCCATCTACGGCGTATCCAAGAAGCGGAGAGGGTTCGCCTTGCTTGCCCTGCTCCATGCACTTCCAGGAATAGCCGTGGTAGTGATACTGCTCTAAGTAGGGGTGGCCAGAGCAGCGGTCGGTTGGTAGCGCGCTGTTCGGGTCATAAATATTCGCTTGTGAGTCCGGCGCAATTTCTGCGTGCCATGAAGCACCAGTGAGGGAAACGCCAATCATCAGTGAAGAGATGCAACTTGCCTTCTCTGCGACTTTGGGGTTCTTAGGAAGAGTTATTTCCAAGTGATAAGGCTTGACCGGAATTTCAGCGGCATTGGCATAGCCCTCTGCGGGAAG
>Ga0164295_10002728_pt1 | contig 14398 bp, 16 predicted proteins | sample GEODES006metaG_FD_111798 | JGI IMG/M metagenome (GOLD analysis project Ga0164295, IMG submission 111798) | Oligotrophic lake water microbial communities from Sparkling Lake, Wisconsin, USA - GEODES006 metaG | ecosystem: Environmental > Aquatic > Freshwater > Lake | place: USA: Sparkling Lake...
CTGGCAGCTTGGCACGCGCCCGCCGCGCCGCACCAGCGCCGGCAGCGGCCAGGCGCATGTGCATGCGCCGATGCCGGGCCGCGTGCTCAGTGTGGATGTCGCGCTGGGCCAGGCCGTGGCCGAGGGCGATCGGCTGCTGGTGCTGGAGGCGATGAAGATGGAGCATCGCCTGCTGGCGCGGCAACCCGGCACCGTGCAGGCGCTGCACATCGCGGTGGGTGATCAGGTCAACGACGGCATGCTGCTGGTGGAGATCGCGTGATCGCGCGCCGCGACTTTGTGGGCGGGCTGCTGACCGCCATGGCGCTGGGCCTGCCCACCGTGGCCCTCGCTGCGCCGGCGCCCGCGGTTGCCGTGGAGGAATGGACCTTCCTGAAAGCCGCGGCTGCCGATCCCGCCGCGCTGCTGCGATTTCTTGAGGCCAACTGGCTGGCCATGGATCGCATCGCGGTGGCGCAAGGCCTGTTTGCCCACGCGCGCCTACTGCGTGCCGATCCCGCCGATGGCGCGCGCTGGGATGTGGTGGTGCAGGTCGGCTACACCACGCCAGCGGGCTATGTTGCGGTTCGCAGCGCCTTCGAGGCCATCCGCGCCGCCCACACGCCAGTGCAACCGGATGGCCAGCCCCTGGCCGCGCTTGGCCGCATCGTCGAAAGCCGCAGCCTCACGCTGGTGGCTGCCGTCTGAACGGCATCAATCCGCATCGGCCTCGGGCGGTTCGCGCCAGGCCAGAATGATGCCCGGCAAGGCCATGGAACCAATCGCAAAGCCACTGAGCAGATCGAGCGCCTGTTCCTGATCCGGCATCCAGCCATCGATGAATTTGGCAAGGATCGACCACAGGAAGAAACCGAACATCACCGCCACCATGATCTGATGCGTTACCACATGGCTGCGATCGCGCAGCGCCCGCTCGCGTTCATCCAGCATTGCATCATTGGCCTGCGCCATCTGCCCTCGGCTTTCGATGAACAGCGCCAGCGCGCTGACGAGACCGAGCAGCCGCAGCAGGGTGAACACCATCGGCCGATCCCCATCCGCCCCGGTGGCAATCGCGCCGCCCAGATAGCCTAGCCCCAAGCCGGCAACCAGCAGCACCGAAAGGATGCGCGCACTGCGCAGGCTAAGCTTCAGCGGGGCGTTCATGGGATTTGTCTGTTCCATAACTCACTCCTCATTCTCATCATTGGTGTCCCGCCAGGCGAGGATGGTGCCGGGCAGCATCAGGTGCAGGCAGAAGAAACCGCCCAGCAGCCTGCCAGCCTCCCGCTTGTCGGGCAGCCAACCCGGCCCAATGATGTTCATCGAGACCCAGAACGAGGCGATCGCCAAGCATATGCCCGTCACGACATAACCAGCCCAAATTGCCTGTGCGCGTTCGGCGCGTTCGCGTTCGTCCAGTTCACCCGGCATAGTCCCGCGCCCGCCGCGCCTGCCGCCCGCGACGATCATTGCAAACAAGAACCCGAAACTCCGCACAATTTCGAACGATGGCTGCGGGTCGAACAGCGGGAAGATGCATCCGACCACCAAGCCGATGCCAGCCAGCACCGAAAGGATGCGGATCTGGCGCGCAGGGATATCAGAGGGCCAACCAGCAAACCAACCGTGCTTGTCGGGCGGTGAATTCATCGGCGACCTCCTTCGAGCAGGCGCGGCACGCCCAGCGATTCTGCCAGCGGTGTGAACGGCTCCAGGCTGAACAACGTTTCCACCGGCACGCCGAACACCCGGGCCAGTCGCAGGCCCAGTTCCAGGCTGGGGCCGTATTGGCCGCGCTCCAGAAAGCCGATGGTCTGCGGGTTGACCCCGACCTGTTCGGCCAGATCCTTGCGCGACAGACCGGCCTCGGCTCGGAACAGGGCGAGGCGGTTGTGCAGGGCTTCGTTGTCATGAGCCATGATTCGTTGTTTATACACAACGAATGCTTTCGTCAACATGGGTTTCGCAGGCCCCCTTCCCGCGTGCCGCGCCAGCGCCTAGAACAGGGCGGACACGGTGAAGGATTCCGAACATGCTCAGCCAGTTGCGCTTCGACCATGGCGACACCATCGAGATGCTGCGCGATACGGTGCGCGCCTTTGCGGCGGCCGAGATCGCGCCGCGCGCTGCCGAAATCGATGCGACCAACATGTTCCCGCGCGACCTGTGGCCCAAGCTTGGCGAACTCGGCTTGCATGGCATCACCGTGCCGGAAGCCGATGGCGGCGCTGGGCTGGGCTATCTCGCCCATGTCGTGGCCGTGGAGGAAATCAGCCGCGCCTCGGCCAGTGTTGGCCTGTCCTATGGCGCGCATACCAATCTGTGCATCAACCAGATCGCCCGCTGGGGCACGGCCGCGCAAAAGGCGCGTTACCTGCCCGATCTGATCAGCGGTGCCCACGTGGGCAGCCTCGCCATGTCCGAACCAGGTGCCGGCAGCGACGTGATCGGCATGAAGCTGCGCGCCGACCAGCAAGGCAACGGCGATTATGTGCTGAACGGCAACAAGATGTGGATCACCAACGGGCCACACGCCGAAACCCTGGTGGTCTATGCCAAGACCGATCCCGCCGCCGGCAGCAAGGGTGTCACGGCGTTCCTGATCGAGAAAGGCATGGCCGGCTTTTCCACCGCGCAGAAGCTCGACAAGCTCGGCATGCGCGGCAGCGACACCTGCGAGTTGCTGTTTGAAAACTGCACCGTGCCCGCCGAAAATGTGCTGGGCGGGGTCGGCAATGGCGCCCGCGTGCTGATGTCGGGCCTCGATTATGAGCGGGTCGTGCTCGCCGCCGGCCCGATCGGCATCATGCAGGCCTGCATGGATGTGGTGGTGCCCTATGTTCATGATCGCGAGCAGTTCGGCCAGCCGATCGGCACCTTCCAGCTGATGCAGGGCAAATTGGCCGACATGTATGTCGCGCTGTCCACGGCGCGCGCCTACACCTATGCCGTGGCGCAGGCCTGCGACCGGGGCGAGACCACCCGCAAGGACAGCGCCGGCTGCATCCTCTACACCGCCGAAAAAGCCACCTGGATGGCGCTGGAGGCGATCCAGTGCCTGGGCGGCAATGGCTATATCAACGATTATCCCACCGGGCGTCTGCTGCGTGATGCCAAACTGTATGAAATCGGCGCTGGCACGTCCGAAATCCGCCGTTATCTGATCGGCCGGGAATTGTTCGAGGAAACCAGATGATGCGCATGATCTTCGCCGCATTGGCCCTGCTGGCCGCACCGGCGCTTTCCGCTGCCAGGCCGGATGCCGCGCTGCTGAAGGCCGCCACGGCCGAAGCGCCGGCCGTGACCGCCACGCTGAAGAAGCTGGTGGAGATCGAAACCGGCACCGGCGATGCCGACGGCATGGCGGCGATGGGCCAGTTTCTCGAAGCCGCCCTCACCGCACGCGGCGGCAGCGTGACCCGCCAGAAGCCGACCGGCGGCGTCGCGGGCGATATCATCGTCGCGCGCTGGAAAGGCACCGGCAAGGGCAAGTTGCTGCTGATCGCCCATATGGACACCGTGTATCAGCGCGGCGCGCTGGCGCGGGCGCCGTTCCGGGTGGCCGACAGTCCGCAGGGCTCGTTGGCCTTTGGCCCGGGCATCGCCGACGACAAGGGCGGCATCGCCACCATCCTGCACACGCTGCCGCTGCTCGGTGCCAAGGATTTTGCCGAGCTGACCGTGGCAATCAACACCGACGAGGAACGCGGCTCGTTGGGATCGGGCGCCAGCATTACCGAACTGGCGCGCGGCCAGACGGCGGTGCTCAGCTTTGAACCCACCACCATGCCGGAACGGCTGACGCGCGGCACATCGGCGACCAACACGGTGATCGTCACCATCAAGGGCAAGGCCAGCCACGCCGGCAACAGCCCGGAAGCCGGCATCAACGCGCTCACCGAAGCCGCGCATATCATCCAGGCCACCAGCGATCTCGATCGCGGCCCCGGCAACCGCCGCTTCAATTGGACGGTGGTGGAACAGCAGCGCGGCGTGCGCAACATCATCCCGGACAGCATCACGCTGACCGGCGATCTGCGCACCGCCGATATGGCACAATTCGATGCGTTCAAGGCCGAGCTGCTGGACCGGCTGAAAACCCCTTCCATCCCCGGCGCCGTGGTGACCGCAGAGGTGCGGGTGAATCGGCCGCCGTTCACGGCAACGCCGGCCAGCAACCTGCTCATCGAAGCTGCGCAGGAGATTTACGGCGGATTGGGCAAGCAATTCACCGTCACCGAACGCGGCGGCGGCGGCACGGATGCCGGCTATGCCGCGCTGGCCGGCGTGCCAGTGATCGAATCGCTGGGGCTGCCCGGCGCCGGCTATCACACCACCGATGCCGAATATGTGTATCTGGAAAGCGTGCCACGCCGGCTCTATCTGGCCGCCAGCCTGATCCGCCGGCTCGGGCGGTAGACGCCCTGCCCGGCGGCGGTTAAGGCCGGCCCATGCCGCGCGCCGTTGCCCTTGTTGCCTATGTCCAGGTCGCCGCCGGGATCGGGGCGCTGTGCGTGATGGATGGGCTGGTGAAATATCTGGCGCTGCGCCACGGCGTGCCGCTCACCACCTTTGCGCGCTATGGCAGCGGCGTGCTGATCGCCCTGGGCGTTTGGCAATGGCAGGGCCGACCCGGCCTGGCACCCGGCGGGCTGCGCGCGCATGTTTTGCGCGGATCATTGATCGCGGCGATGGCGCTGCTGTTCTTCTGGGCGCTCACCTTGTTGTCGCTGGCGCTGGCGCTCACCCTCGCCTTCGTCGGCCCGCTGCTGGTGCCACCGCTGGCTGCGCTGTTCCTGAAAGAACGCATGCAACCGCGTTTCGTGCTGGCCGGCGTGATTGGTTTTGGCGGGGTCGTGGTGGCGGCGGGGGGCGTACCCGATCTGGCCGGCACCCGGCTGCTGGCGGTGGCGGCTGCGGTGGGCGCGGCGTTCCTCTATGCCTTGTCGGCGCTGGTGCTGCGCGCCCGCGCCGCGTCGGATGGCGCCACCGTCATCACCTTGATGGGCGCTGGCGTGCCCGCCCTGATCCTGTCACCCACCCTGATCAGTGCCGGGCCGGTTGGCGCCCATGATCTGGCGTTGATGCTGGCCACCGGCCTGGTCGGCAATATCGGCGTGCAGTTGATCGCGCGCGGCTATGTCCATCTCGAAGCGCAAGCCTCGGCGGTGATGGAGTTCACCGGCCTGCCATGGGCGGCGCTGCTGGGCTGGATGCTCTTTGCCGAACCGGTCGCGCCCACCACGATCGTTGGTGCGATGATCATCGCTGCCGCCTGCCTGTGGGCGACCCGCCCAGAACCGGCAGCGGTCAAGGCGCCGCCAGCGCCAGTTCCCTGAGACACACCGTCTTGGCGCGGCCAATGGCGGCGACATCGGGCAGCAATTCCAGCGCCTCGCGGGCCTCGGCCAGATACGCCGCCTTGGCGTCAAGGCTGTAGCTGCCGTCCGGCGCACCGCAAATCGCCTGAATGCCCAGCACCGGCGACCGGCGCGGATCGGCGACCGCCAGCACATCGAAAGGCGCGCGCGGCAAGGCAGCGGCCAGCGCGGCGGTCAATTCGGCGCCGTGCTGGGCATCGCTGCCCCGCGCCAGTTCGGGGCTGAGCGCGATCCAGTCGGCCGCACCATTGCGGATGGCACCCAGCACGCGCGGCCAGTCGCCGCCCTCCACCAGCTTCTGCATCGCCGGGCGCGGGCCGTCCTTTGCGGCATCGGCCGCAAACTGGCTGGCGGACAGCACGAGGCCGAGGGCAAGGGCAACAATCATCGCATGGTCTCCGCCCTGCAATATGGGGCGGGCAAGCGGCGATGCAATGCAGTTATTCGGGACAAAAGCGTGCCCCGGCCAATTTCAGGCCGGGGGATCGGCAATCATGGCCGTAAAACTGGCCTCGGCAACCAGCTTGCCATCAACCTCGGCCCGGCCGGTGAATTTGGCAATGCGGCCGCGATCCTGCACCAGTTCCACCTTCAGATGCAGCAGGCAGCCCGGCTCCACCGGCACGCGGAACTTGGCGTTGTCGATGGCCATGAAATAGACCAGCTTGTCCGAATATTCCCCATCCCCGGCCTTGGCACGTGCGCCGTGGATCGCCAGCACGCCGGCGGTCTGCGCCAATGCTTCGATGATCAGCACACCGGGCATGATGGGGCGCGCCGGGAAATGCCCGGCAAAAAACGGTTCATTGATCGTCACCGCCTTGATGCCGGTGGCGGATTGACCGGGGATCAGATCGATCACCCGGTCAACCAGCAACATCGGGAAACGGTGCGGCAACATTGCCATCACCGCCCGCACATCAATCGGGCTGACCGCAATCGGCTCAGCCATCGGGATCAGCCCAACATCAAGGACGCGGCGGCGCGGCCGGCGCCGCACCAGGGGCCGCGGCCGGCGGGGCCGGCGGCGTCACCGAAACCTTCGGCAGCGCCTTGTCGAGGCGGGCGAGCACATCGGCGGTGATGTCGATGGAAGCAGCATGCTGCAACGTCACCCGTTCATCCACGGCGATGTTGGCGCCGCGTTCGCGCATGATCGTGCTGACGATCGGGGCGGAGGCATCGGTGATCTGCTTGATCACCCATTGCTCGGCGGCCTGGATTTCCTGCTGGCGGCGCTGCAGTTCGGCATCGGCCTGCTGACGACGGGTATCGAAATCCTTCACCTTGGCCTGCCATGCGGTGATGGCGGCGGGCGCCGCACCTTGCTGGGGCTGGGTGTCGCGCAGGGTCTTTTCCTCGGCGGAAAGGCTGGTGCGCAGTTGGTTCAGCCGGGCGACAAGCTGATCGCCCTTGGGCTTCAGCTCGGCCTGGGCGGCCTTTGCAGCAGCCGACGCGGCAATCATTTCCTGACTGTCGACCGTCACGATGACGGCCGCCGGCAGTTGCTGGGCAAGAACTTGGGTGGACGCACCGGCGAGTGCCAGCGCAAGCAGCATTTTTTTCATCAGAACGCGGTCCCTACGTTGAATTGGAACAATTGTGGATCGTCCCCTGGCTGTTGAACCAGGGCTTTGGCAAGGTCAAACCGGAATGGCCCGAACGGCGAATTCCAGTTCACCCCGATCCCCACCGAAACACGCGGCTTGGGCGAATTGCCCAGATACTCTTCGACAAAACCTGCCGAGAAACCATCCGATGGCAAACACGGTGCCGTCTGGCCCGTCAACCTGGGGGCTGCAATGGTTGGCCCGTTCTGGCAGGTCAGCGACGGCGTCTTCAGGCTCCACAGCCCGCCGACATCGGCAAAGATCGACGGGCGAATGCCCAGTTCCTGCACGGCCGAACCCAGCGGGATGCGAATTTCGGCGCGCGCCAGATAATAGGCACGGCCGCCCAACGCATCGTCCAGCGCCTGCCGGCGATCCTGCACGATCCCACCCGTCCCATCGAGCGGACGGCGCAGCACGCGCGGGCCGACGCCGCGGATGTTGAAACCACGAAACTGCGGCTGCCCCAGGAAGAAGCGGTTGGTGAGGAACACATCCTGCCCGCCATAGCCGGTGACATAGCCGCCTTCCGCGCCGATATTGAGCACGAAATCGGTGCCGAACAGCGGCGTGAACCAATCATAATTGGCGCGCGTGGTGATGAACTTGATGCCGATCGGCAGGCCCGCCAAATCGGAACTGAACGTGAAACGCTGCCCGGCTGACGGCAGCCGCAAATTGTTCAGGCTGTTGTAGATCAGCGAGAAACCGATCGTGGAAACGGTGCGATTGCCGATCTGTTCGCACAGGAAGCGTCCGGCGAGCAGTGGATCGCAGACGCCGTTGGTGAAGAACACCGACTGATCCAGCCCGGTTTCTTCACGGCTGAGGCCATAGCGCAGCGAGGCGGCCCAGAATTCGGTGATCGAAAACCCGGTGCGGATCTGGAAACCCGTCGATACCTGCGTGTAGGTGGTGTCACGCGTGTTGTTGCCGGTGAAGCGGAACGACCGGAAATCGCGGCGGAACACGTCAAAGCCCAGCGCGAGGTTGCGACCGCCCAGATACGGCTCGGTAAAGCCGGCTTCGACTGATCGGGCGAAGCTGGAGATATTGCCCGACAGCCGGATTTCCTGACCGCGGCCACGGAAATTGCGCTGGCGCACGCTGGCCGAGAAGATGAAGCGTTCGATGCTGGAGAAGCCGGCAGACAATTGCAGTTCGCCGGTCGGCCGTTCCTGCACATTGGTTTCCAGCACGATGCGATCGGGCGTGGTGCCCGGCTTCTGTTCGATATCCAGCTTGTCCTGAAAGAAGCCGAGGCCCAGCAGGCGATCCTTCGAGCGCTTCACCTTGATCGAATTGAAGGCATCGCCTTCGGCCAGGCGGAATTCGCGGCGGATCACATTGTCGTGCGTGATCGTGTTGCCGTTGATGGCATTCTTCTCCACATAAACGCGCGGCACCTCCCCGATCTGGAAGGTGACGTTCATCTGCAGCTTTTCCTTGTCACGATCGAACTGCGGGCGCACGTCGGCAAAGGCATAGCCGAGCAGGCCGGCGGTTTCCGACAGGCCTTCAACCGTGTTTTCAATGGCCTGCGCGTTGTACCAGTCGCCCTCCTTGATGCGGATGATCGAACGGAATTCCTTGGGCTTGATGTCGCGCAGATCGGATTTCAGATCGACCTTGCCGAACTTGTAACGGTCACCTTCCTCGACCACATAGGTGACGATGAAATCCTTCTTGTCGGGCGTCAGTTCGGCCACCACCGAAGCAACGCGGAAATCGGCATAGCCTTCGGTCAGATAATATTGCCGCAACTTCTGCTGGTCATAGGCCAGGCGATCGGGATCATAGGTGTCGTTCGACGTGAAGAAGCGCCAACTGCGCTGCTGCTTGGACGCCATCTGCTTGCGGATCTGGCCTTCCTTGAACTTCACGTTGCCCAGGATATTGATCTGGCGGATCTTCGATTTCGGACCTTCGTTGATTTCGAACACCACATCAACGCGGTTCTGTTCCAGTTGCACGATCTTGGGTTCGACACTGGCGGCAAAGCGCCCGCCGCGCCGATAGAGTTCCAGGATGCGCCCCAGATCGGCGCGGGCTTTCGATCGGGTGAAGATCTGGCGCGGCGCCAGGCGAATTTCCTCGCGGATCTTCTCCTCTTTCACCCGCTTGCCACCTTCGATGATGATCCGGTTGATCACCGGATTTTCCTTCACCTCGACGGTCAGCGCGCCATTGTCGTCGCGGATCGTCGCATCGGCAAACAGTTCGGAGGCATAAAGCGCCTTCAGCGCGGTATCGAGCGCATCGCGATCATAGTCATCACCGATCGCGAGATTGAGATAGGAGCGGACGGTTTCGGGCTCCAGCCGCTCGGTGCCGCGCACCACGACACTGCGCACGATGCCGACATTGGCAGCGGTGGCGGGCAGCGCGGTCTGGCCGCGGGTTTCAAAGGCGCGGGCTTCGGCTTCGGCCGATGGCTGAGCCGGCTGCGGTGGCGGCGGGCGTGGCCGCTGCTGCGCCAGAGCCGGGCCGGCAAGCGCGGTCGACATCAGCAGCATCGCCGCCGGACGCCGCCAACCGAACCCTGCCAACGATGGCGCTGCCGCTCCTGTCTTTGAACTGCCCTGCATCAACTCCACCAGTCGTCCCAGTCGCGATTGCCCCGGTTGGCCCGGCGGCGATTCCAGTACAGCCATCAACCAAGCCAGCCTGCAATGCGGCCAAACACGCCAACCGAACCGATATCATGCCAGGTGAGCACCGCCATAAGCGACATCAGAGCGGCAAAGCCCGACATGAAGGCCCATTGCTGAACCCGTTCTGCCAGAGGCTGCCGCCGCAAGGCCTCGATGCCGTAGAGCAGAAGATGTCCGCCGTCCAGCGTGGGGATGGGCAGGAGATTGATGAAGCCGAGGTTGATCGAAAAGAACGCCATGAACGCCACCGCCGAGATCAGGCCCAGGCTGGCCTGCTGCCCGGCGATCTGCGCGGTCTTCACCGGACCGCCCATCTCCTTCAGGCTGCGTTCGCCCATCACCACCTGGCGCAGCGTGCGGCCGATGGTCTGGGTGATGCTCCAGGTGTCGATCGCCGCCCAGCGCACGGCATCGACCAGCCCGACAATCTGCACCTGCTCGGCCGGGCGGGCGAGGCCGAGGCGCGGATGGCGGGTGACATTGCCGAACCGGTCGGTCGCCTCGATCATGTCGGGCACAATGGTGATCTGGCGGGCAGCGCCGCCGCGTTCGATATCGAGAAGCACCGGCTTGCCGACGCCGGTGATCACAAGGTTGACCACATCTTCAAAGCGTTCGACAGCTGCGCCGTCCACTGCGGTTACCCGATCACCGGCCTGCATGCCGGCACGCGCCGCCGCACTGCCCGGCTGCACCTGCGCCACCACCGGCGGGCTGGAAAGATGGCCGAGTGTCATGTTGAAGGCCGCCAATATGGCGATGGCAAAGATGAAATTGATTGCCGGCCCAGCCGCAACGATGATCGCGCGCTGCCACAGCGGCAGGAACGCGAACAGTCCGCGCCGCTCGCTTTCCGGCAGGCTCATCAGCGCCGGATCAGCCTGGCTGGCCTCGTTCATGTCGCCAACGAACTTCACATAGCCGCCGAGCGGGATGGCGTTGATGCGCCAGCGCACCCCGCGTCGATCGGTGACGCCGATCAGTTCGCGGCCGAAGCCGACGCCAAACGCTTCCATGCGGGTGTCGAACAACCGGCCGGCGAGATAATGTCCGCCTTCATGCACCACCACCAGCACCGCGATCATCGCGACGAAGCTGGCCAGGGTGAACAGCAGCCCCGGTTGTTGCAGCGTATCGATCGGGTTCATGCTGCCCGCCCCTTCATGCTGCCCGCCGCGCCACCAGCGTGCGCGCAGCGGCGCGGGCCGCGGCGTCAATCGCCACCACCTCTTCCAGGGTCGCCACCGGGCCCGATGCCACCATGTTCAATGTCTCCGCCACGATGGCATCGATATCAAGGAAGCTTGCTTGCCCATTGATGAACGCCGCCACGGCAATTTCATTGGCGGCATTCAGGATGCACGGCGCACTGCCCCCCGCACGCATCGCCGCCCAGGCCAGCGCCAGGCAGGGAAAACGTTCCAGATCAGGGGCTTCGAACGACAGGTTGGCCACCTGCGCAAAATCGAGCCGCGCAGCCGGCGTCGCAATGCGTTCCGGCCAGCCCATGGCATAGGCGATGGGGATGCGCATGTCCGGGCTGCCCAGTTGCGCCAGCACGCTGCCATCGACATATTCCACCATCGAATGGATCACCGATTGCGGGTGGACGATCACATCCAGCCTGGCGATATCCACCGGGAACAATTGCGCCGCCTCGATCAGTTCCAGCCCCTTGTTCATGAGGGTCGCACTGTCGATGCTGATCTTGGCGCCCATCGACCAGGTCGGATGCTTGCAGGCTTCTGCCACGCTCACCTCGCGCAGCGTGTCGCGGCTGCGGCTGCGGAAGGGCCCACCGCTGGCCGTCAGGATGACGCGCTCGACCTGGGCCGGATCATCGTGCGGGAACACCTGGAAAATCGCGTTATGCTCACTGTCCACCGGCAGCAGTGTTGCACCATGCTGCCTGGCGGCGGCCGTCACCACCGGGCCGGCGCAAACGAGCGTCTCCTTGTTGGCGATGCCGATCTGCGCGCCGCGCCGCACGGCCGCCATGGTCGGCGCCAGACCAACCGCACCCATCACGGCGGTGATGACGATCTCGGCATCGCGCGCTGCCGCCTCGATCACCGCATCGGTGCCGGCGGCGGATTCAATGCCGCTGCCCGCCAGCAACGCCTTCAATGCCGCGCCCTTGCTGGCATCGGCCACCGCGGCAAAGCGCGCGCCGCAGCTGCGGGCGGCTTGCGCCAGGCCTTCGATATCGCTGCCCGCGGTCAGCGCCTCCACCTGCCAGCGGCCGGGATTGCGCGCCACCAGATCGAGCGCCTGGCTGCCCACCGATCCGGTGGCGCCCAGGATGGTCAAACTGCGAGTCATTCTACACCCGTCATCCCGCCCACCCCGTTGCTGCAAACACCCCGGCGCTGGCCACCGCCACCGGCACCAGCCCATCCAGCCGATCCATCACGCCGCCATGGCCGGGCAACAGGGTGCCGCTGTCCTTCACACCGGCGCGGCGCTTCAGGCTGCTCTGGTAAAGATCACCCAGGATCGACAGGATCGCCAGCGGCACCGCCATCGGCAGCAGGCGCAGCGCGCCGGCCAGATTGGCATAGCCCGGCCACACCGCCATCATGATGCCGGCCACGGCCAACGCCCCCGCAATGCCGCCGGCCGCGCCGCTCCACGTCTTGTTGGGGCTGATGGCCGGTGCCAGTTTCGGGCCACCAATGGCGCGCCCGGTGAAATAGGCGGCAATATCGGCGCCCCACACCACCGCCATCACGAACAGGCACGCATGAAAGCCCCACGGCTGCCCGCGCAGCCACACCAGCGCCACCGCCGGCAGCCCGCAATAGAGCAGGCCAATCACCATGGCGCGGCCGGTACCTTTTTGCAGGCGCGCCGCAAACAGACCGCCCAGCCCGGCGCCGCCGCCCAGCAACATCAGCGCTTCGGCCGGATTGCCCATCACCGCCGCTACCCAGACCGCACCGCCCAGCACCGCCAGACCAAGCCGGCGCAGCAGGGACGGCAGGCGGTGCATCGCCGCCCATTCGCTGAACATCACCAGCACGGCCGCCGCCACCAGCCCGGCAAAGGCCACGCCACCAAACCACAGCGCGGCCACCGCCACCGTCACCAGTGCGATGCCGGTGATCACCCGCTGGCGCAATTGGCGCTGCATCCCGCTCAACGCCCGCCAAAACGCCGTTCGCGGCGTGCAAATTCATCCAGCGACCGCGCCAGCGCCGGACCATCGAAATCCGGCCACAGCGTGTCGGTGACCAGAAATTCGGCATAGGCTGATTGCCACAACAGGAAGTTCGACAGGCGCAGTTCGCCCGATGTGCGCAACACTGCATCCGGCGGCGGCATGCCGGCGGTGTCGAGCCGGCTTTCCAGCGCGTCCAGCCCGATCGCATCGGGATCAAGCTGCCCGGCCGCCACGTCTGTGGCCAGGCGCTGTGCCGCGCGCACCAGTTCGCTTTGCCCGCCATAGTTCAGCGCCATCACCAGCTTGAGCCGGCGATTGCCGGCCGTGCGCGCCCGCGCATCTTCCAGCAACTGCACCAGATCGGGTTTCAGCGCGCGCCAATCGCCGATGAAATCCAGGCACACGTCGTTCCTGTGCAAGGCCTCGATCTCGCTGCGCACATAATGTTTGAGCAGGCCCATCAGATCGGTGACTTCATCCGGCGGACGCTTCCAGTTCTCGCTGGAAAAGGCATAAAGCGTCAGCACTTCCAGCCCCAGTCCGGGTGCGGCCTCCACCACCCGCCGCACGGCCTCCACGCCTTCGCGGTGGCCGGCGATGCGTGGCAGGCGCCGGGCCTTGGCCCAGCGGCCATTGCCATCCATGATGATGGCCAGATGCCGGCACACAGTGCCGGTATCCACCAACGAGGCCGCCGCCGGCTTCACCGGCCCAGGATTTCCTTTTCCTTGGCGGCCACCGTGGCGTCGATGTCGGTCATCGCCTTGTCGGTGATCTTCTGCACCTCGGCTTCATGCCGCTTCTGCTCGTCCTGGCTGATCTTGCCCTTCTTCTCGGCGGCCTTGAGCGATTCCATGCCGTCGCGGCGCACGTTGCGGGCGGCGATCTTGGCCTTTTCCGCATAGGTGCCGGCCAACTTGACCATCTCCTTGCGGCGTTCCTCGGTCATGTCCGGGATCGGCAGGCGCAGCGTCTGGCCGTCGGTGATCGGGTTGAGGCCCAGGCCGGCAGCGCGAATGGCCTTTTCCACCGGGGTCACATTGCTCTTGTCCCACACCTGCACGCTCAGCATGCGGGCTTCCGGCGCCGTCACGGTCGCCAATTGGCTGAGCGGCATGCTGGCGCCATAGACCTCGACATGCACGGTATCGAGCAGCGAAGTGTTGGCACGACCGGTGCGCAAACTGCCCAGATCATGCTTCAATGCGTCGACGGCGCCGGCCGTGCGGCGCTCAAGATCGGCCTTCCAGGGGCCTGGTGCGAAATCAGCCATGCGGCGCTCCTTCTCCTGTCACGATGGTCGACGTGCCTTCGCCGCGCAACACCGACAGCAACATGCCGGGTTCGCGGATGCAGAACACGATGATCGGGATATCATTGTCGCGGCACATCGAAACCGCGCTGGCGTCCATCACCTTCAGATTGTCGGCGAGCACCCGTGAGAAACTCACGCTGTCATAACGGCGCGCCGTGGCCACCTGCTTGGGATCGGCATCATAAACGCCATCGACACTGGTGCCCTTGAACAGCGCATCGCAGTTCATTTCCGCCGCGCGCAAGGCCGCGCCGGTATCGGTGGTGAAAAACGGGTTGCCGGTGCCGGCGGCA
>Ga0164295_10002729_pt1 | contig 14396 bp, 10 predicted proteins | sample GEODES006metaG_FD_111798 | JGI IMG/M metagenome (GOLD analysis project Ga0164295, IMG submission 111798) | Oligotrophic lake water microbial communities from Sparkling Lake, Wisconsin, USA - GEODES006 metaG | ecosystem: Environmental > Aquatic > Freshwater > Lake | place: USA: Sparkling Lake...
GACCTGCATCTCGGACAGGTCCTGCGAACGCCGCACATCTGGCTGCTGATCGACTTCGAGGGCGAACCGGGCGCGCTACCCGTGCAACGACGCGAACCGGACTCACCGCTGCGAGATGTCGCCGTAATGTTGAGGTCGTTCGTCAACGCCAACGCCGATCCCACAGCCGCGGAGCGCCCTAGTGCCGCGTTCTGCGACGGCTACGCGCATCGGTCTGGTATCCATCCGCGCGAGCACCTTGCGGTGCTGGCCGGCTACGAACTCGACAAGGCGGTGCACGAGGCGGCCTACGCGGCTCAGTACCGGCCGGACTGGCTGGGAATTCCGTTGGGTGCGATCGCCCGGTTGGTGGGCGAGCGAGGGAGCTAGCGCCCTGGCCAGTCGCCCGGCACGGGCCTGGTGTGGTGGCCATCATGGAGCATGGGCAGAACGCAGGATTGCCCGTTTGCATGGTTGCCACATGGGGGACGGAACGGAGAAAAGTCAGCATCCGCCAACGGATATCGAATCATTCGCGTGGTCCCCCCACCGTGGTCAAGACGCTTGATTGTCCGGGGTCTGGGGTGTGGTCATTGGAGAGGCCACGGCGTCTTGTGCTGAACAATCCGCTTTTGGGCCTTGATCGCGCTAGAGCCTTTCGGCCCCAGACTCTTTCGGCCCCAGACTTTTTGACCCCCGCCTTCAGTCGTGATCGGACAGCAGTTGCAGCGCCAGCCGTGGGCACTTCTTCACCGCGGCCCGCGCGTACTTGAGTTGGTCCTCGGGAATCTCCGGTTCGCGGGAACCCGTCCGCGACACCGGGTATCCCCAGTCATCGCGGTCCAAGATCTCAGGCAGCAACTCGGTGCACAGCCCGCGGCCGTCGCACAGCGTCCAGTCGATATGCAATCGGCTCATGAGGGCCACCCGCCCAGCATGCGCTCCGCACCATCTCTGTCCACCAGTCGGGCCGGAACCCCCAGGGCCGCAATCCATTCCGGTGCCCGATAGCCGCGGATAATCGCGGCCGTGCTAAAGGTGTTGGCCTCCAGGCAACTGCCCGTCGCGACGCTGACGCTGCGCCATACCGGATCAACGGAGCGTCCGGATCGAGGATCGATGATGTGGTGCAGAGTTTCGCCGCCTCGCCGCCAACGGCGCCGTTGGGTGCTGGAGGTAGCCAAACCGGTATCGGTACCGATCGTGACCTGGCTGGCCGGATCGTCGTCGGTGTCCTGCACCAGGACCTGCCAGCCGCCGTCCGGTGCGGGGCCGGCCGTGGTGAGATCGCCGCCGAGGTTGATCAGCACACCGCTGCCGGTCTGCTGATGTACCAGGTGTGCGCACCGGTCGGCGGCGACCGCTTTGGCGGTGGCTCCGAGGTCGAGCAGCGTGCCCGGTGGAATGCGAATGCTGCTCCCGTCGAACTCGATGTGGGTCCAGTCAACCGGGATGGTCACCGAGGCCACTCGCGGCGCGGCCGCGGTGATGTCGGCCAGATCGCGGTCATAACCCAGATCGCGGTCATAACCCAGCGCGATCAGAGCCGCGCCGACCGTCGGGTCCACGTCACCCTCGGTCAGTCGTGCCGCGTGCAGTGCGGCCTCGATCAGATCGGCCAGCACCGGGCTGACCGGTGTGCGGGCCCCGTCGGCGGTGGCCAGAGCGCAGATCTCCGAATCGGGCCGGAATCGCGATGCCGCGACCTCGATGGCATCGAGCTCGGCATCCACGACCTCGCGCGCACGGGCCAGCGCCGCGGGGTCGGTGACCAGCAGATGCATATCGACGCTCCACCGATTCCACGCGCACTCGACCACCGGTATCGAGGCGGTCGGCGAATCCATACGGCTCATTCTGCCGCCGCGTTCTATGAGCGCTGAAAGATTTCCCGTGACACCCTTGGAAACCGTGCCCGAGATCTCCCCGTCGTTACTGCTCGTCGAGGACGATCGCGCGCTGAGCTCCATGCTGGTCGACCTGTTCAGCGGTGAGGGCTACCGGGTCCAGACCGCGTTCGACGGACAGCAGGGTTTGCATCTCGGTCTGACCGGCGACTTCGACGCGATGATCTGCGACCGTGGCCTACCGGTCATGGATGGTGCCGAATTGGTGGCAGTGCTGCGATCCCGCGGAGTCGCCACGCCTGCGCTGATCCTCACCGCCCGCGGATCCGTTGAGGACCGGGTCGAAGGTCTCGACGCCGGCGCCCAGGACTATCTGGTCAAGCCGTTTGAGATTCCCGAACTATTGGCCCGGATCCGAGCACTTGTGCGCCGCAGCGATGATGCGGCCACGGCTCTGCAGGCCGGGGGACTGCGGCTGGACCTCATCTCCCGGCGTGTCAGCGGAGCCACACCCGACGGAGTTGAGGTGGAGTTGTCTGATCGTGAGGCCGCACTTCTAGCCGAGCTGATGGGTGCCCCGGCACTTGTTTTCACCCGCCCGCAACTGCTCGACCGCGCATTCGACGGTGCCGAGGCCGACGGCACCATTGATCTCTATGTGCACTATCTGCGTCGCAAACTCGGCAAGAAAGTGATCCGGACCGTTCACGGTTCGGGCTACCGGTTTGGCCTCGAATGATCACCCCGGCTCGGGATCAGCCATGAACCGGATCGCGCGAACCCTGCTGACCGCCGTCCTGGTGATGGGCGTCCTTGCGGGGTGTTCCCCCGCCCCCGCCGACGATGGAAAACTCACCGTCTTCGCGGCGGCGTCATTGAAGAAGGCGTTCTCGGACATCAGTGCGCAGTTCATGACCGATAACCCCGGCACCGAGGTGGAGTTCTCCTTCGCAGGTTCCGCCGATCTCGCGGCGCAGTTGACCCAGGGCGCTCCCGCGGATGTGTTCGCCGCTGCCGATGGCAGGAATATGAGCAAGGTGGAAGAGGCCGGCCTGCTGGCCGGTCCGGCCGTCCCCTTTGCCTCCAACACGCTGACCATCGTTGTGGCGCCGGGTAATCCGAAGAAGATCGCCTCCTTCCGGGATCTGACGCAGGCGGGTCTGGCGGTGGTGGTGTGCGCGCCGCAGGTGCCGTGCGGATCGGCGACGCAGAAAGTGCAGGAGGCGGCCGGCACGCGGTTGAATCCGGTCAGCGAGGAATCTCAGGTCACCGATGTGCTCAATAAAGTCGTCACCGGGCAGGCCGACGCCGGCCTCGTCTACGTCACCGACGCACGCGCTGCCGGGGACTCGGTGACCACGGTGGCCTTCCCCGAGTCCGCGCGCGCGGTCAACACCTATCCGATCGCCGTGCTCAAGGGTGCGCAGAATCCGGAACTGGCCCAGAAATTCGTGGACCTCGTCACCGGTGCGGCGGGTCGGACGATCTTGAGCGCGGCGGGTTTCGCCAAGCCCTGAACCGACGCCGAGGATCGGTTCTGTCGGAGGGTCGGATTACGGTGTTCACGATGGCCTTTTACATTCACCGCGCGGAGCGCACCGACGTCCTTGCGGACGGCCTCGGCGCGCTACTGGCCACCCCGCCCCCGGATCCATTCGCCTCCGATCTCGTCATGGTGCCGGCCCGCGGCGTGGAACGCTGGCTCAGCCAGCGCCTGTCGCATGTCCTGGGCCGAGGATCGGGGGAAGACGGTGTCTGCGCCGGGGTGTCATTCCGCTCACCGGCCTCGCTGATCGCCGAGATCGCCGGCACCCGCGATCACGACCCGTGGTCACCGGACGCCATGACCTGGCCATTACTGGAAGTCATCGACGCGAATCTGGACGAGCCGTGGTGCCACACCCTGGCCACCCACCTCGGCCAGTTCGCCACCGATGATGAGAAGGAATTGCGCCAGGGCCGGCGCTACGCGGTGACGCGCCGACTGGCCGGACTGTTCGCCTCCTACGCGCGCCAGCGTCCGCAACTGCTGGCCGACTGGCTGTCGGGTGACGTCGGTGAGCTCACTGACGATCTGGCCTGGCAGCCGCAGCTGTGGCAGCGGCTGGTGGCGGCCATGGCCATCGACCCCCCTCATATCCGGCACGCCAACACCATTGCGCGGCTGCATGATTCAGCATCCGCGCTGCCCGCCCGGCTGTCACTATTCGGCCATACCCGGCTGCCGGCCACCGATATCGAGTTGCTTGAGGCGCTGGCCACTCACCACGAACTACACCTGTGGTTACCGCACCCCAGCGCGCAGGCATGGTCGGCGCTTGCCGATCTGCGCGGGATCGTGCCGCGCCGCGACGATGACAGCCACCGCCGCATTACTCATCCACTGCTGGCCACCCTCGGCCGCGATGTGCGCGAGCTACAACGCAGCCTGCCGGCCACCGCGGCCTGCGATGAATACCTCCCCGGTGCCGACCAGCCGGCTACCCTGCTGGGTTGGCTGCAATCCGATATCGCCGCGAATTCCGTTCGTGCGCAACACCGCTCGCTTCGCGACGATGATCGCTCGGTCCAGGTGCACAGCTGCCACGGCCCGGCCCGGCAGGTCGACGTCCTGCGCGAGGTGCTGCTGGGCCTGCTCGCCGACGACGACACCCTGGAACCGCGCGACATTCTGGTGATGTGTCCCGATATCGAGACCTACGCACCGCTGATCGCCGCGAACTTCGGGCTGGGCGAAGTGGTGTCCGGCGGCCATCCCGCGCACCGGCTTCGGGTCCGACTGGCCGACCGCTCACTGGTCCAGACCAACCCCTTGCTGGCGGTGGCCTCCCAGCTGCTCACCCTGGCCGGCAGTCGGGTCACCGCCACCGAGGTGCTCAACCTCGCCCAGTCCGCTCCGGTGCGGGCCCGGTTCATGTTCACCGATGACGATCTGGAGAACATCACCGACTGGGTGCGGGAGGCCAATATCCGGTGGGGGTTCGATCAGCAGCACCGCACGCCCTACGGCGTCGACTTCGTGCACAACACCTGGCAGTTCGGCCTCGATCGGGTGCTGGCCGGGGTGGCGCTGTCCGATGATTCGCAGAGCTGGATCGAGAACACCCTCCCGCTCGACGATGTCGGCAGCAACAGTGTCGAGTTGGCCGGCCGCCTCACCGAGTTCGTCGATCGGTTGCAGCGCGTCGTGGACTCGCTGAGCGGCACCCGGTCGCTGCGGGACTGGCTCACCGCCCTGGTTGACGGCATCCGGTTGATCACCCGGATCGAGGACGCCGATGCCTGGCAGGCCAGCCAGATGGAACGGGAATTCAATGACGTCTGCGCCTACGCGGGTACGCGCGAGGCGACATTGCTGCGGCTGCCGGATGTGGATGCGCTGCTGCATCAGCATCTCGCCGGTCGGCCCACCCGCGCCAACTTCCGCACCGGCACGCTGACGGTGTGCACCATGGTGCCGATGCGGTCGGTACCGCACCGGGTGGTGTGCCTGGTCGGCCTGGATGACGCCGTTTTCCCCCGGATCGGCATCGTCGACGGTGATGACGCGCTGGCCCGCCATCCGATGACGGGGGAGCGTGACGTCCGCTCCGAGGACCGCCAGTTATTGCTCGACGCGATCGGCGCAGCCACCGACACCCTGGTGATCACCTACACCGGCGCCAACGATTACACCGGTCAACAGCGCCCGCCCTCGGTCCCGCTGGCGGAGTTGCTCGACGCCCTCGATGTGACCACCGAATCGGCCGTCCGCGATCAGATCGTCGTGCATCATCCGTTGCAGCCCTTCGACGCCCGCAATGTCGAACCCGGTGCACTGATCCCGGGGAAACCCTTCAGCTTCGACACGACGGTGCTGCGGGCCGCGCAGGCGGCGGCTGCCGACCGCGAGGATCGTCCGCCCTTCGTCTCCGGTCCACTGCCCGGCGCGGCGCCCAGTGGCGATGTCGGCCTGGCCGATCTGCTGATGTTCTTCAAAGATCCGGTCAAGGGGTTCTTCCGGGCGCTGGACTTCACCTTCCCGGCCGATGTCGAGGGCGTCGAGGACGCCATGCCCGTCGAGATCGACAACCTTCAGGAGTGGACCGTCGGAAACCGGATGCTCACCGACATCCTGCGGGGCATGAGTCCGGACCGGGCCCGCCAGGCGGAGTGGTGTCGCGGCACCCTGCCGCCGGGCACCCTCGGGTGGCGTAAGGCCACCGAGATCCGCGACCAGGCCGCACTGCTCGCCGCCGAGGCACTGCCGCTGCGGACCGATCCGGTGCGCGCCATCGACGTCAATCTCGATCTCGGTGGCGGCCGTCGATTGACGGGCACCGTGTCCCCGGTGTTCGGCACCCGACTGGTGGCGACCACCTACTCCCGACTCGACGGTAAGCATCTGCTGGCCGCCTGGATTCCCCTGTTGGCGTTGATTGCCTATGTGCCCGAACGGGATTGGTCCGCGGTCTGTATCGGCCGCCCCAAGCGCGGCACCCGGCCGCGGCGCGAACACCTGGGAGCCCCGCAGGCGCCCGCGCTGGACCTGCTGGCCGATCTGGTGGCCATCTATGACGCGGGCCGACGCGAACCGCTGCCGCTTCCGCTCAAAACCTCCTACGCCTGGGCCGAGGCTCGGCACGACGGGAGCGACCCGGTCGATGCGGCTAGTCGGCGCTGGCGCTCGGGCATGTTCCCCGGTGATGACCGGCAGCCCGCGCATGTGCAGGCCTGGGGTGCGGGTGTGACGCTGTCGGACCTGATGGCGCCGCTGCGCCCAGGCGAGGAACACCCGGGGGAGAACAACCGACTCGGCGCATACTCAGCCCGGTTGTGGCTGCCGATGCTGCGTGCCGGGCAGGGAGAGCGCTGATGGAACCGCGCCGCTTCGATCTGCTCGGTCCGCTTCCGGCGCCGGGCACCACCACCGTGCTGGAGGCCAGCGCCGGAACCGGCAAGACCTTCGCCCTGGCCGGTCTGGTGACCCGCTATATCGCTGAAGGCGCGGCAACCCTGGACCAGATGTTGCTCATCACCTTCGGCCGCGCCGCCACCCAGGAACTGCGGGATCGCGTTCGCCGCCAGATCGCCCACGCCGTCGCGGCCTTCGACGATCCGACCCTGGTGGGAGAAAACCAAGTCGTCGCGCAACTGCTGGAAGGCACGGCCGAAGAACTCGCGGCGCGCAAGACCCGCCTCGGTGATGCGCTGGCCGGTTTCGATGCCGCCACCATCGCGACCATCCACCAGTTCTGCAATATCGTTCTGACCTCACTCGGAGTGGCCGGAGACACTGACGCCGGCGTGGAGTTGGTGGAAAGCCTCGACGAGTTGGTCGCCGAGATCGTTGACGATCTCTACCTCTCCCGCTTCGGCCGGCTACGCGAGCCGCCACTGCTGAGCTACGACCAGGCACTCACGCTGGCCCGCGAGGTCGCGTCCAACCCGTCAACTGAGTTGCGGCCGACTGATCCCGAACCCGGCACCCGAGCCGCCGTGCGCGTGGAGTTCGCGAAAGCCGTTCTGGCCGAACTGGAAATCCGCAAGCGCCGCCGCCGCATCCTCGGCTACGACGATCTGCTCACCCGTTTGGCAGGCACCCTTGACAGTGCCGACTCCCCGGCGCGGTTGCGGATGAGCCGGCGCTGGCCGATCGTCATGGTCGATGAGTTCCAGGACACCGACCCGGTGCAGTGGAAGGTGATCGATGACGCCTTCAGCGGGGCGTCGACGCTGGTTTTGATCGGCGACCCGAAGCAGGCGATCTACGCATTCCGTGGTGGCGATATCGTCACCTACCTTCAGGCCGCGCAGACCGCGGGGGAGAAGCAGACCCTCGGTGTTAACTGGCGCAGTGACGAGGCGCTGGTGACCCGCCTCCAGGCCGTGCTGCGCGGCGCCGAACTCGGTGATCCGCGCATCGTGGTGCATGACGTCGCGGCCCAGCACAAGGGAACCCGGCTGGTCGATGCGCCACATAATGATCCGTTCCGGTTACGGGTCGTCCCGCGGGAGGCGTTGGGCCGCAGAGGAACCCAAAAAATCCCCATCGACGATCTGCGCTCCTTTATCGGTCAGGATCTGGCCGCCCAGATCGGCGCGCTGCTGGCCAGCCCGGCCACCTTCGACGGCCGTCCGGTCCGGGCCGGAGATATCGCGGTGATCGTCGAGAAGCGCAGGGATGCCCGGGTGTGTTTCGACGCACTGACCGCCGCGGGTATCCCCGCCGTCTACACCGGTGATTCCGACGTCTACTCCTCCGAGGCGTGCAGTGACTGGTTGTCTCTGCTAGAGGCCTTCGACCAACCGCACCGCTCGGGTGTGGTGCGGGCGGCTGCGGCCACCATGTTCTTCGGCTACAGCGCCCAGGATCTTGCCGCCGGTGGCGATGCGCTCACCGACAGCGTCGCCGAGACCATCCGCGAGTGGGCTGATCACGCCCGATCCAATGGTGTGGCCGCGGTTTTCGAGTCGGCGCGCCTGCGCGGGATGGCCGATCGGCTGCTGTCGCGGCGCGGCGGGGAGCGCTATATGACCGATATGGCGCACGCCACGCAGTTACTCCAGGAAGCTGCGCACCGCGAGCACTACTCGCTGCCCGCCCTGCGGGACTGGCTGCGTAGCCGTCGTGATGAGCGCAGTGGCGGCACCGAACGCAACCGGCGCCTCGATAGCGACGCCGCTGCCGTCCAGGTGCTGACGGTGCACGGCAGTAAGGGTCTGCAGTACCCGATCGTCTACCTGCCCTTCGCCTTCAACCGCAATGTGCAGGATCGTGATCTGGTCCTGTTTCACGACGGTGATCGACGGTGCCTGCATATCGGCGGTTCCGACAGCCCCGACTACGCGGCGGTACAACTGCTGGGCCGCCGGGAGAGCGCCAGCGATGACAGCCGGCTGATCTATGTGGCCATGACCCGGGCCCAGGTGCAGGTGGTGGCGTGGTGGGCGCCGTCCAAGGATGAGCCCAACGGCGGTCTGTCCCGTCTGCTCCGTGATCGCCGCCCCGGTGAGTCGACGGTCAAGACCCGTTGCGATCCGCCGACCGTCACCGATGATGAAGCGCTGCAACGGTTCCGGGAGTGGGAGGTCGCCGGCGGCCCGGTGATCGAGGAGGCCGAAATCGGTTCGCTGGCCATTGTGCCCGCCGACCCGCGCCCGGATAACCTCTCCGCCCGGCATTTCCACCGCAGCATCGACACCGCATGGCGGCGCACGTCCTATTCCGGTCTGGTGCGCTCGGCGCAGGAGAGCGTCGGGGTGAGTAGCGAACCGGAGGTGATTGAACTCGATGACGAGGTGCCCGATATCGCGCTGGTCACCCCGGCTGAGGGTTCCGATCTGATCTCGCCGATGACCGATCTGCCGGCCGGCGCGAAGTTCGGCACCCTGGTCCACTCCGTACTGGAGACCACCGATCCGTTGGCCGCCGATCTGGCGGCCGCACTGCGCGCCCAGATCGACACGCACTCGGTGTGGTGGCCGATCAACGTCGCGGCCGAGGACTTGGCGGCGGCGTTGGTGCCGATGCATGACACACCCCTGGGTCCGCTGGCCGACGGACTGACCCTGCGCCAGATCGGACTATCGGACCGCTTGTGCGAGATGGACTTCGAGTTCCCGCTGGACGGCGGTGACCTGCGGACCGCGGCATCCGATATCCGGTTGGCCGATATCGGCCGCCTGCTGGCGCAGTATCTGGCACCCGATGACCCACTGATCACCTATGTCGAACGGCTCACTGATGCCGCGCTTGGCGGTCAGCCACTGCACGGCTATCTCAGCGGGTCGGTCGACGTCGTGCTGCGCATACCGGACGGGGCCGGTCACCGCTATCTCGTGGTCGACTACAAAACCAACTGGCTCGGCGATAGCGATCGTCCCCTGACGGCTGCGGACTACTCCCCGCCGCGGATGGCTGAGGCCATGTTGCACTCCGACTATCCCCTGCAGGCGCTGCTGTACTGCGTGGTGCTGCATCGTTTTCTGCGCTGGCGGCAACCCGGGTATGACCCGGCCCGGCACCTGGGCGGTGTGCTGTATCTGTTCGTCCGCGGGATGTGCGGGCCGCAAACCCCGCTGACCGATGGTCATCCCGCCGGAGTGTTCGGCTGGAAGCCTCCGGCCGAACTCGTGGTCGCCGTCTCGGATCTGCTCGACGGCCGCAAGGCCGCCGCATGATCATCGGGGCGGTGGATACCGCCGACTGGCGGCATAGCGCGGCGGCGTCCGGTTTGTTGCGCACCTTCAATGACGCCGGTGTCATCGAGGCGGCCGATGTGCTGGTGGCGCAGCGCCTAACCGCACTGGCCGGCGAATCCGACGAGCGGGTGGCCCTGGCGCTGGCATTCGTGGTGCGCGCGGTGCGCGGCGGCTCGGTGTGCGTGGCACTGGGCGATGTCGCCCAGCAGGTGGGGATCGCCGAATTGCCGTGGCCGGCCACCGACGAATGGCTGTCCGCGGTCGCCGCAAGCCCGCTGACCGGCGACCCGCCGGTGCTGCATCTCGATGACGGATTGCTGTATCTGGACCGCTACTGGATCGAGGAGCAACGCGTCGCCGAGGATGTGCTCGCACTGGCGGCCGCCCGCCGGTCGGGTTCGGTGCCCGATATCAACCGGCTCTTCCCCGACAGTTACGCCGAACAGCGCGGGGCGGCGGAGTTGGCGTTATCGCGGGCGCTGACCGTGCTGACCGGCGGCCCGGGCACCGGCAAGACCACCACCGTCGCGCGCCTGCTGGCGCTACTGGCCGAACAGGCCGAACTCGACGGCAGACCACGGCTGCGCATCGCGCTGGCCGCCCCGACCGGGAAGGCCGCGGCCCGCCTGCTGGAGGCGGTCCAAGCCGAGATCGACGCCCTCGCTCCGGCCGACCGCGAGCGGCTACCCGTTCTTGCCGCAACCACGTTGCACCGGCTGCTCGGCAGCCGGCCCGACACCTCGTCGCGGTTCCGGCACAACCGGGAGAACCGCCTTCCGCATGATGTGATCGTCGTCGACGAGACCTCCATGGTGTCGCTGACCATGATGGCGCGACTGCTGGAAGCCGTACGCCCCGATTCGCGACTACTCCTGGTCGGTGACCCGGATCAGCTGGCCTCCGTGGAGGCTGGCGCGGTACTGGCTGATCTGGTCGACGGGCTCACCGCCGCCACCGACAGCCCGGTCGCCACCCTGGTGACCCCGCACCGGTTCGGCGAATCGATCGGTGCGCTGGCCGACGCGATCCGCGACGGCGACAGCGATGCCGCCATCGAGGTGCTCGGCGCCGGTGGTGACCACATCGAATGGGTAGACGTCCAGGAGCCCGCCGAGGTGTTGCGCAAAGTGCTTGTGCCGCATGCCCTTCGGCTGCGGGAGGCGGCGATCCTCGGCGATGTCAATGCGGCGTTGAAGACCCTCGAGCATCATCGGCTGCTGTGCGCCCACCGCCGCGGCCCCTACGGTGTCGCGTATTGGAACCGTCAGATCGAACGCTGGCTCGCCGAGCAGACCGATATGCCGCTGTGGACCGAGTGGTACGTGGGCCGCCCAGTCCTGGTGACGGCCAATGACTACGGCCTCGGTCTCTACAACGGCGATATCGGTGTCGCCGTCCTGCGCGACGGCGGGCTGCGCGCGGCCATGGCCGCCGCCGCCGGGCCGGTCGAGTTGGCCACCAGCAGGCTCGCCGATACCGAGACCATGCACGCCATGACCATCCACAAGAGTCAGGGCAGTCAGGCCGCCGAGGTCACCGTGCTGCTGCCGCCGGAGGACTCCCGGCTGCTGACCCGCGAACTGCTCTACACCGCCGTCACCCGGGCCCGGGAGAAGGTGCGCGTGGTGGGCTCGGCCGATCAGTTGCGGGCCGCGGTGGCCCGGCGCGCGGTGCGCGCCACCGGTCTTTCTCGCCGGTTGCGCGGTACTGCGTAGCCGAGGCGACGCTGGGCGCAGTCAGCCCAGCCGTAGGCTGTCGGTGAGGTGACTGTGATCAATAACGATGTCGAGAAGCGCTGGTATGACCCGGAGGCACTGCGTGCCGCGGTGATCTATGTCGGCGTGGTGATCGCACTAGCAGCGGCGGCCTTCTTCGTGACCAACGCGACGCGTTCGCTGATCGCCGGCCTGCTGGTTCCGCTGATTCTCTTTGTCGGTGGCATCGGGGCGTTCGTGAAGACCTACCGAGTGTGGCGAGCCGAAGGGCCGTGGCCCACCTGGCAGGCCGCGGGGTGGATTCTGCTCATGCTGTTCATGCTCGGCCTGAGCACACCGGCCGCAGTGTGGTCAGCGGCCATACTCAACGGGTGAGTTCACCCCCGCCGCCGCTGGCCGGAGTCCGCATCGTCGAGATCTCCAGCTTCGTCGCGGTGCCACTGGCCGGGATGACGCTGGCCGCACTCGGCGCCGAAGTGATCCGGATCGACCCCATCGGCGGTGCCGCCGACTACCACCGGTGGCCGCTGGCCGATTCCGGTGACAGCATCTACTGGGCCGGTCTCAACAAGGGCAAACAGTCGATGGCCGTTGATATGCGCAGCGAGCAGGGCCAGCACCTGGTGGCCCAACTCATCGTCGACAGCAGCGTGCTGATCACCAATGTCACCGGGCGACAATGGCATTCGTATGACACCCTGTGCGCCCAACGCCCCGACCTCATCCATCTCGAGGTACTGGGCCGGGCGGACGGCGCGACGGGCGTGGACTACACCGTCAACGCCGCCACCGGTTTCCCGATGGTGACCGGTCCGGCCGGGCACACCGGTCCGATCAACCACGTGATGCCGGTCTGGGATGTCAGCTGCGGGCTGTATGCGGCGCTGTCGATCGTGACCGCGCTGCGCCACCGCGATGCCACCGGAGACGGCACCGCCATCCGGTTGCCACTGGACGACGTCGCCCTGGCCACCGCGGCCAACCTCGGATTCCTCACCGAGGCGATGGTCACCGGCACGCACCGGCCGCGCCTGGGCAATGCGATCTACGGCCAGTACGGCCGGGACTTCATCAGCAGCGATGGCGTCAACTTCATGGTGGTGGCACTGACCGCCCGCCACTTCCGCGATCTCACCGACCTGACCGGAACCGCCACCGCGGTCGCGGCCGCCGAAGAGGCACTCGGCGCCGACTTCACCGATGAGGGACAGCGCTACCAACACCGCGATGTGCTCGACCCACTCTTCGCGGCATGGTTTCGCACCCAGACCGCTGAGCAGATCACCGCGGCGCTGTCGGCCACGTCGGTGCTGTGGGAGCGCTACCGCACCTTCGAGGAGGTCATCGGAACTGCGCGGGTGACCGACAACCCGTTGTTCACGGCACTGGATCAGCCGGGGATCGGCCGCTATCTGGCACCGGGCCTACCGATGTCCGTCGACGGCGCGCACACCCCGGCCGCTGCGGCACCGGTGCTCGGTGAACACACCGCCACGGTGTTGGCCGGCCGGCTCGGGATGAGCAGCGGCGAGATCGCCGAACTGGTCGAACAAGGAGTGGTGGCACCGTGAGCGACGTTCTCGCGCATCTGCTCGACGTGCAGCCCGACGGTGAGCCGGATGTCTTCACCGGAGTCCATAACGGCCCCACCGGAAAACGCGCCTACGGCGGACTTCTCGCCTCCCAGGCGATGGCGTCGGCCTGCCGGACACTGCGACCCGATCTGGCGCCGACGAGCCTGCACGTGCAGTACCTCCGCGGCGGCGATGCCGGCACCCCGACGCTCTATGAGGTCGAACGCGTCTACGACGGTCGGACATCGGCATCGCGGCGGGTGCGCGGCAGCCAGGACGGCAGGCTGCTGATCACCGTCACCGCCTCCTTCGCCGCCCCGGCTGCCGGGCCAATCCACGCCCAGCGCGCCGAGGGTGTCGTCGATCCCGAATCGCTGGAACGCACGGGCCCGATCGGACCCGCGCCCGCACTGCCGCCCGGCGAGATCGACATCCGCATCCGCGATGAGGGCAGCGGCACCGAGTTCGTCCGCAATCTGTGGTGGCGGGTCACCTCGACGCTGCCTGACGACCCACGTCTGCACGCCTGTGCCGCGGCATTCGTCACCGATATCTACGGTGTGGACCCAGTGCTGGCCGTGCACGGGTTTTCGATGACCAACCGCACCCACCACGCCGGCACCACCGACTCCTCGATGTGGTTCCACGGCGATATCCACGCCGACCGGTGGAACCTGCTGCAGTCACGGTCGCCGGCGGCCGGCCGCGGACGCGGCGTGATGACCGCCGCGCTGTACGACGCCGACGCTGTACAGGTGGCGACGCTGGTGCATGAGGGACAGGCCGCCGACCGGCAGTAGCTAAAGCTCCGCCACTTCCCGTTCGAGGATCTCGGCCAACCGCGCCTGCGCTGCCGCCTTGCGGGTCGGCAGATGCTGGGACGGAAACAGCGTTTCTACCGGTGTGTACTCCTTGAGCGTGCGCCGGGCGACGGTGAGCTTGTGCACCTCGGTGGGACCGTCGGCGATCGCCAGTGACTGCGCGGCCACCATCATCTTGATGAACGGCATCTCGTCGGACACCCCGAGCGAGCCGTGCAACTGCATGGCCCGCTGCACCACGTCATGCAACACCTTCGGCATGGCCACCTTCACCGC
>Ga0164295_10002730_pt1 | contig 14395 bp, 14 predicted proteins | sample GEODES006metaG_FD_111798 | JGI IMG/M metagenome (GOLD analysis project Ga0164295, IMG submission 111798) | Oligotrophic lake water microbial communities from Sparkling Lake, Wisconsin, USA - GEODES006 metaG | ecosystem: Environmental > Aquatic > Freshwater > Lake | place: USA: Sparkling Lake...
CTTGGCTCCAGGGGTTCTCTTTGCGAAGACAAGCCCCAGCTTTTCCAGTCGAGTTCGAACTGCCGGGTGCAGGGAGTCAACTTTACAGATGATGTCAGGATCTAAGGCGTGCCCTGTCTTCTTAGCAACGAGTAATTGTTCGACCAGCACCTTGAGCGTCTCAGTGGCTCGCTTGGACGCCTTCCCGACCCGGATCGCCTTCTTCTTACCGTCAATACCGAAGAATAAAATCCGCCGATTTCCATCCTTGGCGGTTGAGATGCTCGCCATCGGTGTTCTCCCTGTAGTTAGGTTGAAGTGGCTGTCACAGGATCTTCGGCCACCCCAACTGAGGCTGATCGAGTATTGTCGCTGCCGCCGTCGCAACTGGCGAGGCCGAAGGATTGGTGTTCGACTCTGGCCCGCAATCGGAGCCATTCACGCAGATCTTCGACTGGGTACAGCAGCACGCGGCCGAGGCGTACGTGTGGTACCCCGTACTCGTGTGTCCAGTCGAGTAACAGCCGTTCGCTGATCCCAAGTGCCTCTGCGGCGTCTTTCGGCCGGAGGGCAAGCGGCTCCCTTCGCAGCGGACTTGGTTCACTAAAAAATTGGTTGTTCATCGGGGCTGCTTTGAGGGGATGCGATGTGTCGCCACAGTTCAGTCGGTTGTTAAGCAGCGGTTCCAGACCTATGACGAGGTCTTTAAGACTTTGGATCCAGGCATCCGGACCCATGAGGCCCGAGTGACCACCCCACCAGCGGCGTCCGAGGGCGACGCCGTGGCGAGGTTGCCTGCGGCTAGAGCAGTTGAATCGCCAGCTCCCGAATCGCTGGGCTATTGACGTTGATTATCGTGACACTCGTGGAGACGCGGGGCGGGAAGCGAGGGTCGTCGATGAACACCAACGCCTCGACCAACAAGTCGCAGTCTTCAGCCGAGACTATCGCAACTGACTCACATGCTGCACACCAGATAAGGTGACTGATGTTCGCCGTGGTCCGCCTCACTTCCTCGAGGCCGCTTGCAGAAACGTGAACGCCCACCTTGAAGTCGGGCATCGTCGCAAACACTTCGGCGTTGTCCCCATTTCGTGATCGGCCGAAACACCTGAAAGACGTCACCCCCAAACGGGCAAGCGTGCTGAGCAAGTGTTCGCATTCTGCATTGCCTCGCAGAACGAACTGCTTGGGATCACCCGCGCCGCAGTCCTGTGCATCATCGACATCATTCGTGGCATTCAAAACAAGTAACTTCGAACCAGACATTGTAAAGCTCCGTACCGGGTGACCGGCGTCAGGGAATCACGACCTCTGCGGCTGCAGGAACTTCTGTTGCGCCCCGCCTTCAGGATCGTGACGTTGTGGCACTCACTGCGAGTGCCTTCATGCGAATAGTACGCAACTCATGTCGTGTGCGCGACTCTTCGAGAGAGAGTGGCTGCCTCGCTTTGGCAGTCGGCTGCCATAGGGCGGCAGCCGACTGCTTCGTAGTGGCAGCCGACTCGAATGAGCGACCACAAAAAGACTGGCGTACCACAGAGCCGGCGATACGTTTAGTCGAAGCATCACCGCGATGCGACGTTTCACCAGCAAGGAATCTTTTTATGAACGTGCAGCATGATCAAGAGGCGACTTCTCCGGTACCGACGGAGGTGGCGGAGCTGAGGTCGGAGACAGATGTCAATGCAACGGCTCTCGGGCGGCGAAGCCCGCCCGGCCACGACGACATCCGCGAGGCTATCTTTAACGGCCGTGAGTGTGGGCCAGCATTTTCGATCGCGAGGCCCGTCGATCAGGTCTCCGCCATACATGGTTTCATGATCGATCTCGACTGCGGCATCCTGGATCCAGCCGTGGTCGGTCAGGAGTGCGTTGAGTCCGCCGACATCCTTTACGAGCGGCACGTTCAAGGTTGGCTCGAAAGGGATCCTGCCCTTGCCAAAGCCGAGGCGCGGAACACCGGCCACGGCTTACACATCTTGCTGTGGCTGGATGAGCCGATTATCTGCAACGGTGATGAGGCGAGGCACTGGGACAAGATCGCAAGGGGGCTACGTGTCGTGCTGCCCGGGGATCCAAACCTGAACGGCATCATCGCCATGACGCGGCCGGTCGGGGCGTTGAACACCAAGCATGAACCCGCCAAGACGGTGAGCCAGCTACGTGCCGGGCAGCCTGTCAGCCGCGAGGAGATTCTGGACCTTCACGAACGTATTGCGACCGCTCCAGCCCGTCTGTGGATGAGGGTGTTCCATGGCGGCGAGCGTCAGTCGCCGTGCCCCCTTTGTGGCGACGAGAAGAATTCACTGGGTGTCGCCGGCAACTGGCAGGTTCAGTGCTACGGGTGCGGGCGGTTGGATGCCCCCGCGTTGTCGTATCAATTTTATTCCGAAGAGTATCTCACGAAGAAGAGAAAGGATTCCAACAATGGTTAGTTTCGCAGACTTCAGTTGTCGAGGACCGCACAACTGGATCGTCCGTGATCTTTGGCAGTCGAAGGCGGCAGCGATCGCTTTGGCCCGCGGCACCACTGGGCCGCGGCTTATCAAGAATGTCACTTCGAGCGGTCACTTTATCGGTGAAGCGACCGAGACGATGGACTCGATCATGCAGTGCCTGAAGGGTAGCGACCGCCTGTTCCGGCAGGGCAACACCATCGTCTTCCTGACAAATGGAGTCCACCCGGGCGGTGCCTGTGTAGCCAAGCCGCTCGTTGTTGACGGCGTCGTCACGAAGACGGCGTCCGCGGTGATCAGCAACGTCGTGTATTGCCGGGAGATGAAGGCGAACTCGACAGGCAAGGGCGCGAAGGTTGATCAACCTTCGGTATACCCCGTGCAGTTCGCGGTGCCACAGTCGGTGCTGCAACAAGTGGTCGTCAGGGACTGCTTCATGGAGGAAATCCCGGAGGCAAGATTTATCACAAGCCACCCAGTTTTCGATAACGATTTCAACTGGCTCGATGTCGGCTACGACGAGAGCCAGCGCATTCTCGTGTGCGGGGAGTCATTTGACCCGCTTGAACTGCCGCCGCCGGAGACCGAACTTGCGGCACCGACGACTGTTAGGGAGGTACTGGATCGCCTGCCGCCGTTGATGCGGGAATGGGTGCGGGGTTTTCACTGGAACTCACCCGTCGATCTCATTAACTACGTCGCCGGGCCATTGATGGCCGTGCTCATGCCCATGTTCGTGGAGGCTGGTCACCCCGCGATGATGTTCTGGGGAAACAAACCCGGTATCGGAAAGTCGTTGGCAGCGCAGTGCCTCGCCATCCTAAAGGATGGCGAGCAGGCTGTAGCTACGTCGATTGAGGGTGGCGCGAAGGAAGTGGAGAACCAGATCGCCAGTGAGTTTAACGACGGCCGCACCACAGTGTTCATCGATAACCAGAAGGGGGCGATCAATTGCCCTATTCTGGAGGCGAACATGACGTGTGCCCAACTGGGTTATCGGGGAATGTTCGTCCAGAGCAAGATTCGTCGTCCAAACGACGTGCTCTGGTTGATCACGACCAACGAAGGCTCGCCCAGCGATGATCTCCTGTCGCGGTGCATTCACATCAGGCTGCACTATGAAGGCGATCCAGCCTCCCACAGGTATGGGGCGACTGAGGATGAAATCGTCCGGTACATGAAGGCCAACCGGGCGGCCATTCTGGCGGAGGCGGCTGGGATGGTACGCCGTTGGATGGATGCGGGCCGGGTATTGGTCCACACGCCGGGGCGGTTCGAGAAGTTCAGCAACACCGTCGGCAGTATTCTCGCCGCCAACGGCCTGCCCGGGTTTCTGTCGAACGCCCGGGCTGAGATCCGAGAGCACTCCACAAAGCTACAGCAGTTGACGGCCATTGCGGAGCGGGTCATCGCCGTCCGGGCGGCAGGATTTCTCTGGGAGGTCGACTGCCCCATTGAGGAGGCGGATGACCGGTTCAAGACCCAGATGCCTGACAACCCCATAGAGCCGAAGGATTGGGTCGGATACCTGACCGAAGCCGGCGTCATCCTGCCGACCTGCAACACGTCTCAGAAGCAGAAGGTGGCGGTGACGGAATACATGAAGACCGTCGTGAAGGTCCCGCTGGAGGTCGTTGTGGGTGAAAGCTTAGTGCAGGTGATGATCGTCAGCAGGCCCCTCAGGTCTCGCCGGACGGCCTACGCGTTGGCGGTGCAAGGCCTAGCAGCGGCACCGGCGGACGAGGCGGTGGATGACAGCGTTGCGAATCTCGATTTGGCTACGCCGTCACCAGTGGCTGCCGAAGGCGATGCTGCTCCGGGGCCAGCCGATGCACAACCCAGATCTGAACTCCCTAGCGGAGAGTCGGATGAGGACGGCGATCTCTGGGACGTCTGATCGGCAGGGAACGGGTATGGCGGCGCAGATTTCAGCGCCACCGGGCGGCTCGACGGCGGCCCGGAAATGGTGAAGTGGTGAAGACTGGTGAAGACTGTTTTTTGGAGTCTTCACCATCGTTTGGATCAAGAAAAACAGTCCTTTTCATACAAATGGTGAAGTGGTGAAGACTAAAACAGATTTCAGAATTTTAAATCCTCTCAGAACTCATACTGCCCAAACTACCGGCCCAGAAGGCTCCGGACACTGGGAAAATCAGAATCCGGTTTTGTCTTCACCACTTCACCATTTTGCACAAAACCCTACGAAAATAGTCCCAAATGGTGGTGAAGACTGTTTTTCTGAGTCTTCACCAGTCTTCACCACTTCACCATCGGACAGCCCGGTCTTCACGTTCTCCCTCGGCCCGTCCCAGTACAGGTTCCGGGTCTGGGTGCCGGCCTGTGGAAAAGTCTTCGCCGGGCCATTCGCGCTGGACACCGAGACGACCAAGATCGAACCAGACCGTCCCTTCCACACCCCCGCCCTCGTTCTTGGCATGGCCTTCAACGGCACCCAAGGCTGGTTCATCGCCGCCAAGGACATGCCCGCCTTCCTCACCACCCACCCCGCCAACCAACTCATATTTCACAACGCAGTTTTCGATCTGGCCGTGCTCCAGGCCAATCAAAACCCGCGAGGGGCTGGTCTTCATAATGATATTTATAACCGCACACTGGCTGGCCGGGTTGCCGACACGCTGATCATGGCCCGGCTGCTCTCGCTGGCCACCCAAGGGCACTCGGCGATCAACCAGTGCTCCCTCGACTACTGCGCCAAGCTCTATCTGGGACTCACCCTGCCAAAGGACACCAAGGCTCCTGATGGTGAACTGATCCGGAAAACGTTCCACAGAGTCATGGGCAAGCCGGTGGAAGAAATCCCGCCGGCGTATCTCCACTATGCCGCCGGAGATTCTGTGGCGACGTGGTTTCTGTTCCAGCACTTCAAGACCCTGCTGCCGGCCATCAAAGACCAAGCCGCCGCTGCCTTCGGCTACGCGGGCCCCCAGTGGCTGGATGAGCAGTGGAAAAAGTATGGTCCCCTAACACACAACATCCAGCTCAAGGCCAGCATTGTTTTGGACGTCATCTCCCGTACTGGCGTCCTGATCGACCAAGCCCGCCGCGACGAGAAGGTGGCCTCGCTCCAGAAGGTCGTCGATGAGGCCCGGAGAACGCTCGCGCTGGCCGGTCTGCCCACTGAAGGCAAGGGCGCACAGGCAGCCCTCCGCAAGCGCATCGAGAAGTTGGCCATTGCCGACCCGAACACCCAGATCCACCGCACCGAGACCGGCCAGATCGCGACGGACGAGGAGCAGCTCACGGAACTGTCTGCCTACGACCCCGTGCTTGAAGTCATGCTCAAGTACCGGCAGGCCTCGAAGCTGCTGGTCACTTACGCCAACAAGATGAAGCCCGGACAGCGGATCCACGGCAAGTTTAACTGTCTCATGACTTCTGGCCGAACTAGTTGTAGCGGCGGGTTCAACCTCCAGAACCTTCCCAAGGAACTCGCTGCCACCAAGAGCCACGAGAACACAATCCGGGGTTGCTTCGTGCCGTCGCCGGGGAACGTCTTCGTGGTGGTTGACTATGCCCAGATCGAACTCGCCGTGCTGGGCTGGGCGTGGAAGCATCAACTCGGGTTCGGTGACAGCCTCCATCAGATTGTGGCCGAGGGCCGGGACATGCACCGGCTGATCGCGGCCAAAGTGCTCGGCAAAGCTTCTGCCGACGTCACCACGGAGGAACGCAACGCCGCCAAGCCCGTCTCCCTTGGTCGGCCCGGTGGTCTCGGCTGGAAAACCATCCAGAAGCAGGCCAAGGACGTCTACCACACGGAGCTCACCGAGGAGCAGGTTCTGGATCGGATGACGGCCTACGAAGACCTGTGTCCCGAGCTGACCGAACACTTGAAGAGCCGCGTGGATACGGGCCTCGAGATTGCCCTCGCACTGGGCCTCACTCCGGCGGTCTACAACGCGGCTACAGGTAAGACCTGCTTCAATCCCGGCCCCGAAGAAGACCAGCCTGCGGGGTGGCTCGGCGGCATGCTGCTCAAGACCCTGAAGGAGCGGCAGCCCATGACCGTTGGCAACCCTGACACGGGCACTCAGCCGCGGCTCTATACCCCCGCTGAAACCTCCTTCTTCTGGGCAGCAGCGGCACGCCTCCCCCATGACCAGCTCGACCAGAAAGATGTAGACGACATCCGCGAGCACCGGCCGTCACCAAGGCTCCGAGAAGCAGTGTCACGCCTCTACAGTCGCGAGCCGGTCATCACGGCCACGGGGAGAATCCGCGCAAACGCCAGCTACGCCGCATGTAGGAACGGCATCATGCAGGGGCTGGCTGCCGACGGTGCCATCCACGCCCTCTGGGACCTCTGGCGGGCTGGCTACAAGATCGTGAACTTCATTCACGACGAGATTATCTGCGAAGTTCCCGAAGACGAGAACCTGTCTACCTACGTCGCCGAGATTGAGCGGCTCATGATCCAGGGCATGCAGAAGGTCGTGCCCGGCGCTAATGTCCGGGTCGAGACCGGCGTGCGGCGGTCATTCAGCAAGGCAGATAACGTTGTCAGCTTCAAAATTTAGGATGGCTTTCGCTTGCCAGACGGAGGCGGTGGTGACGGCTCGGAATCGAAGCATGGTTCTTTATCATCACCTCGCGAAGACCACCATGGCCAGCGGTTGAACACCCTAGCTCCCCGACTTGTCAGCCAATACTTCTTGCTGTCTCCGGTGACAAATTCTCCAGTGAGCAACAGCTTAATTCGTGTCAGAACACCCTTTGAGCAATACGACGCCTTAGCCCTTGAGTTTGAAGATGCGAGATGCTTCTGAGCCGTATCGTCAAGATGATGCGCGCCCTTCCTGGAAATCTCCTCGTAGACTTCAGCCGGGAAAATCTTCAGCAACTTGTAGTCTCCGGTGACCTTGTTGTCATGCAGATACCGTCCGACAATGCTCGCACGCGGCTGGGATAACGTTTCCATTTTCCAGAGGGTTTCCCTTCGTGCTTGGGTGTCGCTCAAGGTTGTCCGCCGCGCCAAGTTCATTGTGAACCAAACATGAAATCCTTTTTTCTGCTCGCCGGACAATGATTCCGCGCTTGCCAGCATCCGATCAAGCTCTTCCAGCTCGTCCGATCCTGCAGGTCGAGGGTGTGCCGCGGGCGTTTCATCGGCGTCTTTCACGTCGCTCTGTTGCCTCACGACTGCCATGCCCTGAGGGAGCAAGTCCGGGGCGATCTCCAGTGCCTGCAGCTTCTCCGGCGCTATCTCAGGGCTGCCTTCGGCGGAAGTCGCTTGCTTGCGTGCCATCATTGGGATCAACACTCATCAGTGTGGAAGTAAACGATCGCCGGCTAGTGTGTCCTGCCACTCGCCGCCCTCAAGTACTGGGCGAGCGACTTCCCGAGATCCAACCAGCGTTTCTTGCCTATCCCACGACTTCGCCCGCCAGCCTCCTCTGCGTCGAACTCCACGAAACCGGCGACGGTCTCGCGAAACGCACGCCTGATATGGGGCGGGCATGTCTTCATCGCAGCAGTGTCTTGGGCGACATGTACGGCCGCGATGGAGCGACGTAGTCCGGCTCCTGGGCCGTCTCGTAGTGAGGCCGACAGTGGCCCTCGATCAGTCGCAAAGACGCGAGGATGCTCGTGTACCCATTCACCGAGATGCTTCGCGTAGTCCTGCGTACGCTCGAGTTCACGAAACCGAATAGGAGTCACGGTCTCGATCGCGAACAATGGCGGCACCGTCCGAAGAAGTGTGGCAACGAGTCTCTTGAGAGACTTCAGGCACAACTGGAGGGCTTCGGTTTCAGCGGGGCGTGAATTCTTCGCCGCCTCGGCTTTCTCGAACACCGTTTTTACCGCCCAGACGAAATCATCGATGAGCTTCGCGGCCATCTTGCGGTCAGCTTCGCTCTGGATTTGGTCAGTTTCGCTCGCGGGCATGACAAAGTGCCACTGGAGCATGACGGCCGCATTGTATGTGAGCAGCGCGGCGTCGTAGGCCCGGTCGTGGTTAATCTCCGCCCCCGCCTGTTCTTTCAGCCAGGCAAGGTGCTCAAGAACTCTCTTAATCTTGGATTCGCCTGCCATTTGGTCACCGCCTGTTGTTCCTGTTTGTGGATGAGTCTACCAACCAGCCAGCCCGAGCATCCATTGCCTAGCCCGCCCTCAAGCCCGTCCCGAATACACCCGCCAAACCCGCGAATATGCACACCCCCAGGCTTCATCGTGGCTGGCGTTGTCAAAGGCCTCCGGGGTAACGCCAGGCTCCGAGGCGAGTCTGTCCAGTGAGTAGTTCCAGGCCAGAGCGTGGGCCCATTCGTGGAGGGTTGTCTCGATGGCCTGGGCTTGGTCCATCCGGTTGTTCAGTCGAATGACGAACCTGTGCCGGCGTCTGATGCATTCGCCGAGGATCTCCGGGGCGAGCCATGCCGTTCTGACCACGACTGGATAAGCCGCCGGGCAGAACTCACGCAGGTCAGCCACAATCCGCCTGAACTCTCCCCACCCCGGCCGCCTGAGGAAGCTCTTGTTGCCGCCAATGCTCCAGCCGGCCACCTCCCCGCCAGCCAGAGCGGGCCCAGCCTTGCGGCAACAGATCACCGGCACGAAGCCTCTTGCCGTGTCCTTGGCCATGATTACCCAGCATAGCGATTCATGATTCAAGCGCAATACCTGGCCCCCGACAACTCCAGCCAGCCCATGTATGCCCACACAACTGGTCGCATTTAATCAGCCTGACACTAAGCCGTAACCATGTAATTAACCTCTGGCTATCTTGGCGTATTAAACATATTCGCTAAGATAATCTGAGCGAATAAACGCTTTTGCATATAAATACGCTAATTAATTACCGCATTTAGTCTTTAATTAGCCTGCAAGCCTGCCAAAACGGCATAAATAGACGTGTTGTGGTGAATTAATCGCAAAATAACTTACGCGAATTCTTTTTAGCGGCAATTAATTAGCGTATTTAATCATTGCATTTATATATTACCTGGTTATTTGCCGTATTTATATCTCGCATTTTAAACACCGCTGCCATGAACTCACGCGGGTAGCTTCATGGCTCTCTGGGTGTGTTCCCGTCTCCCACCAGCCTCCGCCACCCAAAGACCCCTCGTAAGACATCCTCAGTCTCGGACGCACCCTCGACCTCTGCCGCAATAAGCTCAGCCAGACACTCGACTCCTGCCAACTCTCCGCGACCAGCCAGCATTGACGTCACCCAGCCATAACTCCCGCAGCCCAGCCTTCGGCACTCTCTTCGCGGGGAACAACTCTGGCCACACTTATCCCTCCTGACAATCGCGGGAAACCCTGGCAAGCACGTCGATTTCCTGCCGCACCCCAAAACCTAATTCACGCATCACGCCGGCCACGCTCAAGCTCGTGAAACCCCATGAATTACGGGGGAATAAGAAGCAACGTAGGCATGCATGTGGCTTTTATCGGGCAAAAAACACCCTATGTATGCGCACAAAAGCAAAGGTGAAAACTCGCACGCTTTTTCTGGCCCGTTAACTCCCCCTGCGAAGCACCCCCAGCCTGAACTGGCTTCGCGTGGTAGGCTCTCGGTAGGCGGCCCGAACCAGAGAACAGCACCATGAACCGAAGATCCGCCTGCATTTGTTTTCTCGCCGCCCTGAAGACTTCTGTCGTGTCTTCAGTCGCTCTGGCTGCCCAAGAAGCCGCCAGAACTGTCTCAAGAATCGCCGGCCCTCGCTGGAACGTGAACGGCGACTGGGCTCCCACTCTTGAGGAGATTCAAACCCACTTGCGTAACGCCCATGGCATTGATCCAAGTGGCCGGGATATTGAAGACCTGCTCACCCTGCACGACAACGACCACAACCGCAGGGGAGTTGCCGGCACCAACCACGGCCACAAGAAGAGCACGAAAAGCTCCACGAAGGGCTACGCCAAATTCTGAGCGGATTCATCAAGCCCTGCTTTCGTTTCCAGCTTTCGGCACCGCTCTTTCAGCCCTCTCTTCCTGCTTATTCCCCGCGTCCCTGCCAGCACTGCCTCGAGCCCTATGAGTTCCCGCGGCCCAGCCTACGGCAATATTCGCGGGGCTTGGGTGCATACGTGACTACCGACTGGCAACCGCGGGAATAGCTGCCAGAACATCGAGAATCACCGGGCACATCTTTCCAAGCCCAGCACGCTTCCCGAGTTTCCTGCGAATAGGTGCCAGGTGAGTACGCGAAGCAGGGTTCCGGGCAGTCAGGGCAGGGGTACGGGGGTTGCTGGGGATTGCGTGGATTGAATGCTCACAAGGAGGGGCGTGCTCGTGGAACCTCGTGGATTCAGCCCTGACGTTTCCTTCCCATGCCCAACGCTCTCCCAAGGCCCAGCAATAAAGATCCACTGTTCGACCCTGATCCGCCGGCAAGCCAATCACCCAATCAACGCCCCACGCACCCCCGCCTAAAAACGTCCCCAAAACCGGGCATATGAAATGAGCCCCGGCATGCTGCTTGGGCTCCCGGGGTTTCTCTTCGAGCTCCGGCCGTGTGGGTTTCAAGCGGGGAGGCGGGTATGGCTGGTCGAATGTTTTCAGGGGAGAAGTCTGGCCCGGGATTCTTGGCGTCGTTGGCCCCGGTGCTGTTCGTCGCGGGCTTGGGTGTTTCGCAGGTGATTCTGGGCGTGACTGGCAAGAGCGAGCCTGGGGTCACCATCGTCGCCGGGGTCATGCTGGCGAGCGTCCTGGGGAGTGCTGGGTTGTTTCTCTGGGCCTGCATCTGGGTCGAGCTGCGGTCCTGGATAGAGCGAAGGGCGTGAACTGCAGGCGGGAGAGGCATAAGCGGGCCCCAGGGAATGCCAGGGATTCATTGGGTGTTCGGGGCTCAAGAGCGTGGAGCCCAGAAAGAGCCCCGGTTGCCTGAGGGTACCCGGGCTCTTTTTTTTGCTATCAGAGGTCCGGCTGGTTGTGAGTGTTCCCACGGCTTCACGGCGAACAGGGGCGAAGCCAGGCGGGCCGTGGATGGGTGGGGATTCCGCTGGCGCGCGCAACTCTGCTTTGCGAAAATACGGGTACCCAAACCACCCTCGAAACCCTTGCCGCCATCGAGCCCAACCATGCCCCCAACTGACCATGACGCGATCCTCCTTGAAGTCCAGCGATTCCAGCAGCAGTTCGTGCAGTGCCACCAATTTCTTGCCGACAACACGTACCGGCTGGCTGAACTTCTACGTGAGGCCGAATCCCGGGGCATCCTCCTCCAAGACGCCCTCGCGCTGGCAGACGTCGCTTACTGGCTGGAAAATATCGACTGGCAGACCAAGTTCCTGTCGATGGTCCTGAACTTCAACAAGGACCCCAGCAGCAAAACCCTCCGGCCGCTGATCGAACTCTATGGCCGGGATCGAGACCGCATGAAGGTCGAGGTGGAGATACTGGAACGCCAACTGAAACACCGGCTCGCCCACTTCGCGAAGCCAGATGAAGCCACGGTCCGGAAGGTGATCATGAAGAACGAGCAGCGGATACTTGCCGTCTATCTGCGCGTCCGGTCTGGCTATGGCGGCGCGACTCTGGCCCGCTTCTTCAAGGTGGCCCGCTCGACTGCCTATGGATGGCTGGAGTGGTTCAAGAGCCTGCCCGAGGGCGTGCAGACGGGCATTCTGGAATTCATGGATACGCAGGTGCCAATCATGGCCGCGTGTCAGGTGCCTGCTGTCGTGCCCAAGGCTGCCGCGCAGAAAGAGGCCAGCCAGTCGGGTAGCGCGGCCCCAGTGGCTCAGACGGCGTGACCATGTGAGGGAGGGAGCGGTCAGGGCTTTTTCAGCCATCCATGAAGCCTCGATCTGGTGGGTACATGTTTGGCGGGCGCAGCATTTCGCAACACACATGGTCTGGGCCGCAGTTCCCTGTGGTTTCGGGGGGCGAGTGAGAAGAAACCATGCCGAATCAGGTGCCTCGATGCGCTAAAATATTGGCTGGCTCGACGCAGACACTGACACGGAAGTTCATGGTTTTCGTCGTCCGCGAACAGGTGAAACGCCAGAAAGTACGGATTCCTGCCGCGGCCCAAGCACCCCGGCACACCAAACGCATCAAGGAGGATGCCCCATGTCATCTGCAAGTTCATTCAACGATCCAGCAGGCCGGCAGCTATTGGCCATGCTCAGTGACGCCCGACGGAATAAGTTCGGCGACCCCAAATACCACTCCGGTCGCAAGAAGAAGGAGTTCGCCTCGCCGTATCTGGAGTTCCTCGACAAGCTGGAGAAGCTCGCCCGGAAGATGCCGCAGCCTTACGAGTTCGACCCGCTTCACGCCGACGGAATCAGGCACGCGGACTTGGATGCGGGGGTGAGGGTTTTGAACGAGCTGATCTTCGAGTGCCAGCGCAGCCTTGAGGGCATCGAGCACGCGCGGGGTGGGCGAAGGGGCAGGGGTTGAGGGAATGAGGTCGCGGGCTTCTTTTGACACCCGCGGGCAGCAGCGAGGTCGGAGCAGTGGTGTGACGTCAGCAAAGTCTCTAGGCCGTCGGATCAATTCTCTTACTTCGACGATGCAGGACACGATTATGGGCGGAACGTTCTTGCGACTCTTGGATCCTTCCTACTTGGTCTCGGCCGTTTCTAGTCTCGTTTTCCTTTGAAAACTTGCGTAATACCGAGTCAAGACGCCAGCGCAGAAGCAGAGCACGGCAGCCGCATTTAGGGCGATGAATGCGTTTTGCATGGAAATCAGGCTTCGGGGATCCCGCAAACCGTGTTCTCGTAATGTGAAAAACGCCTTCGTTTTGCTGCAGGGCGAGAGAGGCGATATCTCATAGCTATCGGATTGGAGCGTGTTCACCTTATCGGATAGCACGTTCTCCACGAGGCACGGTATCGCGTGTTCCGTGTCTGTATCAGCATATTCAACTCTGGTGGCGAACTGTTTGCCGCCGGTTGCCGTGAGGACAGATCGCAGCAAGCGGAAGTGTTGGGATGGGGCAAGCCATACATCAAGGGTTTCTTGCAGGCCATCGCCGTCTTCGTCCGGAACGGTGTAGCGGGCGTAAATGTTGCCTTCGTCATCATGCCGGGCCGATGTCAGTTCTGCGGAGACGACTTCTGGATTCCCAAATAACGTCTGGTACGAGAGGCCCTCACCACAGTACCCCGGGCTGAGGACCAACGATTTATAAGCGCCGTATCGTGTGGACCCCTTGGGAAGCCCACCTTTGCCAGATCTATCTTCCAACGAGTCGAGCACAGCGACTCCATCGGCGTATGCACGAGCTTGGAATACATACTCGGGATTGCTAACTGCCCAGCTCTCGCCCCTCTCGTCTTTGCTTTGAACTGCTTTGTAGGTGCCATCGTCAAGCGAAAACATGCGCGAGACACGAGACGAGCGTTCCTTGGCAACCCCACCGTCATACTTCGTTGTTGAAATAACCACCGACCACTCGGACTGCCCCATTTGTTGCTCTAGCGATTTAATGCCCGAGGTGGAGAGCGATTTCAGCTTACGGGCGACGGACTCATCCACGTCTTGGGTGTGTCCGTAGGAGTCGGAGACCAGAAGTGCCACAAACACGAGACTATGAAGGAACATATTCCAGTTGATGCGCCACAGCATCGAGCAGTGAGTGGAGGTCAAAGGCAGCGGCATGTGTCGTTCCTTTTGGCGAGCATGGCGTCCGTGGGTGACGATCATAGCAATAACAACGCTCACAACGCCGTGTGTACCCATCATGGTGATCCGACGGCTGAAAAACGCTCAGTGTGCAACGACGTGAAGCCTTATGGTCACAGGCAACACAACATGTCGCTTATTTTCAAAGGTCGCCGTGAAGTCATAGGAACCGGATGGCAGGGGCTCGACAGAGATGTCCACACTCTGTCTATCGAGAGCACCAAGCCGGAACGGGACCGTATTGCACTTCACGTGGCCGCATGACGAGGTAAACGTCGTGATGTCCTGGGGCCGCAGACTCCAGTTGGTTATTTCACACTGAAGGGAAGCGGATGTGTCTGCTTCAATGTGC
>Ga0164295_10002735_pt1 | contig 14359 bp, 8 predicted proteins | sample GEODES006metaG_FD_111798 | JGI IMG/M metagenome (GOLD analysis project Ga0164295, IMG submission 111798) | Oligotrophic lake water microbial communities from Sparkling Lake, Wisconsin, USA - GEODES006 metaG | ecosystem: Environmental > Aquatic > Freshwater > Lake | place: USA: Sparkling Lake...
AAAGGCGTGAATTTTGAGTGGGTATAATTCAATAGTTTCGCGCAGGGTCTTTACCCAAAGATCAAAATCCGCAGGAGTCTGGAACAACACCCTCTTTTCCGTTGCACGATTACAAACGTGATAGAACGCACCCGGGACAATGCACCGTCGTTTTCTCGCCATATTAGATTAGACTCCAAAATCCAGCAAAGGATTCGCCCTTTCAAAACTTTTCGCATCCGCCAAAAAATCACCTCGCAAATCCCTGTGCACCAATGAATTATATGGGGTCAGAGGTCTTGCAAATCGTTGATTTACAATAATTTAAAAGGCTATTTTTGAATTGTGGGGTCAGAGGTGTATGTGAAAAAACAGGCACGTAAGGCCATGATCTGCAAGGGTTTATATGGGGTCAGAGGCCGTGTAATTCATTGAAGGGCAGTCGCTTGTGATGGTGTTTTTGGAATTGGGGGTCAGAGGTGGTGGCCGACAGAGGTGGTGGCAAAAAGGTAGTTGCCGATAGTAGGTGGATAAGAGGAGGCAGTTTCCTGGTCCAGGATATTAAGTTATGAGGGGATGTTGGGGGTTTGCTGACAGATTGTTGTATTGACGCGAGGATGTGCCTACCGCTGGTAGTAGTCCGAATCAGAATTGTGGGGTGCAGAGGTTTCAGCCGAGCAAAACAGATTTCGGACCGATCTGGAATCTTGGGGTAAAGATTTCCAAGTCGTTTGTTTCGTTCATCAAAGAGAGTTTTTATTCCCCTCTCTGTACGATGAGTAGAAGTGCCATCAAGTTCACATTTCTCAGTCTCACTTTATGCGCCTCTGCCTTCAGCCAGCAGTTCGGGGGAATTCGAGGACAAGTGGTTGATTCCGACTTTGGCCAACCAATTGCAAAGGCGCAGGTAACTATTATGGGCTCACCCTTTGGAACGGTCACTGATGATCAGGGAAATTTCACCATCTCGGGGGTCCCACCTGGTGTCTATACGATCCAAACACGCGCCTCCAGTTACATTCCAAAAACCGTGCCTGATATTTCGGTCGCGGCTGGTGCCTTTAACGAAATGCGCTTTGAGGCTGTAGCCGAGATCGAAGAGATGGAAGAGCTGGTGGTGCCTGGTGAAATTGAAAAAGCATCGGAAACCGGGCTACTAGCCGAACGACAAAATGCGTCCGCCGTGATGGATATGATCGGACAGGATTTCATCTCCCGCCTTGGTGCGGCTAATGCGGGCGACGCAATGAAACGAATGGTCGGAACATCCGTTGCCGATGGAAAATACGTTGCCGTCCGCGGTATGCCCGATCGCTATGTAAATACCCTTCTGAACGGAGGTCGCCTTCCATCAACCGATCCTGATCGACGAGCGATCAACGTAGATCTCTTTCCTGCGGGTATTTTAGAAAGCATCAACACCTACAAAACATTTACTCCCGACCAGCCCGCCGATTTCACGGGTGGCAGTGTGGACATTCGGACAAAGACCTTCCCTGACAAGCCCTCCTTTGGCACAGGTGTTACTGTCGAATATAATTCTCAAACAACCTTCAACCCAAACTTCCTGACCTACAATGGAGGCGGCACAGGACTATTTGGCGGGAAAGGAGATGAGAGAAGAATTTCGGACAGTGTGATTCAAACGACCCAAAAATACCCTAATCTGCCCTCCACCTATACCATACCTGCTGGCTTACCCGCCGCTTCCGCACTAAATAACGCTATGAGACAGATGACTCCTGTTATTGGCCTGACTAACAAAACTGCGCCTGTCAATACAACGTTCAATTTGCAAGGTGGGGATTTTGTAGATATCGGACAGGATGAAAAAGTTGGCATCGTTGGCTCATTTAATTACCGCAACAAGTACTCATATGTGGCTGATGGACAACGCAACAACTCACAATTTCTTGCGGACCCAGTAACAGGTAAACCTACTGTCTTTGAGCAGGATTTCTATACCCAAGAATCGGGCACGCAAACAGTGCTCTGGGGAGGATTGGTAGGACTCTCAGGCCAATGGGACAAGGACCACAAGGCCTCGGCCAACTTTATGTACAGTCGAGGAGCGGATGATATCGCATCCAAACGAACCCTTGTCACAGATTCTTTAGCTGTACCCCAGCAAGACATCATTGACTATGCGGAGCGCTCTCTTACCTACTTGCAGCTTGTTGGGGAGGATCGCTTCGAGGAAGCGCGCAACTTGAAGCTCAATTGGAACGGCGGACTTGGCCAAGCTACGATGCTCGAGCCCGATGCACGCCAGTTCCAGTATCAATATAACGCTACCACGGACGAATATTCACAATTGGACCAATTTGATGCGAACCCTGAGACTGCCAACAATCTCACCCTGCAACGTTTCCAGCGAGAATTAACTGAAAACAACTTCTATGCAATTGCCGATATCACCATCCCGATGTTTGAGGAAAAGGAGAAGGACGACGCTTTTAAAACAGGTTTTTATCAGGACTACAATGTCCGGGACTATGATCAGAGCAGCTTTGTTAATCCCTATGGCTTAGCCTCCCCCCAAGCTGATTATACCACCTACACACCAACCGATGGCTCAACTTGGGCGGACGTCTTCCTCGCCCCTGGGCAGGCAGGTCTGGTGCCTACCACGAACCTCAACCCTCTAAGCTACACCCTGTACAATCTCAATGGAGAGCCAGCTACTTCGTCTGGAACCCAGTATCACGCCACCCAATCTGTCACAGCAAGTTATATCATGGCAGATTTTAAACTTTTCCCTCAACTCAAGTTGACGGGGGGAACCCGCTTTGAGAATACCGACATCAAGGTTAGCACGCAGGAACCCGAGAGCTTACCCGCCCGTTTTTTCCCAGCCAGCTTCCGTTCAAATGGAGTAGCTAAAATTCAGCAGCTGGACCTCCTACCGGCTGTAGCCGCCACCTTCCAGTTGACCGAAGGGGTAAATTTTCGCTTTGCCTGGTCACAAACCCTTGCCCGACCCTCGTTCAAAGAGTTAGGCCCTGTGGTGACAAAGAACTTCACGGATGATACTTTCTTCTTGGGAAACCCCGATCTTCAGCTTTCTAAGGCGAACAACTATGACTTTCGAACGGAATGGTTTCCGCGTGCAGGCGAGGTTGTTGCCGTCAGTTTATTTTACAAAAAGATTATTGCCCCGATGGAGCAGACCGCCTTTTACGATCAAGTTGATCAACAACAGTACTTAAGATACACCAACGCCCCAAGTAATGGTATCGTGTATGGAATCGAGCTGGAAACTCGCAAACGACTGGATCAAATCGCTCCACCACTCAAGAATTTCTCGCTCTATTTTAACTATTCCCAGATTATAAGTAGTGTACCGCTCGACTCTGAGGTGAGTCAGATTTTGGCGGATAACAATCAACCCACAGGATCTCGTCCTCTACAAGGCCAGCCTGAATACATCATCAATGCAGGACTCAATTATGATAATGATGAGTATCGCTTTTATGCAGGCATCTTTTTTAACGTTACCGGACCTTTTCTTTTCGCTGTGGGTGAACCGTTTGGCGCAGGAACACAAGATGCCACTTACTTTCCTGATGTCTACGAACAGCCTGCGCCATCCCTTGATTTTAACCTGACCCAAGGGATTACCGAAAATTGGAAACTTACGTTTCGAGGCAAGAATCTGCTCAATCCCTTTTTTAATCGTACCCAGACTTACAATGGTACTGAGTATATCTATAGCTCGTACACCAAAGGATGGGATCTAAGTCTGAATGCAACATATGGTTTTTAGAGCCTATTTTCGTTCCTTTTTGCTTTCTTAACTTATCTGCGGGGTAGTTTCGAGAGCTCCACCACGCCTGTGTAGTCTTACCACGACCCTGATAAATCGCTAAGAAGGGGTTAAGGTTTTTACTTTTTGAGTATTCCCGCTGCTACCGTTTTTTCATCCGAAATGCTATTCAGCTACTCCTTTTGAGTCATCCGCAAACGGTCTACGGCCAGTTATCGGCACAAACAGTTACTTTGTTTTTACAGGACTCGCTTCCTTGTCGGTAATATCCAGCCCTACTTTTTGTGCTTGGCTGTTCATGCGAGCCAATACTTTCCATTCCGGTTCATCCCCCGCTACTGCGTAGCTTAACCATAGACGGGTTAGACCGACCCCCTTTGTCTCTGGATCTATATCTTTTTCAATGAAGGCAAGCGACTCTTCCCGAAGAGTCAGCGCCTTATCGGCTCTTCCTAATGCAACGAATCCAGCAGCAAGCTCCGGGTACACAATCATCTTTTCATACGGATTAAGACCTTTTTGAGCTTGTAACAGCTTCTGATCAAGTATGGCGACAATTTTACCATGTCCTTGGCCGTTCAAACCACAACTTATAGCAAGCTCGAGCAGTTCTTCATACGAACGAAACGAAATAGCGGATGTCAGTGGGGCGAACTTTTGGACAAAAGCAAGTGCCGTCTCAACACCTTCATGATTTTTCTCCTTTAAGGCGATTTGGTAGAGAAGGACCCCGTTTTGAAGAGGTGCACTGGTAAAATACCCAACATGCATTGCTCCTGCGGCATACGAAATCCAATGTTTTGGGTAGGTTTTACCCTCGTTCACTCTCCGCAAAGCTTCAGAAAGTAAAAGGTGGCTTGAGGACTCGTCTAAAGCACGTGATTTTTTCCATTCCTTAATTTCTTCTCCTTTTGAAGCCGCGCTTATTTCCGACCAGCCAGCGTGATTATCAATCAGTGAAATCAACCAATCGCGAAACGTACCATCGAAACGCTCTAAAAAACGTTTTAAATCGAGATCGATGGACTTTGTGCCAGGAGAAAGTTGTAATTCATTAATTTTTTGATCCAAATCACTGAATTTACCCACTTTGATAATTTGACTAAGCGCTAGCTTAGCTTCCTCAGGTTGATACCCTATGGCCAGTGGCACTTTATCAATTGCGTGATCTGTCCATTGCCTGAGTGTCGTGTCGGAACACGTCGGCCAGCCCGAAACGATCGCGTCCACATAAGAGTTCGCCGTATTATAGTGTTGGCCTGAATCCAGGACCTCCGTTACATCATTTGTCCTAGAAGACCGAGCAGCAAGAATACAGAAAGCACGGCGATTCTTTTCCATCCGATCCGGATCAGCTAGGGAAACATGGGATGTTAGGGTTAGGATCTCTTTAGCCTTCCCCCAAGAGTCACCGAAAATATTAGTACTGGTGAAAACGAGTGTTGCGATAAAGAGACAAGAATTCTTAATTGTTCGAAGAAATAAAATCATAAGCTAATCTATATATAACAAAAAGGGCGCACCAGCTTGGTGCGCCCTTTTGTTATAACAATCTTTCCTGTTATTATAGACAGATCACCCGATAGAAAACTGGGGTGCCGGTCCAAGTGGTGGGATCAACCACCGACTCAGAGGCCTCATCGGCAGTTACTGTTGTTACTTCAGTGAACAAGCGATTGTCGGTTGAACGCTCAACAACGTACTTGTATGTCGAAACAGCACCAAAGGTAACTTTCGGTTTGCCCGTAACTGAATCTACAGAGACAGCTACGACAGGTACTTCAGGGGCTACGTTACCAAACAGGTTGGCTTTGTCGCCGACAACCGCGCTGGCAAAGTTCCAGCCGGAGTACCAAGCGCTATCTCGTACAGCACCAGCAAAGTTCGCCCCTGTGTTGATTCCTCGACGAGCTGGAAGAGCTGAATTTGCCAGCGTCTTCGCTGCTGAGCTTGGTCTGATGTCTAGATCAGATAAGCGATGGGAGTAAGGCACGTTAGCTGCAAACGGTGAGACATTGAACTGGTTATAATTAGCGGTCAATTTAATAGCAGCTTTCACTGCATCAATATTTGTGCGCGTTTTAGTGGCGTTTCCTGAGACTCCATTCCGCTCAGTCCTGTCAGTTGAGCGTGGGAACAAGTTTACATCAGAAGCAGTGAATGCGGCCGAGCCCTCAGCTGCAACAGCAGCTTGAAATGCTGCCAGATCAACATATTTACCTGTCTTTGTTGCGCCATCGGTAGCCCAGATTTTCGCGTGCTGGGCCAAACCGCAGCGGTAGAAGAAACAGTTGTTAAATAAGCCGTCTGGGGTGCTAGGTGCACCAGTTTGTGCGGTGGTTAAGTCGTCTGCGCGGCTTGCACCATCAAAGCCACCAGAGGTACGAGTAGCACCGAAACGATTGTTCGAATCGTTTGCCTGATTACCGTTAACGAATTCACTTGTTAGCCCGTGGTCAGCGGCTGTGTTGTTATTTTTATCAGTAACCATCACGGCTCCGTGCGGGGAGTCCGCAACAATACAGTTATACCACTGACCAGAACCATTATCCTTGAAACAAGGTCCTGCCGCAGGATCCAAACCGTCAGAGACGGAGCCAAAGGACTTCGAATTATACCCACGAGCAATAAAAGTTGCATTCGCTAGAGTGTAGATCGTAAGCGGCCTTGCATCGTTGCTCGCATTTGGTCCATCGTTTTCGGAAACATTGTCCCCGATGTTTGCAGCAGCACGGCCAATACTGGTATCGGCCTCAGTAACTGAATTCCCTTGAATCTGGACATAGTACTGACAGGCACCGAGGTAACCTTCGTCGGTGTCAAAGCCGTCGTCCCCTGGGTTTACGGAAACTGCCCGGCGAAGATTCGCAGCACCACCCCAAAACTCATAAGAATCGTCCGCGTTTTGGTAATCGGCTAAGAATTCTAGCACGGTGCTTCTTCCTACGCCATAGAATGAGTAAGAGTTTAATTCTTTACCAGAGGCGATTACGAAACCGCCGTAACGATTATCAACGAAGGACATACATCCAGAAGAGTCATTATCATCATCACCACCACCGTAACCATAGACTGGATACCCGGCCATACCCTCTACTTGCGTTACCCCAAGAGGAGTGCCAGAGATTGCACCAGTAGTTGCATTGATAATTGGATCTACAGTTGCGCCAGGAGTACTTGCACCAGCTGATGCATTAACACCTGCACTGTAACCATTAACGATTGTGGCGTAGCCGCAAAGGACGATACCACCCCAAGAACCTTCGATGTTGTTAATAGTAGAATCCGTTGTAGTCGCCGTTTTAATAGTAGTATAAGGACGAGCACCGTCTGTGATACCGCCAACACCATTTACGCGCAAAGTCCCACCACTGAGCCTGTAGATACCCGTAGCTACCACCGTCTTAGTACCACCAGATCTTAGTTGCTTTGCTTTACCAACAACACCTTCGTTTTCATACTCTGGTATTGTAGCAATACCACCATTAACATATGGATCGTCAATGGACGTGAAAACAATCGGGGCATCGGCAGTTCCCTTGGCGATGAGCTTGCCACCGCGGGCTACTAACAAAGCGCCTGGATCTGCCGGATTGTTGGCCGTGGCTCCAGTGCCGCCTGATAGTGTATTGCGAGCCGCACGGATAATTGTTCCCGGCTCAATCGTCAAGGTTTTGCCCGTTGGCACGATGACGTTATTTTCAAGAATATAGACCCGATCCCTTGTCCACCGCTGATTCCTAGCAAGAATCGTTGTATTAACTTTAACACTTCCCTTTGTTTCATCGTTCACGACAAGGTCGGTCCCTAAACCAGCAACATTGACAAAGGTGACTGTCTGTTCGGGAATGGTAGTTGCGTTGAGGGAGGCAGCTAGCCCAAGACAGGCTAGGATTGTCTGGAGGAGTTTATTTTTCATATTTTATATTTCCTGTAGTTAGTTTTTTTGTTTTTGTATTTAGACGTTTTTACGCAGGCGGCGGAGAGCCACCAGTGCAGTTCCACCGAGCAACATGAGTGACATCGCAGAGGGTTCTGGCACGGAAGTTGTGGTTGTAATTAGGCCCTGACCTGATTTATTGAAACCCCCTCCGTAAGATACAGCGTTACCAGCCGAGAACACCACTGTATCTGATAATACACCGCCAGCCGTTGCGACGGCGGGATTTGCCCATGTAATACCGAGATCGATTAAGGCCAGCTGAAGTGAGGCACCCGAACCCGTAGTCACGAATGCAAATACATTGTTGTTGTATGATGGACTATAAATCGAGTTCAGAGGGGCGCCCGCGTACGATTCAACTTCAGTGTCTGAGCTAAAGTTACGATAGTAGTCGGCATTGTTATTATCTATCAGGCTACCATTAACGCCAGTCCATGTGTAGATCGTACGCGAATTATTACCATACCAAGTGGCAAACCCAGCTAAGTCGCTACCGTACGAGACGCTCGTGTTGAATAATGTACCCAAGCTTGTTCCATTGTAAGCACCAAAGGAGATGGAAAAAGGTCCGGATGTACCAGTTACCTCGCCCTCAGTACCAAGCTTAGCTAGTAGACTAAGGTTAAGCTCGGTGGGAGTCTGGGCTATGGAGTGGGCACCCATTAGTGAAGCCGCGACAAGCATTGCAGATATTTGATGTTTGATCTTCATATTTTTTTCCTTTTTTGTTTATTAGTTAGTTGACGTTGAATTGTGTTTCCGACGACGAGTTACCAGAGCTGTAAGAACACCCAATGATGCCAGAGATAAAGTTGTTGGCTCGGGTACCATCGTAAATGAATTTGCCTGTAGTGTTCCAGCGATCGCTGTAAAACCAGCGCTCCCCATGACTAAATCTAGAGACAAATCGGGAAAAGCACCGGATGGCATAGCTTTGGTTGATTCAAATAAAGCGAATTGTGAGCGATCTGCCGTTTCAACCCACACAAACGGCTTGACCCCGATTGTATTGATTCCAGTAAGGGTTGGCGAGAAACTAGCAGGATTAATGTTAAGGGTACTCGCGAATTTTGCCTCGGACTCATTGCCATTTGGCTCTACAGAGATCCAAAATTTACCGCCGCTCGGGCTAAAATCACCAGCGGTAGTTTCCAACGCGGTTCCATTGGCTGCTTTTAGGACATAGAACGTGTTGTCGAGGGTGTCGAGTCTGGAAGACATCGAGCCTGTCAGACCAGTCCATGCGCTTTGAAGCGTGGCGAGGCTTGTGAACCCAGAGTTGTAGAAATACCCGATCTTGAGGATCGTTGAGTTTGGAGCTACGGTTACGCCATCAGACAGCATGTTGTTGTCTTGGTAGGCACTCATGGAGATTGTGATCTGGGCATGAGAATTTGTAGCCATTAAAAGAGCTAAGGCTCCTGACTTTACTAGTGTTGATATATTCATTTATTTAATCTTTCTGCTAATTTTGCTCTTCTGGATTAGAGTTTTGGAGCCAGAGTAACCACCGTATAGCCTTTGCCTGTGGTCAATGGCTTTACCCCAACCCCACCGAATGCAGCTAGGGCAGGGTTTTGTGTTGTGCCATTCGCACGAACAAAAGTGGGGAAATTGTTTACGTCAGTCCCAACGTAGTAGTTCGCAAAAGTTCTGGTTGCGGGATTCCATAATTTCCACTCATCAGCATTGCTGGAATTACCCACAACCTGTACTCCGGCTCCGCCGACTCCGCGCTTAGGGGTGGTATCGGGGATATTAGCATCTTCAAATGTGCTAGCGGTGGGGGCGGGGTTAGCCAAAAATGTGATCTTATTTTCGGGGACCCAAAGCCTTGTCCTTGCAGAGCGGGACTCCCCGTTAAAGGCAACAGCAATGTCGGTGCCCACACGACTGGCTAAGATGATAGCTTTGCCAGCTGCGAGACGCACGTGTGTTCTGTCCGTAGGACCACTGGTCGCGCGATATTGCCAGGTAGTACCACTATTATAAACATAGTACGACGTAAGAGTTCCAGAGACTGAATTGTAAACTTGAATATATGCTTTGACGCTAGCCTCAGTAGGTCCAACGCCGTAGCCAAAGGGATGATTGGCCGAAGGAGCGCCGAAAACACTGCTCAGGGTGTTATCCTTGCGGATGACGAAACTGCTATTCGCCGGAACAGGCACAGTGTCCGTGGTGCCCTCGACTACTACTGCTGTGTTTCCTGTATTACCAGTACAAGGGAAGATGAAACCAAGGGCGGGTCCATCGGTAATCTCAAGAATGTAGCGCTCATCAGCTGCAGTGCTCGTGTTATTCAAAGCAGGAATGTTCGGCTCGTTAGCATTGAGGGTTACTGCGAATGTTGAAGAACTATTGGCGGGTGCAGCCACGGCTGTATCAGGCGTGTACGAGGGCGTGTAAGAAGTAATCTTACCCGAGGTAACAACCGGGCGAACGAAAGGCATCCCGAACACCTCTGTGCTGTTGGCCGGTAAAGTAAACTTGGCAATTCCAGTTGCTTGGGCCAGCTGAGCTTGAGAACCAGTGATGCTGGTTGCGATGATTGTTGTTATGATAGCAACCATGCGGGTTGCTGATTGAATCGTGCGAGTTTTCATTTGTTTTATTTTTTCTCCTGAGGTTGAGGTTTCTGAAAGTTTTGTTGTCACTGTTTAAAATAATTAGTTCGCCACCTAACTTTTCGCAAGGGGTTTATTGTTACGTTTGTGTGACAGATTGGCGTGTGCTGGCTGGGCTATATTTGGGGCTTAAATCGTTTAAGTACTTGATATTTATGATTTTACATTATTTACACTGCCGCCCTTAGGCATTTTATATGTGACGATTGTGTGACGAACGAAAAACAGGTGGAAGATTTGAAAAGGAGCAGTTAAGTAGAAGAGTGTCTTCACTCTCCCGCCTACAACCACCTCCTTTTTTTAAGCCGAAAACGCGGTCTTCTCTGATTGGTAGACTATTCAACCCCTGCCTGCCCTTGGGGGTCTTTTTTCTAGCGCTTGGAGTTTTCCTGATAACGGGTGTTACTACTTCCGCCGATGTAGTGACAATCTACTTTCCAGCAGAACTGTCCCAAAACTCTGGTTTTACAGAAAAAACAGGCAGTTCATTGAGTGGATACCTGATTCGGGTGGGTACATTTGGGAACGCCCCTAGCACTGTCGCCTCGGATTGGGTTGGCTTGACCACAACAGGCTCAATTTTGGCAAAGATAGAAGAGCAGTTTACGCCTTATGATTCTTTTAATTTCAGCGAGAATTTTCTGACAGCAGGCACTGCCTTTTATCCTCCCGATCCTGAGGATCCCGTGCCTCCTGCGATTGGTGCCAACCTTCGTGGGAAGCCTATCGATATTGTTTTTTATAACAACGCTGTCGCAAGTAGTGCTAGCCAAATCTTAATTGTGCGAATGAATACCGCCCTCCAAATTGATGATTCCGATCTTTCTGCAGGTGTCTTTAATACAGGCGCAAACTTGGGTGGAAGTAGGGAAACTGTATTTAGTCTTACTGCTGACCGCGTTGATCTTCTGTGGGGCTTTTACAACAGTGCGGATGATGTTTTCCAAACGGCTGTGCTTGCTGGTGGAGCCAATCAGATCACCAGCTCCTTGACCCAGACGAATACAGTCGGATCAGAAGCGACTTACCAGATCACGGCCAACAACGGGGCGGATCGATTCTTTGCCACTACGAATACGGGTTCAGTTGATCTGACCCAGACAAACTTGCCTGTGGGGTTTTCAATTTCCACCAACACAGGTGTAATCACGGCCGCGACTAACGCTGTCGCTGGCACCAACACTATTCGGCTAGTCGCCTCCAACTCGCTGACCACCTCGGTCGCCACCAACACCCTGACTTGGGTTTTGCGGGCATCCTCGCTGACCTTTACCACCACCACCAATCTGATTAGCGGCACCGCTGGAGTGGCCATTTCAAACTTTACCTTTGTCTCGACGGGAACTTCCCCTAGCTACACCGTGGCCTCGGGTGACCTGCGCGGGCTGAGCCTTTCCACAAGTGGTGTCTTGTCTGGAATCCCCACAAGTGTCGGCACCAACGATGTAACGATCCAAGCCACAGCCGGAGGCCAGAGCGGCTCGACCACCTTCACGCTGGCAGTGGCTGAACCAACAATCTCCGTGCCTTCAGGATCGCTTACAGGAGGACAAATTGTGTTGGTTGCAGGGACTGCAAGAACGATTCCACTAACTATTACTCCCGGGTTCACCAGCCTCTCCGGATCTGTCACCACCCCTTACGATGGAGTCAGCTTTGACGGCAACAATCTAGTGGTCAGCGCGAGCGCGTTGCCTCTTCCCAGAGGAACCACAAGTTTCCCACTGACCCTAAGAGCGGCCCGCTCGGTGGGTGCCTCAACAGTCACCGCTACGACGAGCGTGCCTTTACGCATTGTGGCTCCGACCCCCACTAGGATTGTTGGCGCAACAAGCTTTGAGGTCGATGTGGGCCAGCCTTTTTCCACAACGATCCTGACCGATGCTGGTTCGTACGCGTCTCTTGTCTCTTTGAATAATGCGCCGCCTACACTAAGTTATTCTTCGTTTGGAGTGATCAGTGGAACCGACAACAGCACCACTTTGCCTTTTGAGTATTTGGCAACAGTTGTTTTTGACAGCCAAAGTCTTTACGAAGGCGGAGGAATTCTTACTGCCAATGTGATCTTTCGCCTCCGCAACCTGAATGCACCTATTATCACCAGTCGCAATCGCTGTATCGGGGGAATCAATCGGACTTTGGAGTACGGGATCATCGCCGAAAACAACCCGAGCCGATATGAAATTATCGGCACCTTACCCCCCGGCCTAACCATTACAGATTCGGGCCGAAAAATTCAGGGAAAACCAACCACCCAAGGAAACTATCCTTTGATTTTGAAGGCCTACAACGCCCTCCGGCCTGGCTCAACTGACCCTCTAGATGAACAAGCGGGAATTGCAGACCTTATACTAGTAATCTCGGGAAGTGGACCGGCCGTTTCCACGCCAATCGCGTCGATCAGCAACATGACGGTAGGCATGGTTCACAACAAAACTCCTTTCATTGCAACGGATGGCGGCATGAGATTGTTTGCCCTCGGCCTGCCCACGGGACTCGTTTTAGACGAAAATGACGGCACCTTGAGCGGAACCAACACAGCTTCAGGGACCTTTAACGTAACCATCTATCTCATGAACGGCTCCGGTTGGACCATCAAACAAATGACTTTGAAGGTGAAGTAAAATTTATGACCCTAACCTTTCCAACCATTATCCGAATCGCCGTAGCCCAGATTTTTCTATTCTCCTCGGCTCTTTTTGCGCAAGAAATGGCTGGTTATCAGCTTGAGGCATCCAATGATTTCGAGCTGGTCGGCATTCCGATTCAGAGGCCGGAATTGGCCACGATAAAAATTAAATCTGTCGAACAGGGCTTGATTGCAAATTGGGATTCAGCTTCGACTTCACAAACTTTCGGCATCCCTATGCTTAAGAACCGGGAGTGCTATGCGGAGGTTATAGGGCCTTCCACCCACTCGGCCTTGGGTCATCGCCTTGAAATTGATGAACTTGCCTCATTGAAGCGCAAGGATGGGAAATTAATTTTCAAAGTCTCTCCAAAAAACAGCACCACCCCAGAGAAGGTTTTGGTCCTTGGAACGGAGTTAGCCATACGTGAGCATTTTGATGTGAGCTCACTCCTAGGAGATATTGTCAAAAAGCAAATTCTTTACGGAAAGCAAAAGCCGGAATCATTCCAGTTTTTCCTCAATCAATGGGTCGGCAAGGACATACTAAAACTGACCTCCTTCCAAAACCCCAATGGCTCCCTTTATTGGAAAGATCCATCATCCAGAGTCCTGCAACGAGAAGATACTACGATTCCACTTGGCTCAGCGCTAGGAATTAAGTTTGGGCTGCTTCGAGGACCTGTGCTGGGGTTGACAGGAGACCGAAGATCTACGCCCTTACCTTTTCCTCTTCGTGCAGGATGGAATCTCTTGAGTTACCCATATCCGAAGGATTTACGTTTGGGCACAGATTGGGGGGAGACCGATAGCGGTATTCTCGGTGGAACCGCGCCTACGGCTACTGATCTTCTCCAAATTTGCCAAGGCCCGGTTAAAGTATCCTACGCTTTTGAAGTGCCGAAGTCGGGTTTGGCCAGGCGCTGGAGGCAGGTTAACTCCGAACGTCCTACGGAGTGGAAATTCCCTGCAACCTATTTGGATGTTGTCCCTGCTGGTCAAGGCTTTCTCCTCTGGAAGGCCAAAGCAGATTCCAATCATTGCTTCCACCCCCCCAAGTCCTAACACTTTTGAAACAAGAAATTTGTGAAGTGACATTTCGATGTCTATTCACACGTTCTTTTTTCGCTGTCTGATAAGCAGTTGAAAGCTGCGTGGGGCTTTCCAGCCTCCCCCCATGTGCCGATGGGGTGTATTCTTATCTCTCGTTATTTTTGCCACGCACTCTGCGTGGGCGGATGATCCGGCGAATCCGCATCCTCTTTCCAAACCCCCTTCCCCAATGGCCGATCCGAATGCGGATTTGATCGATCGTCCCCTGCCCGGAGCGAAAGTGGGAGAACCGGAAAACGCGTCCTCTCCCGCCACAATCGGAGGGGAAACCGGCACGCTCACCCCTTTTTATGTCCGGACGG
>Ga0164295_10002737_pt1 | contig 14357 bp, 9 predicted proteins | sample GEODES006metaG_FD_111798 | JGI IMG/M metagenome (GOLD analysis project Ga0164295, IMG submission 111798) | Oligotrophic lake water microbial communities from Sparkling Lake, Wisconsin, USA - GEODES006 metaG | ecosystem: Environmental > Aquatic > Freshwater > Lake | place: USA: Sparkling Lake...
CCCTGCATGGGCAACAACCCGGCTGGTGCCGAGTTGGGGGCAACGCAAATATCGGCCACATGCTTCTGCTAGGAGCCTCTTTTATGTCCCTCTCTGCGCTGCAATTCCTCCGCCCTGTCAGCGCCCGAGCTAATGCCTCAGGCCGTAGCCTCCGGAATGCGCGTCGATGCCGTGACCGCCGCCGGACGGGTCGTTTCGAACTCCTCGAACCGCGACACCTGCTGGCCATTGACGTCACCAATCTCGACGACTCGGGCGCGAACTCACTCCGCTGGGCGATCGATCAGGCGAACGCAGCGCCCACGGGCGACACGATTGTGTTCCGCGACCTCGGCACCGGTACGGTTTCGCTGCAGTCGCAACTGCCGACGCTCGCGAAGTCGAACACAGCGTTTACTTTCGCCGGCACGACGAAGGCGCTCACGATCGATGGCTCGGCGGCCGTCGGTGCCGATGGGCTTGTCATCGGCAAGAGCGTCGATGCGATCAGTCTCTCCGGCATCAGTTTGGCAATCAAGAATTTCAAAGGCAGCGGCGTGGTGTTCGAGGGCGGTTCGACGGGAACGTCGTTCAAGGGGCTCACGCTCTCGTCAAACGGGACGGGCATCGAGTTCAAGGCGGGCACGTACACTGGCACGATTGTTCAGGGCAATACCCTCGTATCAAACGGTGTCGGCCTCTCGCTGGCCCCCGCCGGCGGCGACCTTACGAATCTGCAGATCGGTGGTGTGCAGATCGGCGATGGAAATTCGATCACGTCGAGCACCGTGGATGGGGTGACTGTCGCGGCTGGTGACTATCGTGGCACGGTCCTGCAGGGGAACGCGATCACCAAGAGCGGGAGCCACGGAATCTCGCTCGACGCCACGGACCCTGGCACCGGGGCGGCGGCAAGCCTCACGAACCTGCTCATCGGCGGGTTCGCGCTCGGGGTCGGCAACACCATCGCCGACAGCGCGGCCGACGGCATCTATGTCACCACCGGCGAATACACCGGCACCGCAGTGCAGGGCAATACCATCGAGCGGAATCAGACCGGAATAGCACTCAACCCCGGCGGCAAAGGCAAGGTTCTGGGGCTGCTCATCGGCGGTGCCCGGGTTGGACTCTTGTATTCCGAGGGCAACAAGCTCAGTGCCAACCGTGATGAAGGCGTGTCGGTGAGCCAAGGTGCCTTCACCGGCACCGCGATCCAAGGCAACTTGATTTCGCTCAACAAGCTTAGCGGAGTGTCGCTGGGTGACCGCGAAGCGCCGCCGGCCGGCCTGAGCGACCTCAGGGTTATCGGCAACGTGGTCACGCAGAACGGCGGCAGCGGATTCGAGGTGGCCGCCGGCGACTACAAGGGCACGCTCCTTCATGGCAACATCGTGACCAAGAACTCCTTCGGTATCTTACTGAACGACCCCTGCTCCGGGCTCCGGGGAGCACCGGTCACGAACCTGACGATCGGCGGCTCTGGCACGAACCAGGGCAACGCCTTCGAGGCCAATCTCCTTGATGGTCTCGTTGCTTTCCGCGGCGACTATTCCGGCACCGTGGTGCAGGGCAACACGATCACCGACAATGGGGGCAGCGGTGTCAATCTCAGCCCGCTTGGCTTCGGCCTCCCTTTTACCGGACTGCTGCTGGGTGGTGGCCCGGGTGCCGGCAACATCATCGCAAAGAATGGCGTGGATGGCGTGATGGTGAATGCGGGGGTGTATGCGTTTACCGCCGTCAAGGGAAACACCATCAGTGACAACCGTCGCAGTGGCGTTGAGTTTCTCGTCGCGCCCTATGGTCTGGCCCTGACAGGCTTTCAGCTGGGTGGCGGAACGGCCTGGGACGGGAACACGATCCGGAACAACGTCGTCAGCGGCATCGAAGCCTCCAAGGGGGACTACACGCTCACGCTGGTCGCCGGAAACACGATCAGCGGCGGCAAGACAGGCATCTCCCTCAATGACACGACGTCGCTGACGGTGGGCGGCACCACAGCAGCGCTCGGCAACACGATCACCGGAACCGCCGAGCATGGCCTGCGTGCCACGGGCGACCTGACCGGCACCCGAGTGCTGGGCAACACGTTCACCTCCGCCGGCGCCGGTGCCACGGGCGTGTCGCTGACGGACGTCAGCGGATTGGCCTTTGGCGGCGCGAGCCAGGGCGAAGGGAACACGCTCACGGGAGGTGCTGTAGGGCTCGTGGCGACAGGGAACATGGCAGGCACATCGGTTTCTGGCAATGCCTTCACAGGCCAGGTTATGGGCATCCGGCTGCGGGACGCGGTTGGCAGTTTGGATGCCCGGCCATTCACCATCGGTGGCGCCGCCGACAAGGTCGGCAGCGGCGTGGGCAACCAGATCAACACCGTCAGCCTCGGGCTTTACGCGACCGGCAACCTGGCGCAGACCTTCATCCAAGGCAATCGGCTCACGGCCAGTGGCCCCCGCGGGAATGCAATGGCGCTCGAGAATGCCAGCCGCCTCACGGTGGGTGGCACGCTGGCCAGCCAGGGCAACACGCTTTCCGCGACGCAGGGCAACGCCCTCTCCGCGACTGGCGACCTGGCCGGAACGGTGTTTTATCGCAACACGGTCACAGGGAGCCAGTACGGCGCCCTGCTGACGAGGGCCCGCAACTTCCTCTTTGGCAACCGCGCCGCTCCGGCACTCGGCAACCTCGTACAGAGCAACCGGGTCGGCGTGCGGGCGTTCGGCGTGAGCACTGGATCCCAGGTCTGCTGGACGACGTGGTCCAACAACCGCATCAGACTCCAGAGGGTCAGTGCCCCACAATTGGTGGTCCAACCCCGCGTCTGATCGGTAATCCGCTTGAACGGCTCGTAATCACCTGACAAGGCATCGACGTTTCAACACGTAGCATAAGAGAAAAGCATGACAGCCCGCACCCGCAGGAATCGCTCCCTCGCACCGCCGCAGTCGCTCGAGCCGCGGCTCGCACTCGCAGGACTCGTCCAGTTCACCGACATCGATGGCGACCTCGTGCGCGTGGCGTCGTCCCGTGGGACCAACCAACAACTCGCCGCTGCGATCCGTTTTGCCAACACTCCCAGTGGGGCCGTGGCGGGCAGCCGCACGATCGAGTCGATCGACCTGTCGGGGCCGCTGTTCTCCGGGACGTCGCTGTCGATTTCGGTGCCGACGACCCCGGGTGGCGGCGACGGACGCGTCGACATTGGTCGAATCACCGTCGGGCCTGATGGGGTGTCGGCGATCGGCATCGACGGCAGCTTCTCGAGCCTGATCGCCTACGGAAGTGTCGGGAGAGTGATGGTGCGGGGCTCGCTCCATGCCGGCTCGACCATCCGTTCGGATCGATGGATCTCCGAAATCGTGATCTCCGGCTCCATCGAAGGCACGGCGGCTGATCCCGTCGTGATCGCCGCTCGCGGCGACGAGCGAGGCGTGGCGCTCGGCCACGTGACGGTGGGCGGAGACACTTCCTACGGTCGGATCCTTGCCGGCTACGACACAGCACTCGTTGCCGCCAACGGCGCGGCCCAGATCGAGAGCGTCGTAATCGGCGGCACGATGGTGGGCACCGACATCATCGCCGGGATCACCAGTTCGAACGGTCTGGCCTTTGGGGCCGTCTCCGACCGCGGCATCGACCGCAGCGATCGCTCCCGGATCGGCTCCGTGCGGATCGGGGGCGTCATCTCCACGCAAGACTCCACGGATGCCTACGCGATCGCGGCCAATGCCGTCGGCTCGGTGTCTGTCGGCGGCGGCCGCGTGACGTCGCCCGCCAACTGGCAATCGCAGCCGGTCGGTACCACCGACCTGATCATCTCGGATATCGCCCCCACAGCGACGCCCTACACCGACTTTGTCGCCGACGCGATCCGTGCCATGGAGCGTCGCACCGGCTCCGACACGAGCGAAGGCATCCTCTGGAATGTGACCGACGGTAACGCACTCCCGGGCCTGGGCACGGACGAGGCGGCCTGGGTGATCCGCACGCAGGATGCCTGGGGTAATACTGAGCCCCATGACTCGTCGGCTGTGCAACAGCGGATGCTCGACACGATCAGCGACATCATCGCGGGCGCGAAGCATGTCGTCGACATCTCGAGCCTTGCCCGCCTCGCCGACGGCGGCTTTCTCGAGGCCATCAAGGAAGGGGCTCGACGGGCCGACGCGGCTGGCAACCGCCCCGTCATTCGTCTGCTCTGGGGCCGCGCAGACAGTGTCAATGCCCCTCCCTTCGTTGACGGCAATGCTGCACTCCAGAAGTTTCATAAGGAAGTGCAAGATGCGGCGCCCAACCTCGTCGTGCTCGCGACACTGATGGCGGACGTCGCCCTGGACCCGGTCAAATTCTCCTGGAACCATTCCAAGATCGTGGCCGCGGACGGCGAGGTGGCATTTATCGGCGGCATCAACATGTGGGACAAGAGTTATCTGCAGTCCGAAGACCCCATTACCGACGTGGGTGTCGTGGTGAAAGGACCAGCTGCAGCGGATTCGCAAAAGTTCCTCGACGTGCTGTGGCGGTACGCCTACGCAGACTCTCTGCCCGTCCGGTTTCTTGACGTGGCGCAGACGAAGATCATTGCCACGCCTGATGTCGATCTGACCAAATATCTCTCCATCGCTCCCGATCGCGGACCAGCCGTGGGCGACGTGCGTGTGATGGCCGTTGGCAGGGCCGCGTACATCGCCGACCAATTCATCGCCGCTGGCCGTGTCAGCGGGAGAAACATCGACAACCCGGTCTCGGCCGCAGACCAGAAGATCGCGAATTGGTGGGTCACATCGACGCCCATGAATGGCCCGACCACGTTTCCCGGCCGCAACACCTGGGATGGCAATAACCCGAGCGACACCGCCCTCCGCTCGCTGATCGACTCGGCGCAAACGAGTGTCGTCATCAGCCAGCAGTCGATGGAGTATCCCCAGGGGAAACTGGGCGAATACGAGATTGACACACCGTCCTACGACGTCCGGCTCTTCGACGCGCTCGCCCGCAAGGTCCGCGACGGAGTCGCCGTGACGATCATCGTCTCCGCCGAGGATCGGAAGTCGGGCGACTATCGAGGCCGACCGGACTGGACGACGGACGTGATGCTGAGCCGATTGACAACGCTCACCGGATCGCGTGCGGCCGCGGTCGCCGCTGCCTCGCGTTCCCTCCTCGTGGCGCCGTTCCGGTATTCGGACGCCTCCCACTGGCCGGGCAAGAACGTGGGCCCTGGTCTCCATAATAAGGTGATCCAGGTCGATAATCGGGCCATCTACGTTGGTTCGCAGAACGCCTACCCGGACGAACAGCAGGAATTCGGCTACATCATCGAGGACCGGGCAGCCGTGGCCGACTTCAACCGGGTATACCTCAGCCCGAGCGTCTATTACTCGACGGCGGTCCTCGTACCGGCTCCTTATGTCGTGACCACCAACGCCAACGCGGGGATCGGCTCCCTGCGGCAGGCCCTCATCGATGCGAATCAACACCCGGGGCCGGACCGGATCCAGTTCAACATCGCCGCTGGTAGCAAGGCGATCACCCTCGCCACCCCGCTCCCCGCGGTCACCGATCCGGTTGTGATCGACGGTCTTTCGCAAGGTGGCGTTACGATCGTCGGCTCGCGACTGCAGGGAGCCAGCGATGGCTTCTCGTTCGCAGCCGCGGCCGCTCAGAGTTCAGTCACCGGGCTGACCATCACGGGTTTCAAGGGGAGTGGCGTGTTCGTGGCTGCGGCCGGCATCACCGTGCAGGCGAACACGCTGGTAGGGAATGGTCGTGGCCTGACGCTGGCAGCGGTGGCCGGCGGCCTGATCGGCGGTCCGCAGGCGGCGGATAGCAACACGATCCGTTCCAATGCGGTGGGCTTGTTCGCCGGGGCGGCCTGCGATGGGACCGTCGTGCAGGGCAATCTGGTCACTCGAAATACGACCGGTGTGTTCCTCGCCCACGTGACAGGGCTCAGCCTGGGTACGGCGACGGTAGGCAACACGATCTCGCTGAATGCGGTTGCTGGCGTGTTTGCCACCGGCGGGTTGGCCGGAACGACGGTGCAGAACAATATGATCGACGGCAACGGTCGCTTTGGTGTTCAGCTCGCCGCGGTTACGGGACTACTGCTTGGCGGCCCCGGCGTGACCGCTGGTAACCAGATCAGAAGTGCGGCGAATCGCAGGGCGCAGGCGGTGGGTGTCTTTGCCAGCGGTGGCGGCATGGGCACGGTCGTGCAGGGCAACACCATCGCCGGATTCGTTGGCAGTGGTGTTGTGCTGGGAGGCGTCCGCGGCATGACCCTCGGCGGGGCATCACCCTCGGCGGGCAATATGGTGCAGGACAATGGCGGTTTCGGCCTTCGGGCCAGCGGCGACTGCACCGGTTCGCTTGTGCAGGGCAACGCGATCCAACGCAACCGGTTGGGCAATCTGAATACGCGGGCAGCCCGCGGGCTCACGGTCGTCTGAGTCGCTCGCCTCGTGGGTTCGGCATTTCCGCGGGGCATTGGTTGCCTCCCTTAGGTTGCTCCCCAAGATTCTCTCTGGATCCAGATTCTCTCCCTGGATGTAGTGGCGTTGAACGGGGGGCGGTCAGTCCAGCACATTTCTCCGGGGTCCGCTTCCGCTTGGTTGGGTGGATGCCAATTGCCTCATAGAAGGGACGCCCCTTAACGGCAAACATCCGCGATGAGAGATGTTGATCGAAATGTCGCCGACACTTTTTGCGGTCGGCCGGCACATCGCCTCGACAGATCCATGTGGGGGCCTTTTCGGGGGGGCTTGATCACCCCTCATATCTTGCGCATATTGCCGAAACGTAGGGAGAGATTCTTCAATGGCCACGCTGATTCCGTCACTGAAGCACCGTATCCCGGAACGGTCTGGATTTACGATCGTCGAGTTGCTGGCGGTACTTGCGATCGTTGGCACGTTGATAGGCCTATTGGTTCCGGCCGTGCAGCGGGCCCGTGAGTTGGGTCGCCAAACGCAGTGCTCGAACAACCAGAAGAACATCGGTCTGGCGATCGCGAACTACCAGCAGGCCAAGAGTTTCTTCCCCGCAGGGAACGAACAGGTGACTGGCCGGTTCCATGCCTGGAGTTCCTACATTCTGCCTTTCATGGAGCGATCCGATGTTGCTAGCCGGATCGACTTCACGAAGCCTTGGGACGATCCGGGCGGGAATGCCGCGATCGCCGACATGAACGTCCCCACGTATGTCTGCCCAAGCGGGATGAAGATGTTCCCCGGCAAACAGGATTACGGCGGGGTTTTGGGCGCGTGGATCGATGCCGACGGCAACGTGCCGACCACGGGCGACTACCAGCACAGCGGCGTGCTCTATGCCACTGACCAGACCGTCTCTCGGCCCGCCTCGCCGGCCGCGATCGTGGACGGCCTTTCGAACACGTTGCTGGTCGCAGAGGCCTCCGATCGGGAGCACATCGGCGACGAGACCCGAAGGGCCGGCGACAGTTGCTGGGCATGCGGCAGCAACTGCTTCCCGCTGAGCGCTCGCGTCATCAACGTTCCCGAGTTCAACGGTTTTCAGAGCAAGCATCCCAATGGCCTGTTCGGTCTGTTTGCCGATGGCCACGTCGCCTACCTGAATGACCGAACCGATGGCCGCGTACTGATCGCGATATGCACAAAGAGCGGTGGTGAGACGGATTCCCCCGGCCAGTGATCGCCGGGCGTTCGTGACTCGTCCTCACGCCCTCGTTTCCATGTACCCATCCAGATGCGGGGATCACCAGCCCCGAAAACAACAATGCGGAAGTAGCCCGCGTTCGATCGTTCGGTGTTCGTGCGGTCGCAGACTGATGAACTGAGTATTGAAAAGGACAATTCGATGAATCGACGTGTTTTCATTGCCCTGGCGGTGGCCGCCTTGGCATTTTCGACGAGCACCGCCTCCGCCGGCGGCAGTGGTTCGAAGACCCAGATCGTGCGTATCAAGAACGTCGGCTCTTCCACCGTGACGGTGCTCGCAAAGAATGGCACCTTGTCATCGACTTCCAGTGGGGCCCGGCAGCTGTCTCAGAATGCGGTCACCCAGTACGTGTTGAAGAAGGGTGCCGGTCAGTTCGGTGTCGGAAATAGCGCCGGCACGGAAGGGGACATACTGGATTACAACTTCCCCAAGAGCACCTACGTGTATCTGCAGGCCAAGGAAGCAGCTGGCGTCTATACGGCATCTTTCGCTCCTCCCGGGACGCGGTTTTAACCGTCCGCGATGCGAGATGCGGGTCGAAAAGGCTTCAAGAACTTTTTCGCTCGACCGGCCGGTGGGAGTGCCGGGTATTTCCACCGGTCGGCGGGCATCTCGCCCCGAGGGGCATTCGGGTTTTGCAGTGCGTGTCGTGGGAGCGTTTCGCGGCACGGCCAGGCTATCGCCCGGGAGCAGCCTCGCCCAGGTCGAGCTTGGTCCACTTTCGGCCGGTGAGGATGGCGGCATTTTCTGCAGACAGCGGGCCATTGTTCTTGAACGTCAGCGATTGCAGCTTCGGTATGGCGGCGATTTTTTTGACCGAGGCCTCCGTGACACCGGTCTCCCGGATGGAAAGCTCCTTGAGGTTCGGGAGGCCTGCAATGACGTCGATCGAGGCATCGGTCATCTTCGGCAGGCTCCAGATGTCGAGCACCTCCAACTGCTTGGCACCAGCAAGCTGACGCAATCCAGCGTCCCCCACGCTCGCCAGTTCGTGGAGATAGAGACGTTTGAGGCTCGGGAGTTTTCCGAGCACCGCCAGCCCCGAGTCACCGACATCGGGTAGATCCCGAAGGGTTAGCCGGGTCAGAGGCATGGTGGCGAGTGCCAGCACTCCGTCCGAGCCGAATCCCTGGCAGCGGAACACCTCGAGCGACGAGAGCTTCGGCAGCTTCGCCAAATGCGGCCCGGATTCATTCGTGATCACGAAGTCCTGGATGAGCAGTGATTCGAGCGAAGTACTGTCCGCCAGGCCCGCCAGACCCGCATCGGTGACGGCGGTGCTGCGGTGCTTGAGCGCGGTGAGGTGCGGCAACTTGCCGACCACCTCGAGCGTCATGTCGCCGGCCTCCATGTTGCCCCGCAGGTCGAGGGCCCGCAGTGTCGGCAGCTTCGACAGCCGGCGGGTGTTCAGGTCGTTGAACCGGTTCTGCAGAAGCGTGAGCCGTTCGAGCTTGCCAAGGCTGGCGATCAGCTTCATCGCTGCGCCCGTCATGTTGGTGTTGGAAGATAGGTCGAGGTCGACCAGATCGGGAAAGGACTGCACGACCTTCTCGACGCCCGCGTCTGTAATGGCGCTGTTGGTGAGCGCCAGCGTGTCGAGGCCCTTGAGACCGGCGAGCTTCTCCACCATCTCGTCGTTGAGGATGCGGCAGTTAAGGATCTTCAGCGACCGCAGGTCATCGAGCCGGCCGATGAGAGCCACGTCCTCGGCGGTGAGCTCCGCGCCATCCTCGATCGAGATCTCTGTCATGCGGCCCTCGCCGTCGAGCTTGTGCTTGGCATTCTTGCCAAGGGCTTCGAGACGTGTTTTCGCGCTCGCCACATCGGCGGCCGCCGGCGCTGCCGCGGCGAACCTGCCTCCGACGAAATGCATCGCCCATGCAACGACCAGCATGAACACCAGCCGTACCAGTCGGCCGCAGTGCAACGAATTCTTCATGACGTCCTCGAGGAGGGTGGATTGATGGTGGAGGATCCTAGAGCACTCGGAAACGACTCCGCCTGCCATACGAAGCCGGACCGGCCCATCGGCATGGAAAGCGGTATGTGGTGCAACCTGAAGTCCCCCGGCTTCCACCGGGGGCTTTGTGTCGAACGGGGAGAGAACGTTTCGTGGAATGCGAAGATCGGAGACAGACCGTCTCGGCATGCCGGCTAGTCGAGCCGGTACCCCGTTGGATAGGTCGGCTTGATCAGGTCGGCCACGCGGGGCGTCTTGAGGGAGTCGAGGTTGGTGACCTTCAGGTTCTTGGCATCCCACTCGACCTTCTCACCCCAGTCGCCCATCTCGCCATTGGCTCCGCCCGTGGCGGCCGCCCAGACGGCGAGGTTGCCAAGCAGGATCGTTTCGGTGAGTGGGCCGGCGCGATTGATGAAGTTGGACTTGCAGATCATCGGATCACCGGCCCGCTTGGCGCGGAACAGTTCGAACATGTTGTTGACGTCGTTGCCCTTCCCCTGATCCTCGGCGGTCTCGTATTCGACCTTCGCCTTCTCCACGCCGTGGAGTGCATACGTTTCGCAGTAATCGCCGGAGCTGTAGAAGGCACCCTTTTCGCCCACGACCAGCACGCCACTATCGGCGACGTTGTCGATGCCCCACTTGGCAAACACCTCCGCAGGTGGCTTGTTGCCCTTGCGGTCATACCACCAGAACGGGATCGCCGGCCGCTCGGCGGTCTCGGGAAACTCGAACTTGATGATCGAACTGGCCGGGAAGCTGTCGAAATCGTGGCCCGTGGTCTTGGCCACCACGGAGATCGGATCCCGCAGGCCGCACGAGGCGAAAGGCACTGTCAACTGGTGGCAGGCCATGTCGCCGAGGGCACCCGTCCCGAAGTCCCACCAGCCGCGATGCTGGAAGGCGTGGTAGAGACCGGGCCAGTATTGCCGCGAGGGGGCCACGCCCAGCCAGTGCTTCCAGTCGAGCCGCTCGAGGGCCTTGCCGATCTCCTGCTGCTTCTTCTTGATCAGGTCTTCGACGATCGTGGCCACCTCTTCAGCGGTGGTCGACACATCCTCCTGCTCGTCGACTTCCGCCATCGCCTGCGTCTGATACTTCCGGATGTTCATCCGGCGATTCGGGCCCTGGGCCCAAACGGGACGATTCGACCAGGCGTAGACTTCCTTGAGCGTTCCGAGCACACCCGACTGGAGCTGTGCAATCGCCTCGCGGGAGGAGTCGATCGCCGTGCCCTGATTGCCCATCTGGGTGCAGACGCCAGTCTCCTTGGCGACATTCGCCAACAGCCTCGCCTCGTAGATCGTGCGGGTCAGTGGCTTCTGCGTGTAGCAGCTGATTCCCAGCCGCATCGCTTCGAGCGTTGCCGGGGCGTGCATGTGGTCGGGCGTGCTGATCGTGACGATGTCGATATTCTTGCCATATTTGGCGAACAGTTCCCGGTAGTCGGTGAACTGCTCCGCGTCCTTGAACTTCTCGGAGCTTCCCTTCTTCTCGAGCGTGTTGCGGTCCACGTCGCAGATGGCGACCACGTTGCCAAAGAGCGCCGCGTTGTCGGAGTCGCTGCTTCCCTTGCCGCCAACACCGATGGAGGCGACGTTGAGCTGCTCGCTGGCCGCATTGCTCAAGGCACGGCGACCGCCAGCGGCAACGAAGTAACCGGCACCGGCCAGAGACGCGGCCTGCAGGAAACTGCGGCGGTTGGTGGGCGACATGTGAGACTCCTGTGATGTTTGTGAGAAGGGCACCGTTCACGTCGGCAGATGCCCGATGCAAGCTGGAGCGTTCGCCCCCGAATGTTGCAAAATCATATCGTAACCGACCTCGGCCTTGGAAGGATGTTCACTGAAAGACGGAAGGCCGGCGATGGATTTGGCCAATTGCGCTGATTCTGCAGGTTGTTTGACTCTCCCCTCCAAGAGCGGTATCAAGGGTTTTTGACTCATTTGAGGCCATGCTCCCCCCGCCCCCTTTCGCGGAGATTCAAACCATGATCCTGGGAAAACTCTGGAAGGCGCTCGCCGCGCAGATGAACAAGGTCGCCAACTATTTCTGGACGGCCGACCCCGTCGCCCAGCTGCAATATGAATACGACAAGGCCGTCGATCAGATGAAGGAGGGCCGCGAAGGCCTGGAGCAGTACCGTGCCCTGGTGGAACGCGTCTTGAGGCAGGTGAACAGTTGCCGCGAACACGTGTCGTCGCTGGAGGCCCGCGTGAAGGCCTACCTGCAGGCGGGTGAGCGGGATACGGCGGCTCGGTTCGCCCTCGAACTCCAGAAGGCCAAGAAGGATCTCGCAGAGAATGAAGCCCAGCTCAAGCTCCATGAGACGGCCTATGACAACAACGTCACGAAGGTCAAGCACGCCACCAAAAAGCTCGGCGATCTCAAGACCAAGATCCAGAAGTATGACGCCGACCTCAAGCTCTCGCGGGCCGAGGCGGAGCTTGCCAAGCTCGCCACCAGTTTCAATTTCGACATCACCACCGACTTCGGGCAGATCGAAGACGTCATCCAGGACAAGATCGGCCTCAACAGGGCCAAGGTTCGCGTGGCGGCCGATCTCTCGGGCGATGGGCTCGACAAGATCAAGACCGAGCAGGCCGTCGAGAAGAACATGGCCGATCAGGCCCTCCGGGAGTTTGAGTTGGATATGGGGATGGTTACACCTGAGACTGCTGGCGTGAAGGCCGACGACAAGGAACTGGGCAGCGAGCGGACGAAGCAGACGGCCGGCTGACGTAGCCTCGCACTCCAGCGGAGGAGGTTCCAAGGAAGTCCATTCAGGAGGCGTCTAGAGTGACCCAATCAGCCCCGCCCACCGAGCAGCCCCGTGAGGCAAAGGCCCCGCCGCAGCTCGGCACGGCGGCCACCGCCGGTCCCTCGGCAGCCCTGCCTGCATGGTGTCCGCCGTGGGCGGAGCGGCTGGGCGATGCCTATCTCTCCGGCACGAGTTGTGTCTTTCTGCTGCACGGCAACGTCCGCGACCTGGTGCCACTCGGGCCGCCTGACGCCGCGACTCCCGAAGGCTGGGGCACCGTGCCTGATTTCCTGGCACGCGAGCTCTTCGGCAGCTGGGACATGGTGCTTGCTTACGATGTCGGCAAAGGGCTTCGGCCGCTGGCCGGCCCCGACGCCAATCGGCTGCGAACCATGGCGCAGTGGCTCACCGAGCGATTGGGCAACGCCACCAACTGGCCCCGTGATCCCGATCAGGCGGTCGCTGCAATCGACGCCCTGCTCGAACGCAACCTGATCGATCCTCCCGAACAGCGAAAGCGGATTGCCGTGGTGCTCGACTACGGTCAGTATCTCGTTCCGGCTGGGGATGCTGCGTCGAGCGTCCGAACGGGCGCGGGCCGACTTGTGCGGATCATGTCGTGGGCGAACAATCCGCTTCTCAGGCGGGTCAACGCCGCGATCGTGCTGCTCACGGACAGTCTTTCCGAGGTCCATCCGCGACTGGTCACAAACGCCGCCGTGACCGCAATCAACGTGCCCCTGCCCGACAGCGAGGAGCGGCAGCGATTTGCGGTGTCGACGGCCCAGGCAGCCGGGATGCCCGCTGCCCAGATGGAGGCCGTGCAGCGGATGGCCTCCTTGGCTGGTGGGCTCACGCTCGAAAGCCTGCGGTCGGTGCTCACAATGTCGGCCCGCGACGGCTCGCCACCCGACGGTCCGGAGTTCGCCGCCAAGAAGAAGGATCTCATCGAGCGATCCTGCCAAGGGCTCATCGAGTTCATCCAGCCCAGGCTCACCCTCGATGCCGTTGCTGGCCATGCCGAGGCGAAGAACAGGCTCGAGTCCGACGCCCGCGCCATCAAGCGGGGGCAGTTTGAGAGCGCCCCGATGGGCTATCTGATCTGCGGGCCGGTTGGCACGGGCAAGAGCTTCATTGCGGAGTGTTATGCCGGCACCGTCGGCATTCCGTGTGCCGTGCTCAAGAACTTCCGCAGCAAGTATGTCGGCGAGACGGAGGGCAACCTCGAGCACGCACTCGATGTGCTCCGCGGACTCGGGCCGGTCGTCGTGGTCATCGACGAGGCTGACGCGGCGCTTGGCAACCGCCAATCGGACGGCGACTCGGGGACGTCGGCGCGGGTCTTTTCGATGATCGCCCGGCAGATGGGCGACACACGGTATCGCGGCAAGATCGTCTGGATGCTGCTGACCAGCCGGCCCGATCTCCTGCCGATCGACCTCAAACGGCAGGGCAGGGCCGAGGTGCACATTCCTCTCTTCTATCCACACGATCAGGCGGAGATGGAGGCGATGTTTACCGCGATGGCACGAAAGTGTCATGCGAAATTGGCGCCTGGTCTGCCGGGGCCAGTGGACCTTGAGCTCGGACTCTCGGGCGCTGATATCGAGAGTGTCGTGCTGGCTGCCAAGCGGAAAGGTCTGGAGCGGGCGGCCGATGCGGGCCAGCCTGTCCCCGATATGATTCTGGCCGAAGATCTTCAGGCCGCCCTTGGCGATTTCATGCCGTCGGCCCAGGGGCTCGAAAAGGAGATGCAGGAGATCGCAGCGGTGCTCGAATGCACCGAGAAGAGATTCCTGCCCGAGCGGTGGAAAGAGCAGGTCGGAAAGCCCGGCGGGCGGGCCCATCTGCAGGAACGCCTAGCGGCGATCCGTGACATCATCGGTTCCTGAAGCAACGCACCACACACGAACACCACAGCCAGTCAGTAGTCACCCGAACCTAACCCCCCCAAGAACC
>Ga0164295_10002739_pt1 | contig 14345 bp, 12 predicted proteins | sample GEODES006metaG_FD_111798 | JGI IMG/M metagenome (GOLD analysis project Ga0164295, IMG submission 111798) | Oligotrophic lake water microbial communities from Sparkling Lake, Wisconsin, USA - GEODES006 metaG | ecosystem: Environmental > Aquatic > Freshwater > Lake | place: USA: Sparkling Lake...
GCGGAGGCGGCAGAGACGTTGGACAGACCCGATGATGTGACGAGGTAATGAATCTCCATCGCCTCGAGCAAAAGCGCCTTCAGGGGGGAAGTGGAGGATGACGCCGTGGACGCTGTGACAGCATGGCTCTCTATGAGCACCAGAAGGGAGCGCGGCCGCGGCCGTTTAGTCAGTGCAGAGTAGACCGCGGCATGATGCGTGGCTACGGCGTTTGACGGCAGCCACATCGTCAACGCGTCCTTGTGCACCCTCATGCATAAAAGGCCGAAGGCCATCCCCAAAGCGAAAATGAATATGGCCGCGAGTGTGCACCACGGGCGGCGTGCGACGTGATAGCCCAGCCTGCCAAAGGCACGCGCTTGCAGGGAAGCCCATGCCTCTGAGAGCATGAAGATAGAGCACCAGAGTCGCGAGCCTTGCTTGGGCTGTGGGCTGAGGCCGCTCGAATCGCTCCGCGGACCTACGACCAGCCGTTGGTCGCCCTGCACCTTGACCACAGGCGTGCTCCATGGCTTGATGCGAGTGCGGCGGGTCCATAGGGAGGCGAGTGCATTGATGGCGATGCCACAGAGCATAAGGAGGCCAGAGACGATGATCGAGGAGAGCACCAAGTGAGCGAGCATGTGCGGGTCCGGCATCAGAGTCGTGCATGCATCCAGGGAAGGGCCGTCGGCTGAGCGGCACTGTCCGCACGCATCAAATAGCTGAATGCTGCCGGTACCGTCATTCACGTTGCATCTGCAGCCACTACTGGTGCACGAAGGTGGCGAGGAGGGAGGAGAGAATGGCGGAGCGGATGGTGGCGGAGATGGTGGCGGAGAGGATGGCGGAGCAGATGGTGGAGCGGATGGTGGCGGAGAGGATGGCGGGGCTGGGGGCGGTGGCAGTGGCGGCGGGCTACATGGACCCGGTTGTAGTGGTGGGGGCGGTGGTAGTGGCGGCGGGCTACGTGGCCCCGGCGAATGGGGTGGCGACGGCGGGGGTGGTGCTGGTGGTGGCGGCGGTGGCACGGTTGGCAAGATGCAGGTCGACATGCTAGGGGAGGCACAGAGGGGCCAGTTATCGTTCGGGTACGACTGACAATCAAACATGCCAGGTGGAGAGTTTGGACGCACGCCAATGTTCATGACAATTCTTCCACACACGGTCTCGACGCTTGTGCATGTGCTCCTGCAGGGCCTTTGTGTTGTCGCACAGGTCATGTTGGAACGCATGCAGATGAACTCAGCGATGGAGCGTCTGCAATTAGAACTTATGGTACCCGATGGCAAGGCACCAATCGCCGCAGCCACGGCCACGAGCTGCTGTGGCTCATCGGCTGGGGATATTTGCGTGGAGACTTGAGTGAGAGTTGGGCACAACGCTAAGACTGCTGCCGAGGCTGGCCTGCAGCCTTGGCTGCACGGCGGCGGCGGCGGCGGTGAGGCAGCTTGCGCGAGGCTGAACATCAGGAAGAGCAGCATCGGGCCGCGCGCTGGACGCCCAAAGGGGGTGCATTTTGTGTGCGACATCTTCCGAAGTGCATCTTCAGTCCAATTCCACCACGAGGGGCGTCGGACCTCCCGCGGAGATCGATGCTCCGCAAACGTGAGACGGGGAAAAACACACCCACGGAAACAAAGACGATCCCACAACCCGGCGATGAGCAGTGACGACTGAAGTTATGGGACCTTCACACAGTCGCTTCACAGCATTCTCGTGCTCGGAGCTCGACCCGCTACAAGTAGGGATACTGTACACTGTACCGGCTATGTCTACAAACGTCTTGGTCGCAGCGGGCGCTGCTGCGGTCGTGGCGGCAATCGGTGTGCACTATTGGCATACGCGCAAGTGGACCGCGGAGAGCGTGCAAGCCATTATAGGCAAGCGGGCCGTCGAGGCTGGCACGCAGGTCTTCTGCCTCAATGTCAAAATTGTACTGAAGCCTGAGCGACGTGCAGAGTTCCTCGAAATCATCCTGGCCGATCGGGATGGCACCAATCGCGACGAGGCAGGCGCTCTTGCATTCCTCGTGGGCGAGGATACGACCACGGAGAACGTATTCTACCTCCACGAAGAGTACATTGGCAAAGCAGGCTTTGATGCGCACTTGATTGCGCCACACTTTGCGCCGTGGAAAAAGTTCTGCGAGACAGATCCCTTCAAGGAGGCTCCGCAGGTTCAATTTTACAATCGAATCCTTTGACTCTTCTGTCGACCGCAGTCAAGTTTGCGTGCAAACAGAAAGACCTGGTCGCACGCCGCCGGCCCAGGGTCGACGACCTGTGACAGGTTCATACCTGACTGCGCGGATAAGTTGTCGGATATCCTCCCGGTCCACGAAGTATCTTCTGATAGCTATTTCATGTTAGCGTCGAGGTTGCACAGCCACGAGCCTAGAGGGCCCAGACGACCACCAGACACAGAGAGAGCCAACCCACCGGCAGAGCCAGAGACTAGCGGGGCGAGAGGGCGGCGCCACCCGGGTTCTCGCGGTTCTTGCGGGCGGTTGCAGAATCATGCATGTCGTGGTACAACGATTCAACGTACATGTACACGCTCCCAGGTGTGTATACGCAGGTGGGCGCGTTTATGCTGAGCGCTGGGAGCGAATACGCAGTTACCCGACCTGACGTGATACCTCCATTCACCATCGCGGCATCGTCGTCTGACGTCTCACATAAGGTTGCCACGCCAACTCCGAGTTGCGAACTCAGTTCAACTCGCTAAATGCCATGCACACAGCTCACTATACTCATACACTCCAGGATGGCATTTCACCACACACAGTCAGTCAAGAGGCAGGACTCGCGACGCGCTCGAGGTCGCGCGTCGTCTGCGCACAAAAATCCTGTCACGTACGTCGATCGTTCGCGTCACAGACTGCCTCGCTCTGAGTGTACAGTGCCTCCCTCTGGTTCCTATCGCCTTCATCGTCGCCACTGTCCTCGTCGCTCACCCTCGATGCTTTCTTGTCTTCAGATCCTCCGCGGAGCTTGAGCGATGGCGTTGCGGCTCGTCAGCCAGGCTCAATCCTGGCTGAGCCCAGGACTGAGTGAGTCTCAGCGTCGTCCTTGGGAGCGTCGGCCTTGACGAAGCTGAGCTGGACGGGTGGCATCTCACCAGTAGTACCCGGCATGTCCTTGTCCATGTTGATGATCAGCTTCACGGTGCTGGTCATCGTCACGGCAACGAGGATCGAGTAGGTGCCATCACCATTGTCTACAACGTTGAGCGAGTTGTTATTCGGCTGGAGGACCGTGTTATCCGACTGGCTCTGCTTGACGATCGCCAGGCGGCCCGCGACGCGCAACCCTCCGACGATGCACCGGTTGCCATAGCGATCATACGTGTGCAGCGTCACGGTCGAAGGGGCCTCAAGATCGGCACGGAGCGCCTCCGCATTCTCTGGTAGCACGAGCTTCGAGTGCTGTGGCACTGGTGCTGACGGCTCGACGTCGAATTTAATCGGCGAGTTGACAATGGGCACGCCCCCGAGCTCGACGGCGAGTTCATATGTACCGCTCGTGATCGCCTCAAGACGCACCTCGTACATCGTCGACGTGCTGCCTTTGGCCTGGACATCTTTGCCCCCCTTGATGGCCTTGGTTACGTCCGACATCGGCTGCTGGAAGGATGTCTTATCCGGCTTGACGACGATCGCCCGGAGCATCTCAGGCATCATGTGCGCCACATTGCCGTACTGGTCGATGCCCGAGGCGCGCACGCTCACCGTGTCGCCCGCGGTGGCTACCCTGGACTTGACCATGGCAGCCGATTCGGCCGCTTGCTCCTTGGTGCTCTTCGAGTTGGGGCTACCTTTCGACTTGGAGGACGCGACGGCGGCGACCGACCACTGGTCTAGTTTCGAATTGCTCGCGACGGCCTCGCCCGAGGTGACATGCACCGAAAAGGGCGAATCGGGAAAGGCCTCGCGCGCCGCGCCCTCCATCTCACGCCAAACGTGTAGATCGGTGGACCCTGCCTGCGTGGCTATGTACGAGACATTGTACTCACCCGGCACCGTCAGCGACCACTCGCCTTTGTAGTCAGTCTTGCCGTCCTCGATGTCGTTCAGTTTCTTCTTGCTGTTAGTGATCGCGAGAACGACGCGCCAGCCCGCCTCCGGCGAGGACGCGTTGTTGTACTCGTCTGAGAGAGCCAGCTTGATCGGCGCTGGCCGGCCCGCAACTGCCATCTTGAGCCCTTCGCCGCTCAGGACCGTCTTGTGCAGCAAGGGCTTGGTCGATACGAAGTCGAGCCGGGTGGGCGAGCCGCGTACAGGCTGCCCGTTGATGAGTACCTCGACGTCCACTGGGCCTCGCTTCTTGCTCTTCCACGTGAGCCTGTACGTGCCGTCCGCGTTGTCGATGCACGTAGACCGGAGGTCGTCGATGATACCGCCTTCGACGCCTTGGCCCTGCAGCTGGAGCTTCCTACTCATCATCTTCCCTGTTGTGACCTTGGCGCCACCCGCCCTGCACATGTTCCCCGTGCGATCGTACGTTCGGACCACGAGCTGGCAGCCATCCCCGGCGCTCAGGCCCACCTCCCCGCGCATCTGGCCATGCTCGGGCTGCAGCCACGTCTTGTGCGGGCTCGCGACGCCTGGCTCGACGACGAGCGCAAAGGGCGAGCCGGCGATCGGCCGAGACTGGTCACGCACGCGCACGTGCAGCAGGTAGCGGCCCACGCTGTTGATGGAGTAGTTCACCTTGTGTGTCTCGTGCAGCAGTCCCTTGCCATGTAGGACGCCGGGGAAGACCGAGCCGTACGCGAAGCCGACGCCGGTCGGGTCGAGTGCCGCCTCGCCGCCGCCGCTCTGTCGCTGCAGACGGTCATTGAGCTGCTGCATCTTCCACAACAGGTTCGCCTGCTGACGTACCCATGGCTCCAATCGCACGCGGCTGCTCACCTACAACACGCGGCACACACACACACAGGCGCGCGAGGCAGTCACAGACGCGGGGGGCCAGCAGAATGGAGTGGGTAGTAAGTGGGTAGAGATGCAGCCACGCAGCAGGAAGGAGCCGGCCAAGAGCGTGGCAGCGAGGGTCGGAAACTCACCAGCTTCTTGCCTTGGGCTTTGATCGTGATCCAGCCGACGTGCACCGTCGGTGGCTTCGAACGGCCGGGCGAGCCCAGTCGACCCGAGTGTCGCCTCGAGCCTAGTGCAGGCGAGGCTGGTCTCGAGGTGAGCAAGTTGAGAGAGCCGCTCAAGTCGAGTCTGAAGATCGAACTCGGGTGCCGTAACGGCGAGTGCGGCCTCTCCGGCTGGACGAACGGCGAATCGTCCCGCGGCGGCTCAGTGGTGCGTTTGTTGTCGGGCAACATCTGCATGACGGCCGTGGCGCTGCTGCGGGGCGAATCGGGCGATGCGAGGTTGACCTCCTCGAACATGACGCAGGCGTACACTGTGAGACCGTCGCTTGAGATATGCTCCTCGAGCACGGTCGCCAGCTGCTCCGGCTCGAGCTGCACGCCCAGCGGGTCGCTGCCCGGCTCGGGCTGGCGGCGCGCGTGCAGGGGGTGTCGGCCGACTTGAATCGGAAACGCGCGTCGCCGCCGGGACACACCGTCTTTGAGCGAGATCAGCTCCTCCGCCGCCTCCTCCGCCTCCTCCTCCGTCTCCTCCATCGGACTGCGCGGGCTACCCTTGGCTATCTGCTTTCGAGTCGATGCTGCTGCATCCTTGACGGCCCCCTTGGCCGTCGTCTTGGGCGCCGCCGCCGCCTGCGCGTCCTCTCCCGTTGGCGATCCAGGCCTCGATCCACTCGACGATCCACCTTTTGGCGAGCCTGCGCCCTTCGTCACTTTGCCGCCCTTGATCGCCGCCGTGCCACCGCTGCCACCTTTGCCGTCGCCACTGTCTTCACGATTAGCTTTGTTCTTGGAGAGGAAACGCATGTCGCTGGCTTGTGTCGCCACGTCCCACGCCGAATGCTGGACAGGACTCGATAGGCCGTCAGGCACGGGCACGACGTACACGTCGAGCTCAACGGCGTGCGCAGTGTTGCCAGCACGGTCCCGAAAGCTGATCTCGAATGTCGAGGGCACGCGGGCGGTGGTGCGAAAAAGCGCCTCACCGCGTACCTCACATCGCGACGGGTGCGGCACCGGCCCATCAACAGTCACCTCGAACGGACTGCCCTTCAGCGCCTCACCAAAGAGAGAGACGCAGATCTTGTATTTGCCACTGATAGTTGGCTTCCACGCCACGGTGTACGTGCCGTCGTGATTGTCCGCCACTCGCGCACGTGCACGGTCTGCGCCGCGAATGTGGACGAAGAATGCATCGCCGCCTCCCTCAAGTTGCGTGTCGTTCGCATCCTTGGCCGTGATAGTGAAAGTAGACCGCTGGTGGATCGTCGGCTTGGATTGATCGCCGAACATGCCGCTCACGGTGCAATGTCCCGGGACCGGGATAGTTTCATATTCCGATATGCTGTAGCCACTCTCCATGAATCCATGAAGTTCACGCATGAGGAACCTCGGCCTGCCTCCAAAGACTCCAAAAGAAAACTGGACTGGACTGCATTTTCGAAAAAACGAAACGCATGCAACCCTCGTGTTGATCTTGAAGCAGAAAGCAAGCAACAAGCAGGCGTTTAGGTACTTGTGTTGTTTCGAATAATTAGCTTGCTTGCTTGCTTGAAGCAGAACATTTACGCGACATCTGGACAGACGACACATACACCATCGAACATCGAGAGATGAGTCACAGTACACAAAGCGTATACCGGGAGCGGCGGTCGAGACGTAATGTGACTGCTCGTGCCCCCCGTTGCCCAGATCGAGAGATACCGATTACAACATGTACACGAGGACTACAGGCGTAGCACCTACCACGCCGTTCCGCACGCGGTTTCCGCTGCCGCAGTTCTTGTAGCCAGTACACACATCCTCACGCTCCATCGGCTCCACCGAGTGCGCGCGGCCCTCGTGTAGCCCTCGTGCGAGCTGAGGGGGCGACCTGTCGCCGATGCTGACGAGACCGACGTGCCCGAGCGCCGAGAATGCCTTCCTCGGCCACACCCTCTGCACTTATCTGCACTACCGGGCCGCATCGCCCGCGCCACCGGCAGCCGCTAGGCAGCCGCGTCAGGCGGCGCGTGCGTCCGGCAGCGGTGGTGGCGGCGGCTGATCTGACGCTGCCGCCACCGCCGACTGTGCGCCAACTTTGGTCGCTACCGGATCCGCGTCCACACAGTCGGAACGCCAATGTGTGCGCACAGTCGCGAAAGAGAGGTGCAGGCATCGGGCCCCTGCTGGCACCGCTGCGCGTTGTCGGGCGCAACAGAGTGCTGCCTCTTCCGCCGTCGAGAAGAAGCCCAGACTCATGACCTTCTTGCTGACCATCATCTCGGCTTTGAAGGGCTTGCGCATGCCGCGGATGCAAACCACATTCTTATAGCCCGTCGCTGAGCGTTTTGAACGTTCGAGCACTAGACCGGCCTCGTCGGCCTCTTGTTTTGCGGCGGCCGAGATAGGAGAAATCTGCGCGTCACTTGTCGCAGGGTGCAACAGGCGGGTACCCTCGTTTTCGGCGTATGCCGCCGTCTTGGACCTAAGTCGCTCACCTGAAGGTGCCACGTAGGTGTACCGGATGGTCCCACGGGCACATCCCTCGGCGTCTGCCCTCGGAACAATGCGCCAGCCATCTTTATAAGCGCCATCCCACAGCCGATCGTCAACCTCGTCGTCGCTCAGCATCATCGCAACCTCCCACTCTGCGAGGCCGTTCTGCCGCTGCTGCCCCTTCGGCATCACTCCCGCACAGTGCGAGTTCGAGCCCCGAAGCTGATTTACCGGATAGTTCGGGCCCCGAAGCAAAACAAATCGCAAAAAGCCAGGAATTAGGATCTCGGGATTCGTCGCCGACGGCGACTTTCCTAAATGATATGCTATTGTAATGACACCATAATGAAAACTAAGTTCCCGAACTGGTCGCAGAACCTTGGTCTCATGCAACTGCAGACACAAGCTCGCTCCAACTCCAGCCCCTAACATGATACAAGGGGTGGGGGAGTACAAGTGCCTCTGGCAGTATGATAACATGCAGGTGCGGGTTTTTAGTTATTTAATACGATTTGGTGGGGTTTGTTATACGTTTTACATGTACGTATCCTGATGTGAGTGATGTCAATGAGTGATGTAGTTTGATGTAGCAGGAGCGCGGAGCAGCGGCGCATGCAGAAAGCTGGCGAGAACGCCAAGGAGAACGCAAAAAGAAAGACGTGCGAGACGCCGTGCGTTCGCGATTTGGATGTGATTCGCGCTTATGCGACACTCGGCCTTTCTGGAATTTGGTCACATACTAGCTAGTAGCTGCCAAGCGAAATGCACGTAGCCCGTGCGACTCGAAGGCAATGAATTACTGCGAGTTTCGTCAGATTTGTACTTTTTCTCACGCCTTTGTGATGACTTCGGTCTTGTTGGTCGGGTCAGATGCACACGTCCACGTATGACCCAGCGGCCGAAGCTCGCATCATCGCTGAACGGCTGCACAACGCACAGTATGCGGAAGACGGTGCAGCCTTGATCGGTTGCACTCCAGATGCTGCACTCCAGAGGCTGCCAGATGCTTGGACAGCACATGGGTACACGGGCTCATTGTACGAGCGCTTCGCCGAGCTCTCCATATCACTACTAGGCGAAATGTTGGTCAATGCAGCCTCGGCCTCGTGCACCACTGAGACAGAGCTGCGTAACCATCTCGAAGCTGCGGAATCTGCTACTAAACTGCACCACATCTCAACGGTTGGCTTGCTTCAAGTGCTCTCCCGTATGCCGGAGAGAAAGCTTGCTGTCGTTGCACGGGCGTTCGATGAGCAACGCATTGCTCTCGGCGAAGGTCAGTCGGTTTTCGAAAGACGCACGCTCCTTCACCACATTCAGCGTACGTGCCCAGCCTCGCCGACGCGGACCATGCTCTCTCGACGCGTGTCACGTGTTCTCAAATCGATCCCAGATGGCGCTGCAAGCGCTGCCGACGGCTGCGGCGGGAGTCTGAGAAACGCAGACGCCGCACGGAAGGCTCGGCAGCTGCACGCGGCTCGAGAAACGTGCTTCTTCGGGTGCATCCGTGAGGACGTGTTCATCGACGTGATCGGCTCAGCCGACCTGACGACGGCACAGGCGCTTCGGCCCTTGCGGCGTTTTCGTGAGGACGTGTTCATCGAAGTGATCGGCTCAGCCGACTTGGAGGCGGCGCAAGCACTGCGGTACGAGTACGCCATGCTGCACGGACAGACGTTAGAGTCGCTGGTGCGAGAGCAGTTGAGAGGTGACGTGAGGGACTTGCTCCTCGCTTTTCTGAGCCCGCCGCCATCTGCACTGGCTGCTGTTCCTGACGTTGATCTTGCCGCGGAGCAGGCAGCAGAACTCAGCTTCATCGATGAAGGCACGACTGCTGAGCCATTTGTGCGCATCTTTGGCGGTGCGAGCAGTTCGCAGCTGGTAGCAATCATGCTCGGCTTTGCATGCATGTTCGACGCGTCGCTGCCCGATGAATTATGCCATCACGGATCTGTGCTAGAGGAAAATCTCTGTAAAGTGCTTTTGACGCGCTGCAAATGGGCTAAAGAAGCTGTGCGGCAAGCGGCTTCGCAGCAAGCGGCCTTGGCCGCCGCGTCAGCCGAACTCGAGGCGGCCAAGAGGTATTACGCGGCGGCGAAGGCTGCCGTGGCACTCGAGGCGGCAAAGGTGGAGGCGGTGGCAAAGGCTGCCGAGGCCCTCGAGGCGGCAAAGGTGGAGGCGGCAGCAAAGGCTGCCGCACTAGCAGTTGCTCGTGCTGCTTTCGAAACCGACACGACGCCAGCCGCGTTTCGCGTGCACGCTGCGCAGCCCATCATTGAGGAGTCAACTGACGAACCAAGTGACGAACCAACTGCGCAGCTTATCGTCGAGGTTTCATCACGAGCTCTAGAGCCGACCCCTGTGGAAGATGCTGCAGCAGCGGAGGCGGTGCCGGTGGAGGCGGCGGGTCTGATCCGGCGGGTCTGATACGGGCCGCGGTCTGATACGGGTCGTTTGATCCACGGACGGTTCGTTCGCGTGTCGGTCGTACGGTTAAGTATAGTTACGGTAACCCGTAACCGAGCGCGCGTACTGAGGTGACCCACAGCGAACAAAGTCGAATGCGTCGAAAAAATACTCTATACTGTCGACGTCAAGTCTCTCTTAACCTCGACACAGGCACCACACGCATTCACGCGTTCCACAGGCACTGACACATTGTTCTCCCTACTGTAGCGCTTCACATCTCTCCTCTGTCAGCCTCCAGGATGCGCCTCACAAGACACATATCGATATTCAATTTATCTCACGCCGTCACGTCGGGGCCCTCCTCAAGCTCGAGCACGCGCACTGGCCACGCGCCCTTGACGATTGCGCCCTTCATCACCTCGTCGGGGACAGGTCCCTTGGGTGGCGTGCTCATGCGCGCGCGATCCATTCGAACGCCTTCGAGGGCTGCCGCCGCCGCGGCCGGAGGGCTGGGTACCTTCGAGAGCTTCGAGAGCTGGGCATCAGCCGCGGCGCTTGCGGCCACGGCGGCTCCGACGGCTCCGCGGATGGCGGCGGCGGCCTCGGGGGCGATCGGCGCGGCGCTGGCCTTCACCTCGGCAAGATCCTTGTGCACGCGTGCAAGCTCGGTCGCGAGCCGCTCGAGCTGTAGCGCGGTGGCGGAGTGGACGGTCGCGCTGGGTACGCCCGCGAGCAAGGGCTGCGGGGGCAGCATCTGGTACGCCTGCGTATACTGTGAATGCTGTGCGTCTGGTGCGTGCATCTGGTGCATCTGGTACGCGTGCTGTGCATGCGTGAGCTGTGCCAGCTGCGCCTGCTGCTGCTGCATCTGTATCTGCATCTGCTGGAGGGCGATCTGCTGTATCGAGAGCTGATGCGCATCGAGGGACGAGCGAAGCGTCTGGTGCATGCGCACCTCCATAGCTTCCATAGCCTGCCGATAGCCTTCGCGGTCGCGGTTGGTCAGTGCGCCCACCATGGTTTCCCCACACTTGAGGGCTGCCTGACCCACCGCGCCAAAGACCGGTGCGACCACGTTCTCCTGCACCTGAGTTCCCCACTTGGCGATGGCGCGTGCCTCACGGCTCCGCTGCCACCGCTCGAGCTCTTCGCGGCTTCCGGCGACGCACTGTGCGGTCACACTCGCGGATTGCTCGACGATGTGAGCGGCCGAGCGCTTGCTCGCCACCACGAGAGAGTTGGTCAGGATGGTGAACGCCTCGGAGAGTGCAGGCGGAGCCTCCGGATCCAGAGAATACGTGATCGCGCCGGCGCTGGACATGGAGGGCGGCCGGCTGGCATCGCTCAGCACAGCACTCAGCACAGGACTCTCTGGTAACTGCACCTGCAGCGGCGACGTGCCTTCTGCCGGCAGACTGGCGGCGACGGGCAAAATGGTGGGCAGCTGCTTGGTGCGAAGCGGCAGGAAGCCCGTCGCGCCGAGATCGTCCGCCCATACTTGGGTCGTCTCCGTGCCCACCCATACACTCGCACCTGCGAGGTCGGTCATGCGCTCCCAGCCGTGGGCGAGCGTGCCTTGCGCGTGTGCATGCGCCGCAAGCACCCGGAAGCCACCGATGGTGAGCTCCTGAGTGAGCAGCAGCTGACTCGAGCTCACGACAGAGGACGTACCGCTCGGCACGGCGCCACCCATTCCAAACGTTGGGAAGACATGCGAGAGGGAGAGGGCGATCAGGCGCGCAATCTCGACGCCGTCGGGCGTCCAGCCGGCCTTGGCAGCGGCCTCGAGGTCCGCAGGATTCCAAAGCGACGGGTCGAGGAAGACGTCGACGAGCGCATGCGTCGTCGAGAGTGCATCAAGCACCGCCGCGGCCGCCCCGACCGCCGCCGACTGGGGTGTACTTGCGGCCTCTGCGGCGGCTGCGGCCGCGGCAGTCGCTTCGTCCAGCTCCATGCACGCAAGCAACGCGTCCGGCGAAAAGGGACGGCCCGCCATGAGTATCGCCTCGATGGCGCACAGCGAAAGCTTGAGTGCGGGCGCGGCGATGCTCAGCGCGGCGCGCCCATCCGGGATGAGGAGCGGCGCACCGACGGCACGCAGCGTCTGCGCGCACAGGAAGCGCACCTCGAGAGTGCCCGAGACGGCGTCGTCCGCCGCGTCCATCGTCCGCGTCGACGGCGTCTCGCCCCGTGCCAGGTGGTAGGTGAAGGCATCGCCAAAGCTGGTGCGCACCGCTCCACCTGCACCGTCGTCGTCGGCCGGGCTGCGAGGTGTGTGCAAGGCACTAGCCGCCGTCATCATCCGGTCAAGGCGCACGGGCAGCATGAGCAGAGGCATCTCAACTAGACCCCCCGAGAAGAACCCGAGCGCCCGCAGCACCACCGAGACTTGGTTGGCCGCACGGTGGAGCACTGGGCCTGCGACGCGCATCGCGAGCCCGATCGCCTCGATCGTCCGCTCTAGTCGCTCCGCCTCTGCGCCCAGCGCCAGCGCCAGCTCGTTCTGGTAAGCGTGCAGAGCGCGCTCCGCCTCCACCGCTGCCCCCTCGGCGTTCTCGAGGAAGCCCTCAGCCGCCCTCTCGGACCCAAACCGCATCTCCTCCGCCGCAAGGGGGCTCACATTCGCCTTGAGCCACTCGCGCATCGCCCTCTGCTTCTCGGCGGCAATGGGGGACGCGCCCTTGGCGCTCACGGCCGCCCGGGCGGCGGCCTGAGCGGCTTGACTCGCCGCATGCATCTTGGCGGTGAGTCGTGCGAGCTCGGCTTCCTCTTGTGGGGAAGCCCGCTCCGGCAGCGCCTCGTCAGGTGGGCCGTGGATTCCGAGGCGCGCGCGACGCGCCGCGTGCACGCCGTCCCGCTGCGCTTCGAGCGCCTGGATGCCGCGTCGACAGCACGCCCGCGTCGCGCTGGCGAGCGTGGACAAGCGTGCCTGACTCGCCACTTGTGCGGCGGCGGCCTCGGCTGCATCTGCCTCATACGTGGCCAAGAGCAGCGCGGTCAAGCTCACAGTCGTCTCGCTGATGATGGTGAGGGCGGCGCGAGCGCGCGCTTCGGCGGGCACGTTGTTCACACGCCGGCTCGATGCGACAACGCTCATGTGCTCCTGCTCGCAGTCCGCGAGCGCGCGCGCCGCGTCGGCAGCCGGAATCGGCGGCATCCCGATCTCGATCCGATCGCTGAGTGAGCCGACGTGGGCGGGGCTGCCGGTGCTCACGCCGGCACTCGAACCACTACCCACGCTGCCTGCGGAGCCAATGACCGCCGCACGGCACTGCGGTGGCAGCGCCACCGCCGGTGGCAGTGGGCGCGCGGCAGGCGGGGCCACCCCCGGGGCCACCCCCGTGGACACGTGCTTGTCGAACAACTCCGCGAAAGCCGGGGCGGAGGGTGGGGCTGTCGGCGAGGCAATCGACGAGGACGAGGAGCACCATCGAGACGAGGTGCACGAGGCCGTCGCCGAGGCCGCCACCGACTCGGCACCCAGCAGCGACTCGGCACCGAGCTTGGCCCTCGGCCAGTGTGGCCATCCATCCACATCATAGGCGCTGGGGGACCCCCTCGCCGAGGAGCTCTGGGCAGAGTCGCCGCCTGCCACGGCGTAGCCGGGTACCTCTTGGCTCGTGGCGGCGCGTACTTCGCGCCGGAACTCGGCACCGCCGCCGTGACGCAGGGGCGCGAAAGTCCACATCCCCTCGGCCGGGTCGCCCGCCACGGCGCCCGTCGTCCGCACCGGCGAGAAGGAGTCATCCTCTGCGACACCCATCGCGGTCCCGAAGCTCGAGAATCGATGCGTCGGCACCGCGGCGGCGTCCGCGAAGCTCGAGAATCGACGCCTCTCGACCAAGGGCGTGGGCTCCGCGGCCGCCACCCCCGCCGCCAGAGGCGGCTGGAGAGGTGATGACTCGATCTCCCCTCCAAAGCGCTGAGAACGGAGAAGCGAGGCGGAAGCCTTTAGAAGCGCCTCGTCAGATTCAATCCAGGGTTGGTCAGATTCAATCCATGGGTTTTGCGAGTTGGCGTCGTCGGCGTCGTCGTTGACGGGGGCGGCGCCGGCGGGGTCTGCCTCCACCGCCATCAGTGCCATTTCGGACTCCGCCGCAACTGCGGTCTCATCGACTGCCTCGGCCTCTAGAGCGACGTCTGGCAGGTTCGTCGATGGGTGCGTCCACGGAGTCCGTGTGTCCATGTGCGCGGCCTCGTGCGCAGACATCTCATACTGCGGCGTGTGCATCGCGTTGTTGGCGGCGCTGGGACGCACACCTTGGACCGTGCCAAAGGAGGAAGGCCGCCGTGCGCCCCCCGGCTGCATCGGCGTCGGCTGCATCGGCGTCGGAGCTGCGCCGACGCTTGGTCGGACCGTGCCGAAGGAGGAAGGCCGC